>Ga0335074_10005287_pt1 | contig 17842 bp, 19 predicted proteins | sample Lox_Sample_23_FD_206715 | JGI IMG/M metagenome (GOLD analysis project Ga0335074, IMG submission 206715) | Soil microbial communities from Loxahatchee National Wildlife Refuge, Florida, United States - Lox_Sample_2.3 | ecosystem: Environmental > Terrestrial > Soil > Wetlands | place: USA... | reverse complement strand
TCGGCGGCATCACGCCGAACGTACGCGTCGGGGATTCGGCGTTCGCGTTCATGGCCGATCATATCGAGCCGGCTGTCTCGGTGAAGCACCCCGACGACCGTCTGAACACAACGCTCAACGTGCTTTCCTGCATCGGTAATGAAGCCGTCGTGTCTTCCGGCGACGCCAAAGGCGAGCGCGGCCGCGTGACCGGTAAGCACGGCGGCGTCGAACACGTGATGGTCGACTTCACGCCCGAGGTCATGCGCCACATGACGATCGGCGACAAACTCACGGTGTGGTCGCGCGGCCTGGGCTTGCGCTTTCTCGATCTTCCCGAGATTCGTGCTTTCAATCTCGATCCGGATTTGCTGGCGCACATGGGGATGGAGATCCACAACGGACGGCTGCGCGTGCGCGTTGCGCGCATCGCGCCAGCCGCGGTCATGGGCTCGGGCCTCGGGCGCTCGACCGTGGTGCGGGGCGATTACGACATTCAGACCTTCGACGACGAATTAACGAAGAAGTACGGCCTGCGCGAACTGCGGCTGGGCGACGTCGTTGCCATTAGCGACGCCGATAACTCGTACGGACGGATCTACCGTAGTGGCGCCATCTCGGTCGGTATCGTCGTGCATGGCGGCTCGTTCGTTGCAGGCCACGGTCCCGGCGTGACGACGATCCTCACGTCGGCCAAGGGGGAGATCGACGTGGAAGTCGACGACCAGGCAAACCTCGCCAACTATTTCAAGGTCCATGGAAACGCGCCGATCGCGTTCCACTGATACGAGCGCGTCCCGCTCCAGTCGAAGAAGCACACCCCGATTGCGCCGGCGGCCTTGCTCGCGTCTAAACTCGCGCTGATCTCGGCGGCAGGCGGGTAGCCGTTGCGATCGTCCGGCGCTGTTTCGCCGCCGATCGAAACCGGCATCGTTCGTCCGGCCTGCTCCAGCGCGGTCCTATACGAGCGCCGCATGAACTCGCGCACGACGTCGGGAGAAAAGTTCGCCTGACGCGCCAGCATGCGCCAATACGTCATCGGTTGTAAGACGTCGGCATATCGCGCAATTTCACGAAATGGATACGTCGTATTATCGAGATGTTCGAGCGCTGGATCTTCGACCGTCGCGACGATCAGGTAACGCGGCCCGACCGCCTCGCGCAAGTAGTACTCATATGTCCAAAGTGCGGCGAGCCCGTGCGGATCGCCGCCAAGGAAATCGCCGCCGCGTTCGAGGTCGAGGGCAATCCCGCGTAACGGCGTCCCGCGCGCCGTTCGGTAATCGATCGTGCGCATCGATGCCGAGAGATCTTCGAAGGTAACCTCGCGCGGAACGGTCCAGCCGACGGGCACGATGCCGCGTGCGGCTAGGCCGTCGATAATCGCATCGATGGTCGGTTTTGCCGCCGCCGGGATGAGCCATTGCGCGCCGTACGCCGTCCGCAGCTCGACGTAATGCAATCCAGCCTTGACGGCTTGTTCGACGATCGCGTTCGGGTCCAGCTTAGCGTAGTAATTATCGTCGAGCGGATTGAGCGACCAGTACAGCCACATGCCCTTGCCCGCGGCGTCGTCGATGCTCGTCGCGAGCAATGGCCCAGGGACGCTCACCGCGAGTTGCGCGACGCGGTTGCCCTGGGTCACGACGTACTCGTAGTGCGCACCCGTCTGTACGGTTGCATCGCGGTACGTTGAGGAGCCAGCCGGTAGCGTTGCAATCGGTACGCGCCGTTTGCGGGCATCGATGCGAACGACGCGGACGGGGGCCGTGGCTCGCGGAAACCAGCCGATTTGCACCATGCGCGGACCGAGCGCTTTGGCGACGACGCGCTGCCCTGTCCAGGTACGCGTATCGGAATGAACGACAACCGTTCCAAGGGCGGGCATGTTGGCGTGAATGGTGGCAACGATTGGGCCGTCGGTATTGACCAGCACGATGGCCGCGGGTGAGCCGTAGCGCATGCGATTCTGCCACTGCACCTGCCCACGATCGGCCATCCAGTCGAGATCGCTGTTGGCAAGGATCCTCGTCGGCTGATTTTGCGCGTCGAAGAAATGCGCGACGAGGAGCAAGCGCGCGTCGCCGTCGGGATCGAAACCTTCAACCCGCTCTTCCACGGTGAAATGCGTGGCGGGATTTCCGACGTAGACGGGCACGTCGGGCGTTACCGAGGGCGAAGGCGCGGGCTGGACGCTAGCTTGCCCCATCAGCATCGTCAGAGCAGCGATAATCGCGGTGATCATGCCGACGTTGATTGAAACACGAACTCACACGCACGCCGTAAACGATCGTCCCCGCGCGCGATAGCGGATTCGAGCGCGAACGATGCGTGATGGCGCGCTCGATAGCGTGCGAATCGCCATGCGCGTTCGTCCACGGGACCGTAAACCGCGAAAAACTCGTCATGAAAGGCGGTTGGCACCATCATGTGAACGACGGACAGGTCGGCGGCCGCAAGCCCGCAATGCACGTCGCCCCAATCGATGACAGCGCACAGGCGATTGCGCTGGTCGAGCAAGAGATGGCTGGCATAGAGATCGCCGTGTACGACACACGTTGCTCCCGCGAGTGGCGGCTCATCGACCTTGAGTCGCGCGGGATCGAGTTTCCCGATCGTGTCGCCGGGAAGTCCCGCATCGCGTAGCGGTTGCGGGTCGATCGCGTGCAGGGCGCGCAAGAAGCGTGCGAGATCGGTCGCGAGGTGACCCCGGTCGTCGTCGGAGAGGTCACGCGAAGATGCACTGACGCCGAGCAGAATTTCATAGCCGCCGAAGTGCCAAGGATACTCGGCGCTCGGTTCACCAGCATAGATCGGTGTTGGGATCGGGCACGATACCTGCGGTGCGATGAGCGGCAACGCCGCAAGCTCCCTCGGCATCAGCGGCGCGGCGATTGCGCGCTGCGGAAAGCGAAAGACGAGGTGCTCGTCGACCAAAAACGCCGCGTTATCCCAACCCGAGCCGATGGGGCGCACCGGCACGCCGGCGAGTTGCGGAAATTGCGCGGCAATCAATCGCCGCGCGAACGTCGCATCGATGTCGAGTTCGGGCTCCCACGGCTTTTTGTCAGCCACCGAGTGCCTGGGTGAGATCGGCGATGAGGTCCTCGGCGCGTTCGATACCGATCGAGAGTCGCAAGAGGGAGGGAATGATTCCCATCGCGCGCGCATCGGCCGACGTGCTGGAATTCGGCCACATCGCTGCCGGCTGCGCCACCAGCGATTCGACGCCGCCGAGGCTCGCTGCGGAATGAAAGAGCCGCAAACGGTCGATCACGCTGCGCGCGTCGTCGAACGTTCCGTCGATCTCGATGCTTACCAAACCGCCGAACCCGCGCATCTGCGCTTTAGCGACCGCGTGTCCGGGGTGCGACTCGAGACCAGGATAGTACACGCGTGTAACGCGCGGGTGCGCCTCCATCGCACGAGCGACGGCGAGCGCGTTGTGGTTGTGGCGCTCCACGCGCATTTCGAGCGTCCGTAGGCCGCGCAAGAGCAGCCACGCTTCGAACGGGCCAAGCGTCGACCCCAGAATGTGATGGGTATCCCAGATTCGCGCGATGAGCTCGCGCGACGCGACTACCGCGCCCGCAATGAGATCGGAGTGGCCGCCCAGGTACTTCGTCGCGCTGTGCAGCACGACGTCGACGCCAAGGTCGAGCGGACACTGATTGACCGGCGTCGCGATCGTGCTGTCGATACTTACCAGCGCGCCGGCATCGTGGGCGATACGCGAAACCGCGGCGATGTCGGTGATGCCCAGGAGCGGGTTGCTCGGCGACTCGAGCATGACCAGGCGCGTGTTTGGCCGCATCGCTGCGGCGAAGGCTTGCGTGTCGTGCTGATCGACGAACGTCACTTCGACGCCAAAGCGGGAGAGTATCCGGCTCACGAGCGCGCGTGCGCCGTCGTAGATCATGCGCTGCGCGACGACGTGGGCCCCCGCAGCAGTGAGTGCGACGACGGTCGAGCTGATCGCACCCATGCCCGAGGCGCTGACCATCGCCGCTTCGCCGCCTTCGATTGCGGCGAGAATGCGTTCGACCGCGCCGTGATTCGGATTGCCGTAGCGGGTGTAGAAGCGCTCGAAGGTCGGCGTTTGCGCTGCAGCCGCCATCGCATCCGCGTCGCCGAAAACAAAGGTCGAGGTTTGATAAATCGGCGGGGTTACCGCCGACCCCGTCGCGTCGGTGCGATCGCCGTGAACGAGGGTTGTTTCAATGCCGAGATCGGGAGGCTGCATCCCGCGCTTATTCGCGCTTGATGGCAATCGCGCCCGTCTTGATCGACAGGTCGACGCGCGCATCTCCTTTCCCGATCGAACCGGTCGCGCTCGAGCTGACCATGTTCCGCGTAACGCTCAGCGGGAAGTTCGCGCTAATCGCCCCGATGGAGGTCGATGCAGAAAATGCGGCACTGCTGGCGGCTGGAATATCGAACCCGATGGCACCAACGCCGACACCGATCGTTACGTTTTGCGCGCTTCCGAGCGCGGCCATCGTGGTAGCGATCGCGCCGGTAGCGGTCGTCTCGTGCACGTTCGCGGCAAACCCTTTGCTGACGATCGCGCCGACGCTCTGTTCGAGGTCGAGATTCGCGGTCGCGGGCGCGTGAATCGTGTAGTCGACGCGGCAGTTCGAAACGCCCGATGGAAAGTGGGAAGTAACCACCAGCGTCGATCCTCGTTGCTCGACCGAGATGGCGATTGCGTGGACGTCGTCCAGACTGGATCCGCGTTTTTCGGCGTCGATTTCGACGCCCGGTTTATCCCACGCATCGATCTCGATCTCGCCGACGGCGTTGTGCACCTCGACGGCCGCCGGGGCGGTACCGATGGCGGCGTGATACGGTTCGCTGATCGGGTGCCGGTCGAACGTACAGCCGGCAGCCGGAAGGACGGCCAGCGCGGTGAGGATCGCGTTGACAGGCCAAACGCGCAGGTAGCTCATGCCTAAGGTACGTTTGACAGGGAGCCGAGTTTCGCCTAATATATAACCAGATGGTTAACAATAGTGCGGGGCTCGACGCGGTCTTCGGGGCCCTCTCGGACCCTACGCGGCGGCGGATCGTCGAGCGCCTGGCGCGCGGCGCCCTGACGGTGGGCGAAATTGCGTCGGAATTTTCAGTCTCGCAGCCGGCGATTTCCAAGCATATCAAAGTGCTGGAGCGTTCGGGGTTGCTCGAGCGCGAGATCGACGGCCGCGTGCACCATTGCCGCCTCGAGCCCGAAGCGATGCAAGCCGCGTCGACGTGGATCGAGGAGCAGCGCCGCTACTGGAACGCCGCATTCGAACGCCTCGACGCCTACTTCGAGCGCACGTCTGAAAGGAAGAAAGAATCGTGAACAATACCGCTGCGTCGCCGACCACGTTGATCATGAGGCACACGTTCAACGCCACGCCGGAACGCGTCTATGCTGCGTGGACCGATCCGCAAATTATGCGCGAGTTCATGTGCGTGCCCGGTAACGCGCGTGTCGAGGTCGAGACCAACGTATATGTAGGCGGAACCTTCCGCATCGTCATGGACAGGGACGACGGCGAGCAGTTCGTTGCCGTCGGGACTTATCGGGAGCTGGTACCAAACGAACGCATCGTCTGCACGTGGTCGTGGGAAGAAGACGACCCCGCATTAGCGCGCGAGACGATGCTGACGTTGGAATTTGCGTCGCGCGGCACCGGGACCGAGCTCACGCTCACGCACGAGAATTTCCGCGATCAGCAGCAGCGCGACAATCACGCGCAGGGCTGGGGCGCGATGCTCGCGGGGCTGGAACGCGTGCTGTGACGGACATGGGTATGGCGTCGTGGGTCTCGATGATGGCGGTAATGATGCTGCCGGGCGCGGCGCCCGCCGTTTGGCGACGCGTCCGTGCCGGTGCGGCTGCACGCACCGTCCCGCTGTTCGTCGGGGCTTATCTCGCCGTCTGGGCGCTCGTAAGCCTCGCCGCCTACTTCGCGTACCGCCCGCACAGCACGGTTGCTGCCGGCGCGATCGCAATCGCCGCCGGTCTCTATGAAATCACGCCGCTCAAGCGATACTTTCGGCGGCGCTGCAGCGAGAGCGCGCACACGGGATTCACGTTCGGGCTTTATTGTTTCGGCTCGTGTGCGTTGCTGATGCTGATGCAGACGGCGCTGGGGGTCATGAGCCTCGCCTGGATGGCTGCGATCGCCGCTATCGTGTTCGCCCAAAAGCTCTTGCCGCCCAAACCGTTCATCGACTTGCCGCTGGCGTTTGCGATCGTCGCCGTGGGAATTCTACTCATTGTCGCGCCCTTGTCGGTTCTTGGGCTTATCCCGCCGATGTGCGGATCAACACTTTAGGAGAGAAAGCAAATGAACGATCTCGCAATGAAAACACCGCCGATCGTGTCGGCGCAAGAGTGGCAGGCCGCGCTCGCCCAGATGCTGGTGAAGGAGAAAGAACTCACCCGCGCCCGCGATGCGCTCGCCGGCCAGCGGCGGCGCATGCCGTGGCTCGCGGTTGAAAAGGCGTACGAATTCGTCGGACCCCACGGTAAAGCGAGTTTGCTCGACCTGTTCGAGGGACGTCGCCAGCTCGTCGTGTATCGCGCGTTCTTCGAACCCGGCGTGAAGGGTTGGCCGGATCACGCCTGCGTCGGCTGTTCGCTGATGGCCGACCAGATCGCCGATGTCGTCCACCTGCATGCACGCGACACAAGCTTTGCCTACGCGTCGCGGGCGCCGCAAGCCGATATCGAACGCGTGAAAGCGCGGATGGGCTGGTCATTTCCCTGGTACACAATCACCGATGAATTCGACGCGGACTTTGGCGTCGACGAGTGGCACGGCACCAACGCGTTCATCCGCGACGGCGATCGCGTGTTCCGCACGTACTTCATCAACGAGCGCGGCGACGAAGCACTTGGGAGCACGTGGAGCTACCTCGACATCACTGCGCTCGGACGCCAAGAAGCGTGGGAAGACTCACCCGAAGGCTATCCCCAAAGCGCTCCGTACGAGTGGTGGAATTGGCACGACGAATACGGGAAGAGCGCAGGGCCCTTCAGCCGTTAGGCTAGGGTTTTTCGAAGGCGACGATTTGGTTGTCGTCGCGATGGCTCGTCCAGAACTTCGTACCATCGTAGGCCAGCCCGCGCGCATCGAATGGAATCGAGGCGAGTACGGTAATCTCGGGCGTTTCGTTGTGCGCGTCGACTTTCCAGAACTCGAGGTTCTCGAACTCTTCGTCACCCGTAATCAGATAGAACACGCCGTCGGCGATCGTCATGCCGACGGGTGTTCGCGCGAGCGGAATCTCGCGCACGACGTTGCCTTGCGCGTCGAGCGCCAGGATCTTGCGATAGTGCGCTTGCGAGAGGAAGAGCGTGTCGCCGTCGAACGCGACATGCGCTCCGGTGAGATCGGGGCAGGCCACGCGATCGCTCTTAAACCCGTGGCCGGGAATGAAGCGGTAGATATAGCGATCGTTTTGCTTTTCACCGAGCCCGATGACGACACGGATCTCGTCGCCGACCATCGTCATGCCGAACGGCCCCCCCGGCGCTTGGGACTCCTCGCCCACCGTCCACTTTCTCGTGTCGATCGCGTAGATGCGCTCGGTCTCCCGGCTTGCCATCCACAGCGTGTCGCCATCGCAGACGAGCCCGAGCGGCAGCGGCGCGGGTGAAGGCAGGCGTAAGAGTTCTTTGATCGCGTGTGTCGTCGCCATTGTTTAGAGTGCTCCGTCGGGCGTCATGCGTTCGAGGCGTTTCTTGAGATCGGCGAGCCAGCCGCTCGCTACGTAACCGTCGACCACGCGGTGGTCGAGCGAGAGACACGAGTTCATTGCGTAGCGCGGTGCGAACGAGTCGTCGTCGCGAACGAGCAGTTTTTTCTCGACCGTCTCCATGGTAACGATGCCGGCTTGGCCGGCGTTGATAATCGGCGCCGAGGCCCACGAACCGTTGGCCCCGTTGTTGTTTACGGTGAACGTGCCGCCCGCCAAATCGTCGGCGCCGAGTTTGCCGCGTCGCGCTTTGTCGATCAGCTCGCCCGCAGCAATCGCCAGGCCCTTGATCGAGAGCTTGTCAGCGCCTCGAATCACCGGCACGACGAGCGTCGCCGGTAGCCCGATCGCGATACCGATGTTCACGTCCTTGTTGACGTAGATCCCCTCGGCGGTGAACTTGGAATTCATCAGCGGGAACGCGGCGAGCGATTCGACGACCGCGCGAATGAAGAAGGGCAGCAGGGTGAGTTTGTAGCCGGTCTCGCGCTCGAAGCGGTCCTTTTCACGGGCCCGCCATTTCCACACGTTGGTAACGTCGATCGAGGTCATCGTCCAGGCGTGCGGCGCGGTGCGAATCGACTCGACCATGCGCTCCGCGATGATGCGCCGTGCTTGGGTGAGCGGCACGAGCGTTCCTGGAATCGGATCGGCGTACGTCGATGTACCCGATGCAGGCTGCGCCGCCGGCGCGGCGGTGGGCGGCGGTGCTGCCGCAAAATTCGTGCCGACCGCGATGGCTTGACCGACGGCGGCGGCCGGGCCCATCCGCGCTGCCGTCAGCACGTCGTCGGCGGTGACGCGGCCATTCGAGCCGGTGCCGCGCAGCGTGCGGATGTCGATATGGTGTTCGCGCGCGAGCTTGCGCACAGCGGGCGAGGCCTTGCGCAGCGCGTCTTGCGCCACCGCATCGGCTTCGGGTTCGAGACCACCCGGCGCGCCATACGAACTAGGGACCACGTTCTCGGTGCGCGCGTGTCCGTTGCCCTGTCCCTTGGGTTCGAGCTGCGGAATGTTGAAGCCGGGCACCGGATCTTCTTGCACGCTATTCGCCATAGCGGCAGTGGTCGCGGGAGGCGACGCGGCAGATTCCGGCGCGGTCGAAGATGCTGCGCCAACTTCGTCGATCACCGCAATTGCGGTCCCGACCGGGACGGTATCACCTTCTTTGACGAGCACTTCTTTGATAATGCCGGTAACCGGCGAAGGCACTTCGGCATTCACTTTGTCGGTCGATACTTCGAGGAACGCCTCGTACTTCTCAACCGGATCGCCGACTTTCTTGAGCCACTGCGCGACCGTACCTTCGGTAACGGTCTCGCCGAGCTGGGGCATCGTGATAGTCGTAGCCACTAGAACTTCACCAACTCTCGCATCGCATCAGCCATTTGTGCCGGCGAGGACATGAACTCATGCTCGAGCGGTTCGGCGTAACCCATTGCGGGAACGTCGGGCCCGCACAGGCGCCGAATCGGCGCGTCGAGCGCAAAGAGCGCGTTCTCGGCGACCATCGCCGAGATCTCAGCGCCGATGCCGCCGAACTTGTTGTCTTCGTGGATGATCAGCAGCTTACGCGTCTTCTCGACACTGTTCAGAATCGTCGTCTTGTCCATCGGACGAATCGAGCGCAGATCGATCACCTCGACCGATACACCCTCGCTCTCGAGCGTGCGCGCTGCTTCGAGCGCCCAGTGCACGTAGAGACCGTAGGAGACCACGGTGAGTTGCGCGCCCGTCTTTACGACGTTGGCTTTGCCGATCGGGATCGTATAGTGGCCTTCGGGCACCTCGCCTTTGATCAGGCGATAGGTCTTCTTGTGCTCGAGGAAGAGCACCGGATCGGGATCGTCGATGGCGGCATTGAGCAGGCCCTTGACGTCGGCGGGGAACGCCGGCGCGACGATCTTGAGTCCGGGCACGTGATAGAAGAGCGCTTCGATCGAAACCGAGTGCGAAAGTGCGCCGCGCACGCCGCCGCCGTACGGCGTACGAATGACGAGGGGACAGGTATATTCGCCGTTGCTGCGATAGCGCGTCTTTGCGGCCTCACCGACAATTTGATTGAACGCCGGATAGATGAAATCGGCAAACTGAATCTCGGCGATCGGCCGCAGCCCTTCCATCGCCATGCCGATCGCGATGCCGACGATCGACGCCTCGGCGATCGGCGTGTCGATGATGCGTTGCGCTCCGAACTCGTTGACGAAGTCCTTCGTGATCAAGAACACGTTGCCGCGCGCGCCGACGTCTTCGCCTAAAATAATGACACGATCGTCGGTCTTGAGCGCTTCGTACAGCGTCTCGCGAACCGCTTCGACGTTATTGAGAACTTTTGAACCGGCGGTCACTGCCACGGCTGCCATGCTCCTTCGTAGAGGTTTGCGTAAAGATCCGACGGCGCAGGGAATGGCATCGCCTCGGCTTTGTCGGTTGCCTCGTTCGTCTCGCGCAGCACTTCCTTCTTGAGCATTGCGATGTCGGCTTCGCTAACGACGCCGGCCTCGAGCAAAGCGGTTTCGAATAGCGGCACCGGATCGTTCTTGCGGTGTTCGCTGACCTCGTCACGGGTGCGGTAGGTCATATCGTTGTCGTCGGTCGAGTGCGCGAGGAACCGGTAGCACATGCCTTCGAGCAGCGTTGGGCCGCCGCCCGAACGCGCGCGTTCGAGCGCTTCGTTCACCGTCGCATAGGTCTCGATCGGATCGAAACCGTTGAAGCGCTTGCCCGGCATGCCGTAGCCCGCTGCGCGCTTCCAAATCTCCGGTTGCGCCATCTGCTTATCGAGCGGCGTCGAGATTGCCCACTCGTTGTTCTCGACCAGCATCACTAGCGGCAGCTTATGGACGGACGCAAAGTTCATCGATTCGTGCCACTCGCCTTCACTGGTCGTGCCGTCACCGCAGGTCACTAAAACCGCGCGCCCGGTCTCGCCGCGATAGACGACGGAATACGCCGCGCCGACCGCGTGCGGAATGTGCGCCGCGAGAATCGACGAGAACGACATCAGGCCGAGCGACTTGGAATTGTAATGGTTCGGGAACTGACGGCCCCCGTTGTGATCGGCAGCGCGCGCGAAGATCGAGAGCATGATCTCGTAGGGCGTGAGGCCGACCCCCAGCGCGAGTCCCAGGTCGCGATAGTACGGCGCGAGGATGTCTTTGCCGCGAGCGAAGGCCATAGCTGCGCCGGCTTGCAATGCTTCATGCCCTTCGCTGCCGAGCGCAAACGGGACTTTGCCTTGTCGATTGAGCTGAAAGCCGCGATTGTCGAGCTGGCGTTGCAGGAGCATATTGCGAAGCATCTGCCGCAGCTGGTCGTCGCTGAGTCCGCGACGGTCCAGGCTCTTGGCCTTCGTGTCGGTTTTTGCCATCGGTTACTTCCCTAGGGAGAGATTTGGCGCGGGGCCCGGGAGTTGATAGTGCGAGCGGTCCAAGGGAAATCCTCTGCCGCAGGGGCGCCTTGCCGAGCGAGCGTATGCGGGACACGTGGCGAGGTTGACATCCTTCCTTACGCTTTTTATCGGTTTGGCCGCGCTGTGCCCGGCCCGTGCGCTGGCTATCGCGGAGTTTTGTCCGGCGACGATCGGCGTGGCGCACCAGGTGAAGGACGGCGGGGGTACGCTGTACTCGACGACGCTGGGTGCACAAGGCCCGCGTTCTGTCACTGCCGACGTCGAAGCGCAGACCGAAAACGGATGGTATCAGTTTTCGATTCCGCAAACCGCGATCGTGCAGGTCGCGGCGAAATATAAGACGACGCAACTTACGTTTACGCGTTACGAATCGTCGTCGGCGCTGCTCTACGTTCGCTTTCCTGAGGGCGCCGGCAACGTGATCCGCTGGTGGATCACGGACGCCGCCTCGTCGGGCGACACGCTGATGGGCTGGGATAACAAAGGTACGGTTGCGTGCTCCCCGGACGCGCAGGGTCCAAGACCGGGGCCTACACCTGATCCGGCGGTGCTCAAAAAATACCAGGCGTTTGTTGCTGAACGCATGAGCCCACCGCTCCTCGATTACGATCGCATGCCCGGAACGGGCGACACGGTCATGACCACCACGCCTGGTGTCCCGCAGGATCTCACGTGCGACAAGCCGTTCTCGAATAGCGCCGTCACTCACGCGGTCGCGCCGACGTGGCCGCTTACCTACACGATGACGGTTCAGCTGCAAACGCTCGTGCGGGTTGACGTGAATTCCGATGGATCGATCTTGGATGCCTGGGTTTTTCAGCCATCCGGCATACGGGCGTTTGACGATTCCGCGGTCGAATCCGCACGACGCTCGACGTACGCAGCAGGTCGCGCGTATTGCCGGCCGGCCCCCGGCAGCTACCTCTTCCGGGCGGTGTTCAATCCCTAGCGTGGGGCGGAACTTTTGCACAGCGCCACGTAGAGTCGGCATATGATCACGCCGTCAACGATCGAGGTGCCGGTCGAGGAGCTGGTTCGTTACCGCCGCCACTTCCACGCCAATCCCGAACTCTCGCTCGTTGAATTCGAGACGGCCGAATTTATCGAGCGCGAATTGCGTGCATGCGACTTCGATGAGATTCGCACGGGGATTGGGAAGACCGGAATTCTTGCGACGTTGCGGGGTGGTCGCCCCGGACCCGTGACGTTGCTGCGGGCCGACATGGACGGCTTGCCGATGGACGAAGTCGCCGACGTGCCGTACCGCTCGATGCGTAAAGGCGCAATGCACGCCTGCGGGCACGACGGGCACATCGCGATTTTGCTCAGTGCGGCGCGCGCGCTTTCGCAGCATCGCGAACTCGTTGCGGGCACGATCGTGTTCTGCTTTCAACCCGGCGAAGAAGGATTCGCCGGCAATCAATTGATGATCGACGACGGCGCGCTCGAGAACCCCCATGTCGAGCGGTGTTTTGCGCTGCACTTGTATAGCGGGCTCGAAGTCGGCAAGGTCGGCATTCGCGACGGCGCGTTCTTCGCGTCGTCGGACCGCTTTACGCTGACCCTCAAAGGGCGCGGCGGTCACGGCGCGATGCCGCAAGTCACCGTCGATCCCATTGTCGGCGCATCTCAACTGGTGACGATGTTGCAGACGATTGCCAGCCGGGAGATCGCGCCGAAGGATCCCGTGGTCGTCACCGTGGGCACGATGCATGCCGGAAGCACCTTCAACGTGATTCCGGACAATGCCGAGCTGAGCGGCACGACGCGGGCCTTTAGCGATGAGGTGCGGCGCTCGATTCCCGAACGCATGGAGCGCATGATCGAGGGCGTCTGCGACGCGCTGCGACTCGATTACGACTTCGAATACATTTGGAACTATCCGCCGACGGTCAACGATCGCGCGATGAACGACGTCGTGCGCGCTGCGGCAGCGCGGGCGATCGGCGCGGAGAACGTGGTCGATCCGCACGACCTGGTCATGTGGGCCGAGGATATGTCGTATATGATGGAGTTACGCCCAGGCGCCTATTTCGTGGTCGGCGTGCGCGGCCCGGCGCTCGGCATCGAACCGCAACATTCGTCACGTTACGACATCGACGAACGCGCGCTCGACGTAGGCTTCAAAATGATGGTCGAACTCGCCCTGATCGGCTAGATTTGCCCGGAGTCTTCGTCAGCTCAGCCCTCATTTGCCGTAGCAAACTTCGGACTTCGCTTCCTCGACCCGACCAAATCTCGCTCGATCATGAGTGCGTATCGATGATGAGGCGCATGGCGAGGAAGTCGAACGTCACGGCCGTCTTGCGAAAGAACTCGTGCGAAACGGTACCGGTTACCGTAAACGGAAAGATCCCGTACTGGTCTCCCTGCTCGAAGTAGACGCCGGAAAGATCCTGCGCCGTGTAACCGCCGACCGTGGCGCTCGCCGTGAACGGCAGCACGGTAACCGGTCCGCCCGGGCCCATGCCGCCGTGCGGGCGCGATGCATTCGGGGTGATGTGCGCGGCGTCGAGCGCCGCTTTGGTGAGTTGCACGCCGAACGTGCCGCCGGTATCGACGTTGAAGAGGCCGATCGGCCCACCGCCCGCGTGTCCTTGCACGAAGACGAAGTGGTCGCCGACGAGCCACATCGGCACGATCGTGGCGCCGTGCGCGAGTGCCTGTTGTTCGAAGGCTGCCGAGGCACCTCGATCTTGCAGGATGAGCCGTCCGCCCGGGTAGTCGAGCGTGGTGAGAAAGTGCGCGAAGAGCCCCGTTCCTAGGACCCCGTCGACGCGGAGTGCGCCCATTGTCGCGCCACCGAGTGAGACGACGGTCGCCGGCACTTTTGCGATGCTCCAGTTGCCGAGTTCCAGGCGATCGACGGTGGCTTGCTCGATCGCCGCGTGTTTTCCGCCGGCGAACGTTCCCTGTGTCGCATCGCTGCTCGCGATTCCGAGCGACTGCGCGTACCCGGCATCGAGTGTGATGCTCGGCGAGCCGGTGTCGATGAGAAAGTGCGCGTCGTGGCCGTTCACGCGCACCGCGACCATCGGGAGCGGATCGGTTTGGAGAAATGGGACGACGGCAGGCCCCCGGTGTGGAGCGACGATGTCGATGCTGCCGTTGGTGCGCGCGTCAATCGTGCGCTGATCCGCCGTGACCCGCGGATCGTTCGGCGCGATACCCTGCGCGACGGTCAGCCACGCCTCGGCGTCGTTGATATCGTTGGCGTAGATCGCCAGGCGCGTGAGGCCTAAGGCCGCATCGAGATCCCGGGGATTGGCCTGAACTGCTGCGGCGTAGGCGCTTTGGGCGGCCGCAAAGTTCCCCGCTTTAAAAGCGACGTCGCCGTCGATCGTGGCGCCAAGGATCAAGGCGGCGAGCACGGCCTACTGATCGCCGCGAAGGAATTTCTGCAGAAACTCTGAGCCCGATTTCATCGCCGACTCGAGGTTGTCCAGGGCGGCCTTGGTCTGATCGTTGGTAGCGTCGGCGCTACGGCGCGCCTCTTCCACGAGCGTCTCACGCAACTTATCGCTCTCGCCGAGTGCCTGCGCAATCTTGGCTTGCAATTCGCGCGCTTGTTCCATGGCCTTGGTCATAAAGTCGTCGCTGCTCATGATGCATCCTCGCTTTCGGTAACGGTGAGGACCCAGCGGATCGCCCGCGCATACTGGTCCAGCTCGCGAAGCGCCCGGTCGAATGCCCGGTAGGCGGCGTCCTCGCTCCAGCGTTTACCGGTACTGCGGGACAAATGTTTCCCGTAGGCGAGGGCCGAGTCGAGTTGCCGTTCGATGGCCGGCCACTCATCACGAAGCGCTCGCTCGGAGGCGTCGCTCAACCGGTCGATCACCGGCGGCGCCGGATGGGCGGGATCGTGCATCGCGCATTCGAGCCGCACCAGCGCGTATTCGCTCCGCGCGGTGATGAACGAACCCAGGAGTTGCACCAGCCGAACGTCCATATATTCTATTATGTCCGATGTGCGACGCTATGTCATCGTAGGGAATGGCTTTGCCGGGACGACGGCGGCCGAACAATTACGAAAACATGACCCATCGTGCGAGATCACGCTCTTCGGCGACGAACCCTACCCACTGTACAACCGCATCTCGCTCCCGCCGATGCTGCGCAGGCAGCTTCCCGAGGAGAAGGTAATGATGCGCGATCTTGCCGACCATGAGAAAAACCGAATCGCGCTCAAGCTGGGAATGCGCGTCGACGCCATCGACACCGAGGGACGCACGGTCGTCGCGGAGGGCACCGAGTATCCTTTTGATGCGCTGCTGATCGCCACGGGCGGGCGGCCAAATCCCGCGCCGGCACCCGGCGGAACCGGCGCAAGCAACGTCTATAACTTCCAATACCTCGACGACACGCGCGCGATCTCCGAGCAAATCGACCGCTCGAAGAGCGCGGTTGCCATTGGCGGCTCGTTCATCGCCTATGAGTTGGCTGAAGCCTTCGCGGCGCGCAAGGTCGAGACGCACTGGATTATCCGCGGACCACACGTGTTGCATCGGCTTCTCGACGACGTCGCCGGCGAGTTCGTCGACGAAGCGGCGCACAACGACGGCGTGCACATGCACTACGGCCAAGAAGTCGAGGAGTTCGTGCGCTCCAATGGCGTCGTAACCAAAGTGCGCACCAAGAAAGGCCTGGAGATTCCGGCCGACTGCTACGGCGTGGGATTCGGCTTGACGATGAACACCGAGATCGTAGCCGGCACGCCGATCGAGGCGAGCAAGAACGGCATCCTGTGCAACGATCATCTCGAAACCAGCGTGCCCGGCATCTATGCCGCCGGTGACATCGCGGATTTCTACGATCCGATTCTCGAGATGCGCTATCGCATGGGCACGTGGAACAACGCCGGCGCGCATGGTAAAGTCGTCGCGCAAAACATGATGGGCGGCAGCGAGATCTACCACGACGTGCCGGAGTATTCATCGCTGCTCTTCAAGGGCCAAACGATCACGCAGTTCGGGCTTTCACCCGATCTGCAGCCGGAACTCGAACTGGCTCGCAAGATCGACCGCGAGAAGAAGTGGTATCGCGCGCTGTTCTTTTGGCAAGATCGTCTGGTCGGCGGGATCATGCTCGGCAAAGGCAACCGCGCCGGCAAACGCAAGTACGTCGAGGCGATCAAGAGCAAAGAGCGCTTCCCTAAACCGCAGTGGGACGCCATGCTCGACTGGACGGCGTAGCCCACACTCTTGTCATCCCGAGCGTAGGCGCAAAGCGCCGTAGTCGAGGGACCACGGAGGCTGAAGCTGGCGCATCCACACGGCGAGAGCTTTTCGCAGGGTCTCCCGAAACGATGATCTCGCCGGTCCCTCGACTCCGCTTCGCTACGCTCGGGATGACAAGACGCTACGACAGTGGTAACACGGCGAGTTTGACGGCTTCGATGAATTCGTCGACGTCGGACTCGGTTGTGGCCCAGTGGGTCATCCAGCGCACCTCGGGCAGCGCTTCGTCGAAGAAGTAGAAGAAGAACTGCTTTTGAACGCGGGCGATTGCCTCGCGTGAGAGCGTGGCGAAGATCGCATTGGCGCGGGCCGGCCGTGTGATCGTGACGCCGGGAACGTTGCTCACCCCGGCAAGGAGCCGCTGCGCCATCGTGTTGGCGTGTGCCGCATAGGTTAGCCAGCGATCATCGGTGAGCAGGGCTTCGAACTGCGCCGAGATATAACGCATCTTCGAGGCAAGCTGCATACCTTGTTTGCGCACGAAGAGTGCGACGTTCGCGCTCAAGGCGGGATCGAAGAAACACACGGCTTCGCCGCCCATCAAACCGTTTTTCGTTCCGCCGAAGCTGAGGATATCGACGCCGAGATCCTTGGTGACCGCACGCGGCGTACTGCCAAGCGCCGCTGCGGCATTGGCGATGCGCGCGCCGTCGACGTGGACCAGCAGACCGCGGCTGTGCGCGAAGTCGCAAAGCTCGCGCAGTTCGTCGGGTTCGTAGAGGCCGCCGTATTCGGTCGTATTCGAAATGCTGACGACCCGCGGCTGGGAAAAATGCTCGCCGTGACCGCCGAGCAGATAGGGCTCGAGGTCGGCGATGCGGAGTTTACCGTCCTCCGTGGCGATCGGAATGACTTTGGATCCAGCGAAGCGCTCGAAGGCGCCGCATTCGTCGGTTTGAAGGTGGGCGCTCGCGGGCGCGAGCACCGCTTCCCACGGGCGCGTGACGCAACTGAGGGCAACGACGTTCGCGCCCGTGCCGTTGAAAGTAAAATAGACGTCGGTCTCCTCGCCGAAGTGTTGGCGAAAGCGCGCGATCGCGCGCGCCGTCCACGGATCGTCGCCGTAACCGACGGCGTCGCCCTCGTTAGCAGCGGTAATCGCCGCGAGAATCTCGGGCGCGATCGGCGCGTTGTTGTCGCTGGCAAAACTGCGCTGGATCATAGTGCCACCGTCGTTCCGCGATATGCGACGTCAGCCTTCCATCCAAATGCGCTGCGCGCCATCGTCGCGAGCGCGGCCGCCGAAGGCGCTTCGCCGTGCACCGCATAGAGATGCGGCGCCGACGTGCACGTCTGCAGCCAGCGATGGAGTTCGTTGCGGTCGGCGTGCGCGCTGAATCCGGCCAGGTGCACGATCGTCGCTTGGATCGGTATCGTGTCGTTGTAGAGCGTGACGCGCTTGGCCCCGCGTGTGAGGATGTAGCCCAGCGTTCCGAGGCTTTGATAGCCCGGAAAAATCACC
>Ga0335074_10005286_pt1 | contig 17843 bp, 15 predicted proteins | sample Lox_Sample_23_FD_206715 | JGI IMG/M metagenome (GOLD analysis project Ga0335074, IMG submission 206715) | Soil microbial communities from Loxahatchee National Wildlife Refuge, Florida, United States - Lox_Sample_2.3 | ecosystem: Environmental > Terrestrial > Soil > Wetlands | place: USA... | reverse complement strand
ATTACGTCGTACCCAGGCTGACGGACCAGATGTGCATCGACGTCGCTCCCCCGCTCGTCGTGTTGCTTACGTCGGGGAGCGTGATCGACTGCACGGTCTTGTTCGGGTCCACCGGCACCGTGGTCGCATACACGTACACGGTCAGCGACTGCGAGCCGCCCGAGACCATGTTGCGGTAGGCCAGCGTCGCGGCCGCGGTTTCCGTCGTACCCGGCCCGGCCGCCCAGTCGCTCGAGCTGACCGTCGCCGTCGACGAGGTGCCATCCGTGTAGTTGATCGTGATCGTTCCCTGCGTCCCGCCGTCGGTCGATGACTCGAGTAGGCCGAGCGTGTTCGCCCCAGCCGGACCGCTGAGGAGCATCGTCTGCCCGGCGGCCAGGATGTTGTCCGGGGAGCAGGGCTTCCCGCTCGTCCAGGTGAACGACAAGCCATCGGCCTTGACGGTGGCCCCGGGACTGAACCCGGCGGCGGCCAGCGCGCTGGCCGAGTAGCTGTAGCCAACACCGTCGTAGTTGGCGCAGCTCGTGTCGGTGTCCGGCGAGGTGCCGGTGTCGTCGTAGTAGTCACTCGGGTTCGAGGTCGGCGTGATCTCCAACGCCGGGCTGTCGGACACGGACCCGGTGCCGGTGACCACGGTCGCCGACGCGGGCGAGCCCGGGTACACCGAGGCCGGCACCGTGAACGAGACCGCAGTGTCGCTCCAGCTGTCGATCTTCAGCGCGGTCTGGCCTGATCCACCCCAACTCATCCCGTTGTCGGTGAACTCGACGTAGCCGGAGCCCTGGCTGGCGCCGAACCCGGAGCCGTTGATCGTCACCTGCGCGCCGGCGGCCGCGACCGCGGGCGTCACCGAGTTCGCCACCGGACCGGTGATCGCCGAGGTTGAGGTGCCGATGGAGAACACGTGCAGTTCGCCCATCGTCGCTCCGCTCGGCAACGTGACGCTCGTGAGCGTCTTGCCGGCCTGCACCGGGACGGCCGCGTAGAACACATACGTCGCCACGCTCTGCTGCGCTGGGGAGCAGTACGAGCAGTTACGGTAGCTCAGCTTGATCGCCGTCTGGTTGCCGTAGGACGGCTGCGAGCTCCCGGCGTTCAGGGTCCAGTCGCTCAAGCCGAGCCAGTACTGCGCGGTTGAGCCGTCGGAGTAATGCTCAGTCACCACCCCTTCGCTCGGACCGTTCGTCGCCGACCCCAGGAACGCCAGGGTCTGGGTTCCGGACGGCGCGTTCACGGTGATCGTCTGCCCCTGGGCGATCGCGTTGTCCGGCCACCCCGGAGTGGACTGCGGCCAGGTGAAGTTGACGCCGCCTGCCATCTTCGTGGCGCCCGGCGTCCAGCCCTGGGCCGCAAGTGCCTGGGCCGAGTAGCTCGTCCCGCCACCGTCGAAGTTGGCCTGCCCGACGTCGGTGTCGTTGGAGATCCCCGCGTTGTTGAACGCGGCCAGCAGGCTGCCCGGATAGGCGACCAGGACCTCCAGCTTGACGGTCTCGGTTGCGCCGCCCGGCATCGTGATCGTGGCCGTCACCCAGTTGAAGCCCAATGGAGCCGACGAGCTCGCGCTCACGGATATCGGCAGCGTGCTCCTCCCGTTGGGCGGCACCGAGATCGAGCCGCTCTCAGGCGTTGCGCTGAGGCCGCTCCCGGCCGGACTCGAGACGTCGACGTGCACGTCCTGGCCGTTGGCGGTCGCGTTCTGCGCTCCGACCTGGACCGTCGAGCTCGAGCCCGGGGCGATCGTCACGCTTTGATCGGACAGATAGCCGACCATCGGCCGCAGGCCCGCCGTGTAGGACGGCGGCGCATCCGCCGCCGAGGACCCCCACGAGGTCGGCGTGGTGCCCACCGTCCAGTTCAGCGATGCGCCGCGGGCAAGCGTGCTGTAGTCGACCCACAGCTTGTTGTAGGGCGCGCCGTCCAGCCTCAGATTCCTCACGTAGAAGGCGGTCGGGGACGCACCCGGAGCCGTGATGTTGATCGCGTTGCCGTTGCCAAGGTGGATCGTCTCCCTCGGGAATCCGGGGCTTGCGAACACGAGCGTGCCGTGCCCCGAGTTCTCCGGGTACATGCCGAGCATCTCCCAGATGAACTGCGAGCTCTCGGCGCCCAGGTCGTCGTTGTTCGCCAGGCCGTCCGGGCCGGGGAGGTAGACGTTGTTCCGGATGTCGTTTACCACCTTCTGAGTGTCCGCCGGATCGCCGGCGTAGTCGGGCGCGAACTGCTCGCCCTCGTCGAACTCGTTCGTGATCTCCCCGTACATCCCGTAGCCGTTCGGCTGGGACAAGTACTGCTCGAGCATCGGCCGGACCTTGGCCTCGCCGCCGAGCAGCGAGAACAGCGCCGAGTAGTCGTTCGGGACGTCCCACAGGTACTCGTACGGGTCTCCCTCGACGTATGGCTCACCGTCGGTCGGGAACGTTCCGGTGAACGTCGGGGTCACACCCGGCTCAAACTGACCATCCGCGAGTCGCGAGGTGAGCAGGTCGTTGTCGGGGTCGAACAGGTTCTCCCAGTTGTTCGCGCGGCGCGTGAGCATCGCCGCGTCGGAACGGTCGCCCATGTCACTGGCGAACTGGGCCAGCGCCAGGTCCTGGCTGTCGTACTCGAGCAGGGTCGACATGAACCCATGCGCATTGCAACAGCCGTACGTACCGTCCTCGGGCAGGTATCCGTACTGCTGCTCGAGCGCCTCGCCGGGTCGCACGTCGTTGACCGTCGTGGCCTGCGCGAGCATGTCGGCCAGCGCATCCTTCGTGTTGAAGTTGTGTGCGCCGAAGGTGTAGTAATCGGTGAGGATCGAGTCCTCCGGGTCTCCGACCATCACGTAGTTGTTCAGGTTGTCGTAGCCCCACTGCTGCAGCAGCTTGTCCTCGCTGTAGTAGTTGAGCTGTGATTGCACCATGTCGCCGGCAGGGTGCGGGTCGAGCATCGCCTGCAACTGAGAGAGCGAGTGGTAGATGTCCCAGCCCGAGTACATGCCGTACTGGTTCTTCTGCCCGGGCGCCAGGGTGTCCACCTTCATGTCGGCGCCCATGAACTGCCCGTTCACGTCGCTGGTGATGTTCGGCTGCAGGAAGTCCTTGTAGAGGAGGCTGTAGAACTCCTGCGTCTGGGCGTAGCTGCCCCCCGACACCTGGATCTTGCTCAGCAGGTGATCCCAGGTGCCCTGGGCATGCCGGCGCACCGAGTCGAAGTTCCAGCCCGGATTCTCGGTCTGCCAATTCTGCTTGGCGTTGGCCGCGCTCACGTAGGAGATTCCGACCTTGGCCTGGATCACCTGGTCCTTGGTCGTATCGAACGTCAGCTCCACGCCGGCGGGGTCGGTCTGACCGGAGTTGGTGATCACCTTCGAGGCGGTGAACGGATGGTCGAAGACGATGTCGAAGTGCACCGTGTACAGCTGGGTCTGCCCGTCGTTGTTGGCCTCACCGCAGAAGTAGCCGCTGGTGTCGGATCCCTGGACCTCGTCATTACCGACGACCTGCGCGCTGTCGCCGTAGTCCCCGTTCTGGCTGGCCATCAGCTTGATCACGAAGTCGGCCTGGCTCGTGGCCGGATACGTGAAGCGCGCCATCGAGCTGTGCGGGGTGGCGGTGAATTGCGAGGTGATCGTGTTCGGAGCGTCGCTCTGCGCGGCGTAGTAACCGGCCTGCGCCACCTCGCCGGTGTGGCTGAATGGGGTCGTGATCTGATCCGGATCGCCGGGGGGAAGCGCTCCGGTCGTCGGCACCATGGGCACATCGCCCGCCGCGCCGCAACCGGGCCCGGACACGTGAGTCAGGCTGTAGCCCCAAAGCTTGGTGTCGGAGTAGTCGTATCCGCCGCCCGCGTTGTACGTGGGCATCGTGTCCGGGCTCCACTGCACCATCCCGAAGGGAACATCGGCGCCGGGGAAGGTGTTGCCGCCGCCGGACGTCCAGGTCCGCGTGTCGACGATGCTCGCCAGGTTCCCGACCGCGGGCGCGCTCGTGACCATGCTGCGGTTGCGCGTCCCCGCGGGTCGCTGCGCGGCGGGTACGGGCCTGGCGCAGTGCGTGGGACGCCCGGTGAGGGTGTTCACGCAGTCCGGGTGCAGAAACCCGCCGAATGGCTTGGCGCCTGGGGCCGCGGTTTTGGACGGCGCGGTGCTCACCCCCGTCGCCACCGGGGATCGGGGCGTTGGCGTGGTGGCACCGGGTGCCGTCGAGGTCGGAGTCGGGGTCGAGTTCGACGTGCCAGCCAGCGCCGGCATGGCCACCACCCCGAGGGCGCACGCTCCGCCCAGGATCAGCATCGCAAGACCGCGAACGAACCGGCTTGAAAGCTTGCCTCTCACCGCTTCCCCTCCTCCTCAAGCGTGCGGGAGCCGGACCGGTCTCTTAGCGGTGCCCGATGGACGAATCGAGCACACCGACAGAGACGGCCCCCGCCGAGAAAATGATAACGTTGTCAGCCGGGGCTTATAGCTGACGATGACAAGGTTGTCAATCGGGAACGTTGGCGGTTAACACAAGCCGCGAGCTCAGGGGCCTATTTCACCCGAGCCCCGCGGGACGAGCTCCGCAGGGACGATCACACGCTGGGGCTCCTCCTCCCCGGCGTCGATGTGATCGAAGGCCAATTCGGCACCCAGCTGGCCGATCCGATAGGGGTCGGCACGGACGACGGTGACACGGAGCAGATCGGCGAGCTCAAAGTCGTCGAAGCCGACCAGCGCCACGCGGTTGCGCCGACCGTCGAGCGCGTGCAGCGCCCCGACCGTGCAGCGGTTGTTTCCGGCGAAGACCGCCGTCGGGCGCCGCGCCGGCGGAAGCGCCATCAGGTCCAGCGTCGCCTGTTTGGCCGCGGCCGAGGTGCCATTCGCGACCGACACGAGCTGCTCGTCGATCTCGATTCCGGCCCGGCGCAGAGCGCGACGGTAACCGGCTAGGCGCTCGCGAGCGGTAAACAGGCGGATGTCGTCGCCGACAAAGGCAATGCGCGTGTGGCCGCTGCCGAGCAGGTGCTCGACGCCGCGCCTAGCCCCGGCCGCGTTCTCAGCCAGCACGGTGTCCGCCTTGGTCTTGGCCGGTGGCCGGTCCAGAAACACGGTCTTGGTCGAGAAGCCCGCGTCGCGGATGTAGCGGTGGTCGGTGCCCGCCGGAACCACGAGCAGCGCGTCAACGCGCCGGCGCAGCAAGGCCATCACCAGCTCGCGTTCGCGCAGCGGATCCTCACGAGCCGAGGCCGTGATCAGCAGGCTCGAGCGTTCGCGTGCGCTCTCTTCGACCGCCTGCGCGATCGCGGAGTAGAACGGGTTCGCGACGTCCTCGATGACCAGACCGAGCGTGAACGATCGCGCCCCGTGCCGGAGGCTGGCCGCCAGGTCGTTGCGCTCGTAGCGCAACGACGTCGCCGCCTCCAGCACCCTTTCGGTCGTGGCCGACCTGACCCCGGGCTCGCCGTTGATGACGCGCGAGACGGTCTTGAGGCTGACGCCGGCGGCCCGGGCAACGTCGACCATCGTTGCCCGCCCCGACCTTCCGTGATTGGTTTCGCGACCCCTCATCAGCGTGATGTGTAACGCCAGCATACTCCGACGTCCACCGCGATGACAACGTTTCCCTAACCAGCAGAGTGTTGACATAGACAACGTTGTCAAATAGTGTGCCCAGGCCGAGTGCCGGAGGGAGGAAGAGACACTGTGCGCAGTACCGCCGGAACGCCGTCCGGTGCCGCGCGTCGCGGGCCGGATGAGGACCACGCTTCTCAGGGCGCTGCCCGCGCCGACAGTCGCAGCGGGTACCGACCCCCAGCTCCGGTCGTGCTCGCCCCCAATCAGCTCGCTCGCTTCTACCGGGGCGGCGCGCGGATCGATCGGCTCCGCGGCACCTCGGACCACGCCGAGCACCAACCAGAGGATTGGGTCGGATCGACGACGACGTCGCTCGGCTCTGACCGCGAGGGCCTGAGTCGCCTGTCCGACGGCGGTTACCTGCGGGACGCGATCGCAGGGGATCCGGCCGGGTTCCTCGGTCCCGAGCACGTCCAACGCTGGGGGTCGAATCCCGCGCTGCTCGTGAAACTGCTCGACGCGGGTGAGCGGCTTCCCGTGCACTTTCACCCCGGCCGGGCCTTTGCCCGCCAGGAGCTGGGCCTCGCCTTCGGCAAGACTGAGTCGTGGATCATCGTGTCCGCCGAGCCGGACGCGGTGGTGCACCTGGGGCTAAGGGCTCCGGTGCAGCGCTCCACGATGCTGCGCTGGGTTCGCGAGCAGGACGTGCCGGCGATGCTCGCCGCGATGAACGAGGTTGCCGTACAGCCGGGCTCGGCGCTGTTCGTTCCGGCCGGGACGATCCACGCGATCGGGCCGGGCATCCTGCTCGTCGAACTCCAGGAGCCCACCGATCTGTCGGTCCTGCTCGAATGGGAGCGCTTCGGCATCAATGACGGAAGCGAGCACCTGGGTCAGGGCTGGGAGCGCATCCTCGGCGCCGCGGAACTGGGGCCGACGAAAACGGAGGCCCTGCTGGTTGGCGATGGCGCCGGGGTGCCGGCGAACCCCATCACCGACCTCCTGCCTCCTTTCGCAGCGCCATATTTTCGGGCTCAGCGGATCACGCTTGAAGGCGAGCCGGTGCAGCTGGATCAGTCGTTCTCGAGCCTGGTCGTGCTCGACGGCTGGCTGAAGGTGTGGAGCGAATCGGCGGATCCGCTTGATCTGCATGCCGGTGGGACGGCGCTCATCCCGCACGCGGCCGGACCCACGACGCTCGACGGCCATGCCCAACTGATCCGTTGCCTGCCGCCGGCACCGGACGCCGGAGCGGGTACTTGGTGAGCAGCAACCCAGGCTTCTCCGAAGCACCCGAGCCGATCCTCGAGGCCCGCGCGATCAGCAAGACCTACGGCCACGTCGAGGCGCTTCGCGGGGCCAATTTCAGCGCGTATGCGGGCGAGGTGGTAGCGCTGATCGGCGATAACGGCGCGGGCAAGAGCACGCTGATCAAGATCCTCTCCGGGGTGGGGCAGCCCGATGGCGGCAAGATCCTGTTCGAGGGCCACCCGGTGCACATCGGCTCGCCCTCCGCGGCCCAGCGGTTGGGGATCGAGACGGTGTACCAGGATCTCGCCCTCGCGCCCGATCTGGACGGAGCGGCGAATGTGTACCTCGGCCGCGAGCCGGTGCGAAGCGGGGTGCTGGGGAAGCTCGGCGTGCTGGACAAGCGCGCCATGCGCGAGCAGACGCTGCACACGTTCACCGAGCTCGGCGTCGGGATCAGGGATCCCTCGGCGGCCGTGGCCTACCTATCGGGCGGGCAGCGACAGGGCGTCGCGGTGGCGCGGGCCGCCGTCTGGGCGAGCAAGGTGATCATCATGGATGAGCCGACGGCGGCGCTTGGGGTGGTTCAGAGCGAGCGCGTGCTCGACGTGGTACGGCGGGTGCGCGACCGCGGATTGGCGGTGGTGCTGGTCAGCCACAACATGCCGCAGGTGCTGGAGGTGGCGGATCGAATCCAGGTGCTTCGCCTCGGGCGCCGGGTGGCGACGTTCCCTCGCGAGGAGGCGACGCTCGAGTCACTCGTGGCTGCGATGACCGGCGCGCTGCAGAACGAGGACGAGCGGTGAGCTCGGTGCAGAACGAGCCGCCCGAGCAGGCCGACATGAGCGCGCAGCCGCTCGTGACCCAAGACCACTCCGCGCCGCCGACCCTTCGGCAGCGCGTGTCGGCGACCTTGCTCTCCTCGACCAGCCCGCTGTGGATCTTCCTGGCCCTGGTCGTGATCGTCGCGGTCTTCGGCGTGTTGCGGCCCAGTGCCTTTCTCTCCAGCTTCGACATCAAGACGATCTTCATCAATGCCGCGGTGACGATGATGCTGGCGGTCGGGATGACCTTCGTGATCATCACCGCCGGGATCGATCTCTCGGTTGGGTCGGTCCTCGTGATCTCCGGAGTGCTGGCCGCGAAGGTGATGATCGCTGTCGGCGGGGGCGCGGCACACGCGGCGACAGCGGGCTGGGGGCCGATCCTCGTCGGGGTGGCGGTGGGGCTGCTCGTCGGGCTGGCCTGGGGCGTGATCAATGGGTCACTGATCGCGCTGCTGGGACTTCCACCGCTGATCGTCACCCTGGGTACGTTCGGGATGGCACTCGGCCTGGCCGATGTGATCACTGGTGGCGTGGACGTCGCCGGCATTCCCACGAAGCTCGGCACGACGATCGGAAGCGGGCAGGTCGGGCCGATCCCGTGGCTGGTGCTGATCGCGGCCCTGGTGACGATCGTGTTCGGGCTGCTTCTTCATTTGACCCGGTTCGGCCGCTACACGTACGCGCTCGGCTCCAACCCCGAAGCGGCGAGGCGGGCCGGCATCAATATCAACTGGCACCTGATCAAGGTGTACGCACTGGCGGGGCTGCTGTCGGGACTGGGTGGCGTCCTCAGCCTCGCCTATTTCACGACGACCACGATCTCAGGGCACACCACGGACAACCTCACCGCGATCGCGGCCGTGGTCATCGGGGGGACAAGCCTGTTCGGCGGCAGGGGGACGATGTTCGGAACCGTAGTGGGGGTATTCATCCCGGTCGTTCTCGCGAGCGGGCTGGTGATCATGAACGTTCAATCGTTCTGGCAGGAGGTAGTCATCGGAGCGATCCTCATCGCCGCCGTGTACTTCGACCAGCTCCGCCGGCGCGCGAGGTTACGACCGTGATCCCTTACAGCGCAAACACGCCGTCACCGGATACTCGATACACAGCCGTGGCGGCCGCAGATGGAGGAGGATGCATGCGACGAAGAGTTCTTCCCTTGCTCGCGGTGATCGCCGCGGTCACGGTCGCCGGGTGCGGCTCGAGCTCGAGTTCGAGCTCGGCCGGATCGGCCTCGAGCGCCAGTTCCAGCTCGAGCCCCGCCGCCCCCGCCAGCAGCTCGAGTTCGGGCAGCAAATCGCTGGCGCTGATCCAGGGCACGAAGGCCGACAACTTCTATGTGACGATGGGGTGCGGGGCCAAGGCCGAGGCGGCCAAGCTCGGTTACTCGATAAATGTCCAGGGCCCGGCCGACTTCGCCGCGCCCGAGCAGATCCCGATCGTCGACGCGATCACGGCGCAGCACCCGGGAGCGGTGTTGATCGCGCCCACCGACACCCATGCGCTGATCGCCCCGATGCAACAGATGAAGAGCGCCGGCATCAAGGTGATCCAGGTCGACACGACGGTGAGCGATCCGTCGATCGCGGCCGCCTCGATCTCGTCGAACAACATCGAGGGCGGCGCCAAGGCGGCGGATGAGCTGGCCAAGCTGATTGGCGACAAGGGCTCCGTAATCGTCATGAACGAGCAAGCCGGGGTTTCCACGACCGAGGCACGGATCCAGGGGTTCCTTCAAGAGATCAAGAAGTACCCGAACATCAAGCCACTGGCCACGCAGTACGTGGGCGATAACCCGGCCAAGGCGGCGCAGGCGATCACCGCGGTGTACGCCGCTCACCCCGATCTGTCAGGCGTCTTTGCGACCAACGTGCTCGTCGCCCAGGGCGTCGACACGGGTCTGACGACCGCACACGCGGCCAGCAAGATCAAGATCGTCGGCTACGACGCCGACCCGACCCAGGTCGCGGATCTGAAGAGTGGCATCGTCCAGGCGCTGATCGCGCAGGAGCCCTACCAGGAGGGCGTCGATGGCGTTGAGCAGGCGGTCAACGCCCTCACCGGCAAGCCGACCCAGTCGATCCTGACGGGCCTCGCGGTGCTCACCCGCAGCAATCTGGCCTCGAACAGCCAGTACGTCTACAAGAGCAGCTGCTGACGCGCCGGCGGGGCAGCCCACGGGAGCTGCCCCGCCCGACGCACCACTGTTATCTGCTCAGATCGTCCGGACGTTCTTGGCAGCCGGGCCCTTGGGGCCCTGCTCGGCGTCGTACTCCACCTTCGCGCCTTCGGCGAGCGACTTGAAGCCGTTGCCGGCGATCGACGAATGATGAACGAAGAGGTCCTTGCTCTGGTCATCAGGCGTGATGAACCCAAAGCCCTTCTCGTCGCTGAACCACTTTACGGTTCCAGTTGCCATCTTTCCCTCCCGGGAAGGTTTTTGTGCTGCGAAACGCGGAAGGTGCTGAGGGCAACTACTACGAACGCGGGCACTACTTTCGTCGGGCGCACGCGCCCGACCTATCGCTGCGAGTGTAGCTGTGTCGGCGACGCTCCGGCGTCCGATTCCCGCTGTGCAAAGATGTGCCCTGTTGCGTCTGTTCGGAAAACGGACGGTCCCGCTCACCGAGGCCGAGCGCGAGGCGGCGGCGGTCGATCTCGAACGCATTCGCCAAGGCGGGATCCCGCTTGGCGCCGAACAGCGTCTGCAGGCGCTCTCCAGCCGACGGGCATCGGTATTCACCAGTGACCTGAGCGCCAAGGAGTACGCGGTCGCGCAGGCGTCCGGTCTGGTTCCGCTCGCCCAGGTCATGGGCTCCTCCGTGGTACAGCACGGCTGGCAGAACTACGGCTGGTCGGCGTACGGGGGCGGACTCCAGGAGATGCCCTCCTTCGCAGCGCCCTGGAACCTCTCACGCGAGCGTTCGTTTGACCGGCTGCGCCAGGAGGCGCAGTTCGCCGGGGCCGATGCGGTGATCGGGATCGAGATGAACACCAGCGCTTTCCTGGGTGAGCCGGGCAACGTCGAGTACGCGGTCTTCGGCACCGCCGTGCGTGAGACGACGCTCGCTCCGGGCGAGCGCTCACCTCGGTCGGGACCGCGGATGTGCGCACTCTCGGGCCAGGACGTCGACAAGCTCCGGCGGATCGGCGCCGAGACGCTCGGCGTGATCGGTCACACGTCGGTCGTGTGCGTGGGCCTGAGCCCGTGGGCCAACCAGATGATGGGGTCCTGGTGGGGCAACCAGGAGATGACTGAGGTGACCCAGGGCGTTTACGCCGCCCGCCGCCTGGCGATGGACGAGGTACGGCGTCAAGGCGTGGCCGCGGGGGCCAACGACATGGTCATCTCCACCCTCGAGCACGACATCGATCACCACGAGTACGAGAGCGCCGGCTACACCCACCACTTCTTCATCATCTCGATGCACGTCATGGGCACGGCGATTCGACTCGGCGCGCATGAGCCCCACCCCGCCCCCCTCGGCGTGCCGGTCATGTCGATCAACCTGGGCGACCAGTGACCCTCACGACGAGTCGCTTCCTCAAGACGAGTCGCTTCCATGAACGACCACCATCACCACGTCAGGAGATCCTCTGATGTCGAGTTATGACCCAACGAGCACAGAGGGCCTAGCCGAGCACGCCAGCGAGCGCCTTCAGATGAACGCCCGCGGGCTGTTCACCTCCGACCTCTCGGTCAACGAGTACCTGTGTGTGGAGAAGGCAGGCTTTGAGCCGGTGGGCCTCGTCGTCGGCTCGAGCATCTACCACATCGGCTTTCAGCAATCGAGCTGGAAGGCCAGCCAGGAGATGGGCGTGCTCAGCCAGGCCATGTACTCCGCTCGCGAGCTGGCGATGACGCGGATGGAGGAAGAGGCCGATCAGCTGGGAGCCGATGGGATCGTGGGCGTCCGTCTCGATATCGGGCGCTACGAGTGGGGCGCGGACATGGCTGAGTTCATCGCGATCGGGACCGCGATCAAGCACAAGGGTGGCAAGGTCCACCGCGCGCCCAACGGTCGCCCGTTCACCAGCGACCTTTCCGGCCAGGCGTTCTGGACGCTCATGCAGACCGGCAAGCGGCCCGTCGGCCTGGTGATGGGCAGCTGCGTCTACCACGTCGCCCACCGAGGGATGATGCAATCGATGCGTCAGACCGGTCAGAACGTCGAGCTCGAGCAGTACACCCAAGCCCTGTACGACGCCCGCGAGCTCGCGATGGAGCGCATGCAGAAGGAGGCCGAGGCGATCGGCGACGGCGTCCTCGGCATCGTCGAGGTCAAGCTGCACGAGAACAACCACGGCTGGGGCAGCCACGTCATCGAGTTCTTCGCTCTCGGCACCGCCGTCGTGCCCAACGAGCACGCCGAGCAGGGTCAGCAGCTGCCGGACATCACGCCGGTGCTCGACATCAACGATTGAATTCTGGCTCTAACTCCCCGCTGCGGGCGGCTCGCCGGCCGGGAGCCCGGGCGCCGCCGCTCCAGCTCCAAGCTCGCCCTTGAGCTGGGCGAGCTCGTCATCGACAGCGCTCTTCGCGCCGAGCTGGTCGAGCTGGCGATCGACATCGTCCTGCGGAGGCCCCAAGGCGGTCAGATCATCGAAGGTGCCGGCCGCTTGCAGCTCCTGGACCGCCGACGCCCGCGCCTCCATCTGGTCGGTCTTGTCGATTGCCCGCTGCATCGCAGCGCCGACATCGGCCATCTCGTCCCCCACTCCGGTGGCCGCCTCGGAGATGTGAACCTGCGCCTCGGCCGCCGAGTACTGCGCCTTGATGACCTCCTTCTTGGTACGGAACTGCTCGATCTTGGCCTGAAGCTGCTTCTCGGCCGTGGTCAACTTGTCCTGCTCTGACTCGAGCTCCGTGACCTGCTGCTCGAGCGAGCTCGTCTCCTGAACGATCAGCTGCTTGCGCTCGAGCGCCGCGCGGGCGAGGTCCTCCTTTCCGGCTGAAATCGCCTGGCGCGCCTGGCCATCCAGCTTGTCCGCCTGCTGCTTTAGATCCTCCTCCTGCAGCTGGAGCCGCTTCTTGGCCGTGACGACGTCCGCGATCCCCTTCTTCACATTCTGCAGATCCTCAAGCTGACGCTCATAGGCGTAATCGAGCGTCTCCGCGGGATCCTCGGCATGGTCGAGCAAGTGCGAAATCTTCGCCTTGGTCAGCGTCGAGATACGACCAGAAAGTCCAGGCATCGCTCCTCCTACAGGGCGAAACGGGCAATGGCCTTCATCGTATTGCCTGCTCTGGCCCAAAGCGGCCCACGCACAGCCCTGACGCAAACTCAATACCAGATCGGTCAGACTGGGCCGCGTGAACGCTGACCAGAGCGCTCCCGCCCGGCCTCGGGCAGGAACTGGGCGAACGGCTCGCAGGTTCGCGACCTTGGCCATCGGGTTGGCGTCGATCGGCGCGCTCTTGTTGGTGGCGCCGCCGAGCCAGGTGCTGGACACGGTCGCCGACATGAATCCCTGGTGGGTGGCCGCGGCTGTGGGGTTCGAGTTTGCCTCGTGCCTGAGCTACGTGGTGGTGTTCCGGCGCTTCTTTCCGGAGGCCTCGCGGCCCGTGGGCCGCCGTGTGGCGTGGATCGCCATGGGCGCCGGAGCGCTGCTGCCAGGCGGCAATTTCTCATCCGCGGCGGCTACCGGCTTGCTCCTGCATCATCAGCACACGGGCGTGCGCGGTCTGGTCGAGCGCTGCGGCGCGCTGCTGTGCTTCTTGACCCTGTTCGGGTTCGCGGTCAACGGTGTCGCCGGGGCGTTGCTCCTGGTTGGCATCGGTCGCGGCCCGCACGACCTCGAGCACGCGGGCATTCCGATACTGGTCTCGCTGTTTGTGATCGGCTCGGCGACGGCCGCGATGCTGCTTGGCCGTCGCCTCGGGACGCGGGGCCCGAAGGTGGTGCACGGCCCGGTGCGTGCTCTTGTCGAGTCCCTGGAAGGCGCCCGCGACTCCATGTTCGCGCCGCACTGGCGCCTGCTCGGCGCGGCCGGCTTCCTCTGGCTGGACATGGCCGCGCTCTGGGCCGCTTGCCGCGCGACCGGCCATCCACTCGGCGTGCTCGCGCTGGCGCTGGCCTACTTCGTTGGCTACCTGGCGACGATGATCCCCATGCCGGCCGGAATCGGCGTCCTCGACTCAGGGCTCGCCGGCGCCCTGGTCCTGTATGGGTTCTCCCCCGCTGCCTCGGTCGGCGCCGTGCTCGTCTACCACGCGATCTCGATCTGGGTGCCCTGTCTCGGCGGACTCATCGCCTGGCTACCTACCCGGCGCGCCGCGCGGGCGAGCGCGCCGGCGGCGCCGCGAGTCGAGGGCCCGCGGGTCGAACAGCCGGCAAGCGCGTCGGTTCTCGGCAGCTGACCCACCCGCGACGCCAACGCCGTCACCGCCGCAAAACGACGCGGGCCCTCTCCACGGCGGTCCCACACGCCTTCTTAGCTGAGTCTCATTAACGCTTCGTAGTTTCGAGCTCACAAATGGGCGCACCTCGGCATCTGTGGTCTGGCGAGTGGCGTGAGGAGTCCTCGGCCCACGGCCGCGAGCTGGGCGCGCGACGGGCCCGGGCCGGACGTGAGACCGAGCCTGCCCCCCCACCGCCCCGCTCCGGTCCCTCCGCGGCGGCTCGGCTCCGGGCCTGGCTGCGCGCCATCCGCACGCGTCTGCGACTGCGGCCGAGGTGGTGGTTCGCCGGCCGCCGCCGGGTTCGGGTCGCCGTCATGATCGGGCTCTTGACGCTGCTCGGCGTGGGCGCGGCGTACGCGGTCGACTCGGCGCTCAACGGGGGCACCAGCAGTCAGGCGACCGTGGCGAGCGGGTACCAGCGCTGGCTCGGCATCGACTTGTACAACTCTCCGTTTGGCGGCCCCATCGTCGTCGGCGTGGCGCCCCGCAGTCCAGCGCTCGTCGCGGGCGTGCAGCCGGGCGATGTGATCACCCGGGTCGACGGTCACTCGGTCGCCACCGTGTCCGAGTTCGTCTCGGCCATCTCCGGAAAGCACGCCGGCGACCACGTGGTTCTGCAAATCGCGCGCGGAGGCGTCACCTATCTGGCCCAGGTCACGTTCGCGACTCGGCCCGCCGGCTACCCATGAGCTTCGCGCACCCGGTCGTCCTGGTCGCCCTGCTGGCGATCCCGCTGCTGGTCAAGTGGTATTTCAGCCACCAGCGCCGGCGCGCCCGGGCCGCCTCGGCATTCGTCGCCCCCACCCTCGCCCCGTCGGTCGCCCCGCGGCGTCCTCGCTGGCGCCGGCACGTCCCGATGCTCGCCTTCCTACTCGCACTCATCTTGTTGATCGTGGCCGCCGCCCGCCCACAGAGAACGCTCGCCCGGACCGTCGACTCGGCCTCGATCATGCTGGCCAATGACACCAGCGGCTCGATGGCCGCGACCGATGTGGTCCCGTCGAGGCTGCTGGCGGCCGAGCGCGCGGCCGATCGCTTTCTCGCGAGCGTCCCGGGCTCGGTCCGGGTCGGGTTGCTCGAGTTCAACACGAAGGTGACGCTGCTGCAGTCCCCGACCACCGATCACGCGCTCGTGCACTCAGCGCTCGCTCAGCTGAGGGTGACCGGAGGCACAGCGATCGGCGACGCACTCCGCACCGCCCTTTCCACGCTCGCCGCCGAACCCCGCCAGGGCGGCAAGCAGCCGCCGGCCGCGATCCTCCTGCTCTCGGACGGCGCCTCCGACGTCGGTTCAGACCCGATCACGGCAGCTCAGCAGGCCGCCGCCAAGCACATTCCCATCTATACCGTCGAGCTCGGGACGCCGAACGGAACCGTCACCGAGAAACGCGGAACGCACACGGTGACGGTGCCCGTGCCGCCCAACCCGCAGCAACTCGCCGAGATCGCCCACGTCTCTCACGGCCAGGCGTTCACCGCGACCGACGCAAAGGGGCTGGACACCATTTACGAGCGCCTCGGCGCTGAACTCGGACACAAGAAGGTCAAGCACGAAATGACCGCCAGCTTCGCCGGCGGCGGGCTGGTGTTGCTGCTGCTCGGCGGTGTCGCCTCGCTCGTGTGGTTCGGACGGCTGGTTTGAATGATTTCGCGGGCCGCACCGACGACGCCTTCGGCCTCGCGGCCCGCATCGATAACGCGGGCCGCACCGACGAGGCCTTCGGCCTCGCGGCCCGCTGACTAAGGAGGAAACATGACTGACATCGACAATGCGCAGGAGCTGCGCGGCGAGGCGCGCGCCGCACTGGGCGAGGCCCTGCATGAGATCAAGCGCGTCATCGTGGGGCAGGACGCAATGCTCGAGCGCTTGCTGATCAGCCTGCTCGCCGGCGGCCACGTGCTGCTTGAGGGGGTTCCTGGGCTGGCCAAGACGCTCACTGTCAAGACACTGGCTGCGGTACTCGGCGGCTCTTACAGCCGGATCCAGTTCACCCCCGACCTGGTCCCGGCCGACCTCGTCGGCACGCGCGTGTACCGGCCGGACACGGGCGGCTTCGAGACGGAACTCGGGCCCGTGTTCTGCAACTTCCTCCTGGCCGACGAGATCAATCGTGCGCCCGCGAAGGTCCAGTCGGCGCTGCTCGAGGTGATGCAGGAGCAGCAGGTGACGATCGGGGGGACCACCTTTGAGGTGCCGCTGCCGTTCATCGTGATGGCCACGCAGAACCCGATTGAGTCCGAAGGCACCTACCCCCTCCCCGAAGCCCAGCTCGACCGGTTCCTGATGAAGATCCTCGTCGACTATCCAAGCACCGGCGAGGAAGCGGCCGTCGTGGGGCGTAGCCTGGCCGCGCCTGCGGACGTGCATGAGGTGTTGGCGCTCGCCGATCTGCGCCGGTACGCGGTCGCGGCACAAACCGTGCTCGTCGACCGCGAGACGATTGGCTATGCCGTGGCGCTCGCGGACGCGACCCGTCATCCGGAGGGCTGCGGGCTTTCCGACATCGCTCCGATGATCGAGTTCGGCGCCAGCCCGCGCGGCCCGATCGGCCTCGTGTCGGCGGCGCGGGTGCTCGCGCTCCTGCGCGGCCGCGGTCATGTCATGCCCGCCGACGTGCGCGACCTGGCGGCCGACGTGCTCCGGCACCGCATGGTGTTGTCCTACGACGCGCTCAGTGACGGCGTGACCGCCGACCACTTGCTCGAGCGCGTTCTGACCGCCGTCCCCGAACCTGGCACCGAGGACCTGATCCAGGAGTCGCCGAGGGCGGTGCGGGCACCGTGAGCCAGTCGCTGCTCGAGCCACCCGCGGCGCGACAGGGTCCGGGGCCGCTTCCGAGGCCCCTGATCGAGGCCCTCGATGTCGCGGTCACCCGCCTCATCGCCCGGATGCTTCCAGGCGACCGGCGTGCCGCCGGCGTCGGGGTCGGCGTCGAGCTCGCGCAGCTCCGCCCCTACGAGATCGGTGACGACGTGCGCTACATCGACGCGGCGGCGACGGCCCGGACCGGACAGCCACACGTTCGCTTGCACGTGCCCGAACGCTCGCTCACGACCTGGATCGTGCTCGACGTCTCGCCGTCGATGGCGTTCGGCACCGCCCGCCGGCTGAAGGCGGACGTCGCGGAGGGAGTGGCACTCGTGTTCGGTCGCCTCGGCGTACGGCGAGCCGGGAGCGTCGGTCTCGTGGCGTTCGGCGCTTCCGCCCCGCGCATCCTTCCGCCCCGCGGCGCCAAGCCCGGGATCGTCGCCTTGCAGCGCATGCTCGCCGAGGGCGTGGCGCCAGATGGCCAGCAGGACGTGGGAGGCCTCGCCGACGCGCTCCGCCGCGTGGCCCGGATGGCACGCCAGCCCGGGCTCGTCGTCACCATCAGCGACTTTCGCGACCAGCGTGACTGGCACCGGACCCTTGGATCCCTGCGACTGCGCCATTCCGTGCTCGCGGTGGAGATCATCGATCCGCGCGAAGCCGAGGTGCCGGCAGTCGGTCACCTGGCCCTGGTCGACCCCGAGACGGGAGCGCGGGTCGAGGTCGACACTTCCAACCGGCGAGTGCGCGAGCGCTTCGCCGAGCTCGAGCGACAGCGTCGCGAAACGCTGGCCCGCGAGCTCCGCCGCCTGCGCGTCGACCAGGTGACGCTGGCGACCGATCAAGACTGGCTGCTGGCCTTGGGGCGACACCTGCGATGAACTTCGCCTCGCCCCTGTGGCTGGGTGCGCTCGCGCTCATTCCGATCGCCATCTTGGGAGCGATCGCCGCACGGCGACGCGCGAGACGGTACGCGGTCCGGTTCCCGGCGGTGTCGACGCTGCGGCTCGCGGCGGCCGGCGG
>Ga0335074_10005284_pt1 | contig 17846 bp, 10 predicted proteins | sample Lox_Sample_23_FD_206715 | JGI IMG/M metagenome (GOLD analysis project Ga0335074, IMG submission 206715) | Soil microbial communities from Loxahatchee National Wildlife Refuge, Florida, United States - Lox_Sample_2.3 | ecosystem: Environmental > Terrestrial > Soil > Wetlands | place: USA... | reverse complement strand
CTTCAATCCGCCCGCAAGGGGCGAGAAAATGGAAGCTGATCACATGTGGTACGGCAACCTGGTTGTGGATGAAATTCACCCTCACTTTAACAATCAAATGGGCTATTGGGGAGTGAATTTCCCCATGAAGACGATCGAGTCGAAGCAGAGCCTGTTCTGCTTAATGCAGGCGGAGAAGCAGGGGCTCATTGCGGAAATGCGGGATCCGACTCAACCATATCTTTTGCAGTTTACGTTTGAGCAACATCCGGGAGTGGTGCAATCGCTGGACAACATTACGCCGGCGGAGGACAAGCTGTCGGGACTCGATGTGCATCTGGAATTCCGTTGCTGCCACTTTTTGTTTCTTCCGCCCGGCTCATCGAAGCAGACCGCGCCGGTAAGCATGAGCGCCTACGACGGCGACTGGCACGCAGGAGTGGATGTCTACAAACAATGGCGCGCGGAATGGTTCAAACAGCCGCACATCGCCGATTGGGCCGAAGATGTGCATTCATGGCTGCAACTCCAGATTGATGGGGCCGAGCAGGATTTCTCCATTCCGTATCGCGAGCTTCCCAGGTACATCGACGAGTGCGCAGCCAACGGAGTGACAGCGATTCAGCTGGTTGGCTGGAATCTTGGCGGTCAAGATGGCGGTGATCCACGGCTGGATACTGATCCCGGGCTGGGGACATGGGAGGAATTGCATCAGGCCATCCTTCACGCGCGCAGCAAGGGTGTGAAGATGATCCTGTTCGCCAAGCCTGTCTGGGCCGATCGAACAACCGAGTGGTGCAAGGAGGTCCTCAATAAGTACGCTGCGACCGATCCGTTCGGAATTCCGTACGAGATCGGAGGTTACAGTTACACAACGCCGACCCAGTTAGCAGCCATTAATAACCGGCGCCGGTACATCATGGATGTCCAGTGCCAGGCTTATCGGGACATCGCGACCGAGGAGTTTCAGAAAATTGTGGGCCTGGGAGCTGCGGGGTGGCTCCACGACGAGGTTTGCTGGCACGGCCCGATTGATTACTCGTTCAGTGCCGATCACGGATATTCGGCGCCGGGTTATCTTTACGGCGGCGATGAGCCGCTGGCCAAACAATTTCGCGCGGTGGCAGACCGAGCCGACCGCGACTTTATTTTTGCGGGCGAGGCGCCGGGAGACTGGCTGCTGCAAAACTATCCAGTGTCGTATTTCCGGATTACCAACGAGTCGGTGCCCGTCTGCCGCTACATCGACTCCCGGGCGCCGCTGATGGTTGCAGCAACGGGATTCGACGACCGCGAAATGCTGAACCTTATCCTGCTGAATCGGTACATTATCAGCTATGAGCCGTTCAACTTTAAAGGGCATGTGACGGACTTTCCACTTACTCTCGAGTACGGTAAACGGATCGATGCTTTGCGGCGCCGATACAGGGCGTACTTGTGGGATGCGGAGTTTCGCGACACGCAGGGCGCAACCGTCGCATCGGATGGCAAACATCGCCATTCGGTTTTCGTCTCGGTCAGCGGCAAGCGGGCGGTGGTGGTGGTCAACCAGGAATACAGCAAAGCGATCGCGGCGACAGTGAAACTTCCCCATCCCGGCAATCTTGTGGTTGCAACGCCGGAGCAGCAGGACGGCGCGCCAACGGCCGGCGCAGTGACGATACCGGCGCGTTCGGCGGCCGTGATCATGGAGCAGTGAGCTGCAGTTTGAGGAGAGCCCGGCGCGATCCTCGGGCGCGAAATCGTCCTCAGAGTGGATCCATGCGCGAACGTGCAGCATGCTCCTGAAGATCAACCGGCAGGCAGTTCCTGGCCGGTCTTCAGCATCGCCAGCCATGGATCGTGGCTGAGCCGCGAGCGCCAGCTTACGAAGTCTGAGACGTGAAATGAGGGAGCTCGCGCCGAGTTGAGCTCGTTCCATCGCAGCGGCATCACTACCGGAGCTCCCGGGCGGGAGCGTGGCGAGTACGGCGCGACCGCCGTAGATCCGCGATCGTTTCGCAGATAGTCGAGATAAATGCGATTCTTGCGAGAGGCTTTCGTCATTTTCGTCACGTAGAGATTCGGCTGGTCATTTTCCAATTCAAGCACCAGGTTGTGCGCAAATTCCTTAACGTCCTTCCACTCGTGATTCGGACGAATCGGGGCCACCACGTGAAGCCCCTTGCCGCCCGTGCTCTTCAAAAAGCTCTCCAAACCTGCCTTTTTGAACCGCTTCTTGAGTTCCTTCGCCGTTTCAGCAAGCGCGTTCCAGTCAATCGGCGCGTCTGGATCGAGATCGAAGATTATGCGATCCGGCTTATCTGGGTATTCGTTGCGCGAGCCCCACGCGTGAATCTCGAGCACATCAATCTGCGCCAGACCGATGAGTCCCTCGATTGAGTCCACAGTCAGGAAATCTTCACTCTTCCCGCTTTTGCGACTCTGAATCGAAATGCTTTTGACTCCTGCGGGCAACCCAAATCCCACATGCTTTTGAAAAAAGCATGGCTTAGTGTCTCCCTCAGGGCACCGCACGACGCTGAGCGGCCGGTCGGCGATGTGAGGGAGCAAGTTCGCGGCAACTGCCGCGTAGTATTCGGCGAGAGCTTGCTTGGTCATCGCACTTGCAACGTCGAGCACCTTATCGGGATGGGTGATGGCCAGCGCAGGATTTTTCATTGCCGTATTTCCGTTTCGATGCGAATGCAGAGCCTGCTTCTTTCGCGGTCGCGGAGAAGAATCAAATTTTACGTTTTCGGGCGCAGCCGTCGTTTCACGGATGACCTTGGGCGGTGATTTGTCTTCACGAAGCCCCTTAAACGCCACCTGGCGCACAAGGTTGTCGCGAGTCCAATTTGAAATGAGCTCGTGCGTCATGCCGAGGTAGATGCAGGACCGGAGAGTCCGGTAGCCTGCCGAGAAGTTCCGGAGGGGCTCAAGCGTGCGGCACAGGAAGAAACAACCAACTCATTGGAACCATTTCTCATCCATTGGATTCGGTGCGCTGGCTGCGTCATTCATCGCCGCGCGATACCAGGAGCGAATCGATTATGACAATTCTGTTGGTGATTCTCGTACTGTTGCTCATCTTTGCGATTCCGGCGTGGCCTTACAGCCGCAGATGGGGCCCTTACCCGAGCGGCGGCCTCGGCTTGATTCTCCTCATCGTGGTAATTCTCATGGTTTTGAAGGTCATCTAGTGTCCTGAGTCTGAAGTTCGCATCACAAATAAGCTGTCATCCTGAGCGAATTTTGGCGCGTTTTGCGCCGAAATGAGTCGAAGGACCTGCATTTCGGGGCTTCGACGTATGCTACGAACTTCAGACTCACCACACTAGGACAGGAGCTTGAGGCGGGAAACGACCATTCCCGGAGGGTGGTTCTGCTCATAGAAAGCGTTACGCGCGGTGACACGCACCCAGAAACGGCCTCAGTTTTTCGGGCAGCCCGCTAAGAGCAACAGGCTCAGAGGGCGAAGCATCACACGAGGGGTGGGGTGCTTTCCAGGCGGAGGCATCGGTTCACTTAAATCGATTGACGGTGGCTTACCCGGCAATTCGCGGAACGATCTTTTGGAGATTCGATATGAAACTCATGAGTGAAAAGATTCCCGACCTCGATGCTCTGTATACTCGGCAGCTTCGTCTGCTCCTCTCGGCCGAAGAAATGATTGCGATCAAGACGCCGCGGCTGATTGAGACCGCGCAAGATCCGGAGCTTATCAAGGTACTCCAGGAGCACCTTGAAGAAACCCGAACCCATGCGTCACGCCTCAAAGAGATTTTGAATCGTGCTGCCGAGAAGGCCGAACCGATTAAATGCAGGGTCGTATATGCTCTGTTCGATGAAGCCGAAGACATGATTGAGGACGCGGCGCACGAGGGGGTCCGTCAAGTCATGCTGATTGGGGAATCGCAGCGCATCGAGCACTATGAGATTGCTGCGTACGGTGCGGTGCGGCAGTTCGCTCGAGTGCTGGGCCGCGGCGAAGACGCTCGATTGCTGGATCAGACGATTAGGGAAGAAGCCGCCGCTGACCGTCAGCTCACGAGCATCGCGAACCGTATCAACCTGACGGCCCAGAAAGCCGCATAAAATCGGCGAGAGCAATGTCGAACCAACAGGCGAGGACTGCCAGTATGAAAGTCGAACCAGACAACTTCTAATCGGGCTGTTTCGCGCCCGCCTTGCCGCCGTCTACCGGGCCTTTCGTTGTGTTCCTGGTTTTGCTCCAGGCTTTTTTCCCAGTCTTTTTCGTCGAGTGATACGCCTTCGTCGTTCCCTTTTTGACTCCCTTGCCGGTGCTTTTCGCGGCGTTTTTCGACTCCTGGCCGGCATTCTTCATATCTTGTGTTGCGCTGCTCTGGCCTGAAGTCGTTGCAGCTGGGTTTGAGGCGGGTTGGCTCCAAGAAGGAGCTGTAAGGGCCGCGGCTGTCATCCCGAATAAGATGATCGCTGAGAGGGTGAGTTCGTTTTTCATATACAAGAGGATTCTTCTTTTGCCGCCGAAGTTGGCTCTCAACGATCCAGCTTTCGCCATAGCGGCTATTCGTGATGTGATGAGATGAACACGAGTTTCTGTGCTCTATTCGGGTACGCCTCGGTTCGCTTTCCACTCCACATGGACGACCCCGGGCAGCTCTTCGAGCCGATTCAACGCCGGCGGGACTTGCGCCCCGTCGTTGCCGGCGGGCCAACGCACTTCACAAAAAAATGTCCGGCATTGACCTCTGATCGAGTGGGTCATCGAAAGCGATTTAACCTGCAACTTTGCTGTATTCAGCTGCTCGCGCAAGTCTTGCTGCGACAATTGATCGCCTTCGATCATGACCGTCAGCGCGGCAATGGCATAAGCGCCGAAACGGTTTTCGAGGATCCGGAGCCACCAGAGAATCGCGAAACCGATCACAGCCGAAACCGATCCCAGAACCAGCTGCCCGCCTCCCATGCACAATCCGACCACAGTCGCGAACCACATGGTCGCGGCTGTGGTAAGCCCCGTAACCAGCTCATTCCTGCGCACGATCGCGCCGGCTCCGATAAAGCCGACGCCGGTAAGGATGCCAAGGGGCAAGCGCATCAAGTCCATCACTGCGTAGGAATCTGACGGTCTCCCGTTGGTTGGAATGAGCAGGTTCATTTGAATCATGGCCACAGTCGCTGCCAATGTAACCAGCAGCGTTGTGCGCAAGCCTGCGGGATGGGCGGTTTTGCTTCGCTCCAGCCCGAGCAGACCTCCTGCAGCGAGCGTGAGGGCCAGCCGAAGCAGGATTTCGGGCCAATGGATCTGGATTGGCATGGGCAACTTAGATTCGAAAGTCATGAAACGGGATGTCGCAGCAAACCCCCGGCGCCGATTCTGCGTGCCGTTCGCATTGGATGGGATGGACCTTGATCCTGGCTCGGGTGAGCGATGGTGACTCTTGGCGGAGCCATCCGATCGGAACAGGCAGTCCGCAAAAAATTTGCAGCATTTCGGTGGAATATCGCTGTTTGATTCCAATTTCTTCGATAGGCTGGGAATCAATCTTCGTATTCCAAAAATCGCCCGCCAAGCTGGACAACCCCATCAAAGCCGGAAGCATCCCTCTTACAGCTTCGCTACGGAATTGATATTGGACACCTGTCGACCGGCAATGATCCGTTTTTGATGGCATTCCCCTGTCCCAGTTTCCCAGCAGGAGTCAACGACCATGGAAACAGCCGTGCAGCAACCCGTTCCCGGTGAGAGCGGTGAAGACCGTCATTACAACGGGGACCACGCTTTTCAACCGGCGTCGTCTGAATACCTTGTCGCGATTCTGCAAAGCCTGCAGAAGATGAAGGGTGGCGATTTCAGCGCCCGGCTGCCGGTAATGTGGACCGGTTTGCCGGGGAAGATCGCGGACAGCTTCAACGAGATCGTCACCGCGAACGAGCAAATGGCCCTGGAGTTGAAACGTGTCGGCCAGGCAGTGGGCAAAGAGGGAAAGACGCGCGAGCGGATCCGCGTGGAACAGCGCCGGGGCGCATGGGATGAGATGGAAGTCTCGGTCAATACGCTCATCGAAGACCTGTTGCGGCCGACGACCGAGATGACGCGGGCTATTGCTGCCGTGGCGCAGGGCAACCTGACGCGAACCGTTCGCCTTGATGTGGATGGGCGCCCACTCGAAGGCGATTTTCTGAGTTCGGCCAACATCGTCAACACCATGATTCAACAGCTCGGCGTGTTCACTGCCGAGGTTACGCGCGTGGCACGCGAAGTGGGCACCGACGGCAAGCTGGGCGGCCAGGCGCTGGTGCCGGGTGTGGCCGGAACCTGGAAGGACCTGACTGATTCGGTCAATTCGATGGCCAGCAATCTTACCGGCCAGGTGAGAAACATGGCCGAAGTGGCAACGGCCGTGGCCAGCGGCGACCTGAGCCGCAAGATTACAGTGGACGTTCGCGGAGAGATTCTGCAGCTGAAAGAAGCCATTAATACCATGGTGGATCAGCTGCGCTCGTTCGCGTCGGAAGTGACGCGCGTAGCCCGCGAGGTGGGTACGGACGGCAAGCTGGGCGGCCAGGCGGTGGTGCCGGGTGTGGCCGGAACGTGGAAAGACTTGACCGACTCAGTGAACGCCATGGCCGGCAACCTGACGGCGCAAGTGAGAAACATTGCCGAGGTAACAACCGCCGTGGCCCGCGGCGATCTGAGCCGCAAGATCACGGTCGACGTGAAGGGCGAGATTCTTGAACTGAAAGACACCATCAACACGATGGTGGACCAGCTGAACGCATTCGCCGGCGAGGTGACGCGCGTGGCGCGCGAAGTGGGAACCGAAGGCAAGCTGGGCGGGCAAGCCAACGTGCCGGGCGTGGCTGGAACCTGGAAGGACCTGACCGACAACGTGAATTTCATGGCCGGCAACTTGACCGGCCAGGTGCGCAACATTGCCGAAGTGGCGACCGCCATTGCCAGCGGCGATCTTTCGCGCAAGATCACGGTAGACGTGCGCGGCGAAATGCTGCAGTTGAAAGAGACGCTGAACACCATGGTGGATCAGCTGAATCGATTCGCCGGCGAAGTGACGCGCGTGGCGCGCGAGGTGGGAACCGAAGGCCGGCTGGGCGGGCAGGCAAACGTGCCCGGCGTGGCCGGAACGTGGAAAGACCTGACCGACTCAGTGAACTCGATGGCCGGCAATCTTACGGCGCAAGTGAGAAACATCGCCGAGGTCACGACGGCCGTGGCTCGTGGCGACCTGAGCCGCAAAATTACGGTTGACGTGAAGGGCGAGATTCTGGAGCTGAAGAACACCATCAACACCATGGTGGACCAGTTGAATGCGTTCGCCGGTGAAGTAACTCGCGTAGCGCGCGAGGTGGGAACGGACGGCAAGCTGGGCGGCCAGGCGCAGGTTTCCGGCGTGGCCGGTACGTGGAAGGACCTGACCGACAACGTCAACTTTATGGCCTCGAACCTTACGGGCCAGGTGAGAAATATTGCTGAAGTTGCGACAGCCGTGGCCCGCGGCGACCTGAGCCGCAAGATCACCGTCGATGTGAAGGGCGAGATTCTGGAACTCAAAGACACGATCAACACCATGGTGGACCAGCTGAACGCGTTCGCCGGTGAAGTGACGCGCGTGGCGCGCGAGGTGGGAACAGACGGTAAGTTGGGTGGCCAGGCGCAGGTGTCGGGCGTGGCCGGCACGTGGAAGGACCTTACCGACAACGTGAATTCCATGGCCTCGAACCTTACGGGCCAGGTGAGAAATATCGCCGAAGTTGCGACGGCGATCGCCAACGGAGACTTGTCAAAGAAGATCACGGTCAACGTTTCGGGCGAAATTCTGTTGCTGAAAGAAACCATCAACACCATGGTCGATCAGTTGAATCGCTTCGCAGGTGAAGTGACGCGCGTGGCCCGTGAGGTAGGAACCGAGGGCCGGCTGGGCGGGCAGGCAAATGTGCCCGGCGTGGCCGGAACCTGGAAGGACTTGACCGACTCGGTGAACTCGATGGCTTCGAACCTCACTGGCCAGGTGAGAAACATCGCCGAGGTGACGACAGCCGTGGCTCGCGGCGATTTGAGCCGCAAGATCACGGTCGATGTGAAGGGCGAGATTCTGGAGCTGAAGAACACCATCAACACCATGGTGGACCAGCTGAATGCGTTTGCCGGCGAAGTAACACGCGTGGCGCGCGAAGTGGGAACCGATGGCAAACTGGGCGGTCAGGCCGAAGTACCGGGCGTTGCGGGAACCTGGAAAGACCTTACGGATTCTGTCAATTTCATGGCCGGCAACCTGACGGCGCAGGTAAGAAATATTGCCGAGGTGGCGACGGCTATTGCCAACGGCGACCTGTCGCGCAAGATCACGGTGGATGTGCGCGGCGAGATTCTGCAGTTGAAAGAGACCCTCAATACGATGGTCGAGCAGCTTCGCTCGTTTGCTGCCGAAGTGACACGCGTGGCGCGCGAAGTGGGCTCGGAAGGACGGCTCGGCGGCCAGGCCAACGTGCCCGGCGTGGCCGGAACATGGAAGGACCTTACCGATTCAGTGAACGCCATGGCCGGCAACCTGACGGCGCAGGTAAGAAATATTGCCGAAGTGACGACCGCCGTGGCCCGCGGCGACCTGAGCCGCAAGATCACGGTCGACGTGAAGGGCGAAATTCTGGAGCTCAAGGACACCATCAATACCATGGTGGATCAGCTGAACGCATTCGCGGCTGAGGTAACGCGCGTGGCGCGCGAAGTGGGTACAGAAGGCAAGCTCGGAGGCCAAGCGCAGGTTCCGGGCGTGGCCGGAACGTGGAAGGACCTGACCGACAACGTGAATGTGATGGCTGCAAACCTGACAGAGCAGGTGCGCGGCATTGTGAAAGTTGTCACAGCTGTGGCCAACGGAGCACTGACTCAGAAGCTCACCGTGAATGCAAAAGGTGAAGTCGCCGCGCTGGCTGAAACCATCAACAATATGACCGACACCCTGGCGACGTTTGCCGACCAGGTGACGACGGTGGCGCGCGAAGTGGGTGTGGAGGGACGGCTTGGCGGCCAGGCCAACGTCCCCGGCGCCGCCGGAACATGGAAGGACTTGACCGGCAATGTGAACCTGCTGGCTGACAACCTGACGAACCAGGTGCGCGCGATTGCAGAAGTCGCAACCGCAGTAACCAAGGGCGACCTGACTAGGTCGATCCAGGTGGAGGCGCGCGGCGAGGTTGCCGAACTGAAAGACAACATTAATACGATGATCGACAACCTGCGCCTGACGACGGATCGAAACACGGAGCAGGACTGGCTGAAAACCAACCTGGCGCGATTCACTGGAATGTTGCAAGGCCAGCGCGATCTGAGCACGGTGGGCAGGATGCTGCTGTCTGAACTTGCGCCTCTGATCAATGCGCATCAGGGTGTGATTTACCAGATGAGCAGCGAGGCATCGTCAACCAGCGAGGGGGCGCTGGTTCTTTTGTCAACATATGCCGACAGGCCCGAGGGCTATGTGAAGGAGGTCAGGATCGGCGAAGGTCTTGTGGGCCAATGCGCGGCAGAGAAGCGGCGCATGTTGATTACCGAGCTGCCGCGGAGTACGGCGCCTATTCGTTCAGGACTTTTCAAAGCCAGGCCCAAGAACGCCATCGTTCTGCCGGTGCTCTTTGAAGACCGTGTCAAGGCGGTGATCGAACTGGCCAGTCTAAGCGCATTCACGGCATCGCATCTCGCGTTTCTTGAACAGCTGACATCGAGCATCGGAATTGTGTTGAATTCAATTGAAGCCACGATGCAAACCGAAGGATTGCTGAAGCAGTCGCAGCAGCTGGCAGCGGAATTACAGGCGCAGCAAAAGGAACTGCAGCAGACCAACGAGCAGTTGGCGCAAAAGGCGCAGGAACTCGCCGAGCAGAACTACGAAGTCGAGCGTAAGAACCAGGAGATCGAGCAGGCGCGCCGCGCACTGGAAGAGAAAGCTCGCGAACTCGCGCTCACGTCGAAGTACAAGTCAGAGTTTCTGGCGAATATGTCGCACGAACTGCGCACACCGCTCAACAGCATTCTGGTGCTGGGCCAGCAGCTTGCCGAGAACCCCGACGGCAGCCTCTCGGCAAAACAAGTTGAATTTGCGCGCACGATTCACGGCGCCGGCACCGACCTTCTGAACCTTATTAGCGATATTCTGGATCTCTCGAAGATTGAATCAGGCACGGTTTCAGTTGAAGCGGAAGAGATTTTCTTTGGATCTGTGCTGGAGACGGTCTCGCGTCCGTTCCGCCACGAGGCAGAAAATCGCAGGTTGTCGTTTGACGTTACGACCGATCCGCGTTTGGGCCGCAGCCTGGTGACCGATTCAAAGCGCCTGCAGCAAGTGCTCAAGAATCTTCTTTCCAACGCATTCAAGTTCACAGAGCAAGGCGGCGTTCGCCTGAGGGTCGCAGGAGCCACGAGCGGATGGAGCTTGGACCATCCGATTCTGAGCGTTGCCGGATCGGTGATCGCGTTCGAAGTGACCGACACGGGCATCGGCATTCCCGCGGAGAAGCAGAGAATCATCTTCGAGGCTTTCCAGCAAGCCGATGCCGGCACAAGCCGCAAGTTTGGCGGTACAGGCCTGGGCCTGGCGATCAGTCGCGAACTGGCCAGTCTGCTTGGCGGCGAAATCCAGCTGAAGAGCGTGCCCGGGCAAGGCAGCACGTTCACGCTCTATCTGCCGCAAACTTATGTTGGACCGGCAGCACCAAATGTCGGCAAGCCGGAGAAGAGCGGCGCAGCGGCGGTGACGCCGGCCTTCCGCACGGCGGTCTCCTCGGTTGAGCAGGAGGTGCACGTCGAAGACGACCGGGGGAATCTGGCAGAAGGTGACGCGGTGTTGATGATCGTTGAAGACGATCCGCATTATGCGCGGGTGCTGTGCGATCTCTCGAGAGATAAAGGATTCAAGGTCCTGGTGGCCCAGACTGGAGCTGATGCGCTGGCGCTGGCGCTCGAGTATCGTCCCACCGCCATTTCGCTGGATGTCTTTCTGCCCGACATGCTTGGCTGGACTGTATTGAACCACTTGAAACAGGACTCCCGGACCCGGCATATTCCCGTCCAGATGCTGACACTCGACGAGGACCGTCATCACGGTCTTTCGCGCGGCGCGTTCGCCTTTGTCACGAAGCCATCGTCAACTGAGGAGCTGGAGGCTGCTCTCACACGGATTCGCGAATACTCCCAGCCGCGGCGGAAGAGACTGCTTCTGGTGGAAGACAATCCGGCAGAACAGTTGAGCACGCGTGAATTGCTGGGGCATGAAGACATCGACATTGATGTGGTGGGCTCGGGCGCTGACGCTCTGAACGCCTTGGAGATGTCGAACTACGACTGCGTGGTGCTCGATTTGCGCTTGCCGGATATGACTGGATTTGAAGTGTTGGAGCAGGTGCGCGACTCTGCGCGCCTGAAGGATTTGCCGGTGGTGGTGTTCACGGGCCGAGAACTTACCGCGGACGAAGATGCGCAACTGCATACGCTGGCGCGAAGCGTGGTTGTCAAAGACGTGGAATCGCCCGAGCGTTTACTCGATGAGACTGCGCTCTTTCTGCACCGCGTGATTGGCGACCTTCCTCGCGAGAAGCAGCAAATGCTCGACCGGCTGCATCAGTCGGACGATGCACTAGCGGGCCGTAAGGTTCTGGTGGTTGACGACGACGTGCGCAACATCTTTGCGCTGAGCAGCGTGCTCGAACGCCGGGGAATGATGGTGCTCTCAGCAGGAACCGGGCGTGAAGCGATTGCGACCATCGAGTCGACGCCGGACCTGGCCATTGTCCTGATGGACATCATGATGCCGGAAATGGACGGATACGAGACGATGCAGGTGATCAGGCAGAATCAGGCGTTGCGGCGATTACCGATCGTCGCCCTCACGGCCAAGGCGATGAAAGGCGACCGTGAACGCTGCCTCGAAGCGGGCGCCTCAGAGTACCTGGCCAAGCCGGTCAATACGGAACAACTGCTGTCGGCGTTGAGGATGTGGCTGCATCGCTAATCGCGAGAGCCAGGGAGCGGGAGGCGAATTGATGGCGGCAGACGAAAAAGTCAACATTCTCATGGTCGACGACGAGCCTGCGAAGCTGCTTAGCTATAAGGTAATTCTCGCGGGTCTGGGTGAAAATCTCATTGAGGCCTCGTCTGCCAAACAGGCGCTGAGTGTGTTGCTGCAAACTGACGTCGCGGTCGTGTTAATGGACGTTTCAATGCCGGAGATGGATGGATTTGAGCTGGCGGGCTTTATCCGCCAGCATCCGCGCTTCCAGAAGACGGCGATCATTTTTATATCCGGGGTGCATTTAACCGATTCCGATCGAATCCTCGGCTATCGCAGCGGAGCGGTCGATTACATTTCGGTGCCCGTCGTTCCCGAAGTCCTTCGGGCCAAAGTAGGCGTCTTTGCAGAGTTGCACCGGAAGACACGGCAACTGGAACAACTCAATCGAGATCTGGAGCGACTGGTTGAAGCACGAACAGAGGAATTGCGGCTAAGCGAAGGGCAGTTCAGAAAGCGCGCGGAGCTGCTCGAACTCGCAACGGAAGTCATCGTGGAGCGCGATCTGGATGGCCTCGTCCAATTTTGGAACGCGGGCGCTGAGAATCTCTTTGGCTGGCCAAGGGATGAAGTCCTGGGCAGGGATATGCACCAGATGTTGAACTCCGTCTTTCCGGTCCCACCCAGCGAAATAGAAGAGGCGCTACGAAGCTGCGGCTCATGGCAAGGGAATCTGACTCAGACAACTCGGGACGGCAAAGAGATTGTAGTGGCCTATCGGAAAACAATGAATCGCGAGGGCAATTGCGTATTGGAAGTAGGCAGAGATATTTCAGCCCAGATTCGCGCGGAAGAGGCGCTGCGAGAAAATGAGAAGCTGGCTGCGATGGGTCGCGTTGCCGGGATTATTGCGCATGAAGTCAACAACCCACTGGCCGCGATCACCAATATCTTCTACCTGCTGCGCGAGCATCCATCACTCAACGAGGACGCCCGGCGCATTGCGGAAATGGCGGACCAGGAATTGCAGCGAGTTTCGCACATTACAAAGCAGACATTGAGCTTTTATCGCGAGTCGAAACGGCCGATTCCCGTGATGATTCACGAACTGGTGGACGACGTGCTTGAATTGCAGCAACGCGAATTACAGAACCATCGCATCGCCGTCCGCAAGAAATATGCCTCGTCAGTTGCTATCCATGGATTCCCGGTCGAGCTTCGGCAGGTCATTTTGAATTTGGTCAGCAACGCAATCCAGGCGATGCCTGGAGGCGGTCGACTCGAGGTTTATGTGCGGCCGGCAACCGGTTGGGCGGCGCAACGGCGGGGAATGGCGGTGACGATCGCGGACACGGGCGTGGGCATTCGACGAGAGGATGCAAAACGGCTATTTGAGCCTTTCTACAGCACGAAATCAACAAAGGGGACGGGACTTGGTTTGTGGATCAGCAAAGGAATCATACAGAAGTACGGCGGACAGATTACGTTTCGAAGCTATTCGAACAGAAATGGCACGATTACATGTTTTCGAGTGTTCATTCCTCTGAACGGCAGCCTGAATCAGAATATCGGCATCGCCGCAGATGGCAGTCAAGCGGAGCGGGAACGGAGCCCGGAAAGTTCGAATGTGGTAATCGGCCGAGGGAACTGGCATCAGCCGCCTGAAGCTGCCGGCAAATTGGTCGCTGGATAGCAAACCTTGCACGAGGGGGATTGTCGGTTTGCCAGAAGGGTTGGATTTACGGCATTTTCGGAAATAGTGTAGCCCTCACCGGGTTCATCAATTGTCGCCGCTGCTTGGGGTCGCGTCGACTTAAATGCGTGCTTTCGGTCCACAGAATTCCCCCAAATGCTATCGCCGCATTGGCGACTGCAATGCATCAGCTGCCGAAGCGAAAATCGCGCAGCAGTCCTTCTGATGGCTCCCACTCGGCGATCGCCGGGTAAAGAAGCATGGCCTTGCGCGCCGCCAGCAGTGAGCCGCTCAATGCGGCTTCAATGGTTGCCCGCTCGTACTCTTTCACGGCAAGCACAAGGCCGCGAACTGAAGCAGGCAGCGTCCCGCAGCGCTCGGGCGTGATCGCTCCGCCGGCGATGCTGCACGGAACTTCGACCACATCGTTGTGATCAATCTCCGCGATCGCTCCCTGGTTGCGCACGTTGACAATCAGGCGCTGCGCGTCATTTCCGCGCAAGGCTTTCATTACGGCGAGAGCGATTCTGTGGTAACCGTTGGCCGCGCGGAACGGATCCTCGGATTGATCAGGATCATTGCGCAATCCGTCTTCGCTGGCCGACTCCAGCATCATGTAGGTTCCGGAACGTTCATTGAGGTATTCAGTGTAAGCGGCAAGAGCCGGTTGGCCTTGACCGTCGGCGAGCAGCCTTTTCAAGCGCCGGAACAGTTCTTCGTTCAGCCTGCCAATCTCTGTGCCTCTGGTATCTCCGTGCGCCATCTGGTTTGCCAATGCGCGACGCCGCGAATAGTAAAAATACAGGTACTCCGTGGGGATTAACTTCAGGCTGCGCATCAACTCGTGGTCAAACATCGGGGCCGCGTGCAGCTGATCGAGAATCTTGTCATCGGCGAGCACGCGCTCGGTTACGTCTTTTCCGTTGAGGAAAACCTTTCGCACCCATCCGAGATGATTCAGGCCGACATATTCGCAATGCACTTCAACAGGGCTGGCTGCGAGGGCGAGCGCGATGCGGTGAAGCAACTCGGACGGTGTGTCGCAGATGCCAACGGCACGCGCCTCAGTGTGATGCAGAATTGCCTGCGTGATGAGGCCGGCCGGATTGGTAAAGTTGATGAGCCACGATTTGGGCGCAAGGCGCGAGACCGCCCTGGCTTGTTCAACCGCGACAGGCACGGTGCGCAAGGCCATGGCCATGCCTGCGGGTCCGGTGGTCTCCTGGCCAGGGTAACCGTGCAGGATGGCAGTGCGCTCGTTGCTGATGCGAGCCGCGATGCCGCCCACGCGAATGCTGCTGAGGACGAAATCGGCTCCCTCAATTGCATCTTCCAGCGTCGCGGATTCGCGCACGCGCAACGAGCCGCCTTCGCGCTCGACCACGGCACGGCCCAGCGCGCCCATCATCTGCGCCCGTTCCAGGTCAGGGTCGTACAACACGACCTCATCGACCCCGAGCCCGCCGGCGCTCTCATTGATGCCGAACACGACCAGCGGAGTTCTTACGCCACCCCCGCCGATGCATGCGACCTTACCCATAGCTCTCACCGTAACACTGCTTCAATTCGTTGCGAGTGGGCAGCGCGCGCAGCGCTCCCGCGGCGCGCGTAGAAAGACCGCCGCAGATGCATCCGCGGCGCAGGCACTCTTCCCCGCCGGCGTTGTCCAGCAGCCCGTCGATGAACCCGGCGTCAAAAGCGTCGCCTGCTCCCGTTGTGTCAACAGCAGCCACATAGGGCGAGCGCACCTGCAGGGCGCCATTGCTGCTGCGCATGATTGCGCCGGCAGCTCCCATTTTCACAACGCCACTTGGCCACTGCCGTTCTTTTGTAAAGTCCAGAAAGTGCTGCGCGTCGCAAGCGCAAAGGATCTTCGCTTCGCGCTCGTTCGGGAGCATGTAGTCCACTTTGGAGCAGGTCCAGTGGTTGGCTTCATCCTGCAACCAGGCCACCTGGTGGCCCACGTCGAGCGAGGTGGTACACTCCGCGCCATGCAGCTTGAACAGCAGATGCTCGGCGAGGCTTAAGCTCAAGGGCATGGCGAAATGTACGTGCCGCGCTTGCGCAAGCTGTTGTGCAATGGAGCCATTCGCCAGCTGATCTTCGAGCTTTTTGTTTTCTCCGCGAAATGTGAAGAACGAGCGATCTACGCTGCTTGACACGCTGACGGTGACGCCGGTCGAGCCGCTGCTTTGACGCAGCCCGGTGCTCGATACGCCAAAATTCGCAAGCCGCTGCTCGATCCACGGCATCTCCTTTTCGCCCACAATCCCGATCAGGCTCACGGTTCTGCCCAGGCGCGCCAGCGCACACGCGGTAATGGCCGCTCCCCCTCCGACTTCCCGGACATACTCATCGGTAAAGACCTCCTCACCCGGCTCGGGCCACTTGGCAAAGCCGGTCAGGACATGATCGACGTAGATCTCACCGACAACCGCAACGTCAAATTGCTTCATACGACGGCGAAGGGCCACTCCCGTTCGTGCTTCGCTTTGAAAAGATAGATCGTTGTTCCGATCGCTACCATCCCCAGGCCAATTGCCACGTAACGCATTCCGCTGCTGACTGCGATATAAATCCATCCCAGCAGCGCGACGGCAGCGGGAAACGGATAGAGCGGCATACGATAGACGCCCACCGCGCGGGGATTGCGGCGCCGAATCAACTCAACCGCGACGCATTGCGCGGCAAACTGGAAGATGGCCTGCACCACGATCAGTACCTTGATGAGTTCACTCAATGTGAACAGGCACGCCACCGCGGAGGCCACGCCCATGAATACAAGGGAAACAGTGGGAAAGCGGCCGGTCTTGTGAAGGCGCGCAAAGGGTGCAAAAAAATGCCCGTCCGCTGCGGCCGCGTAGGGAATCCGCGAGAAGCCCAGCATATTGGCGAACACGGAACCAAAGCTGACGACGAGCACCAGCAGAGAGACGAGCAATCCAGCCCAGTGGCCGTATACCGACTGCATGAAATCGGCGGCAATTGCATTGGAGCGCTGCACATCGTGCCAGTTCAGGGTTCCGATGATCGACAGGTTCATGAGCAGATAAAGTGCGGCCACCAGCAGGATGGAATAAATGACAGCGCGCGGAATATTTTTCTGTGGGTATTCGATTTCGCCGCCCAGTAGGCATGCATTGGAATAGCCACCGTAGTCGTAGACGGCGATAAGCGAAGTTGCGCCGAGCCCGGCCCAGAACGCTGTCGACATGTGAAAGGCGCCGCTGGGAAAGTCGAATACATTAGCAGCGCGAAAATACTGCACACCGCTGGCGATCACCCAGCCGCAGGTGCCGATGACGATAACGGTCATGGCAACGGAGATGTAGTCAATGGTGCGGATGTTGCGGTAGAGCAGCACAATGTTGACGAGGCATATGCCGGCGGCGATCGACACCAGTTGCCCATGCGCCAGTTTGGGATAGATGAAACTCATATACTCTGAGAACCCGACTGCACCTGAAGCGATCGTGAGAGGCCCGGCAAGCAACGTTTGCCACAAGAAAAGGAAACCCATCAATTGGCCCAGGCTTTTTTTGCCGTAAGCTTCTTTCAAGTAGTAGTAAGGGCCGCCCGATCTCGGCATGGCAGAGCCAAGCTCGGCCCAAACCATTCCGTCGCAAAGGCAGAGCAGCGCGCCCAGAACCCAACCGACCATGGCCTGCGGCCCGCCCATGGCGGCGATGGCAAGCGGGATGGTAAGGAACGGCCCGACCCCCACCATGTCGAGCACGTTCGCGGATATGGCGCCAAATAGTCCCAGGCCGCGATCGAGCTGCTGCCCATTCTGGGCGTCTGTATCCATCGTGTATGACCCGTTTGGAACTTTCCGTATACAAAATCGTGGCAGCAGCGATGTGACCGGGAGTTTAGTTTGCCGCTTGCGCCTTCAACAGCGGATTCTTTGAGAGACTCAGCAAATTGGCAAAGAGCCGATACGCTCCGGGCACCCCCAATGGAAGCTGACGGTAAAACGCGTACGCGGTGTACATATACACGCCCGATCCATAACGCGCGATTACCATGCCTCCCTCCTGCGGGCTCTGGCCCGGATCGTGGGTTTCGAGCAGCGCCTCATAGTGCGGGTCCCAGGTTTTCAGGAACTTCGAACCGCGCTCCTCAATCCAACCGTCAAAATCTTTGGCGGTGATCACATTGGGCCATTTCATCGCCGGGTTGTTGGG
>Ga0335074_10005283_pt1 | contig 17847 bp, 13 predicted proteins | sample Lox_Sample_23_FD_206715 | JGI IMG/M metagenome (GOLD analysis project Ga0335074, IMG submission 206715) | Soil microbial communities from Loxahatchee National Wildlife Refuge, Florida, United States - Lox_Sample_2.3 | ecosystem: Environmental > Terrestrial > Soil > Wetlands | place: USA... | reverse complement strand
CGACTCGCGCTGCCAAAACTGCTCCCCGGTGCGCTGGAGCAGCTTGTTCGCTTCTCTCGCAGTCACCCCTTTGAGAGATTTCAGCAACAAACTAGGAGAGATCAGCGGAAGCAACAGCACATGAACGTGATTCGCCATGATCACCCATGCTCCCAGATGGTAGTGCCCCAGGGCTTGGCCCCGAATGAGCGAATCGACTACGATTATTGCGATTGCCTCTTGCCTGAGGTGCAGGGGACCCGCATCGGCGCGGTCAAGAAACCGATCCACCCAAGCGAAGGCCTCACCACCAGAGACTTTGGACGCCGGCGGGAAACGCGAATGCGGAAAGTTGCCGTGCAAATGCCAGGTGAGGAACAGCCAGCGGTTGTCGGGATAGATGTGCGGGAGGCGGCGTTGGGAAGGCATGCGCTAAGGAGTGGAATAATCGTAGTTAAATTCTCGTGTTCACACGAGTGTGAACACGGCACGCAGGAGTGCGTGCGCCACAAAACAGAGTGCGTGCGCCACGGTTGCCGATGACGAATTTCTACTTCAGAGCCGTTGCCTCCGATGGCCAGATTCGCACCGGCGCGCTGCAGGCCGAATCCGAGCGCCTGGTGGCCTTCGAGTTGCGCCGCCAGGGACTCTCGCCGGTTTACGTAGGGCGGGAACCCAAGAAGCCTTTCGAAATCAAGCTGCCGTCCTTCACGGGGCGGAAGAAAAAAGACGTGCTGTTCTTCACCCAGGAACTCTCCACGCTGTTGAGCGCGGGCGTCCCGGTGGATCGGGCTCTCTCCATCACCGCCGAACTGACCGACCGCGCCAGCTTTCGCGCCCTGGTCTCCGACATTCTGCGCGTCCTGAAGGGCGGCCGCATGCTGGCCGATAGCCTGGCCACGCATCCGGACCATTTCTCGGAGCTGTACATCAATATGGTTCGCGCGGGTGAAGCCGGTGGATCGCTGGCCGTGGTCTTCGAGCGGCTCTCGGAATTCGAGCGTACGCGCGACGATCTGCGCAGCTACATCGTCTCGTCCATGGCCTATCCCACGCTGCTCTCGATGGTGGGCATCGGGTCGATTCTCATCCTCATGAATTTCGTGGTGCCGCGATTCGCCGAGGTTTTCAAGGAATCGCGCATGCCCGTGCCGCTACCCACGAAAATGCTCATGGTCGGCAGCGCCTTCCTGCAAGCCTACGGCGGCATCGCGATTGCCCTGCTGGTAATCTTCGCGATCGGAATGTACACCTACGTTCGGACCACCGCGGGACGCCTGTGGTGGGATACGCTGCGGCTGAAGGTTCCGGTGCTGGGCTCGGCCATGCGCAAAGCGGAAACCGCGCGGTTCGCGCGCGCCATGGGGACCTTGGTTTCCAACAGCGTTCCCCTCGTGCAATCGCTCGCCATCGCCGGCGCCACCTTGAACAACCGGCGGATCGCGCAATCGCTCGAGAGCGTGTCCACTGGCGTGAAGCGCGGCGAAGGCATCGCCGGTCCTCTGCGCCGCGCCGGCCAATTCCCGCCCCTGGCCGCGCATCTGTTGAGCGTGGGCGAAGAGACCGGGCGCCTGGATTCGATGTTCAATCGCATGGCCGATATTTACGACGCCGATACCCGCGCGTCCATCCGGCGATTTACGTCGTTGTTCGAGCCCATCGTTATCCTGGTGATGGGTATCGTGGTCGGTACACTGATCTTAAGCATGTTGCTGGCGATTGTCGGCATGAATGACGTTGCGATGTGAGGTGAGCCTATGAAAAAGAATCTGAAACGGCGGGCCCAAGCCGGCGTGACCCTGATCGAAATGATGGTGGTGGTCACCATCATCGCGCTATTCGCCGCCCTGGTGCTGCCCAAGATGATGAATCAAGCCGACCGGGCCAAAGTCACCAAGGCGCACGCCGACATCAATGGATTTGAGACCGCGCTCGGATCCTACAAGCTTGACACCGGCACCTTCCCCACTACCGACCAAGGCTTGCAAGCGCTGCGCGCGAAGCCGGACGGCGTCGAGAACTGGCAGGGTCCTTATGTCCAAAAGGACATCGGAAACGATCCCTGGAACCATCCCTACGTCTATCACTATCCCGGCGATCATGGCGACGAGCCCGACATCATCAGCTACGGCCTGGACGGCCAGCCCGGTGGAGATGGCTATAATGCCGACATCGTCAGCTGGAAAAACTAGCACCGCTCACTTACGTGCGCGGCTCAGTTCGGGCGTCACCCTCATCGAGATGATGGTGGTGGTGGCGCTGATTTCGCTGATGGTCGGCGTCAGTTATCCGGCCATCACTTCCGGGATCGAGTCCTTGCGTCTGAACGCCGCCACCACTGGCATCGTCAGCTTTCTAGACTATGGATTAAGCCGCGCCGAACGCCGCCAGCAAACCGTGGAGATCACCATCTTCAAGGACGAAAATTCGCTCGAGATGCGCTCCACCGAGCCCGGCTTTTTTCGCAAGCTCCAATTGCCGGAGGGCGTGTCCATCGTCGAAGTGCTTCCGGCCTTGCCGGACGATGCGGATCCCAATCCCAGGCGCGACTTTCTGCTTTACCCCGGCGGCACCGTGCCGCCCATCGGCTTGGAGTTGATCAACCGCAGAAATGTCCAGCGCGTGGTGCGCGTCGACCCCATCACCGGCGTGCCGCACGTGGAAACGCCTGAACAATGAAAAGCCCCAAGAACCAACGCAGCGGCTTTACATTACTCGAGGTCCTGGTCGCGACCGTCGTCATGGCCATCGCGGTGGCCGGACTGATGGGCGCCATCTCCACTTCGCTGCGCAACGCCGCGCGCCTCACCGATCATGACCGCGCCGTCATGCTGGCCCACCAAAAAATGGACGAACTGCTGGTAGCCACCGGTCTCCAAAAGGGTGTGCCCTTCCAGGGAACCTGGGGACCGGAGGTCACCGGCGGCAGCGACATGGGCTGGATCGCGCTGCTTAAGCCTTTCGAAATTCCTCACAACCCGGTCCCTGGACAGCCCTTTGTGGAGCGTGTGGAAGTGGAGATCTGGTGGATGAGCGGCCCACTGCGGCGGTCCTTCCGGCTGGAAGGCTATCATCGCGCCATCCTCACCAAGGCCGATCTGGCCGTAGGAGTTTCCGCGAGTCTGGCTCCCGAGTTGGGGCCGCAATGAAAGCCCGACGCGAGCGCGCGGCTCGCTCGGCCGGGGTCACGCTGATCGAACTGTTGATCGCGGTTCTGCTGTTCAGCTTCCTTTCTTTCGGCATTGTCTTTACCCTGCGCGTCGCCCTGAACGGCATGAACAAATCGGACTCCAAGCTGATGGCCAACCGGCGCGTCATCAGCATCGAGCGCATTCTCGATCAGGAGGTCGAAGGAATTATGCCGGTAACCGCGCAGTGCCAGCCGCAGCCGGGCGCGTTCGGGCCCAAGATCATGTTCTTTCAGGGCGAACGGCAATCCATGCGCCTGGCGTCCACTTACTCGCTGCAGCAGGGCGAGCGCGGCCTGCCCATGATCCTCGAGTACCAGGTCATACCCGGGGAAGACGGGGAAGGCGTGCGGCTGGTGGTGAATGAGCGCTGGTACACCGGGCCGCGTGGGGCCGGCCTGTATTGCCTGGGGTTGAGCACGGATCCGGAAGGCGCTCGGGGGCCGGTTTTTGCTCCCATCGCTATTGGGCCCGGTTCGTTTGTTTTAGCCGATAAGCTGGCCTATTGCCGCTTCAGTTTTCGCGATCCGCGCATGCCTCCCGCGCCTCCCATCTGGGTGCAGCACTGGATAAAGCCCGTACTGCCCAACGCCATTCGCATTGAGATGGCGCCGCTGGCCCCGGACCTGGGGCGGCTGGTACCGATCACGTTGACCATCCCCGTCCACGTGACGCGCCTGCCTCTGGAGCCGTATGACAACACCAATAATTAACCGCCAGACTCGCGGTCTTCGAAGATGCCGCCGTGGTTCGCAAGGCGCCGCTTTGCTGGCGGTCCTGTGGCTGGCCGCGGCGTTGTCGGCGATTGCTTTTACGCTGGCCAATACCGTGCGCGGAGAAATCGAACGCAGTTCCACCGACGCCGATGGGTTGAAAGCGTATTATCTGGCCGAAGGCGCTATCGACCGCACGTTGGTCTATATCCAATCCGGCCCCGCCTTTGCCGGTCCCGATGGCAAGCCGCTTTTCCAAATCGATGTGACGCGGGCGCTGAATCTCAATTACCCCACTGGCGTGGCGCATCTCGATTACATTCCGGAGAACTCCAAACTCAACGTGAACCTGGCGCCGCCGATCGAACTGGCCCGGCTTCTGACGGCGCTGGGCGTCGATCCCGCACGTGCGGAAAGCATTACGGCCGGCATCGTGGACTGGCGCGGCGGCACGCCCGGCGGCTCATTCTCCCAGTTCGATCAATATTACATGTCGCTCACGCCGTCTTTTCAGGCCCGGCATGCGTCTGTTCAAGAGATTGAGGAATTATTGCTGGTGCGAGGAATCACTCCGGACTTGTTTTACGGCGGCTACACCCAGAATGCGGACGGAAAGCTAATCCCGCACGATGGCCTGCGCGATTGCCTGTCGGTCTACGGCTCTACCGGCGCGTTGGACGTAAATACCGTCATGCCGGAGACCATGGTGGCCGTGGGCGTGCCTCCCGGTACCGCCGCGGCCATCGTAGCCTTGCGGAAAACCACGCTCATTCGCAACATGACTCAGCTCGCGGCGTTTTCCACCGGCGCCGGTGCTTCCCGCTTGGGCATCATCGGCGGCCCCATTGCGACACTGCGCGCCACCGCCAGCCTGCGCCTGCCTAACGGACAGCTTTCCGATGTGCGCCGCACCGTCTCGGCGGTGGTCAAGTTTCTGGGGCCGCAGTGGGATCCGCCGTTTCACGTGCTGCGCTGGTACGACAACGCCACTATTCTGCAATGACGCTGCTCGACTTCAAAAAATGGCTGGCTCTCGGGACCGGCATCGGGATTGAGATCGGATCCGAGGATCTTACGGTAACCGTCGTTCGGGTCCGGCCCTCCGGCGTCAGAGTGCTGGGCGAACTCACGATCCAGCATTTTCGCGACCAGGCGGCCGCCGATTGGGGCGCCACATACGCCGCGTTTTTGCAGAAGTTGGGCGTGGGACATCTCGCCGCGACGATCCTGCTGCCCCGGGACGAAGTCACGGTCCGGCAGATCGCGCTGCCGGGCGTTGCCGATAAGGACCTCGCTTCAGCGGTTCGTTTTGAAATCGATTCTCTGAATCCCCACTCCGAAGAAGAAGTGGCGTTCGGCTGGGCGCGGATCGGCAAGACGCCCTCGGTTCTGATCGCCATCGTCTTGCGTTCGGTGGTGGAGCGCTACGCCGCGCTGTTTTCTCAAGCCGGCGTCAAGGCCGCATCGTTTACCTTCTCGGCGCCCGCGATTTATTCGGCGCTGCGCCTCTACTCCTTGCCGTCCAAAGATGGGTTACTCGCAATTGAGCCCGCCGAGGCCGGTCTGGAAGTGTACGGCGAAAGCGCCACGCGTCCCATCTTTTCCGCGCGCCTGGATCAACCCTTGGAGCGCGTGCGTATTCTGGCCGTCTCCGAACTCCGGCTTGCGCCCGAAACCGAGGCTCTCTCGCTGCGCGAGCGTCTTCCGCAGCCTTTGGCCGCTCCCGAGACTTACGATCCTGCGCGCGCCTGTCTCTCCTATTCCGCCGCGCTGGCCGCCACCGGACTGCTTCGTCCCATCAGCGTGAACCTGCTTCCGGACGAGCTGCGCCGCTCGGCATCCCGGCTGCGCTATGTTCCCACCGCGGCGCTGGCCGTCGTGGTGTTGCTGCTGGCCATCACGTCCATGGCATACCCGAGCTATTCGGATCGTCATTATGCCGGGCTGCTGGAAGCGCAGATTCGAATCTTTGCGCCGCTGGCGAGAAAGGCCATGGAGGCCCAGCGCGAAACGGCCAACCAGCGCAATCGCGCCCAAACGCTGGATAATTTCAAGCAACAGACCCGCCAGGATCTGGACGCCTTGAATGCGCTCACGCATCTGCTCGCTCCGCCCGCCTGGGCCAGTTCGCTGCAGCTCACGCGAGGCGCGGTGAGCATCACCGGCCAGACCGACCAAGCCGCCGCGCTGATCAAGCTGCTGGATGGCTCGCGCCAGTTCCAGGGCTCGTCTTTCTCGCTACCGCTGCAGAAAAGCGGGAGCGGCGAAATCTTCAGCATCCGATCCTCGCGCCGCGGGGTGAATCCATGAAGATATCCGATCGCGACCGTCGCGCGCTCATCGGCTTGGGCATCGCCGCAATTCTGTTCGGCTTGTTTTATTGGTTTTCGAACAGCTCGTCTTCTTCCAGCTCCGGTGGCGCCAAGACCAGCACGCCGGTGGAAAGCTTAGACCGCACCGAGAAGCGTCTGGCGAACCTGCGCAAGCAAGCCGCGACGCTGCCGGGCAAACAGGCGGTTTTGAATCAAGTTTCGCGCGAGCTCGCCGAACGCGAGAAAAACCTGATTCCGGGCGATACGGCTGAGCAAGCGCAGGCGCAGCTGCTCCAGATCGTCAAGCGCGTCGCCCAGCAGCAGACGCCGCCTCTCGAGGTGGGGCAGGTGGAGCTCGGCCGCCCGCGGATGTTTGGCTCGGCCTATGGCCAGGTAAGCCTGTCCATCACCATGACCTGCCACATCGAGGAGCTGGTGAATTTTCTGGCCGGCCTGAGCGCCCAACCCGCGCTCGTCGCCACCGAAGAAATCCGCTTCGGCTCTTCGCATCCCAAGCAAAAAACCATGCCCATTCGTTTGACGGTCTCAGGCCTGGTGGCCCGCCGCCTGGTGCCGAGGGAACGAGGTCTCGCGAGCTTTGACTAAGAGCCGAGCCTTGACCGGGAAAAGATCGTGATCGGGAAACTGCACATTCTGGATCTGGCGCTGCTGGTGCTGGCGGGGTTGCTCTACTGGCAACTGCGCCGCGAATGGATCGATTCGCACGCCCGCGATCGAGCATTGTTGCATAGCACGCTCGCGGCGGCTCGCGTCCCCGGCCTGGCGCCGCTCATGAACGTGGATCCGGTCACCGCGGCGGATTTTGCCGATGTCGCCACCAAGGATCTGTTTTCCCAGGATCGCAATCCCAATGTGATTGTCGACCCGCCGCCTCCGCCGCCCCAGAAACCGCAGCCTCCCTTTCCGGTGGCGCACGGGGTGATGTTGTGGGACGGCGTTCCTCCCACTATCGTGCTGAGCGAGAAAGCCGGCGGACCGCAGAAGGGCTACCATCCCGGCGATACTGTCGGCCCCTGGAAAGTGGTCTCGATCGACAACAGTTACGCCGATTTCGAGTGGGACGGCAAAGAGTTCAGAAAACGCCTGGACGAGCTGATCGATCGAACGCCCGTCGCTCAGGCCACACCGGGTGCGGGATCTGTCGCTTCGGTCGGAGCCGCTGCTTCGTCGTCCAGTCCCAAATCCGGGGCTCAAACCCTCTCCAATGCCTCCCATTCCGGGCCTGGCCAAGATGTGGGCGGTGGAATTAAAACCTGTTACGCCGACGACTCCTCCCCCGACGGCACCGTCGTTGACGGCATGAAAAAAGTTGTGAATGCCACACCGTTCGGAAGCGTGTGCCACTGGGAACCGGCAAAATAGAAAACCGGCGAAATAGAGAAAGAGGAATCATGAGCGTGAGGCATTACGAGCGAGGAATGAATCAGTGAACAGCCGGCTTGCGGTTTGTATTCTAGCGTGGTCGGCGGTAGCGTTTCTTCCGGCTCTGGCTCAAGACCAACAGCAACCACAACAGCCTCCTGTTTACCATGGCCCGGTCTTTCCCGGGCTGGCGCCTCGGCCGGTCCCCGCACCGCCCCGTCCTCGCGCCGGAGCCGCCAATGATCAGCCGCCCGCGAACGGCCAGCCTCCGGGGAATGCTCAGCCTCCCGCGAATCCGCAACCGAAGCCGGTCAATCCGCCGGCATCGAACGCGAATACTCCCGCCGCGGCCGCCCCAGCACCGGCCCAAACCACGCCACCCGCCGCTCAGCCCCAAGCTCTTCCCCGCGCCTCCACGCCCACCGTCTACGGCGGTCTCGCGCTGAACAACGCCTCGCTCACCGAAGTGATCGATCTGCTGGCTCAAAAGCTCAAGATCAATTACATCCTCGACCCGCGCGTCAAGGGCGGAGTCATCCTCAATACCTACGGCGAGACCAAGGACATCGATACCCGCTCTCTGCTCGAAACCATTCTGCGCATCAACGGCTTCGGCATGGTGAAGCAGGGCGACCTCTACCGTATCGTTCCTTTGAGTGATATCTCGCATCTACCGCTCCCGCCGGAAATGAAGACGGACCCGGACAGCATCCCCGACGGCGATCAAACCATGCTGAATCTGGTCTTCCTCAAGTACATCACCGCTGACGAGCTGGCCAAGGTCCTGGAGCCGTTTCAGGGTGAGAACGCTCGCATGTACGTGTACGGCCCGGCGAATCTTCTCTTCCTGCTCGACAGCCGTCGGAGCATGCGCCGCACCATGCAACTGGTGGCGATGTTCGATAGCGACGCGCTGGTGAACCAGCGTGTGCGCGTGTTTACAGTCAAAAATGGCCGGCCCACCGATGTGGCCAAGGAGCTGGAGAATATCTCCAAGGCGATGTCGTTCTCCGAGAAAAACTCGCCTATCAAATTCTTGCCTATCGACCGCATCAACACCATCATCGCGGTGGCTCCCAATCCGGGAGCGTTCAAACAGGTGGAAGAGTGGCTGGCGAAGTTGGACGTCCCCATCAAACCGGCCGCGGGCGGGATCAAAGATTACGTGTATCGCGTGCGTTATGGCGACGCCACATCCATGGCGTGTTCCATCCAGGCATTGTACGGTCAACTGGCGGGGTTCGGCAGCAGGTACGGTTATCCCGGCGGCCAAAACGCAATAGCGGCCTGCATGGGGAGTTCGGGGTTCGGAAGCACCGGCAACGGTTTTAACAGTGGTTTCGGAAATGGGGTCGGCGGCGGGGTGGCTGGCGGAATGGGTGGAAGCCCGTTTGGCGGGTACGGCGGTGGTGGCTATGGGGGTGGTTACGGAGGGTATGGAGCCGGGGGCTATGGCGCCGGAGGGTATGGAGCCGGAGGCTACGGAGCTGCCCCATACGCCGAATCATACGGCGGCGGATATGCTTCCGGCGGAACGGCCGCTGGCCAGACGCCGTTCACCTCAACAGCAGCCGCTCCCAGTGGGGCGCCTGGCTCGGTTGCGGGCGCCGGCGATCTCACGGGAACCTATCTGGGCAACGCGAATGGCGGTTTTGCGGCTTTTCGAGGGCCGCGCGTGATTGCCAACCCGATGAATAACACCCTGCTCATTCAAGCCACTCCGCAACAATATGAAGGGATTCAGGATCTGATCAAGGAATTGGATGTTCCGCCCCGCCAGGTTCTCATTGAAGCAAAGATCTATTCCGTCGATTTGACTCACGGATTTTCAAGCGATGTCACGGCAGCCTTGCAAACCCTCGCCGGATCCGCCGGATCCTCTGGCTCGTCAGGATCCAGCAGCAGTACGTCCAGCGGTCTCCCGTCGATTACCACCACGGCAGCCTCTTTGTTGACCTCGCTCGTCGGCAGCAGCACCACGCTCACCGGCGCGGCGCTGGTGGGTAAGAGTCGCGCGCTGGAGGGGGTTGTATCGCTCATGGAGTCGGAAACCAGCGCCAAGATTCTTTCTTCGCCCTCCATCATCGCCACCGACAGTATTCCGGCTGCGATCAACGTCGGCACCACAGTCCCCACGCTGCAAGGCTCTATTACCAGCGCCATCGGCGGCGCTGTTACCAATTCCGTGGGCAGCGCCAGCACGGGAATCGGACTTGCCATCACGGCTCGGGTTACACCCAGCGGGATCGTGACCATGATCATCAACCAGAATGTAAGCGATCCTACGGCCAACCCAATCTCTTCGGGCCCTGGAAGCGACATCGATTCACCGTCCTTTGCCACCAAGACCATTACCACGCAAGTTACCGTGCAGGATGGCGACACGATCGCCATTGGCGGCATGATCCAGGAAAGCAACACGGTGAGCATTGGAGGAATTCCAGTTCTGGATCGAATCCCCGTGTTAGGCGCGCTGTTTGGCTCCCGCTCCTATAGTAAGGCCCGTTCGGAGTTGATCATGTTCCTGACCCCCCACGTCATCTTCGATAGCAACCAGTTACTCGACGCCTCCGATGAGCTGAAAGAGCAGATGAGGACTTTGCGCAAGGACATTAAAGAATAAATTAGGTTCCGAAGCCGAGTAAGCTAAATAGAATCAACGGTTACTCTCCTTAGCCAGCCCAAAGCGTCCCACCAATTAACCCCCGCTGCTACCATTTCAAGTCCCTGAATCGACCGTTGGCTGTAAAGGTTTGACTAAGCAAGAACACTATGATGTAATGAACCGCTATTGCCGATTAAAGCTAGAGGACCAGCGGGTTGTGGGATCAACAATTTAGGCTTGACTTGTTCCGGCCCGTAATGTTATGAATGATTGACTGCGTCCGAACAGGTTTGGCGGCATTCATTCTTTGGCGCATGAATCCCGCGAGCACAAAAAGATACGAGAAGTTTAAAAGCAAGTTGAGCTGGATGGAGACCATGAAGCAGGATCGGGCAAGCAAGGCGGCGGCAGGCGTCAGGCGCTCCTTCGCGCTCTGTTTGATCGGCTGAAATTCAGAATCTTCATGACGAGATTTCACTCGAGGCTCAGGTTGAAAAAGATAACTTCCATCAATTCAATTCAGATTTTCACAAGGAGAAGGAAATGGTAGATTTTCGCAAATGGCTTTTGGCGCTTGCTGCCGTCGGCCTGCTACTCGGTATCGGTAGCTCCGCGGCCAATGCGCAAGGCAATAACCCAGCGTTCTCTTGCACGGCCGCTCCCGTTAATAACATTGTCCGGGCGGAAGGAATTACGGAGCTCGTCGGTGACATGGTTCTGAACTGCACCGGTGGCACGCCCACGGCCGCTGGCTCGCCTATTCCGTTGTCCAACGTTCAGATTTCCATCAACACCACCATCACGAGCAGAATTGTGGGAGCCGGTAACGTCTCCGAGGCGTTGATGATGATCGATGATCCTTATCCCCCGCTCGGCGTCACTTATCCGCCGCTCGCCGCAATCCCCTCCGGCCACGCAGCGACGCAAGCTGCTTGCTTGGCTAATAACAGCACCAACTGCGCCATTCTCGTCAGTCCCGGCAATGGATTTGGCGCTGCGGGCCCCTACAGTGGTGGTACGTATACGATTGACGAAACAACCTACACGTACTTCAATATGTTCCAGGGTGTTCAGGCTGCAACCAACGTTATTTCCTGGACTGGTGTTCCGGTTGATGCCCCAGGTACCACGTTCACCCGCATCATCCGCATTACCAACATCCGCGCGGACGCCAATCAATTGGGCGTGGCATCCACGCTGATCCCGACTCAGATCACAATGCTCGTTTCCGTCAACGGGAACGCTACCCTCGGCGCGGTGAATGTGACCGGTTCGGTCGGAACCGTGGAGCCTGGCATTCTGACGCCTCCTGGCGCCACTGTCAGCACCTATATCTCTACGCCCATCAGCGGGTCGCCATCGTCGACGCCATCAGGAGCGGCAGCAACTTATCAGGTGTGTAATAGTGTGAACACATATCTTGGTGGGGTCCCCGGCGTCACTGATTATGGTGTTGGTGTGACGGTAACCGAAGGCTTCGCCTACGCTTGGCGTCCGCAGCAGTACGCTCAAATTTACGACGTGCAGAACGCGGCTGCGGTCATGAACACCGACTACCTCCCGCCGGGGCTCTATGCCAATGCGGACCAGGATGAACCGGGCTTCAACTACGACACGGAATCCGGCTTCACCTCCTACGAAGGTTCGGGTCTCATTCAGCCCTCTGCCAATGAGCGGGTCGGACTTGCTGATACGGGTACGCGCATTCAGTTCGCCGTGGCGGGAGTAGGTTCGGGCATTACTCTCTACGCTCCGAGTTACACGTATCTGACTGGCCCATATGGCGCCGGCGTACCAGTTGGCGTTGCCGTTCTGGTAGGAGCCAGCGGCTCAAGTGGTGCCTTCACCACCATTAGCAGCATCCCAATCGCCTACATGGGTTCGCAGTCGCTGACGCCGGGTTACGTTCCTACCGGAGCCACCGAGGTTCCGATCACGCCCACCGGCACTTCAGCAGTGCTGACCTATGAAATCTACTACTCTGATCCCAGCGTTCAAGAAAGCTTGACTGTGCCGATCAGTGTGTCGTATACGGCAAACACGGCTACCGGCGTCCCGTCGGCCACCACGGCTCCCGCCACTGTGACCGTCAGCTTCTCGCCGCAGAATACCACCGTGTTCCCGGCCTCTACCAGCACGACTCCGATTCCGCGCTTTGGTCCCAGCGGATCTCCGGTTAGTATCTATTCGATTTCCTCCTGCGCTTGCGACCTGCTGTTCCCGTTCGTTACCAGCGCGGCTGGATTCGACACAGGTATAGCAATCGCTAATACGTCAGCCGATCCGTTCGGTACAATTAACCAGTCCGGAACCATCACTCTGACGTACTACGGATCCACCTCCGGTGGTGGAGCTGCTCCTCCGGCTGTCACTTCCGGAACGATAGCTGCCGGTCAGGAACTGGTGTTTGATGTCTTCAGCGGCGGCTCCGGCATTGCGGCTACGCCGAACTTCACCGGCTACGTCATCGCCCAAGCCAACTTCCAGTACTGCCACGGATTCGCCTTCATCAGCGACCTTGGTGCGCAGAAACTGGCGGAAGGCTACCTCGCGATCGTTCTCAACTCTCCGGGTCTCACTCGCGGTGTTCCGCCTCTGAGCATCGGCGAGAACGACGCTCACTAAGACTATCGCTAGTTTGAAAATTAAGGGGGAAGCTTCGGCTTCCCCCTTTCCCATTTCATCCATCGAGTTTTCGTGCCGCTGCGAAGTTTTTCCCTGGATATTCCCCATAACACCTGTGATACGCTGTTACTGTTTTTCCCGCGTCCCAAATCACTAAGAGGTTTTACCAGCATGCTCACTAGAGTATCCGCGCTATGCGCGCTCGGTGTTGCTGTATCCGCTGCATTTTTACAGGCTCAGGACTTGTTTGTTCTGCCAGGCGCACAGGCTTCCACGGGAGAAGCGCAGGCATTTGTTACCAGTCCGCTGACCACTTATAGAACCTTTAGCGCTGGTGACGGCGCGTTCGCCATTCTCCCCAACCTAGCCGCCAGCACCTTTTTCGTGGTGGGTACCTCCACGGAAGACAGTGTTCTTGCCACGAACAACACACTTCTGAGTCCAACCTTAGTCGCGAACCTGCCCAAAAGCGCCACGCAAGCCCTCGTAACGCCAAACGGTCAACTGCTCGCCGTGGCGGCGGGTACCACGTATTTGTTCTCTACCTTATCCGGGGCGGAACTCGTGGCGGGAGGTGTGAGCCAGGGAACTGGGGTGAATACCTTCGCACTCGCGGCCAGCCTTGACTCGAGCGCCATCTTTGCCCTGGGATCCAACGGCGCCGGAGGCAGCCAGCTCAGCTCCATCAGTACATCCTCCAACGCCGTGACGGGTCTCCTGAACCTTTCCGAAACCGCCACGGCCCTCAGCGTCGGTCCTAACGGATTGATCTATGTAAGCCTGCCGAACGAGATTCTAGAAATCGATCCGCTCACACTCCAGGCCACTTACCAGGGAACAATGTCCGTGGACGGCACGCCTGGTCCGTTGGTGTTTACACCCGACGGGCAATATGCGGTGGCCGCGAATCAAGCTGCGTTGGGTAACAGCCTGATTGTTGTGTCATTGCCAACCCACACCGCCACGTCCCCGGTGCTCGGGCTGCCGCCGCTTACATCTCTGCAGGTAATCGAGCAGGATACGCTGCTCGGACTGTCCACCCAGGCGGTGTATCAGATTGCGCTCTCGCCACTGAGTGTTGCTCCCTTCAGTTTTGCAGGCGCGCCCCTTTCGGCCACCACCACTAACGACGTGCCGGCTGGGTCTCATAGCTCGGTTCAAGCCGTCTATCTGCTTTCCTCAAACACAATCTATCAATTCAATCCCCTCACCCAGTCGGTGGTGGACCAATATACAGTCGCCTCAACCGTAAGTCCCGGCGTCATATTTTACGTTGTACCCGCTCTCACAACAGCCCAATCCCAACCCTCTGCCTTACTAACTTACGGGAACAACCAGACCATTTTGCCTAACGCAACTTCTGAGCCGCTGGTTGTGCAGGTTCTCGGTGCGAACAACGTCCCGCTCAGCGGAGTTACTGTACAGTTCAAGGCCAGCGGCGCAGCCGGCACCCTGTCCACCGCTTCCGCAGTCACGGGCTCGAACGGATATGCCATGGCATATCTCACCGCATCCGACACCTCCGGCACGGCTACCGTCACCGCAACCTCGGGCTCACTGACCGCGACATTCACCGTGAACATCAACACGTCGGCGCAGACCGGCGGTCCCACGCTCGCCATCGTCGCCGGGCAAGGCCAGCTAATGGCCGCGGAAACCACCACCCAGCTTGGCCCCAGCTATGGGTCACCGCTTCAGGTGCTGGCGACGGACGCGAACGGCAACCCCATCGCCGGCCTTGCTGTGACATTCACCGTGCCGCAGAGTGCCGGAACAATCCAGGCGAACGGCGGCGGGGCATCGTCGCAAACAGTTGATACGAACTCAGACGGCATCGCGTCGGTAGATTTTGAGACCACCACGGTTCCAGTCAACGCCACCGATGGATATTTTCAAACCACGGTAACCGCCAGCGCGGCGAATACCAACACTTTGGCCTTCTACATCACCACGGTCCCCACCAGTGGAAGCGCCACCGTGAATCTGCTAACGCCCGCTCCGGCCGGTACGATTACCGCTGCTGAAGGCAGCACCCTGGCGGGGGCCGTCGAGGCGGAGATCATTTCTTCGTCTGGCTTCGGGATACCCAATATTTCATTGCTGGTCAATGACAATGTCAATCCGGCTCTGGTGCCGAGCGTCGCGTGCAATGCGCCAGGCGGCGTGGTGCTTAGCAACGCCAACGGCGTCGTGGGTTGCGACTTGACATTTGGGCCTCGCATCGGCCCGGGCACCTTCGAGGCAGTGATCGGCGCTACCCATGTCTCGGTTCCTTTTCAGTTCCTCGTCACGCCTGGTGCGGCCAGCACCGTGCAAATCACTCAGGGGAATAATCAAACCGGCGCTCCGGGCCAGACGTTGCCGCTCGCCTTGGTGGTCCACGTTACCGATTCGGGTGGGAACACCGTAAAAGGCGCGACGGTTGCATGGCAGGTTGTTACTCCAGGCACCGTGACGCTCAGCAATGTGGTCGGCGTTACCGACAGCAACGGGAATGCGTCCGCGCTGGCCACGCTAGGCTCCGTCGGCGGGGTCGCGCAGGTAACCGCCACGGCGGGCGCCGCCACCGCGACGTTCAGTTTGACTGTGAACATTCCCAGCGCCGGTATTCAAAAAGTAGCGGGAGACCAGCAAACCGCCAAGGTTGGCACGGCCTTCGCATTGCCGCTGACCGTAGAGGTTGTCAATTCCAGCGGCAGCGGCCTCGCCGGCGTGCAAGTGGATTTTCAGGTTACCGCGGGAGCTGGTACTCTCAACCCCACCTCCGCGATTACCAACGCGGCGGGTCAAGCTGCTACCACGGTGACCGCCGGGGCGACGGCCGGCGCCATCACGGTGACCGCTACAGCAGGCGCGTTTAGCGTCAGCTTCACTCTGACGGCCGTGCCTCCCGGTCCTTCCGGCATCACGATCGTCAATGGAGCAAGCTTCGATCCGAACACGGGCATCTCCCCGGGCGGCATCGCTACCATTCGCGGCACCGGAATTCTACCTGGTGTCACGGGCCTGGTCTTAGCCCCGTTTGCGAATGGCCAGTATCCGACCACCTTCTCCGGTGTGACGATTACCTTCAACGGCACACCCGCGCCGATCTACTACGTCCAAGACACCAACGGCGCCGATCAGGTTTCGGTGCAGATTCCGTTTGAAGTGCAGCCGGGGTCGTCCGTGCCTTTGGAAATCAACGTTGCGAGCGAAGGGTCCACCACCGTGATGGTTCCCATTAAGCCGCTTGCTCCGGGAGTTTTCACTTCCATTTACAGCGGCAAAAATTATGCCGTCGCGGTGCGGCCCGACGGCAGCTACGTCAGTCCCACGAATCCGGCACAACGGGGAGAAAACATTCAACTGTATGTTACCGGCCTTGGCCAGGCTATCCCAAACATCGCGACGAACGCGGCCGGTGTTCCCGATCAACCCATCGTCTCTTCCATGATTGTTGGGTTGAACAACGGCGGCGTACCACTAATATCCTCCGTCTACGCTCCGGGAGGCATTGGAGTCTATGTTGTCACGCTGAACGTTCCGGCGGACACCGAAACCGGCCCCTATCAGCCCATCGGTGTGATTGCGTATGATTCGTCCAATAACGCATATTTCGCTCAACCGACTTATATTCCGATTGAATAGCGGTTCGGACTTACGTTACGGTAATGGAACCAGCCGGAGGATTTGCGGGATTATACGTTTGCCCGTTGTAAGTGATGCCGGGCGCCACGGCCACTGGCTGCTGTAGAGCCGAGGGAACCCAGGTGTAACCGTCGGCCTGGCGAGTAGCCATCGTGGTGGCGGGATCCCATCCCCAAACCATGATGGGAACGTCGATGCTGTAGCCTTCATTCGCGAGTTGCGTCGCCAGTTGTGTTCTGTCATCCGGACTGACGTATTGCAACTGCTGGACGGCGGGCGGCTGGCTGGCCCAGTAAGCCGCGTCGAATGCGGACTCGGAGTCCGGACTTGTCGTCGTGTTCGTGCTGGTAGTGGCGGGAGTGGGGGAAGCCGGCGTTGCAGTCGATTCCCCGCTATCGTAGGCGTTCACCAGGGCCGCGATCGCGTTCGGCGGGGCCGGCGAACTGGGAAGTGCGGGGGTTGGCGCAGAAGGCTCAGGGACGCCAGGATCTTGACGCACGACATTTGTTTGGCTCAAAGCCGGATTCTGGCGTAGGCCTTCGGCGTCCCCGAAGACATTGGAGAGCGTCGCGGCAAACGATTGAGAATTGGGCGGCTGAACTCGCGCGCCCTGGGGCATTACGGTATCCCGCGCGGCCATTTCATGCAGTTTTCCCGCCGGATCGATCATTCTCATTGACCTCCGGCGGGCTTTAATGCACGGCGAGGGCCGCTAGTTTTGAGGAGGCGCCGGTACTTGAGCCGGTGGAGCTTTGGCGCCCGAAGAGCCGTTGTCGAAAATCACGGCGATTGGAAATATCTGGTTAGTGGGTGAAACGCGCACCTGAACGATAGCATTGGGCAGGGACTTTGCCGCGTCGCCCGGACTCCATGCAAAAACCAAGTCGGTCTGTTGGTGCGCCTGGAGCTTCGTCTGTCCCAGGCTGATCTTCAAACCCGGCACTCCGGGTTCCTGCACCAGCAGGGAAACCTCTCCCGGCATGTCGTTGCGCACATGCACCACTTCTTGCGATGCTTGATTCAATCCGAAACGCACGGACGTTTTGTCCACGGCGACCTTGGCTAAAATCCCTTGCGCGACGGCAGCGAAATCTTTGGGTAGGATCGGAGCGGTCCCGTCCTTGCTCTCGGGAGGCACAGGCACCCAACCGGTGGTCGAAAACGGACTCTGCACCATGCTGGGCCTCACGTAGTGCCAATACCATTTGCCATCCACGATTTCCCAGTTACTCCTGACGGGGAAAGTTACTGGAAACACGCGGCCCTGCAAGCGCCATTCGCCTTTGCACTTGGTAACTACCGTGGCCTTCGTGGCATGCTCGGAATACTGAACCACATCGATTTCGCAGCTGTGGTATTGGGTTTTGTCCAACTCGAAGAACTTATCCTGCGAATCGTCGGCCACCAGCAGA
>Ga0335074_10005282_pt1 | contig 17847 bp, 11 predicted proteins | sample Lox_Sample_23_FD_206715 | JGI IMG/M metagenome (GOLD analysis project Ga0335074, IMG submission 206715) | Soil microbial communities from Loxahatchee National Wildlife Refuge, Florida, United States - Lox_Sample_2.3 | ecosystem: Environmental > Terrestrial > Soil > Wetlands | place: USA... | reverse complement strand
GCCTGGCTCAGGGCCACCGCGCCCACGATCGCCGGCCCCAGGGTGAACCCGAAGTCGCGCAGCATGTTCGTCGACCCGCTGGCCATGCCAGCCAGGTGGTTAGGCACGCTGTTCACCGCCACCGCGGTCACCGACGAGACCGCCAAGGCGAAGCCCGCGCCGACCAGGATGAACGGGACGATCACCGGGGCCAGCGACAGGTTCGTCGCCGGCACCGCCGCCAGCCACAGAGCCCCGCCGCCCATCAGAATGCACCCGCTGCCCAGCGGCCACTTCGGGTTGTACCGCTCCAGCAGCCGGGAGGTCACGGTGACCTGAACCACCGCCATGCCGTTCAGGAACACAAACGCGATCGAGGTCTTCAGCGGTGTGAATCCCTGGATCGCCGACAGCCGGATGCTGGTTGCATACGCGACGCCGAGGAAGGCGAACATGCCCAGCACGGTGACGACCGCGGCCACCGCGAATGGCCGGCTGGCGAACAGGTCAAGCCGCAGCAGCGGAGCAGCCGATCGCCGCTCCGCGAGCACGAACAAGACCAGGAAGACGGCGGCGACGGCAAAGCCAGCTACGACCGGCGCGCCGCCCCAGCCGCTGGTCGGACCCTGGATGACCGCGAACAGCAGCGCGAACAGCGCAACCGCGATCGTCACCTGACCAGGCCAGTCCAGCGACCGCCCCTCGGGCGCAGCGGAGTCTTTCGCCACAGCGAGGGTTATCGCCGCGCTGACCAGCGCCAGAACGAGGACGACGATGAACGCCCAGCGCCACCCGGCGTCGGGATCGGTGCCGAAATGCAGCTTCGCGACCAGGCCAGCAAGCACACTGGAGACAGTCCCGCCCACCGACAGCGCGGCGGCCCAGATCGTGACCGAGCGAGCGCGGTTACGCGAAGTGTGCGTGCCCGCGGCCACCATCGCCAGACTGGTCGGGAACAGCGCGGCGGCGCCGATCCCAGCGATGATCTGCCCAGTCCACAGCACCGCCACCCGGGTACCGGTCGCCGTTCCCGCGCCGGGCGTCAGCGTCGCAATAGCCTCGCCGACGGCGAGTACTAACGCCCCGCCGGCCAGCAGCCGCTTTCGGCCGAACAGATCGCCGAGCACCCCGAAGGTGAGCTCCAGCAGGCACACCGGGACCAGGAACGCGTCCGAGATCCAGGTGAGTTCCGACGAGGTGGGGCCCAGGTCCTGCTGGAAAAGGCCGTTCAGCACGGCCGGGATCGCCAGCGCCACCTGCGCCAGGCAGACTGCGACCGCCGCGGCGGCCAGCGTGCCGGAATTGAGCACGTACGGGCCGGAGGCGGCGTGCGTCCCACGTCCCGGAGCTTCGAGATTCGCCATGGGAATGCCTCCCTGCATCCAGGGACAAGCCGGTCCGACTGGATGTGAATCCTGTCACATCGCTGTCCAGATGTACAGGATTCCTGATGGTTTTTAATCAAGAAACCTGATTAAATCACACTGCCGACTCACACACTGCCGACTGACGCACTGGCGGGCATCAGCCGTCTACCCGGCGGCCGCCGGGGCCGACGGCACTGCCCCCATCGCGATGCCCGTGCTGAAGGCCCGACCGGCTGGCGCGTTACTTCGGGGGCGTCTATGCGGTTTCGGGACTCGGGGTGCTCCGGCTGCAAGGTCAGCGTCCGATCCCGCGGACGAACCGCGGACAAACGGCTAAAAGGCCCGACCGCCATTCCTGGCGATCAGGGCCCTGACCTGCACTTACTTGGTAGCGGGGGCAGGATTTGAACCTGCGACCTCTGGGTTATGAGCCCAGCGAGCTACCGAACTGCTCCACCCCGCGTTGAGGTCCTCTCACTTTAGGGCTTCGCCGGGCAGCAGGCAAATTCGCCGGGCACAAGCGAGCCAGGCCCTGCTCAGACCCAGTCCCGCTCAGACCCGGGCACCGAGCGTCTCGAGCGATGACATCCAGACGACGTAGTGAGCCGGGAAGAGCGCGGTCGGCGGCTGGGTCAGCGTGTGCGGGTCCTGTGAGGTCGACAGGTCGAGCACCCGGACCGGGCTGCCGCCGCCGTACGGGTAGAGCTGCGCTGGCCGCGCGCCGAGCAGCACTGGCCGCCGGCCGGTGTGTTCGATGTCGGTCAGGACGCTCTGCACGTCCCCGGTCGGCTGGCCGACGATCCAGGCCACCGGGACCCCGCACATCCCCCTGATCGTCTGCGTGAACTGCTGGGCCACCGGCCAGGCGACGATGACAACGGTTGCGGACGGCCCGAGCGCCGAGCACAGCCTGTTGACCGCGCCAACCTGTCCCGGGCCGGTCCGCTTCAGCGTCAGGCCATCGGCGGTGGGCCGCAAGGCACCGCTCTTACCGCTGTGTGATAGCCCCAGACCGAACGTGGTCGCCACGGTAGGCACCAGCAGCGCCACCACGCAGCACCCGGCCACCAGCGATCCTGCCATCCGGCCAGCACCCCGTGATCGGGCCCGGCCGCGCAGCCACGCCGACGCCCACGCCGCGCACAGGATCAGGCCCGGGAGTACCAGCGGCACCAGGCGACGGCTGGCCCACGGCTGGTCGGGCGCGGTCTGCGGCTGCCAGAGAACGGCGGCCGAGCCGCAGCAGATGACCGCGAGCGGCAGCGCCCAGACGCGCGCCGCGGCGGACTGGTCCTGCCACGAGAACAGCGCGCGCAGGCAGCGTCGCATCAGCAGCGCGAGCCCGAATCCGCCCAGCAGCAACGCGGGCAGCCCGACGTACCAGATGACCCAGTACAGGGTGTCCTCGGCGTACAGACGTCCCGGATCGACCCGCAGGTGCTCCAAGCGCTGCAGGCTGGCGACGAAGTCCGCCGCCGCCCCGGTGGCCGGGCCGCGTACGGTCTGCAGGTACGGCCGGATCGCGAGGCCGGCCAGCGCGGCCACGGCCAGCGCCGCGCCAAGTTGGGGCAGCCAGCGCAGCGGGCGCTTGGCCAGGATCGGCCGCAGGACGCGGGCGAACGCGGTCAGCCGCAGCAGTTCCACGCCGACCAGGGTCATCGTGGCCAGCCACGCCGCGATCAGCCCGATCAGTATCGGCATCGGCTGCAGCGAATCCAATAGCGGCCGCGCCAGCACAAACGCATCAGCCAGCCCGTACGCCGCGCCGATGACAAGACCTATACAGAACGGGACGGCCGTGCTGCTCCGGCGGACGACCAGGATGCCGATGAACGGTATGGCCGGAAGCACGTCGAGGAGCCCGTCAATCCGGACCACGGCGGTCAGGCCGAGCGCCAGCCCGCCCAGCGCCATCAGCGCCCAGTGCGGCCCGGGCTGGCGACCCGGCCAGCGCAGCCAGCGCGGCCAGCGCACAGCGAGCCTGGTCCGCCAGCCGCGCGGCTTGGCCGGCCCGCCCGGTGCCTGAAGTTCGGGTGACGTGGCGGGCGACCCCGGCCGGTTACGCGAGTGACGGAGGGTCAGCCCGTCCACGACCAGGCTCAGCCCACCGAACAGCAGCACCTGGGCCGCGGTCTCGCTGAACGATGCCCGGCTCGTGTACTGCTCGGGAAGCGTCAGCGCGAGGATGAGCGCCCCGGCCGGGGCCCACGGCAACCCGGCCAGCCGGCCGACCAGACCGCCGAACGCGAGCACGGCGAGCCCGCCCAGTATCGGGCCCATCGCGGCCGCGGCCGACAGCCCGTGCACCCAGAATGCGCCCGCGAGCACTAATGGCAGGCCGGACATCAACCCGGGCACGACAGCTGTGCCGCGGGTGAAGAATCCCGTGCTGGAGAAGCCAAGCCCCGGATGCGCGCCGCCAAAGGAGGCCAGCGACTGCGGGATCGGCAGCGAGCCGTGCTGGGCCAGCCAGTAGCCGGTCTGCAGGTATGCCCCTGGGTCACGCAGCACGATGACGGTCTCTGAGTTGAACAGGAACTGCCACAAGGCGAAGCCCGCCGCCACCACCACGGTGCCCGCCAGCCCCCACCAGGCCGGCCAGCCTGGTTCCCGGCGCTGTGCGCCGCCCTCCGGCTGGGCTGCCCTGGGCAGTGCCCGGGGCCAGTCGGCTGGTACCCGGCGCAGGCCCGCCCCAAGAACGATCGCCAGCGGCACCGCGATGAGCACCGTCGGGGTGGGCAGGAACACCCGGGCCAGCAGCAACGGAAGCCCGACCAGCAGCCAGGCCACGACGAGGATCGCCGGAAGCACGGTGATCCTGGCGAATCCTGCCCCGGCGGCGTCCGGGTGTTTCGGCTGGCGGTCGGCGCGGCGCCGCGGACGGCTCACCGCCGGCAACCGGGCCAGCCGGGCCGCTCCAACCCGGTGCTGCGCCCCGCTCCGCGGCAAAACCGCCGTCTGGTCTTCTCGCGACCCGCTGTGCCGCAAACCCCTGTGCTGCAAACCCCTGTGCCGCAAACCCCTGTGCCGCAAAACCCTGGGCAAGACCGCCGTCCGGGCCTGCGGCTCTAGCTCCTTGCGGGCCGGATCCGGGCGGTCTTCACCCGGCTCCTTCTGGTCTTCGTCGGGTTCAGGCCGCTCATCCGACCCTGGCTTACCTGGGCTTTCGTGATCGGAGCCCGGCTCGGCCTGGCCGTCACCGGCCGCCCCACCTGTCGGCGCATCGGCCGTCAGCGGCGAGCCAGCTTCGCTATCCTCAGGGTTGCCAGTGACGTCTGTGGCCGCCGCGGACTGGTCAGTCGCGGCGGTGCTGCCGGTCGGGCGGTCGCCAGAGCGCACGGTTCCCACTGTAGAGCGGACCGTCAAACTCCCGCGCCGGGAGGCCACACCATCCGGCGCCGCAGCGGAACGGGCTGGCTGCGCACAGCCGGCGTGACCAGCCCAGCCAACCTTCGGATTAGCTGGGGCTTTGCCAACTACTGACGAATCCTCCCATTACCAGCACATAAGATAGGCGGAACCTAGCGGCCAGACACCCGGCGATGACCGACGGGACCGCGGCCCGGAGGAGCGATGAGCGGCCGGAACGATGTGGGTGAGATGGGCGGGCGTGGGCGGCCCGGGCGCCGCCGGCCAAGGCGCTCGCTAGGCCAGAAGGTCGCGGCGTGGACGTCGGTTGTTGTTGTGGGCGCGCTCGTGATCGGCACCCTGGCCGCCTATGCCAAGTACCGGAGCTTCTGGGACAGCATCAAGCGCATCGACGTGCAGGCACTGGTCGGCAAGCAGCCGCCCAAGCTCAACAACGCCGAGAACATTCTGCTGATCGGGTCGGACACGCGCGTCGGCCAGAAAGGGATCGGCGGGTCGGCAGCCGAAACTCCTGGTGGCCGCTCGGACACCCTGATGCTGCTGCACATCTCCCCGGGCCATCACGAAGTGACTGTGATCAGTATCCCGCGCGAAACCATGGTCCCGATCTACGCCTGCCCAGCCAGCGATGGGACAACAGGCCAGCAGGCGGATCCCGGACAGGAGGAGCTGATCAACGCGGCGCTGGATTTCGGCGGCCCGGCCTGCACCTGGAAGACCTTCGAGAACGTCACCGGCATCCACCTCGACCACTTCATCGAGCTTGACTTCACCGGCTTCGAGCAGATCGTCAACGACCTCGGCGGAGTTACGGTCTGCTTGCCGTTCGCGGTCGATGACCCCCAGTCAGGACTTGACCTGTCGGCTGGCCGCCACCACGTCTTTGGCCACGAAGCGCTCGCGTTCTGGCGCACCCGCGAGGGCCTCGGCACTGGCTCCGACATCCAGCGGATCACGCGGGACCAGTACCTCATGGTCGCCCTGGTGCAGGGCATGGAGCACAGCGGCCTGCTGCACAGCCCGAGCAAGATACTGAACGTGGTCCGCGACGCCACCAACGCGATGACCACCGACTCGACCCTGGACCAGACGGCGATGCTGCAGATCGGCGAGAGCCTGCAGGGCATCACTTCCAGTGACGTCCAGTTCATCACCGCACCCAACATCCCGTACCCGCCCGACCAGAACAACGTGGAATTCGAAGACCCGCAGGCCAGTCAACTGTTCACCTCCATCCAGCACGACATGTCACTGCCCAAGTCGACGAAGAACAGCAAGTCAGCCAAGAAGTCGACGACACCCACGCTCGACGCGGCCCCATCCAAGGTCAATGTCCAGGTCCTGAACGGATCGGGGATCACCGGGGAGGCCGGCCAGGCAGGCAGTGACCTGACCAACGAGGGTTTCAACGTGGTGGGCACGTCGGACGCCAATAACTTCGACTACACGACCAATCTGATCGAGTACGCGGCGTCCTCGGACATGCCGGCCGTCGACACCCTCAAGGCCGTGGTCCCCGACGTCCAGGTGCAGCAGGACTCATCGCTCACTCCCGGGACGGTCACGCTGATCGTCGGCTCCGACTTCTCGGCGCTCAATCCGGCGCCCTCGTCGTCCGCCTCCCCGACGTCCACGCCGTCGGTCACCGCCGTCGGCGCCTCCGACGGCGCGATCAAGGCGAACACCCGCATCTGCACTGACCAGTCGGCGTTCGAGGGGCCAGACACTCCCTGATCCGGGCCCTGCGACGGCGATGGAGACCTTCACCGGCTGGCACACGTGGGCCCAGGCCGCGCCCGGCCTGGAGCGGCGGCTGCCCGCCGACGTGGTCGCCAGGATGGCCAGAGCAGTGGAGTTCGCCACCGCGTATCACGGCGACCAGCGGCGCAAGACGGGCGTGCCTTACCTGGAGCACCTGCTGGAGGCCGCGCAGATCCTGGTCGAGGGGGCCGGGGTGAGCAGCCCGGACGTGCTGGCCGCCGCGGTCCTGCACGATGTCGTCGAGGACACACTGTGCACACTGGCCGACGTCCGCGCCGCATTCGGGCCGCGGGTGGCCGAACTCGTCGGCTGGGTCACGATCCCGGCTCCCGGCCACGGCGAGGACTCCCCGGCCGCCCGGGAAGCCTACCTGCGCGGACTTCGCGACGCGCCCCGCGACGCGGTCCTGGTCAAGCTGGCCGACCGGATGAGCAACGTGCAGACGCTGCGTAACCTGCCGCCGGACCGGCAGCGGGCGTACTACGCGCAGACCGTGACGTACATCATCCCGCTGGCCGCGGGCGAGCCGTGGTTTGCCGCCTGGTACGCCGGCTGGCAGGCGGAGTTCGCCGACCTGGCCGGGAGCCGGCCGGCCGCTAGGCCGAGCTGACCACCGGCACGGCCTGCCCGGGCGGATCACCGCTGGCGGAGGGGCGCTCGGCCTCGGCCTGCCTGAGCCCGAGCTGCGACACCTCCAGCCACAGGAACAGGGCCGCCGGATAGATGAAATACCCGAAGCGGGTGGCCGGCGCCAGCGCGAACATGAGGGTCAGTCCGATGATGAGCCGCCAGACGGCGGACGGAACGGTTACCGGCGGGCGGACGACCAGTGAACCGGCGATCAGCGCTCCGGCCAGCACCAGCAGCCCGATGGCGACCAGGTGCCCGAGCCGGCCGGTATCGGCCAGCACGTGCCCGGGCAGCGGGCTGGCGGCGGCCGACTTGACCCCGGCCAGGCCAAGCGGGAACGTGATCGTGTTGTCGACCAGGGCACTGGGCCAGACAATCGCGACCGGCCCGACGATCGCCACGCACGAGGCCACGGCCCAGCCGAGGAAGACCAGCAGCTGCTTCTTGCCGAAGCGCGTCCCGACCAGCACCGCCGCGACCGCCACGGCCGGCCAGGCTGTGGATTTCGCCGCGGACGCCAAGCCGAGTGCTATCCCGGCCAGGGCGAACCGTGGGCGCCGCCACAGCAGCGCGAAGCCCAGGCACATCAGGGCCAGGATCGGGATGTCGGTTCCGCCCACGGCCAGCTCGAACGCGATCACCGGCGACGCCGCGACGAACACCGTCCAGCGAACGCAGTTCCGCGCCCCGGCGGCCCGCAGCGCCAGCCAGAAAATGATCAGGAACGCGAGGCCGAACCAGACTCGGGGATCGGTGATCACATGGGATCCGAACAGCGCTCGCGGGATGCCGAAGAGCGACATGACCGGGAGGTACGGGTTATAGGCGTTGGGGTTATGAGTCGTGGCGAGCGAGGCGACGCTCTGGTAGGGCGAGTGGTGATGCACCAGCTGCTTGGCTGACCGGGCGATCACCGCAACCTCTGGCTGCCGCCGCCCGGTGGCCGCGTTCAGGAACAACGGCGTGAGCAGGGCACCGCCGACGCTCAGCGCCAGCCCGAGGTCAACCCCCCGGGATCGCCAGGCCAGTACCGCCATTGCTGCCGCGACGTAGGCACAGCTGGCGATCAAGCCCCAGAGCTGGTGCAGGCCATTTGTGCTGAACAGCGCCACGCCGCCAGCGAATAGCGCACAGACCGCGAAGGCCGTTGCCGTCCAATACCGCGGAACGCTGACAGGCGACAGCAGCCGGGCCAGGGAACCCGGCGCCCCGGCCTGGGGTGGTGCTGTCCTCAGCGTCAGCATAAGCGTAGATAGTCCTTCACTGGGGAAAGCTTAGCGTGCGCTGGACGTAGGGCCACTGAATAGATCCCGCTCCCTCAGATAAGGGGAGGACGCCCGGCGCGGGTCATCCGCCAGGCCGTGCCCGCTGACAGTGGCTGCGGGCCAGCTCGCCATGGCTGGCGGTGCCTGGGAACGGCATGACCGCGAGACTAGCAGTAATTGACGTTTTACTTACAGTGAGCAGCGATTTCGCGAGCCCGGCGCAGGCCGCTGTGGTCGTCGACCTCGACCCAGTCGACCGCGCCGATCGGCACGGCCGCGATGGCACCGCCCCGGTCCGCGAGTTCCTGGTAGCCGTCCTCGTAGTAGAGCCCAGGGTCCCGGCGCCAGGTGGTCTCGAGCGCATCGGCCAGCGGTATCGCGGCCGACGCCTCGATGAGCGTCGCGCCGATGTACTCGCCGTAGGCCCGGGCCGGTTCCAGCTTCCTCGAGATCCTGCTCAGCAGCCCCCTGGCATCAAGGAGCACCTTCATTTCCTCGTCGGCGAGCGGCCTGGAATTGTCGACGGCCAGGATGACCCGGGCCGCGCCCATCCCCCTGGCGGCCAGCAGCGTCTTCTCCACGCTGACCGGATGCACGGTGTCGCCGTTGACCAGCAGGGCCCCGCGGCTGAAGTACTCACGGGCCAGCCACAGGGAGTACGCATTGTTCCACTCGAGCGCCCTGCCGTTGTGCACGAGTTCCAGCGTGATCCCGTACGAGGCCTCGAGATCGGGCGCCCGGTCGGCGATCGCGTGCGCGGCGTGCCCGACGACGATCACGACCTCGCGCATGCCCACAGCAGCCAGGTTGCGCAGTGCGATGTCCAGGATCGTGGTCTCCCCGGCCACGGGAAGCAGCGCCTTGGGCAGCTCGTCGGTTTCCGGGCGGAGCCGCCTGCTGGCACCGGCCGCGAGAACCATGCCGATCACGGCCATGCCCCTTCCGGAGCCGCGGGCCGGCTGGTCAGGATCTTCACGCAGACCAGCACCACCAGGTATGCCGACAGGGCCAGATAGGCGATCATGGCGATCCCGATCATGGCGCCCAGGCCGACGATGAATATCCTTCCCTCCCAGCCCAGCCTGGTGTCGGGAGCCTGGCCGGCATCCGGCCAGCCGCGGCCGGCCAGTTCCACGTAATGCAGCGCGACCAGCCCGCACAGCGTGAACGTCACGGGCGGCGGAACCCGGAACGAGAAGCCGACCGCGGCGAAGTACACCAGCTGGCCAGCCAGCAGCACGGCCGGCGTCAGCCAGTCCAGGCGCCCGTCATGGGGGTGCCTGGACCCGAACGCCGCCAGCAGCATCACGACAACCGGGGTGAGCAGCAGTATCCCGGGCAGGTTGCGCATGCCCAGCCAGGCCAGCAACGACGTGGCAGCCAGCCCGGCAACCGCGGGCGGCAGCGGCACCAGTTCTCCTCTGACTACCCGGCCGAGCCAGACCGCCGCGGTTCCGTCATCCCGGCATGCCGCCATGACCGCCAGGGCCCGCGGATCCGCTGCCGCCTCCGGTGCCGCCTTGGCCGGCGGAGCCGGCTCGGCGTAGACAAACAGGTCAAGCGCCGCGGGCGATTCCGCGGAGTCCGCCTCGGGCAGCGCTGCCTCATCCTGGCCTGCCTCGGTGATTGGGGCGGCCAGCTCGGCCGGCGCCTGCTCCGTCTCATCCGTGCCGCTGGCCAGCGCGGCCAGCTCGGCCGGCATCTCGTCCGCCTCGACCGTGACCGGCGAGTCGGCCAGGCGAGCCGGGGGCGCCGCCCCCACCTGCTCCGGTGATCCCGCCAGGATGACCCGGTAAGGGCCGTGTGCGGTGAGCGCATACCCGGTGGCGATGATCCCCCACTCCAGGAGGAACATCAGTGTGGCCCGGGCCCCCCAGATCGGCGCGACCAGGGTGATCAGCGCGATCCGCCCGCCCGGCGGGCAGCTGAGGAACACGCGGATCGCGTGGCCAGCCGGGTTCGGCGAACCGGAAGCGCCGGTGGCCGGGCGGCTGCACGCGACCACCGTCCTGCGCACCGACAGCACGATCATCACCGCGACGGCAAGCTGCCAGGTGTCCTTCCAGTGCTCCTCGTATCCGCCCACCGCCAGCCCGGCGTAGACGGCGTACTCAGACACCGCGCCGCACCATTCCGCCAGTCTGCCCGCGGCGGCGCCGGCCGATCGCGCTGGCGCATCGGGGGCCGGGCCGGCCAGCCACCTGGCCGCGCAGGCCGCCAGATAACTCGCGCACAAAGCCAGCGAGCCGTTGACGTTGTCTGGCCTGGTTCCCGCGCTGAACCAGCCTGCGGCGCAGACAGCGAGGGCGAGCGAGATCCCGGAGACCGAGGCCGGGGCGAGCGACCGGTTCACTGCCCAGCGGGCCAGACGGCGTGGCAGGTCGTCCAGCGTCTCCGGCACGCTCACGCCCGCGCTCCCGTCGGCTCCTCAACCGGCCCGACTGCGATCATCCGGCTCATCCAGTACTGCACGAGTCCGCTCAGTGACCTAGCGTACCTATGTCTACCCACGCAAAGCGGGAGGCAGACCTGGCGCGCCGCGGCCCAGCCGAGCACCCATCGGCGCCAGGTAAGGTCCCCTCATGCGGACGGTGGCGGTCGTGCTGGCCGGCGGGATGGGCCAGCGGTTCGGCGGCGACAGGCCCAAGCAGTTGCACGTCCTGGCCGGCCGGACCCTGGTCGAGCACTCGGTGGCCGCCTTCGAGCAGGCCCCGGGCGTGGCCGCGGTCACGATCGTGATGCCACCCGGCCTGGCCAGCCAGGCCAAAGAGCAATTCGCGGATTCCGACAGTCACCCCAAGGTGACCGGGGTGATCGAGGGCGGCGTGACGCGGACGGACTCGACGCGCTGCGCGATCGCGGCGCTCGGGCCGGGCGAGTGCAACGTGCTCTTCCACGACGCGGCCAGACCGCTGCTGGACCAGCGGATCATCGCGGACTGCATCAGCGCGCTCGCCACGGATCAGGCCATCGGGGTCGCCATCCCGTCATCGGACACGATCGTCGAAGTCGCCGACGGCATGGTGACGCGCATGCCGCGACGCGAAACGCTGGCCCGCTGCCAGACACCGCAGGGCTTCCGGCTCTCGGTGATCCGGCGGGCCTACCAGCTCGCCGATGCCGACCCGGCCTTTCCCCAGCGGCCGGCCACCGACGACTGCGGCATCGTGCTCCGGTACCTGCCCGACGTCCCGGTGCGGCTGGTAGCGGGAAGCGAGCGCAACATCAAGGTCACCTATCCGGGTGATCTGGAAGTCGCGGAGGCACTGCTGCGGCGGCCGGCCGAGCAGCCCGGTCAGCCGGGCGGCTTCACCCGGTAGCGCTGCTGCCCGTTCCCGGAAGCAGGCTGCGCGGGCTGGTCAGGAAGCCGATCCCCCAGGCGACATGCATCGTGGCCAGGACGGCAGGGATCCAGGCCACCGCGCTGCGGCGCATGCGGCGGGCCGTCATCGCGGCCACGCCGAGGATTCCCGCAACGTACAGCGCCGGGACAGCCAGCCCGCACGCCGCCGCGGCGGGCCAGGCCCCGGCCGCGCCGCTGATCAGCGCGGCCAGGCCGGCGACGCCCGCCAGTGCCCCGAGCGCCAGTGCCCCGAGCGCCGTGGCCAGGACCGCGACCGGTGGCGCCAGGTACCTGGCGTTGTTCGTGCCGGAGTGCTGCCGCGCCACCACCCGGCGCCAGCGTCCGTCGTTGAAATACTGCTCGGCCAGCGCCCGCACGCTGGACCGCGGCCGGTAGGTGACCCGCAGTTCCGGCTGGAACCAGATCACTCCCCCGGCCCGGCGGATCCGGTGGTCAAGCTCCCAGTCCTCGGCGCGGCGGCAGGTCTCGTCGTAGCCGCCGACCCGGTCGATCGCGCCCCGGCGGTACACGCCCAGGCAGACCGAGTCCACCGATCCCGGATGGCCGCCGGTGCGGAATCTTGCCGCGCCCACCCCGTACGGGGATGTCATCGCCCAGGCCACCGCCTGCTGGAACGGCGTCACCCCCTGCGCGGCCATAATCCCGCCCACACTGGCCGCGCCGGTCTGCTCCAGCTCGCGCACCGCGGCACGCAGGTATCCCGGCGGCAGCACGGCGTGCCCGTCGACCCGGGCCACGATCGCGTGCCTCGACGCCTTGATCGCCGCGTTGAGGCCGCCAGGCCTCTGGCCCGTCGGATTGGGTACCACGATGATCCGGCGGTCGGACGCGGCTACCCGTTCTAGAAACGCAGCGGTACGGTCCCGCGACGGGCCCACCGCGAGCACGATCTCCAGCTCACCCGGGTAGTCCTGGCCTAATACGCTGCGAACCGACTCGGCCAGGCTCAGTTCCTCATTCCGGACCGGCATCACCACGGAGACGGCCTCGGCTGGAGCGTCAGCTTGTATGGCGGCAGCTTGAACCCCAGGTGAATGGATCATGACGCGGTCAACCGTACCGCAACCTGGACTTAATTGCAGTCCGTTACCGCACGATTACTCAGAGAATGGCAGGACGGTCGCTCAGAGAACGGCATCCTCCAGCATCTCCGTCACCAGCGCGGCAATCGGGGACCGTTCCGAACGAACCAGGGTCACATGGGCGAACAGCGGATGGCCCTTGAGCTTCTCGATGACGGCGACCACGCCGTCGTGCCGGCCAACCCTCAGGTTGTCCCGCTGCGCGATGTCGTGGGTGAGCACGACTCTGGAGCCGCCGCCGATCCTGGACAGCACGGTGAGCAGCACGCCCCGCTCCAGGGACTGGGCCTCGTCCACGATCACGAACGAGTCATGCAGCGAGCGGCCGCGGATGTGGGTCAGCGGGAGCACCTCGAGCATGTCCCTGGCCAGCACCTCGTCGATCACGTCCTGGGAGGTGACGGCGGACAGCGTGTCGAAGACCGCCTGCGACCACGGGTTCATCTTGTCGGCCTCGGATCCGGGCAGGTAACCGAGCTCCTGGCCCCCCACCGCGTACAGCGGGCGGAACACGACCAGCTTGCGGTGCTGGCGCCGCTCCATCACGGCCTCGAGGCCGGCGCACAGGGCGAGCGCCGACTTGCCGGTACCGGCCCGGCCGCCCAGGGAGACGATCCCCACCTCCTGGTCGAGCAGCAGGTCGAGCGCCACCCGCTGCTCGGCACTGCGTCCGCGCAGCCCGAACACCTCACGATCGCCGCGGACCAGCCGCACCGACTTGTCCGGCTGTACCCGGCCCAGGGCGCTGCCCGCGCCGGAGGCCCCGGAGACCAGCACCAGGCCGGTGTGGCAGGGAAGCTCCCGGGCCGCCGCACAGTCCAGCTGGCCGTTCGCGTACAGCTCGTCGATCTCCGCCGCGGTGACGTCCAGCTCGCGCATGCCGGTCCAGCCCGAGTCGGCCGGGAGCTCGGCGCGGTACTCCTGTGCGGTCAGGCCGATTGCGGCCGCCTTGACCCGCAGCGGAAGGTCCTTGCTGACCAGTACGACGCTCTCACCCTCAGCGGCCAGGCTGCGAGCCACGGACAGGATCCTGGTGTCGTTATCACCGAGGCGGAACCCGGCGGGCAGCACCGACGGGTCGGCGTGGTTCAACTCGACGCGAACAGTGCCCCCCTCGTCGCCGACCGGAAGGTCGGCGTCCAGCCTGCCGTACTCGACCCGGAGGTCGTCCAGGTAACGCAGCGCCTGCCGGGCGAAGAAGCCAAGCTCCGGATGGTGGCGCTTGGCCTCAAGCTCGGTGATGACCACCACCGGCAGGACCACCCGGTGCTCGGCGAACCTGCCGATGGCTGCCGGGTCAGCGAGCAGGACGCTGGTGTCGAGGACATAGGTGCGACGTGCTGAAGAACTGGCCACTCGCTCTCCCCTTGGCGCTCGGGGCGCCGTTTCAACACAGACGTGTGGGCAGGACCGGGACCGGCCAGCAAGGGCCGGGCGCCGGCCCTTCGCTCGCCACGCCTGGGGACCAGGACGCGAAGCTCGAGGATCCGAGGGCCTTCCCGCCGGGCGGCTACGCACCGCCCGTCGCATACGACGTTACCCTCGGTCAGCCGCTCCCCGGTAGTAGCGGCACATGCTGTTAACGAGACCGACATTTTTGGCGTGCGCACTGGTCAGCGCGCTGCGCGCGGAGAAAGCCGGGAAGCAGGCGGCCGGTCAGGCGCCGAAGCGCCGCTGGCGGGCCCCGTAGGAGCGCAGCGCGCGGAGGAAGTCCACCCGGCGGAAGGCCGGCCAGTAGGCGTCGCAGAAGTAAAACTCGGAGTGAGCGCTCTGCCAGAGCAGGAATCCGCCGAGCCGCTGCTCGCCGGAGGTACGGATGACGAGGTCGGGGTCGGGCTGCCCGGCGGTGTAGAGGTGCTCGGCGATGTGGTCGACATCGAGGAACTCGGCCAGTTCCTCGATCGTGGTGCCCTTGGTGGCGTGCTCCTGCAGCAGCGAGCGGACGGCATCGGCGATCTCCCGCCGCCCTCCGTAGCCAACCGCGACATTGACCAGCAGCCCGCTCTGCGTGGCGGTGGCGTCGGCCGCGTCCTTGAGCACCCGGGCGGTGTCGGCGGGCAGCAGGTCGAGCGCTCCCATCGGGTTGACGTGCCAGTTCTGCGTGACGAGTTCGCGGACGGTGTCCTCGATGATCCGCAGCAGCGGCTCCAGCTCGGCCGCCGGGCGAGCCAGGTTGTCGGTCGAGAGCAGCCACAGGGTGACCACCTCGACGCCGGTCTGGCGGCACCACTGCAGCACCTCGAAGATCTTGTCCGCGCCCGCCTGATGACCGCTGCTGACGTCGGCCAGGCCCGCCGAGCGGGCCCAGCGGCGGTTACCGTCACACATCACCCCCACGTGCCGGGGGACCGCCTGCGGCGAAAGCGACGCTTCGATCCTGTGCTCGTAGAGCCAGTAGGCCAGACCGCGTACTTTCATCCCGCATCCTTCCTCGCTGCGGCCAGGCCGGCCTGCCGATCATGGCTCGTATCATCCGGCTGTCGTAACTCTCACGCCGGCCGGTGCCGCGACCGCGGCACCACCTGGTTCTCTAAGCACCGTATCCAAGAATGTCACTAGTTCGGCCGAGGTCAGGACGGCTCGTACACCAATCCCATCCGCCCCCCACGCCTCAATGACCGCGCGGCGGGTCAGGGACCAGCCCCCCGGGTGGCCAGATCCCCGCCCGCCGGGCGGCCACTGCCCGTCCAGCCATACCGCCGAGTCATGGAGCACGCACCGGAACTCCCCGCTGCCCGGCAGGTCGGACCGCTCCCTGGACCGCAGCGAGAAGTACTCGCGCTCCCCGGGCCGGAACTCCGGGCTGCAGGCCCGGCCGGGCGACCCGGGGGGCCCGGGGGGCCTGGGGGGCCCGGGGGGCCCGGGTTCGGGGAAGCGGTCATCGGGGTCAGGCCACGCCACCGCCTGCGCCGGATCCTCACGTGCCGCGGTCACGCTCGCGGCCAGCTGCGACAGCCGGAAGCCGCAGCGCTCGCCGATCGACGCGAACGGCTTGCGCCCGCGCCGGAGGTCGAGAGTGATCTCGTACGGCACCCCCAGCCGGTCACTGCACGCCAGGGCGGTAACCGTCAGAACGGATCCATCAACACAACGTAGCTCCCCCATAACGGAACGTTAACATCCAGGTGCCCGAAAACGGCGCCGCACCCGGCGGTGGTTGCCAAGCCGACCGACGTGCCCAGCGAGCGGGCGCGCAGCCCACGGTGGCGCCGCGGGCGGGCGGCGCAGGCACGGACAGCGCGGGCGCCGGTGACGAGGTCCGGCCAGACGGCCAGGTTGCCCAGCGGAGCCGGCCAGACCTTATGACCGGGTACGCCGGAGGAACCAAGCCTTGGCCTGCTACAACGGTACCGGGATCGGGCGCCCACTCGGCGCTGTCTATCCTTCTGCAAAGAAACAGAATTGAAAACCTCTTCGATCGAGGGGACGGCTGATGGTCGACGTGCACGCGGCACTGGACAGAGCGGGACTGAAGAACGTTCATGTCCGCGAGTACGTGCGGTACTGGGCCGAGCTCACGGGAGCCGGGCGGATCGAGGTCGTCAGCGCGTCCGACGACGCGCGCCTCATCAGCGAGGCGCTCGCCGAAGGGGAGATCCTCCCCGTCGGCGAGGGTTGTTACTACTCGCGCAGCTACGTCAAGGACACCGCGCGCTCAGAAGAACGCACCATCGTCGCGACCAGCGATCCCGCCGACAAGGGCGTCTACGACAACTGGCATCCAGCCGCCGAGATGCGCCCGCTGCTTGAGGATCTGATGCGCGGCGCATCGGCCGGCAAGACGATGTACGTCGTGCCGTACCTGATGGCCCCGGTCGGCTCACCGCTCGAGCGGTACGCCGCGGGCGTGGAGCTCACCGACTGCCGCACGGTCGCGCTGCACATGATCCGCATGGCGCGCGTCGGGGTGCAGTACATCGACAGCCTCGCCGATCCGGACAGCTTCGTCCGCGCGGTGCACGTGACCGGCGATCTGGAGCACCTGGGCCAGGGCACGCCGGACGACAAGCGTTACTTCGTCACGTTTGCCGACGAGCGGACGATTCTGCACTTCGGCTCGTCCTACGGCGGCAACGCGCTGCTCGGCAAGATCGCGCACGGGCTGCGGCAGGCCGCCTATGACGGCTGGACGTCGGGCGAGTTCCTGGCCGAGCAGTTCATGCTTATCGGTATCACCGACAAGCAGACCGGCAAGCGGTACCACATCTGCGGCGGCTTCCCGAGCGCATCGGGCAAGACGAACCTGGCCATGATGCTCGCGCCCGACGAACTCGGCGGCCGGTACCGCGTCGACTTCTACGGCGACGACATCGCATGGCTGCGCGTCGACCCCGATGACGGCAAGATCTACGGGATCAACCCCGAGTTCGGCGTGTTCGGCGTGGCCAGGGACACCAACGAGGTCACCAACCCGACCGCGCTCGCCTCGGTGGCACCGGGCACCGGCACGCTGTTCACCAACGTCGCCTACAACGACGACAGCCACGAGGTGTGGTGGGAGGGCCGCACGCCCGAGCCGCCGGCCGACGTCACCGGCTGGCGTGACTGGAAGGGCGTGCTCATCTCCGAGCGGCCGCCGGAGGACGCCGGCGCGCCGTGGGCCCACCCGAACAGCCGGTTCACCACCACGCTGGCCAACGTGCCGAACATCGCCTCGGACTTCGACGATCCCAAGGGCGTGCCGATCGACGCGATCATCTTTGGCGGCCGGGCGAGCGACCGTGAGCCGCTCATCCGCGCGATCACCGACCTGGCCGAGGGCGTCTACGACGGGCTGACGCTGGGCGCGGAGGCGACGTTCGCGGCCGAGGGCGTCGACGGGCTGCTGCGCTACGACCCGATGTCAATGCGCCCGTTCATGTCCTACCCCGAGGGCGCGTACGCCGCGCACTGGCTGAAGCTCATCGGCTCGGCCTCGAGCCAGCCGATCTTCGCCCATGTCAACTGGTTCCAGCGCGACCCCGAGGACCGGCATTACCTGTGGCCCGGCTACCGCGACAACCTGCGGCCGCTGCTGTGGCTGCTGCGCC
>Ga0335074_10005281_pt1 | contig 17848 bp, 15 predicted proteins | sample Lox_Sample_23_FD_206715 | JGI IMG/M metagenome (GOLD analysis project Ga0335074, IMG submission 206715) | Soil microbial communities from Loxahatchee National Wildlife Refuge, Florida, United States - Lox_Sample_2.3 | ecosystem: Environmental > Terrestrial > Soil > Wetlands | place: USA... | reverse complement strand
GGTGCGGGTCCCGTCCGGCGGCCGGCTGATGTTGTCGTGACCGTTTACGGGGCGCGCGAGGAGACGCTCGCCTGTCTGGCAAGTGTGCGAGCGGCCCTGTCGCCGCCAAGTCGGGTGGTGGTGGTGGATGATGGCTCGTCCGATTCGGAACTTGTCGCTGCGCTTAACGAGTTGGCGCGGCGGCGGCGGATCCGACTGATCCGCCATGCCGAGCCACTTGGCTTTCCGGCCAGCGCCAACGCGGGCCTGCTGGCCTGCCAGGGCCGCGACGTCGTGCTGCTGAACAGCGACACGCTGGTGGCGCCCGGCTGGCTGGCGGGGCTGCGGGCGGCGGCTTATTCGATGCCGGATATCGGGACCGCGACACCGCTGTCTAACAGCGCAACGATCTTGAGCTATCCGGGAGAGGCGGGCAGCAATCCGGCTCCGGACTTGGAGGAGACGGTCCGGCTGGCCGCGCTTGCGCAGCGGGCAAACGGCGGGATGGTGGTCGAGATCCCGGTTGCTGTCGGCTTCTGCATGTATATCCGCCGCGACTGTCTGGACTCGGTCGGCCTGTTCCGCACCGAATTGTTCGCGCAAGGCTATGGCGAAGAGAACGACTTCTGCCTGCGCGCCCGGTACCTGGGATGGCGGCATGTGGCAGCCGCTGGAGTCTTCGTTGGGCATGCCGGAGGCCGCTCGTTCGGTCCGGCCGGCCGAGCGTTGCAGGAGCGCAACCAGGGTATTCTGAACCGGTTGTATCCGGGATACGACCGGTTGATTGCGGACTGGATCGCTGCCGATACACTGGCTGAGCCGCGTCGGCGACTTGACCTTCAGCGTTGGTGTGCGGCGCGCCGGCGGGGCAGCACGGCGGCGATCCTGATCACTCATGGCGATGGCGGCGGTGTCGAGCGGCGCGTCGCCGAATCCTGCCGTGTGCATCGCGCGGCGGGACGGCGGGCGATCGTGTTGCGGCCGGATCGTACAGAAGACGCGGCCGGGGCGGTGGTCGGTGACGGAACCGAGGGTGGCTACCCCAACATGCGCTATGCGCTGCCGCGCGAGCTGGCGGCGCTGCAACGGCTGTTGCGGGCCGAGGCATCTGAGGTTCTCGAGCTGCATCACGTGCTCGGACATCCGCCGGCGATCTATGACCTGATCGCGGCACTCGGCGTCCCTTACGAGGTGCACGTGCACGATTACGTCTGGTTCTGTCCCCGGGCGATACTGATCGGGGGGGACCGGCGCTACTGTGGCGAGCCGGATGTGGCGGCGTGCGAGGCCTGTGTCGCGGACGCGGGCAGCGCGCTGGAGGAGACGATCTCGGTGGCTGCGCTGCGGCGGCGTTCGGCGTGGCTGCTGGCGGGTGCGCGACGTATCGTGGCGCCGTCCGAGGATGCCGCCGTGCGGCTTTGCCGTCACTTCCCCGGGATTTGCCCGGTGGTCGTGCCGCATGAGGATGACAGTGCCTTGGCGACGGTCGGCAGGCCTCCTTCGCCGGCGAGTGGGCGCCGCCGCGTTTGTGTTATCGGCGCGATCGGCGTCACGAAGGGCTACGACGTCGTGCTTGCTTGCGCGCGCGACGCTGCCTCACGCGATCTTCCGCTCGAGTTTACCATTGTCGGATACACCATCGACGATCGCCGGCTGATGGCGACCGGACGCGTGTTCGTCACCGGAGAATTCCGGGCAGAGGAAGCGACGAGCCTGATCCGGGCGCAGCAGGCGGCGCTTGCGTTGCTGCCTTCCATCTGGCCGGAGACGTGGTGCTACGCTTTGACCGACGCCTGGCGCGCGGGCCTGCGTGTCGCCGCTTTCGATATCGGTGCGCCGGCGGAGCGGATTCGCCGGATCGGGCGCGGCATCCTGCTGCCGCTTGGACTTTCTGCGTCCGCAATTAATAACGCTCTGCTTGCAGTTACGCCGCTGATGGCTCAAGAATGAAGCAATAGACACGAACCTTCGAAACGGCCCTGCCGTCCTTTTGGTGACCTACCCAACGTCGAACCAGCGAGACAATCCGAATGCCTAAAGCCGCCCTAGCTGTCGCCCGCCCCCCGGAGCAGAACCCGAACGCGGCCACGGCGCCGCAGAGTCGCATGACCGAGTTGAAGGTCTCCGGCCACCTGATGATGCTGGAGACGGGGCTGTTTGCCGTCTTCCAGCCGCCTGGCTCTCCGGCGGCGGGGGCGAACGGGTTGCCCGGCGTGCGCATCTCGTTGCCGCCTGGACCGATGCGCCGCCCGGATGCTGTGCGCATAAGCACCTTCCGCGAGGACGGCTGGATGGGGGGCGCCGACGGGGCGCTGGTGCGGGTTGCCGAGGGGCCGGCGCACGTGCTGGTGACGATCTATCAGGCGCCGGGGGCGCCACCCGAATCCGCTCCGCAACTGCAGGTCACACGGCTGAGCGGCGAGCCTGTGGCGGCGGTCGCCGGTCCCGCTCCCGCGTTGGCGGCCGTTCCGGTCGATGCCGAAGTGGTCGCGCATGTGCAACGGACGGGGGATGTGGGCGGGGCGCTCGGCGAGTGGGTGGGCGTCCGCGGCTCCAAGCTGTGGATCGAGGGGTTTGGCATCACGCCACGCGACGAGATTGCCTCGACAGATATCGAGTACCAGGCGGTGCTGGGACGCGGGTGGCTGTCGCCATGGGTGGAAGGCGGGAAGTTTTGCGGCAGCCGGGGTATGGCCCTGCCGCTGCTTGGGCTGCGCGTCCGGATGAAGGGGGCGGCGGCGGAAACGCACGAGTGCAGCTATTCGGCGACATTCGTCGATGGGTCCGCGGTCGGGCCGATCGAGGCTGGCGGCGCGTGCGAGGCGGCAAGCCTGGCGGGGCTGGAGGCGTTCCAGATTGTGTTACGCCGGCGTGACGGCGAGAGCGGTGCCAAGGGGGTAGCGCGGACGAGCGGGACGAAGCCGATGGAAGCGACCCGTAAACCCAGGCGGGTCCGCTGAGCAATCAGTTGTCAGTGGTCAGTTGTCGTGCCTGCGTGGGCACGCATCGAGGGGCCGCGGGTGATGGAGTCCGGCGTGTGCAGGAATGACGTGGGTGAAGTGGGGGGCGGTGCCGGGTGAAATACCTGTTCGTCCATCAGAACTTTCCGGGACAGTTCCTGCATATTGCACGCCATCTCGCTGCCTCGGGCAGCAACGACGTGGTGTTTATTACTGAGCCGAATACAAACCACCTGTCGGGCGTCCGCAAGGTACCCTACGTCGTGCCGCCGCCCGGCACCGTTTCGACGCATGTCATCGCACGCGACCTGGATGCTGCCGGCCGGCGCGCCGAGGCGGTGGCGGTAACCGCGGCGCGGTTGAAGGCGCTTGGTTTCGAGCCGGACATCATCATCGGCCATCACGGTTGGGGCGAGCTGCTGAACCTGCCGGATGTGTGGCCGAACGCGCCGCTGCTCGGCTATATGGAGTTCTATTATCAGATCAAGGACGTGGATGTCGGGTTCGATCCGGAGTTCCCGACCTCGGTGACGGATTATCCGCGCATCCGGGCGAAGAATGCGACCAATCTGCTGGCGCTCAATCTGGGCCAGCACGGGTTCACGCCGACGCGGTGGCAGCTTTCGACCTATCCGCGCTGGGCGCAGGAACGCATCACCCTGCTGCCCGAGGGTGTCGATCTGGAAACCTGCAAGCCGGACCCGACGAGCCGGCGGCAGGAGCTGACCATCGGCGGGATGAAGATCGGCAAGGGCGAGAAGCTGGTCACGTATGTTGCTCGGGATCTGGAGCCGTATCGCGGCTTCCACGTGATGATGCGAGCGCTGCCGCATCTGCTGCGTGCCCGCAAAGACGTTCGCGTCGTGATGGTTGGCGGCGACGGGGTCAGCTATGGTGCGCCGTGCCCGCGTGGGACGTGGCGGGAGCTGATGTGTGCAGAGCTTGGTCATGCGCTCGACCCGAAGCGGGTGGTGTTCCCTGGGCGGGTCGATTACCAGACGTATCTGCGGCTGCTCCGCCGGAGCGATGCGCATGTTTATCTGAGCTACCCGTTCGTTGCTTCGTGGTCGCTGCGGGAGTCGTTGGCGGCCGGCTGCGCGGTTGTCGGCAGCGATACTCCGCCGGTGCGCGAGTTCGTCGAGGATGGGGGGAATGGGGTATTGACGCCGTTCTTCGACTCCAAGGGGCTGGCGCGGCGGATCCAGCAGGTGCTGGAGGACGCTGCTCTGTCGCGACGGTTGCGCGAGGGCGCGCGAAAATACGCTGAACGGCACCTTTCGCTTGGGGATACTTTGAAAGGATACGAATCGCTGGTTGGGCGGCTGATCGCCGGGGGGGACAGCGAACGGAGGATTGAGCTGGGGCACGTCAATGGGGGTTCGCACCCGCCGGTGCGGTCCCGCAGGGCGCGTCCGCGGTTCGCACCCGCTGCGGTTGGCGGGGGATTGGTGTTGCCGAACGCTCGCGGCGCCCCCTCCCCGTAGGCCACTCCCACGCGCCCCCTCCCCCTACCCCCCGCAAAGGGGAGGGGGGAGTCGAAGGCGTTATCCCTTGACGGCCCCTGCGGTCAGTCCTTGGACCAGGTAACGCTGAAGGAACGCGAAGATGAGCATGGTGGGCAGACTCACCATCATCGAGCCTGCCATGAGCTGGTTCCAATAAGTCTCGAATTGCCCGACATAGGTTTCCACGAAGCCGGGCGGGATCAGCCGCATCGAGGGTGAGGTGGCCAACGTCAACGCCCAGACCAGGTCGTTCCAGCCGGTAAGAAAGCCGAACAATCCGACCGCGATCATGCCCGGCAGCATCATCGGCACAACCACGCGTAACAATGCCGCCAGCCGCCCGCAGCCGTCGATCATTGCCGCTTCCTCGACATCGACCGGTACGGTATCGACGAATCCGCGCATCATCCAGATACTGAACGGCAGGCCGTGGGTCACGTAGGACAGGATCAGCGCGGTATAGGTATTGAGCAGATCAAGCTCGCGAAATACCACATAAAGCGCGATCAACAGTACCGTCGACGGAAACATCTGCATCGCAAGGATGCCCAACATCAGAGCTGATTTGTAGGGGATGCGAAAGCGCGAGAAGCTGTATCCGGCAAGTGTCGCCAACACGACCGTGATCAGACTTGCCGCCACGTTCACGATCACGCTGTTCTTGAAATAGGTCAGGAAATAGTCGCTCGCCAGCACGTCGCGGTACGCCGACAGCGTCCATGGTCGCGGCAGCAGCGCGCCTGGCGCCCCAAAAACCGCGGTCCGCGTCTTGAACGAGGTGAACGCCATCCATACGATCGGCAGCAGCGAAAACGCCAGTAGCACGGCCGTCAGCAGCCACAACGTGCCTCGTCGGGCGTATGCTTTCGCCGCAGGGGTCACACCGCTGTCCAGTACCTTAACTCTTCGACGGCGCTTACGACTACGCGCACGATAAAGACGTGGATGGCCGGGCCGAGCCCGGCCATGATGGCGGGGGGCATCTCGCGTCCAGTTTGTCAGTCTCTTTGCCGCTTGGCATCACACCGCTGTCTCCCGGCCGGATATGATGCGAATGTAGATTGCGGTCACCAGCATGAGCAGCAGCAGCCAGAGCACGCCGATGGTAGCGGCATAGCCGAGATCGAAATCCTGGAACGCCTGCCGGTAGACCCAGACGGAGAATGTCAGCGTCCAGTTGACCGGCCCGCCCTCGGTGAGCGGCCAGATAATATTGAAATTCCAGATCACCATCAGGATCGTGCTGATGCCGATGATCCGCCGCAGGCTCGGGATGATGATGTAACGCATCCGCTGTAGCCACGTTGCGCCGTCCACCACGCTCGCCTCGATCACGTCGGTCGGGATCCCCTGCAGTCCGGCAAGCAGCATCAGCATGAAGAATGGTGCTTCGTTCCAGATGTAGGCCAGCACGACGGCGGTCGGCGCGGTGGAAGGGTGCGCGAGCCACGGCTGGAACTGGTGGATCACACCGAGATCGCGCAGCAGCACATTGGAGACGCCGACGCTCGGATTGTAGATGAACCTGAACAGGTAGGCGACGACGATCTGCGGCACCACCCAGGGCAGCAATGCAAGTCCGCGCAGGATGCCGCGGCCCCACTTGATTTCGTTCAGGACCAGCGCCTGCGCGAAGCCGATCACGAACCCGCCGATCACCGGGCAGATGCCAAGCGCGAGCGTGTTGACCAGCGCCGTGTAGAAGTCGGGATCGTGGAACAATTGGCCGTAATTCGCCACTCCGACGAATTCGTTGGTGCGATTGATCAGGTTATAATTGGTGAAGCTGTAGGAGATGCTTCGCCCGAGCGGATAGATGAAGATGAAGACCAGAACGATAATGGCGGGCGCAAGCGTGCCGAAGACGAAGGCGCGGTCCCGCCGCGGCATGCGCCCGCGCCGGGTCAGGGCTGGTCGTGTGGATAGAGGTGCTTGAGCTCGGTTTCCAGATCGTTCAGCGCGGATTTCACGTTGCCGCCGTCCACCACCTTCTGCAGGGCGTTCACCATGAAGTCGCTGGCGTGGTACCAGTTGGCGTTATACGGAATCGGCCGTGCCTCGGGGATAATGTCCTTGATCCAGACCTGCTGATACGGCTGGTCGAGCTGCGCCGAGAACTGCTTCTGCAGGCTGATCAGCGGCGGCAAGCCGCCTTCCGGGATGATGAAGTCCTGCATATCCTGCGGACTGCTTACCATGAACTTCATGAATGTCCATGCTGCTGCGGCGTGCGCGCTATGCGCTCCCATGGCGATCTGGTGGATGTCGATCGCCGTGCGCGACCCCCCGCTCGGCCCGACCGGGACTTTGGCCGCGCCGAAGGCGTCGGCAAAGGCCGCGTTCGGGGCATATTTCGGATTGATGGTGGCGACGATGCCACGCATGTATGGGCCGTCGATCGTGAACGCGACCTGATCGGTGGCAAACAACTCGCGGTTGGCCTTCATGTTGTTGCCGACCGGCATCCAGCCTTTCTTTGCCATCATCTGGAACCAGGTGAACGCCTGCTCGGTGCAGGGTTGCGTCCAGCCGAGATGGTCGTTGCTCATCGGCGGGGTTTTGCAGAACGTTTGCATCCACGGCCACATGTTGACGACCGCGTAGGCGCCCTTGGCGGTCATCATCGCGAACGGATAGACCTTGGGAAGCTTCGCCTTGATGGTCGCCATGTCGTGCGTCAACTCATCGACGGTCTGCGACGGCCTGTTGGGATCCAGGCCCGCCGCTTTCATCAGCGACTTGTTGAACCAGAACCCGTGTGGGGTCAGAGAGAGCGGCAATGCTACCAACCTGCCCTGCGATTCGCCGTCTTGCAGGATCGGCGGCTGGATGTCGTTCGTCATGGAAGCGGCATCTTCGTGCAGGTCCGCCAGCGCCCCTTCCGCTGCCAGCGCCTGCGGCATGCCGCTCGATAGCTCCATCACGTCAGGTGTGTTGTTGCCGACGGTCATCACGGTGAGCTGACTGACCGTCTCGGCGAACGGAATCGCGATCGAGTTCACGGTGATGCAGGGGCTCGCCTTCTCGAAGGCGGCGATCGCGTTGGCGACCTCCTTTGCCGTGGCGGTCTCCGCGGCGGCCCAGTTGGCGAACGAGATCTCCTGATGCGAGCCTGTGCATGCCCCGGCGGCGATGGCCGATCCGCCGCCTGCCATCAGCACGACTCCGAGGACGCCAGCGAAGACGATGCTGCTCGCGGCTCGACGCATCCGATCTCTCCTGTGCTCGGCCTTGTGCGGCAGGCCTTTCTTGTCGAGGGCAGGAATAGGAGTGCAGTGCCGGAACGACAAGAGGCGCTATCTGCGGGGGCGGGTAACGGATTTGATTCCGCCGCGCCTTGCGGGAGCGGGCAGTCCACGTGGAGGCTCAGCCGCCCCGTCCCCCTAACCCCCTCCCGCAAGGGAAGGGGGAATCGCCGCTTTACTTTTCCTTGCGTTCCTCGTCGCGAAGCTGGGCGGGAGGCGTCTGAAAGAACCGAGCGAACTGATAGACCGTGTCGTCCTGTTGGTTCCAGCACACATAGCCGCGGCAGTCGCGCGGCCGCGCCTCATACACTGTGCACATGCGGTCCTCGCCGAGGAACTGGCACACGTTGTAACCCGACTTGATCCGCTTGGCGCCTTTGCGGGTTTTCTCGACGATGTGCCGTTCCTCGAAGGCACGGACGGTCAGGCCGAGGAATTTCGCCAGCCGCCTGATGTCGGCCCGGCTGACTTCGACATAACCGGCCATCCGGCAGCAGAAGCTCGGGCATTTCAGGCAGTCCAGGGCATGGCCGGTCATGGATTATTGTCGTGCACAATCAGGGAGTCGGCAATAGTTCATAGCAGATGATCGCATGGTCGCGAGGCCCGGTGGCTGCGCGCTGCGGCCGGGCGACCAACCCCATGTAGACGACGCTATGTCTGGCATGACGCCTGGCCCGGATGAGCAGTTGCGCCGAACAGCGGTCACGGGCCACCGCTCGCGTGTCGGCGGCTGGCCGATTCCCATTGCCGGCGCGGTGCTCGTGTTGCTTGCCTACACGTTGCGCTATGCCCTGGTGCCGTTCGTCTTCGCCGCGGTGATCAGCTTCGTGCTGGACCCGGTCGTGGACTGGGCAGCCCGGCGGATGGGCGGCCACCGGTGGCCAATCGCCGCACTGCTGAGCCTAATGATCGTCGGCTGGGCCGCGTGCACGGCGTGGTGGATCGGCACCACGGCATTTCACGACGTTGCGGAGGCTATGACCAAGCTGCCGCGGATGATCGATAGTGCCATCACCGCAGCGACCGGTCCGTCCGGTGAGGACATATTCGGGGCCCGACATACGCCACAGGAGCTCTCCGGCGACGCCGTCGATTCCCTTCGCGGGCTGCTGAATGAGGCCTCGATCCTGCTGGCCCTGAAACTCACCGTAGGCACGGTCGCCGGCGGGGTCATGACGTTGGTGCTGGTGCCGTATTTCCTGATTTCCGGCCCACGCCTGGCTGACGGAACGCTCTGGCTGATCCCGCCCGAACGGCGGCGGTCGGTGCAGGAGATGTTGCCGAAGCTTGTGCCGATGCTGCGGCGTTATGTGGTGGGGCTGATCGGGGTGGTGATCTATGCCGCGACAGTCGCGTATATCGGCTTCGGTCTCGTGTTCAACGTGCCTGGCGCCGGGGTGCTGGCGATCATCGTCGGATTGCTGGAGTTGATACCGGTCGTCGGACCGGTGACGTCGCTCGCACTGGTCGGGTTGACGGCAATCTCGCAGGGCACGTTCGCGGCAGTGTTCCTGATGGCGTACGCGTTGGGGCTGCGGCTGTCGATCGACAACCTGGTTGGGCCGCTGGCGCTGGGGCATGCGGCGACAGTGCATCCGGTGGTGGTGATCTTCAGCTTCGTGATCGGCGTCGTGCTGTTCGGCATCATCGGGTTGCTGCTTGCGGTGCCGACAGCGGCCTCGATCAAGCTGATCCTGCAGCACTATTACGCCGAACCGATCGAGCCGGCGGAAACGGTGGAGCTGGCGCCCGCGCCGCGCCGTGCGGCACGGGCGGGCCCGCATTCATGATGGCGGTGCAGCTTGCCGGAGGTGTGGCGGGTCGTTATGCGGCAGGGGAGCCAATGGAGGGCCTCCATGCCGCGACTGCGGGAACTCGGCATTGCAACCGGGACGTTGCCGGCGGGGCGATGGAATGCAATCACCGATGTCGCCGGGGTGCGCGTCGGGTTCGCGACGGTCATCCACGATCAGCCGCATGTCGTGCGCACGGGCGTCACGGCAGTCTGGCCGCGGTCGGACATCTGGACCGATGCGGTCTTCGCCGGTACGTTTTCGTTCAACGGCAACGGCGAGATGACGGGGCTGCCGTGGATCGCGGAGCAGGGTCTGGTCGGTGCGCCGATCTGCATCACGAATACCTACTCTGTTGGGGTGGTGCGCGACGCGGTCTGTGCACTTGCCGTTCGCCAGGGCGCACCACGGCTTTTTCATCTTCCCGTCGTGGCGGAAACGTATGACGGGTGGCTGAGCGACTGCGCGAGCTTCCCGGTGACCGCCGAACATGCTTTCGCTGCACTGGACTCGGCTGCTTCCGGGCCGGTGGCGGAAGGCAATGTCGGCGGTGGCACCGGTATGATATGTCATGAGTTCAAAGGCGGCACGGGGACGGCTTCGCGTGTCGTGCAGACTGCTGGTGAGACGTGTACGGTCGGCGCGCTGGTGCAGGCGAATTACGGTGCGCGCGAGCTGCTGCGGGTGGATGGCGTCCCGGTGGGGCGGGAGATCAGCCGCGCGATCGTACCATGCGATCGGCATGCGGGGCCGGCGGCGGGGTCGATCATCGTGGTGTTGGCCACCGACGCGGCCCTGCTGCCGATCCAGTGCCAGCGGCTGGCACGTCGGGCTACCACGGGGCTGGCCTGGGTTGGCGGGATCGGTGCCAACGGCAGCGGCGATATCTTCGTTGCGTTTGCAACTAGGAACCGTGTTCGGCAGGGCGAGGCGGTCAGCGATGTGCGCATGCTGTCGCCGGACGCCATGACCCCGCTGTTCCAGGCGGCCGCGGAGGCGACCGAAGAGGCGATACTGAATGCGCTGACCGGCGCCGAGACTATGACCGGATTGGATGGACATAGGGCGTACGCGCTGCCAGTCGATCGGCTGGTGGAGGTGATGGATCGCTGCCGCCCGGGCGGGCAGGCGCGTTCCGGGCGGCGACGGGTTGATTGAGATGTGTAGAAATGGCCAAGCAGATACGCCTTAACGCCTTCGACATGAACTGCGTCGTGCATCAGTCGCCCGGGCTGTGGACGCATCCGCGCGACCGGGCAGATAGTTACAACACGATTGGTTACTGGACAGATCTGGCGCGCACGCTGGAGCGCGGCAAGTTTGATGCGGTATTCCTGGCCGATGTGCTGGGCATCTATGACGTGTATCGCGGCTCGCCGCGTGCGGCACTGGAAGGCGCCGTGCAGGTCCCGGTGAACGATCCTCTGCTGCTGGTGCCGGCTATGGCGATGGTGACAGAACATCTTGGGTTCGGGGTCACCTGCACGTTGTCGTATGAACACCCCTACCCGTTCGCCCGGCGCATGAGCACGCTCGACCATCTGACCGGCGGACGGATCGGATGGAACATTGTCACCGGTTACCTCAATAGCGCGGCGAAGGGCGTCGGCATGGCGCGCCAGGAGGGTCACGACACGCGCTATGAGATCGCCGAGGATTATATGCAGGTGGTCTATAAGCTGTGGGAGGCAAGCTGGGAGGACGGGGCCGTGCCGCGCGACCGCGTCGCCGGGCGTTTCGCCGACCCGGACAGAGTGCATCGCATCGAGCATGACGGGCCGTATTTCCGGCTTTCGGCCATCCATCTGTGCGAGCCGTCGCCGCAGCGCACGCCGGTGCTGTACCAGGCAGGTGCCTCGACGCGGGGACGACAGTTCGCGGCACAGCACGCCGAGTGCGTGTTCATCAACGGACCGTCCAAGCGGGTGATCGGCCCGATCGTCGCCGATCTGCGGCGTCGCGCCGCTGCCGTCGGACGCGATCCGGCGGAGCTGCTGATCTTCACCATGATGACCGTGGTCACCGACACGACGCCGGCCCGCGCGCGTGACAAGCTGGCGGAGTACCGCCGGTACGCGAGCGAAGAAGGTGGGCTGGTGCTGATGTCGGGCTGGACCGGTGTCGATTTCTCCAAGCTGCCGCTCGACGAGCCGGTACGGTTCGGTGAGCATGATGCGATGACCTCGGCGCTGGAGGCGTTTACTATCGCCGATCCAACCCGGACCTGGACGGTGCGCGAGATCGCCGCGCACGCCGCGATCGGCGGCCGCAGCCCGCTGGTGGTCGGGTCGGCGCAGGAAGTGGCGGAGGAGCTGATCGGCTGGGTGAAAGACACCGATGTGGACGGTTTCAACCTGGCCTATGCGGTCACACCGGAAACCTTTACCGATTTTGTCGATCTTGTGGTGCCGGAGCTGCAGACGCACGGCGCCTATAAGCACGACTATGCACCGGGCACGCTGCGGGAGAAGCTGTATGGTCCGGGCCGCCGCCGGCTGCGCGACAACCACCCGGCCGCCAAGCTTCGCGTGAGAGGATGAAGTAAATGAATGCCGAACAGCTCCGCGCCTTGCAGGCGCCGATCAAGCAGCGCTACCGCGACGCACCGGAGAGCGCACGTGTGCCGGCGCGCGCCGAATGCCGGCTCGATCCTGACGACGTCGCCTGCACCGTCGTTGCATGGCACGGCGACACGCGCGCGGGCCTGCATCCGGCAACTGGCGGATCGGGCGAGTTGGCCTGTTCGGCCGACATGCTGCTGGAGGCGCTGGTCGCCTGCGCTGGCGTCACGCTGCGGGCGGTCGCCACAGCCATGGGCATAGCGCTGCATGGCGGCCGGGTGGTCGCCGAGGGGCACTGGGATGCGCGAGGCACTTTGGGCATCGATCGCGCGGTGCCGGTGGGACTGACCGACATCGCGCTGCGCTTCGAGCTGGATGCGGATGCGCCGGCCGACAAGATCGCGCGGCTGATCGAAACCACCGAGCGGTACTGCGTGATCCTGCAAACGTTGAAAGCGCCACCGCGTATTTCGATTGTGGGCCCGAGATAGGGCGGAGGATGCGCACCATCGGGCTGCTCGGCGGAATGAGCTGCGAGAGCACGGCCGTCTATTATCGGCTGCTGAACGAGGGCGTCCGTGCGCGGCTCGGGGGGCTGCACTCGGCGCGTCTGCTGCTGTGGTCAGCGGATTTCGCCGAGATCGAGGAATTGCAAGTGGCTGGCGAGTGGGACGCAGCAGGCGCGCTGCTTGGCCGCCAGGCGCGTGCGCTTGAGACCGCGGGGGCCGAGTCTATTCTGATCTGCAGCAATACGATGCACCGAGTTGCCGATGCGGTGCAGAACGCGATCCGTGTCCCGCTGCTGCATCTGGCAGAGGCGACTGCGCTGGCGGCGCGGAAGATCGGGGTTGGGCGACCGCTGCTGCTCGGCACGCGCTTCACGATGGAGCAGGATTTCTATCTCGGGGGATTGCGCCGGCGGCATGGATTGGATGCTGTTGCTCTTGGGGCGGCGGAAGATCGCGCCGAGGTCGATCGTATCATCTACGAGGAGCTGTGCCTGGGCCGGATCTTGCCGGGATCGCGGGAACGTTATCTCGCGGTGATCCACCGTGCCGCGCGTGAGCAGGGCGCCGACGCGGTGATCTATGGCTGCACGGAAGTGGGCCTGCTGATCTCGCCCCAGAACCATCCGGGGCTGCCCGGGATCGATACCACCCGCGTGCATGTCGATGCGGCGATCGAGTTTGCGCTGGCCCATGGGCGCCCTATGTGAGGCGGTGTGCAGCCTTCGGAGGCATGGACCATGGATCGAGGGAGTGAAACCAAGCCGCGACTGGTGGGGATCAACCACATCGCGCTGGAAGTCGGGAATGTGGAAGAAGCACTCGCCTTCTACGGCCGCATCTTCGACTTCACGCTGCGGGGAAAAGGGAAGGGCTCGGCGTTCATCGACATGGGTGACCAGTTCATCGCCCTGATGGAAGGGTCGGCCCGAGCACCGCGCGGGCATCGGCATTTCGGCCTTGTGGTGGACGATCGCTCCAGCGTGCGGGCGCGCGTGACGGCGGCGGGGGGCGAACTGCTGGACGGCCCTTTCCTCGATTTCCTTGATCCTTGGGGCAACCGAGTGGAGGTGGTGGACTATGGCGATATCCAGTTCACCAAGGCGCCGCAGGTGCTTCGGGGCATGGGGCTGGATTTGACGAAGACCGAAAAGGCCCGCCGGGAATTGGCGGAGAAAGGCCTGGTCTGAGGCGCCCGCCGACATCGAGCAGGCAACGCAGGGTTTTCCAGCGTGTCGATGGTGAGTGGAAGATTATCCATCGGCATGCGGATGCTGAACAGCGGAGCGCCTGAACAGCGAAAGTCGCCCCGGACGTTGTGGGGCGGCTCTTGCACGGGTGTTACAGGGGGAGCATCAGTGCCTTCGCCGCTCCGTTTCGAATTGCGCGGCACGGCGAAAGGGGGATGCCGATGCAGTGCAAGACCGGGCTCGATCACATCGAGTCCCTGAGAGATGGGAGGACCGTTTATATAGATGGGACGCTCGTTGACGACGTTACGACCCATCCGGCCTACCGCAACGCCGTAGCCTCGGCCGCGCTCCTTTATGATTATCAGTGCCGCCCTGAAAACCTGGAGCTGATGACGTTTGTCCCAGAGGGCGACACGCGGCGGGTGAATCGTTGCTGGGAAATGCCACGCGACTATGGCCAACTGGTCCAGCGGCGTAAGGCACTGCAGGCCTGGGCACAGGTGAGTTATGGGTTCATGGGACGCTCGCCGGACCATGTTGCCTCGACGCTCATCGGCCAGCGCATGGGGCTGGAGGTTTTCGAGAGGCATGGGACGGCCCGCGCCAGGGCGCTTGCCGATTACGTGGATTATGCCAGCAGAAACGACTTGTTTCTTACCTATGTCATCGTCAATCCGCAGGCCGATCGCTCCAGGGACTGGGGTGACCAGGCGGAAGAGCTGGTTGCACAAATCGTCGATGAGGACACGGTCGGATTGACGATTCGCGGCGCCAAGATGCTGGGCACTAGCTCGATCATGGCCAACGAGGTATTCGTCGCCAATCTGCAGCCGCTCAAGCCCGGCGAAGAGGCGCTCGCCTTCTCATGCGCTCTGCCGATGAATACGGCGGGGCTGCGCGTGCTTTCCCGGAAGAGCTACGAGGCGCACGCGGTGTCGGTCTTCGACAACCCGTTGTCAGCGCGTTTCGATGAGAACGATGCGCTGCTCTACTTCGACGACGTGAAGGTGGCGTGGGACCGCGTGTTCGTGCATCGTGACACCGATATGTGCCGCGCCCAATTCCACGCTACGCCGGCGCACGTCCTCCAGAACTATCAGTCCCAGATCCGGCTGTCGGTGAAAATCAGGTTTCTGGTCGGTCTGGCGCACAAGATCACCGAGGCGATCGGAACCACGGCGATGCCGCAAGTGCGCGAACAGCTTGGGACCTTGGCGGCCAACGCCGGTATGGTGGAAGCGATGGTGTCCGGCATGGAAGCCTCGGGTGGCAAGCGCGGGGAGTTCTATCTGCCGAACCGGCATATGCTTTATGCCGCGCAGGTGGTAACGCAGGATCTCTATCCGCGGCTGATAAACCTGATCCGCGATCTGACTGGTGGCTCGTTGATCATGTTGCCTTCGTCGTTCCGCGATTGGGCCAATCCGGAACTTGCGCCGATCCTGCGGAAGACGCAGCGATCGCCGAACTTCAACTCCGAAGAGAAAGTCAAGCTGCTGAAGGCGGCGTGGGACGCAATCGGCTCGGAGTTCGGCTCGCGGCATACGCAGTATGAGATGTTTTATGCGGGAGCTCGCTTCGTCACCAGCGGTCATAGCTACCGCACCTTTGATTGGGGTGCGGCACGGAGTATGGTCGATCATCTGCTATCGACTTACGATCTTGAGGCAGTGTCCGGATCGCATACGGAGTGAGCGTTTACGCCAGGACGGTGGTGATCAATATGAACTTCACGCCCGGCGATTTTCGGAAGGCGCTCGGGGTCTTTCCGACCGGTGTTGTTGTTGTGACGGCTCGTGCGCCCGATGGACGGTTTGTGGGGACCACGGTGAGCTCGTTCAACTCGGTCTCGCTGGAGCCGCCTCTCGTGTTGTTCTCGCTTGTGCGCACGGTGCTCAGCTTCTCGGCGTGGGAGGCCGCAAACGCGTGGGGTATCAGCGTTCTGGACGAGACGCAGGATGGATTGTCAACGCGGTTCGCCCAATTTGGGGGCGGTAAATGGTCGGGCTTCGAGCCGATCGTCAGTGTGACCGGTGTGCCGCTCATTCCAGGCGCTTTGGCCTATTTCGAGTGCGAGCGCTACGCTGTGCATGACGGCGGCGATCATCTGATCTTTATTGGCCGCGTATTGGCGCTCGGGCGATCGGCGAACTTCGCCTCTCGTCCGCTGGTCTTCTTCTGGGCCGCTACCATCAGATCAGCCGGCCTCGGGAAGGCGCGAGTGAGAGCGATGAAGGGCTTTTGCATGGTTGGCGACACTGCCTATGGCGCCTCGACGCCAAACCAGTGGAATGCAGCGAAGGCGGACATGCGCATCCCCTGGTGTCCGATCCCCGGTGCCACAATCAGGCGCCAGTTGCATACGACACCAAGTCTCGCCGCTTCAGCCCGCCCGCGCGCCAGGTATGTGTGCGCTCGGGCGACGCGGTGCGGGCCCAGGGCCATTGCTGCTTCATGCCTGGGGAGATTATCGGACGCGGTCTCCGTGTCGAGATCTCCGGCGAAGATGATCATGGGATAAGCGAGCAGCTTCGCCACATCGTCGCGAACCAGGCCGATTCCGCCCAGGCCCTGCGGGTAAGGAAGGTCCAACGTCGGGACAGAATACCAGCCGGCGTTGGCGGCGCCGACCGACTCGAACATATCATGCGGCTGCGTCGCCATCAGCCGGTGGACGAATTGCCCGCCGGCGGAATGGCCCCAGAGATAAGCCTTGTCACACGTTGTGACACCGGAAGCGCGAAGCAGCGCGAAGGCGCGGCCCGGAATGGCCTGCGACCAGCTCTCACGCGGACGGACAGCGCCGTCCTTTTCGCGTACGTTACCGTTGTTGTACAAGTCGGGGCCGGGCCAGGAAGCTTCCGGGAAGGTGATTGCGACGACCACTAATCCCCGTGCGTCTGCAGCAGGAACCCAGGCGTTGCAATAATCATGGCCATTGCGGTTCATCCCGTGCTGCACGATCACCACTGGCTTGTCAGGAGTGTGCGTTTCAGGCCGGTAGCACTCCAGCATCAGCGGCCGCTCGGGGTTGAACGGGTCGATGTAGGAAATGCTTGCGCGGCCGTTGGCTGCAAGGGTCGTGGCCAGCTCTTCGGGTTTCATGGCGCGGGCTTCACCTCTGAGGCGGCTCCAATCCCGGCTGAGCACAAGACTGCCAGTGCGATGGCGACGGCTGACGCCAGGCAGACAGTGCCATAACCCGCCATCTCCATCCCCCAACCGCCGAGAAAAGCGCCGACTGCACCAGCAAGGGAGGAGGACGCGTTGAACAGACCTAGCGCCTCGCCCTTCTCTCCAGGTGCGAGTTGAGCCGCGAGCGCCGTGCCGCTGATGCCCAGCAGTGGCCAAGCCATCACCAGAACGACAAATCCGGCGAGTGTGAGGGGCACACCACCGATCCGCGACAGGAAGGCGACGGCCAGTATTCCAATGGCAGTGGTGCGTGCCGTGAAGCCCGCCTGCATCACCAACCGCCCGCCGCGCCGTGTCGCGACGGCTGCCGCTATTGGATAAATCCCAAGGCTGGCCGCTGCTGCGAAAGCATAGGTGGTGGCGGGCAATCCCGTGGACACGCCGAACGTCTGAATCAGCGCCAGCGGAAACATCGTCAGCACCGCGCTGATCGCGACGAATGCAACGAACCATATGGTCAGCAGGCGGGCGAATGGCATTTCCAGCTCGCGTAGCAGGGTGCAGAGCCCGTGCCATGTGGGCAAATGGAACAGTCGCTGCGGCGAGGATGCCCACCCCTCCCCGCCAACCGGCGGGTGCGCCGTTGCCACGGCGCGGGAAACCGGCACCTGAATGCCCCGCAGCGTCACCCACGCGGTCGGTACCGCCGCCGCGACGAGGCCCGCCGCGACCCCAAACGCAAGCGCGTAGCGACCACCGATGAAGCCGGCAAGCAAGAGGCCGACGACCTGGCCAAGCCCGCTGAGAGCCTGCAGCGCGCCGATACGGGCATCCCATTCCTCGCGCGGCCGCACTTCGACGATGAACATGTTCGCCACGGTGTTCGCGGCGGCGAAGCCGAGGCCCAGTATTCCCGCCAATACCGCCTTTAGAGGAAGGGCCAGGTGTGCCGGCATCAACAGCAATGC
>Ga0335074_10005280_pt1 | contig 17848 bp, 16 predicted proteins | sample Lox_Sample_23_FD_206715 | JGI IMG/M metagenome (GOLD analysis project Ga0335074, IMG submission 206715) | Soil microbial communities from Loxahatchee National Wildlife Refuge, Florida, United States - Lox_Sample_2.3 | ecosystem: Environmental > Terrestrial > Soil > Wetlands | place: USA... | reverse complement strand
CCCCGGCGCCGCCACCGACCCTGGCGGGCGGGACGGCCAAGCCGTTCCTATCGCACCTGCCGGGTTGGGACCAGGGAGACCATCATGGCGTCATCACCTCTCACCATCGATTCACGCACCGCGGCGATGGTCAGGCCGCGTCCACGCTTCCTCGCCCTGCGCACGAACCTCACGGAGCGCCGCCGCGCGCTGCAGGTCGCGCTCGGGCTGATCTGGCTGCTGGACGCCGCGCTGCAGTTCCAGCCCTACATGTTCACCAGGGCGTTCCCCAGCCAGGTCATCCAGGGCAGCGCGGCGGGCAATCCCGCGCTGGTCGCCGACCCGATCACCTGGTCGGCCGGCCTCATGGCCCGCAACATCATCGTGTGCAACGCGCTATTCGCCACCATCCAGCTCCTGCTCGCCCTCGGCCTGCTGTACCGGCCGACCGTGCGGGTGGCGCTGGCCGCCTCGATCCCGTGGGCCATCGGGGTGTGGTGGATCGGCGAGGGCCTCGGCGGCCTGCTGGCCGGCCCGGCCAACCCGGTCACCGGCGCCCCCGGCGCCGCGATCCTCTACGCCTTCCTCGCCCTGCTGGCCTGGCCGGCCGAGGCGGCCGGCCCGCGGGGATCGTCGGTCGCCACCACCGGGTGGCTGGGTTCGGTGGCCCCGCGGATCGCGTGGGCCGGGTTGTGGGGTAGCTTCGCGCTTTCCGCTGCGCAGCCGGCCAACCGCGAGCCGGGTGCGCTCGCGGCCACCTTGTCGGGGATGCGCGCCGGAGAGCCCGGCTGGATCGGCGCCATCGACGACACCCTGGCCCGGGCCGTGGCCCACCTCGGCCCGGAGGTCTCGGTCGTGCTCGCCGTGTTGTGTGCCGTCGCGGCCGCCACCGTGGCGCTGGAGCGTTTCACCAGGCTCGGCGTGCTGGTCGCGGTCGTCCTCGGCGTAGCCATCTGGCTCGCGGAAGACTTCGGCGGCATCCTCGCCGGGCAGGGCACGGACCCCAACACCGGGCTCCTGCTCATCGTCATCGCCGCCGCGTTCTGGCCGCTGGCCGCGTCCGCCAGGCCGGGCCCCTTCGCCACGCGAATCACGCTGGTGCCGTAACCAGTAGCGCTCGCCCGCACGTCCAGCGTTGGCTGGCGCCCTTCCTGACCGGCCCGATGGAGCATTGGGCCGGTCCTGACCGGCCCGATGGAACTCTGGGCCGGTTGGCGACAGGCGCCACGGGCGTATCTGCGGGGCGAACGTTGCCTGCTGGGGCACTAGTTAACGTAGGTACCGATAGGCCGCACGGGTCCGGCTGGATGTCGCGACTCGGTTGGCCCCTGTGAGCACGCCAAAGTCCAGCCGAGCTGTACGGCATCAGCTACTTCTTCACCGAGTTCGGGCCGAACATGACGACGTTCGTCTACCCGGCCGAGCTGTTCCCCTGACATACCAGGTCGCAGTCGGGGTCGACGGATCGCCGCATGGTGACGCCGCGCTCCGCTGGGCCCTCAGGGACGCCGAGGCGCACCAGGGGCAAGTAACTGCCGTGTTCGTCTGGCAGGCTCCTTCCCCGGCCTGTATGACCGGGAGGCCCTGGAGAAGGCGGCCAAGGAGTTCCTGATCGAGAGGGTCAGCACGATCGCGTCGAGTCCGGCGGTTCCGGTGCTGCCGGTGCTGCCGGTGCTGCCGGCGGTCGCCGAGGGCGACACGGCCGAAGCGCTGATCACCGCCGCGAAGGACGCCGATGTCCTCGTGCTCGGCACCCGCGGCCGGTCACCGCTGGCCGGGTTGCTGCTCGGCTCGGTCAGCCAGACCTGCGCCGCAGCCGCCCCGTGCCCGACCGTGCTGGTCAAGAAGGACGACTTCCCGCACGGCTGAAGTTCAGTCCCAGGATGGCTCGGTCGCCTCGCGGACGTCACCGTCCGGCGTGAAGATGAGGAACCGGTCGAACGACCGCGCGAACCAGCGGTCGTGCGTAACGGCCAGCACCGTGCCCTGGTAGGTCTCCAGGCCGTGCTGCAGCGCCTCGGCGCTGGGCAGGTCGAGGTTGTCGGTCGGTTCGTCCAGCAGCAGGAGCGTGGCGCCGGCCAGCTCGAGCAGCAGGATCTGCAGCCTGGCCTGCTGCCCGCCGGACAGCGTGCCGAACGGCTGACGGGCCGTGACCTGCAGCTCGTAGCGGGCCAGCGCGGCCATGGCCTCGCTGATCAGCAGCGCGTGGTCGGTCATCACGATCTCGACCGGGGTCCGGCCGTCCAGGTCGGGCCGGGCGTGAGTCTGCGCGAAGAACCCGGGCACGACCCGCGCGCCGAGCCGGGCCACCCCCTGATGCGGAACGGGCTCGCCCGCCAGCAGCCGCAGGAAACTCGACTTCCCCGAGCCGTTCGCCCCGAGCACCGCCACCCGGTCGCCGAACCAGATCTCGGCGCCGAACAAACCCGTCAGGCCCGTCAGCGCCAGGTTCTCGCAGATCACGGCGCGTTTCCCGGTGCGCCCGCCGCGCAGCCGCATGGTCACGTTCTGCCCGCGAGGGGCTTGTTCGGGCGGTCCTTCGTCCTCGAACCGGCGCAGCCTGGTCACGGCCGCCTGCAGCCGGGAGGCCATGTCCGCGTTGTAGGAGGCTTTCTGGCGGTAGGTGCGGACCAGTTCCTTGAGCTTCTCGTGCTCCTCGTCCCAGCGGCGGCGCAGTTCCTCCAGCCGGCTGATCCGGTCCGCGCGCGCCTGCGCGTAGCCGGCGAAACCGCCGCCGTGGACCCAGACGCGGGAGTCCTCGACGGTGACGATGCGCTGCGCGCAGGCCGCCAGCAGTTCCCGGTCGTGGCTGACCAGCAGCACGGTCTTCGGCGTCTGGGCCAGCTGCTGTTCCAGCCAGCGCTTGCCGGGCACGTCCAGGTAGTTGTCGGGCTCGTCGAGCAGCAGCACGCCGTCGGATCCGCGCAGCAGCGACTCGAGCACCAGGCGTTTCTGCTCGCCGCCGGACAGCGTGCCGACGTCACGCCAGCGGCACTGGTCGTACGGGACGCCGAAGGCCGCGACGCAGCAGGCGTCCCAGTGCACTTCGGCGGCGTAGCCGCCGGCCTCGCCCCATTCGGTCAGGGCCGCCGCGTAGCGCAGCTGGGTCCGCTCGTCGTCGCGCTCCATCATGGCCAGCTCGGCGACGTCCAGCCGGGCGGCGGCCGCCCGCACCCGCGGGGCTGCCACCGACAGCAGCAGGTCGCGCACCATCGGCAGGTCAGCCTGGCGCCCGCCGATGAACTGGCGCATCACCCCGAGCCCGCCGCTGGCCACCACCGTGCCCGACTGGGGCTGGATGTCCCCGGCGACCAGCCGGAGCAGCGTGGTCTTGCCCGCGCCGTTCGGGCCGACCAGCGCGGCCGTGATCCCCTCGCCGATCCGGAAGCTCGCGTCGTCGAGCAGGGTCCGCCCGTCCGGCAGCACGTGGCTGACGTGCGCGACCTCAACGTGACCAGATGAACCCACGGACGGACACTAGCCAGCGGACCGCCGTCCCGACAACGCCATTTCCCGCCGCCAGGGCCGTGCGCACGGGCCACCGCGCGGAATGAAACGCGGCCGGGCCGGGCTGTTCGGGCCATGAGCATCGAACTGGGCAGGATCGGTATCTGGCGGCACCCGTCTGGACTCTCCCCGGAGATGGCCGCCGAGGTGGAGGCGCTGGGCTACGGGGCAATCTGGGTCGGCGGCTCCCCCGGCGGGGACCTCGGCGTGGTCGAGGACCTCCTCGGCGCCACCGGCCACATCGCGGTGGCCACCGGGATCGTCAACGTATGGAAGGACGACGCGGCCACGATCGCCGCCGACTACCACCGGATCACGGGCCGGTACCCGGGCCGCTTCCTGCTCGGCCTGGGCATCGGGCACCGCGAAGCCACCCAGGAATACCAGCAGCCCTACGCCACGCTGGTCGGCTACCTCGACCAACTCGACGAGCTCAAGGTCCCGGCGGGCGGGCGGGCGCTGGCCGCCCTCGGCCCGCGGGTCCTCAAGCTCGCCGCGGACCGGTCGGCGGGCGCGCACCCCTACCTGGTCACGCCGGAGCACACCCGCCAGGCCCGGCAGATCCTCGGGCCCGGACCGCTGCTCGCCCCCGAGCAGAAGGTAGTCCTGGAGACCGACCCCGAGCGGGCCCGCGCCATCGCCCGGCCTCGCGTGCAGAACCCCTACCTGGGCCTGACCAACTACCTGAGCAACCTGCGCCGGCTCGGCTGGACCGACGCCGACCTCGCCGACGGCGGCAGCGACGCGCTGATCGACGCGCTGGCCGTGCACGGCGACGCCGACGCGATCGGCCGGGGCGTCACCGCCCACCTGGACGCGGGCGCCGACCACGTGGCCGTCCAGGTCCTCAACGCCGATCCGCTGCCCGTGCTGCGGGCCCTGGCCGGCCCGCTCGGGCTGGCGCGGTCGTGACCCACAGCGTGACCCAGGGCATCGGCGCCCTGGCCCTGACCGACCTGCTCGGCCGCTGGCCGGCCGCGGACGGCCCGCTGTATCGCCTGCTCGCCACCAGGATCGCCCGCCTGGCCGACACCGGCGAACTGCCCGCCGGGCTCCGGCTGCCCGCCGAACGCGACCTGGCCGCCGCCCTGTCGGTGAGCCGCAACACGGTGGCCGCCGCCTACCAGGTGCTGCGCGATGAGGGGATGGCCGAAAGCCGCCAGGGCGCGGGCACGCGCATCGTCCCGCACCGCACCACCCCGGCCGCCGTGCACCGGGCCAACGGCTTCTTCGCCGGCCTGCTCGAGGAAGCGGTGGTCCAGGCGGATCTCAGCCTGGCCGCGGTGGACTGCGCGCCGCAGGTCGCGGCGGCGCTGACCAGCCCGGAAACCGTCGCGGACCGGGCGGAACTCGACGCCCTGACCCGGACCCCGGGCTACTTCCCGCACGGGCTGCCCGCCCTGCGCTCAGCCATCGCCAGCCACCTGACCGAACGCCTCGGGCTGCCCGCCGACCGGTCGCGGGTCATCGTGACCACCGGCGCGCAGCAGGCCCTGGACCTGCTGATCCGCTCCGAGGTCCTGCCCGGTCAGCCGGTCGCGGTGGAGGATCCCACCTTCCCCGGCGTGCTGGACGCGCTGCACCGGGCGGGCGCCGGGGTGATCGGGATGCCGGTCTCGGGGCCCGGCCAGGGCCTGGACCCGGACCGGCTGGAGCACGTGGTCCGCACGCACCGCCCGGCCATGGTCTACCTGATCCCGGCTCACCACAACCCCACCGGCCTGGTCATGCCGGCCGGGTCCCGGCACCGCGTGGCCCAGATCGCCGCCGCGTATCCGGACACGCTGTTCGTCGACGACATGACCCTGGCCGAACTGCCGCTGCGCGACGGGCCCCGCCTCCCGCCGCTGGCCGCGCTCGGCCCGGAGCAGGCCAACCTGGTCAGCGTCGGGTCGCTGTCCAAGCTCTACTGGGGCGGCCTGCGCACCGGCTGGATCAGCGGCAGCCCGGGCCTGATCGCCCGGCTGGCCGCGGTCAAGGCCGCCGCCGACCAGGGCAGCACCGCCTTCCAGCAGGCGATCGTCGCGGCGCTGCTGCGCGGGCGGCACGATGACATCCTCAAGTGGCGCGGCGAGTGGCTGCGGGCCCGGTACGACGCGCTGGCCGGGGCGCTGCGGGCCAGCCTGCCCGGCTGGACCTGGCCCGAGCCTGACGGCGGGCTGTGCCTGTGGGCGCGGCTGCCCGGGGAGGCCGACGGCAGCGCGTTCGCCCAGGCTGCGCTCAGGCAGGGCGTCGCCGTGGTGCCCGGCCGCCTGCTGAGCGCCAGCAGCACGGGAGCAGGCTCGGTCCGGCTGGCCTTCACCCAGCCGCCGGACGTGCTGCGGGCCGCGGTGCGCAGGCTGGCCGTTATACCTGGACCTATACCAGGGCCTATACCTGGGCCGTCCCGATGAGGCCGTTCCTGGTCACCAGGGCGGCCAGCTGATCGGCGCCGAGCGCGCCGGTTCCGGCCGGGCGCATCGGCAGCACCATGTAGCGGGCCTCCGACGTGGAGTCCCAGACCGAGACCTGGACCGTGTCCGGCAGGCTCACGCCGAACTCGGCCAGCACGGAGCGGGGCTCGCGGACCGTCCGTGACCGGTAGGCGAAGCTCTTGTACCAGCCCGGCGAGGGCCCGAGCAGCGATACCGGGTAGCAGGAGCACAACGTGCAGACGATGACGTTGTGGGTCCGGTCGGTGTTGGCCACCACGCGCAGCTGGTAGCTCAGCCCGCCGAAGCCCAGCTCGGCCGCTGCCGCGTTGCCGTCGGACAGCAGCAACTCCCGGTACGCCGGGTCGGTCCAGGCCCGGGCGGCCATCCGCGCCCCGTTGACCGGAGAGGCGCTGCCGTACAGCTTGGTCAGGAACTCGTCGATCTCATCGTCGCTGGTCAGCCCGGCGGCGATCAGCCGTTCCTCCAGGCGGCGCGCCCGGGCCGCAGTCGGCAGATCATCATGGCCGGTCAAGATAGGACTCCCACAGGTCCACGGTGACGGTGTGGTCGCCGCGACCCCACAGGTCCGCGGCGCCGAAACGGACGGCGTAACAGGTCTCGACCCGCGGCGGCAGGCCGCGGGCGCTGTCGTCGGGCAGTGGCCAGCGCTCCAGGACCGCGACGACCTCCCCGGTGTGCCCGCGCACGTACCTCGGCATGCGGGTGTGATGGTCGGGGTCCCCGGCCCGGACCCGGACCCTGCTGCCGACCGGGTACGTCATGGCACGCCCTTCTCCGCGACCAGCGTCTCGATCGCGCCGAGCCAGCGCTCGTAGTACGACGCGCCCAGGTAGACCTCGGGCGGCAGCCGCTCGATCGCGTCCCGCAGCTCGTCGCTGTTGAACAGCCCCCGCCGCCGCAGCACCGCGGCCAGCGCGTACACGCGCGCCTCCCAGTCGGCCGCGAACGGGGGGCCGCCGTCCGCTTCCACCGGTACCGGTCCGAAGCCCGTCTGACCGCCCATGTCGTGAACCCGGCTCACCCTCGTGACCTTAACATTTATGCCGAACGGTCCGTGGTACGTGTCCCCGCCCCTGCGCTCAGCGGGCCGGTGATGTTAGTTATGAGGTATGACTGTCAACCGCGAACTCCGCAGCACCCAGTGGTTCGGCGCGACCGGGCGGACCGGGATGGGCCACCGGTCCTGGATGCGCAGCCAGGGCTTCACGCCCGAGGTATTCGACGGCCGGCCGGTGATCGGCATCGCCACCACCTGGTCTGAGCTGGCTCCGTGCAATGTCCACCTGCACCGGGTGGCCGAATCGGTCAAGCGCGGGGTGTGGCAGGAGGGCGGGTTCCCGCTGGAGTTCCCGGCCATGGCGCTGGGCGAGACGCTGCTGCGGCCCACGGCCATGCTGTACCGGAACCTGCTGGCCATGGAGGCCGAGGAGCTGATGCGGGCCAACCCGCTCGACGGCGTGGTGCTGCTGTCCGGGTGCGACAAGACCACGCCCGGGCTGCTGATGGCCGCGGCCAGCGTGGACCTGCCCGCCGTGATGGTCACCGGCGGCCCGATGCTCAACGGCAAGTACCAGGGCACCGACGTCGGTTCAGGCACGGCGGTGTGGCGGTTCGAGGAAGACCTGGTGACGGGGCGGATGACGCAGGAGGAATGCGTGTTCGCCGAAGGCTGCATGGCCAGGTCCAACGGGCACTGCATGACGATGGGGACCGCGTCCACCATGGCCTCGATGGCCGAGGCCCTCGGCATGCAGCTGCCGTACTCGGCGGCCTGGCCCGCGGTGGACTCCCGCCGGTACGAGACCGCGCAGCGGGCCGGCCAGGTGATCGTCGGCCTGGTCCGGCAGGATCTGCGGCCTTCGGCCATCATGACCAGGGCGGCGTTCGAGAACGCGATCCGGGTCAACGCGGCCATCGGCGGGTCGACCAACGCGGTGGTCCACCTGCTGGCCATCGCCGGGCGGCTGGGCGTCCCGCTGTCGCTGGATGACTTCGACGTGCTGGCCAGGGACGTCCCGACGCTGGTGAACCTGCAGCCGAACGGGCAGTACCTGATGGAGGACTTCTGCTACGCCGGTGGCCTGCCCGCAGTCATGCGCGAGCTGGCCGAGGCCGGCCTGCTGGACGCCGACGCGATCACCGTGACCGGGGCCGGGGTCGGCGCCAACGTGGCGGACGCGCCGTGCTGGAACCGCGAGGTCATCAAGACCATGGCTGACCCGCTGCAGCCCGCCGGGACCGGCACCGCGGTGCTGCGCGGCAACCTGGCGCCGGGCGGGGCGGTGATCAAGCAGTCGGCCTCCTCCCCCCACCTGCTCAAGCACCGGGGCCAGGCCCTGGTCTTCGACTCTCCCGGGGACTACTACGCCGTGTCGAACGATCCCGGGCTCGACGTCGACGAGGACACCGTGCTGGTCATCCGGTACTGCGGCCCGAGCGGCTACCCCGGGATGCCCGAGGTCTCCAACGTGGCGCTGCCCAGGAAGTTGCTGCTGCGCGGGGTGCGCGACATGGTGCGGATCTGCGACGGCCGCATGTCCGGCACCGCCTACGGCACGGTCGTCCTGCATGTCGCACCGGAAGCGGCGGCCGGCGGGCCGCTGGCCCTGGTCCGGACCGGCGACTGGATCACCCTGGACGTTCCGGCGCGGACGCTGACCCTGGAGGTCAGCGAGGAGGAACTGGCGCTGCGCCGCGCGCAGTGGCAGCCGCCCGCGCCGCACGCCAGCCGGGGCTGGACACGGCTGTACTGCGAGCACGTCATGCAGGCCGACTCCGGTGCCGACCTGGACTTCCTGGTCGGCGCGAGCGGCCACGAGGTGCCGCGCGAGTCGCACTGACCGCGCAGCCGGGGGTCGCCTTCGGCTAGCTTCAGTGCAACACGTTGTCAACGGCGGGGGCTGGCCGGTGCGCTGTCCGAGTTATCCACAGGACCGCCGTGCCGGATCCTCCGTAACGCGTGGCATCGTCCCCACGATCTCCACAAGGTTATCCACAGGCGTGGAGTAATTACGTGTCCGAGGACGGGATCGGTTCAGTCTTCGGAGCCAGCCCGCGGCCCAGCAGTTCCAGCACGTCGTCGAGCACGTCTTCGGGGACGCGCCCGCCCGCCGTCCACTCGGCCCAGCGCATGCCGACGAAGTTGCCGATGCCGGTGTAGGCGTACGCGATGACCTCGGGGTCGTAGCGCGCGTCGATGTCGCGCTCCATCTGGGCCGCCCGCACACCGCGGGCGTACCCTCTGGCCAGGTGCTCGTAGTACTCCCGGAACAGCCCGGGGTCGACGAACTCCGATTCACGGACGATCCGGTCGATCCACGGCCGTTTGGACAGCATGTCGAAGTACGCCCGGAAGGATGCACGCTCCCGGCTCCGCTGCCCCCCGTCGGCGTGCTCCAGGGCCGCCTTCATGGCCTGCCGCAGGTCGGTGTTGATGGCCCGGACCACAGCCGCAAAGATTTCCGCCTTGGACTCGTAGTACGAGTAGAAGCTGCCGGTGGCCATCCCGGCCCTGGCGCAGATGTCCGCGACCGTCGTCCGGTGGTAGCTGCGCTGGCCGAAGAGCTCTTCGGCCGCGGTCAGCAGCCGCTGGGCTGGCGGTCGTTCGTCCGGTTTTGCGGACGGCGCGGATGGCGGGCGGCTACGACCGCCCGCCATCCGGCTTGCTTCGGCTGTCATCTCGGCTAATCCCTGCTCCGTCCTGTCCGGGATGGCCGATGAGGCCTCAGGAGGAGGGGGATGGGATGCCACTCACCGGCGCCTGCTGCTCGGATCCCGTATAGGTGCTGACCGGACCGGTCGCGGTCGTGTCCGTGGTCAGCACCGATCCTTGCTGCACCACGACACCATTCTGGATGGTGCCGATGTAAGCGCCCGTCACACCCAGGTGGTTGCTCGAAGAGTAAGCGAACGGCGCGACCATCGGGCCCTGCGGGAGTCCCTTCTCGATCGTCGACACCAGGTCGGCCCGGGTGGGGTTCCGGCCCGCATTCAACATCGCCTGCACGAACGTGTAGGCCACGGACATGCCGTAGAAGAAGTTGCCGTCCAGCGGCTCCTTGGCGTCGTACTGGTTGTGGATCTTGACGAACAGGTTGTACCAGCTGTCGGTGGTGCTCAGCGCCGGGAGGTACTCATCGGTGATGATGCCGTTGGTGAGCTGGTTGCCGTTGACGGTCGCGCCGCCCTGCTTCGCGAACGACTCGAGCAGGCCGGACAGCGTGATCGGGTCGGAGCCGACGTCGCTGACCACCAGGGTGGGGTTGAAGCCGAGCTTCAGGCTGTCCAGCTTCAGCAAGGCGGTGAAGGCGGGAATCGAGAACGCGACCACGACCTGGGCGCCGGACGCGCGCAGCGCCGCCACCTGCGGGGCGATGTTGACGTTGGTGTCGACGTAGCTCTGCTTGCTGACCACCATCGAGGACGGGATCTCATAACTGAGACCCTTGACCCCGTCCATGCCGAACTCGTCATCCTGGTAGAAGAAGGCGACCTTCTTGCCCTTGAAGTGCTGCGCGATGTACTGGCCGAGGATCTTGCCCTCGCTGATGTAGTCGAGCTGCCAGCCGAACGTCTCAGGGTAGGTGCTCGGCTGGTTCCAGCAGTCGCAGCCGGAGGCCACGAATACGTCGGGGACCTTCTCGGAGTTCAGGAAGCCCACCACGGCCAGGTGGGTGGGTGTGCCCAGGCCGTTGAACAGCGCGTAGATGTTGTCCTGCAGCACGAGCTGGCGGACCACGGATGCCGTCGTGGTGGGATCGTAGGCGTCGTTGAGGTACTTGTAGATGATCTTGCGCCCGTAGATGCCGCCGTGCGCGTTCACGTACTGGAAGTACGCGTTGGACGCCGGAGCGATCTCACTGTAGCCGGGCGCGGCCGGGCCGGTGAGCGGCTGGTGGCTGCCGATGGTGATGGTGGTCGGGGTGATGCCCGGCGCGGACGCGGTCAGGGCCGCGTTCGAGCTGCTGCTCGAGTTCGGGCTCGAACTCGAGCTTGAACTCGACGAGCAAGCGGCCACCCCGAGCGCGGCCACGGTCATGATGGCCGCAGCCTGCCAGCGAAGCCGGTGGGGTTTATTCATGCGGTGTGCCTTCCTTCTCATGTTGGCTGGCCGGTGCCTGACCGGCCGAAGGAGTGACATGGGGGGCTGGCGCGTGGCGCCAGGTGCGGGATTTGGGGTCGGGACCCAGGAAGGCGCCGATCAGCCGTCGCAGCCCGCCCTGGATTCCCTGCGGGAAGACGAGCATGACGAGGATGAGGACGACGCCGTAGGCCACGATCGGGATGTTGGATCCAACCGAACTGGACAGGCCGTGGCCCGTGGCCACGTCCGTGACGTAGGTCGGGACGAGGACGATCACGAGACTCCCCCACAGCGCGCCGGGCAGGCTGCCCAGGCCGCCGATCACGGCCCCGGTCAGCAGCGCGATAGACAGCGTGATCGTGAAGGCGCCGGGCGCGACCAGCCCGGTGACGATGGCCAGCAGGGCGCCGGCCACCCCCGCGGAGGTGGCGCTCACGACGAAGGCGCGGACCCGCGCCGCGGCCACGTTGATGCCGTCAAGCGCGGCGGCCACGTCGTTGTCACGGACCGCGCGCCAGTTACGGCCGATCCGGCTCCGGTCCAGGTTGGCCAGCAGCACCAGGACGATGAGCGCCACCAGGGTGCTGACCCAGGCCTGCCATCTGGTCAGCGGGAAGTTCACGCCGAGGAAGGAGGGAACGTTGAAGATCACGTTCAGGCCCTGGTCGCCGCCGAAGGTCGCCGGGTAGACGTACGCGATCGACGGCAGCGCCACGCCGAGCATAAGGGTCGCGCCCGCCAGGTACGGGCCGCGCAGCCGGGCCGCGGCGATCCCGACCACGGCACCGGTGACGGCCGTGACGGCGGCCGCCACGACCAGGACGACGTAGAAGGGCCAGCCGAGGTGGATCAGCAGCAGCGCGGTAGCGTAGGCGCCGATGGCCATGAACGCGCCGTTGCCCAGCGAGATCTGGCCGCTGACCCCGGTCAGCACGGTGAGCCCGGCGACGGCCGTGACCTCGACCGCGATCTCGGCGATCTGGTAGTCGCGGAACGCGTTCAGCTTGATGGACAGGATCGCGACGATCGCGGCCACGATGATGGCCACCCCGAGCCTGCGCGGTAGGGTCCGCATGGTCACACCCGCCGCATCTGCGCGCCGGCGAACAGCCCGCCGGGCCGGACCATCAGCACGAGAACCAAGATGCCCAGGGCGAACAGCGTGGTCACGTTGGAACCGAGGTACCCGCCCACGTAACTGAGCCCGACACCGAGCAGCAGCCCGCCGACCACCGCTCCCACCGGGCTGTCCAGGCCGCCGATCACCGCCGCGGTGAAGCCGAGCACGAAGATCGCGTCCATGCTGTTCGGGTACAGGAACGTGGACGGGGTGACGAGCACGCCGGCCAGCGCCCCGAGCAGGCCGGCCAGCGCCCAGCCGACGGTCAGCACCCGTGCGACCCGGATGCCCGACAGGCGGGCGATGGTCGCGTTGAACGCCGCGGCGCGCATGCGCAGCCCGGCTGTGGTGTACCGGAACACCACGGCCAGGATCAGCGTGGTGAGCAGCACCGCCGCCACGGTGAACACGTCGAAGCGGGACACGCCAAGCGGGGTGGTGCCGACCTTCAGCCCGGTGATGGAAAACGCCGCGGGGAACGACCGGTACTGCCCGCCGAACAGCATGCCGGCCAGGCCCTCGAAGAAGATGAGCAGCCCTATGGTCACGATCACGGCGTTGAGTTCCGGCTTGCCCGTGGTGGGCCGGACCACAGTCAGCTCGCTGGCCGCGCCGAGCACCAGGCCGGCCACGAGCGCGATCACGAATCCGGCCCAGTACGAGTGGGTCTTGTAGATGACCTCGATCGCTATGTAGGTGGTGAGCATGGCCATGCCGCCCTGCGCGAAGTTCAGCAGCCGGGTACCGCGCCAGATCAGCACCAGGGAGAGCGCGATCGCGGCGTAGATCATCCCGAAGACGATCCCGCTGAGTGTGAACTGGAGGAACTCGACCACTGGCATGCTCCCTGCGTGTACCTAGAACCCGAGGTAGTGGTGGCGTAGCGCGACGTCGGCGGCCAGGGTCGCGGCGTCGGCCGAGGCGACTACCCGGCCGAGGTTGAGCACCACGCCGTGGTCGGCGATGGCCAGCGCGCCCCGCGCGTTCTGCTCGACCAGCACGATGGTGAGCCCATGCTCCCGGCTGAGCTGGACCACCAGGTCCATGACCTGGGCCATGACCCGGGGCGCGAGGCCGAGAGACGGCTCGTCGAGCAGCAGCACCCGCGGCCGGGCGAGCAGGGCGCGCGCGATCACCAGCATCTGCCGTTCGCCGCCGGACAGGGTGGAGGCCAGCTTGCGCCGGCGGTCGGCCAGCGGCTTGAAGCGGGTGTAGGCCTCCTCCAGCGCGGCCGCCCGGGCTCCGCGCTGCCCGCGGCGCCACGACATCATGCCGACGCGCAGGTTCTCCTCCACGGTGAGTTCCGGGATCACGCCCTGCCCCTCGGGCACGTGGGCGATGCCGGCCCGGACAATCTGCTCCGGAGTCCGGCCCGCCACGTCGTGGTCGGCCAGCAGGATCCGGCCCCGGCGTGTCTTGATCATGCCGCTGACCGCGCGCAACAGCGTCGTCTTGCCCGCGCCGTTGGCGCCGAGCACGGCGGTGATGCCGCCCGCGTTGGCCGTCACGGTGACGCCGTCGAGCGCGATGACCTCGCCGTAGCCCGCGACGAGCCCCTCGACCGCCAAGGCGGCCGTGCGCATTTCCGAGCCGTTCGTCCCGCTGCTCACTCGGCCGGCCCATCGCTCGCCTCGGCCGGCCCATCGCTCGCCTCGGCCGGCCCATCGCTCGCCTCGGTCGGCCCTTCGCTCGCCTCGGCGGTGCCGAGGTAGGCGGCGGTCACCGCCGGGTTGTCCTGAACCTCCCGCGGTGTCCCGGTGGCGATCACCTTGCCGAAATCGAGCACCACGATCGAGTCGCAGACCGACATCATCAGGTCCATGTGGTGCTCGACCACGATCAGCGATCCTTCGGTGGCCAGATCGCGGATGAGCGCGCCGAGTTCGGCGAGTTCCGCCTCGCTCAGGCCGCTCGCGGGCTCGTCGAGCAGGATCAGCCCGGGCTTGGCCGCCAGCGCCCGGGCCAGGGCGACCTTCTTCCGCATGCCGTAGGACAGTTCCGGGGGCCGCGCGTCCGCTACCGTGGCGGCACCGACCCGGTCCAGGGCCTGACGGGCCAGGTCGCGAAGCATCCGTTCGTCCCGGCTGGCCCGCGGCAGCGACAGCAGCGCGGACCAGAATCCGGCCTTGGCCCGGCAGGTCGCGCCGACCATGACGTTTTCCAGCGCGGTCAGCCCGTTGTACAAGCCGACGCCCTGCAGGGTCCGGGCCACGCCGAGCGCGGCCAGCTGATGCGGCCGTACCTGGTACCGGCGGCCGCCGAAGAACACCTCGCCGTCGTCGGGCCGCAGGAAGCCGCACAGGACGTTCAGTAGCGTGGTCTTGCCCGCCCCGTTCGGCCCGATGACCCCCATCACGTGCCCGGGCGGGACCGCGAGCGATACGGTGTCCAGCGCGGTCAGCCCGCCGAACCGTACCGTGACGCCCCTGACCTCAAGCACTGAACCCGGATTCATCAGTCTTTGTCCTAGTTACTCTGAACGGGATGTTCCGGCATGAATCCTCATTCAAGGACGGACCCGGGTGGCGGGCAAGGCCCGTACGAAGTTTGGTGCCGATTCGTGACTGAGCCGCAATCCGGCCGCCCCGCTAGGGTGGGTGCATCACGCTGACATCGGGAGCACCCGCGAGTGCGCTGACCTACACGGAGGCGCAAGAGCGCTCCCGGCTCATCGACGTGTCCGGATGTCACATCGATCTGGACGTCGGCGGCGGCGAGGACGTATTCGGCTCGGTCACCGTGGTGCGGTTCGGCTGCCGCGAGCCCGGTTCGGCCAGCTTCATCGAGGTCAGGCCGGCCCGGCTGGGCCGGATCGTGCTCAACGGCCAGGAGCTGGATCCGGCCACGCTGCAGGGCAACCGGCTCCCGCTGCCCAGCCTGCGGGAGGCCAACGAGCTGCGCGTCGAGGCCGACATGCCGTACTCACGCGTTGGCGCCGGCCTGCATCGCTTCACCGATGCCGCTGACGGCGAGACCTACCTCGCCCTGCATGCCGGGCTGGATAACGCGCAACGGGTCTTCGCCGCTTTCGACCAGCCGGACCTGAAGGGCGTCTTCACCGCCACCGTCGTCGCGCCGGCCGCCTGGACCGTGCTGGGCAACGGCGTGGCCCGGCCGGCGGGGTCGTCCGGGTCCGCGGAACGTATCCGCTGGGAACTGGCCGCCACCCCGCCGATCTCGAGTTACCTGTTCACCATCGTCGCGGGCCCCCTCCACAGCGTCCGCGGCGAGCATCGCGGCATCCCGTTCGGTCTGCACAGCCGGCGGTCGCTGGCCGCGGTCCTGGACCGGGACGCGGATGAGATCCTCGCCCTCACCCGGGCCTGCTTCGACCATTACTTGGAGATCTTCACCGAGCCCTATCCGTTCGACTCTTACGACCAGGCGTTCGTTCCCGAGCTCGAAGCCGGGGCGGTGGAGAATCCGGGCTGCGTCACGTTCCGGGACGAGTTCCTCTACCCGTCCGCGGGAACCCGGGCCGAACGGCAGCTCCGCGGCATGGTCATCGCGCACGAGATGGCCCACATGTGGTTCGGCGACCTGGTCACCATGGCCTGGTGGAACGACGTCTGGCTGAGCGAGTCGTTCGCTACCTACATGGGCTACCAGGTGCTGTCCGAGGCGACCGCCTTCACCGGCAGCTGGGCCGACTTCGCCCTGGCCCGCAAGCCCCGCGGCTACGACGCGGACCAGCGGGCCTCGACCCACCCGGTCGCGCCGGGGCCGCACGAGGTGCCCGACACCGACGCCGCGCGGTCCAGCTACGACGACATCTCCTACGCCAAGGGCGCCTCCGCGCTGCGCCAGCTGGTGGCGTGGACCGGCTGGCCGGCTTTCATCGCCGGCATCAACGATTACCTGGCCCGGCACCGGTTCGCCAGCGCGACCCTGGACGACCTGCTCGGCTGCCTCAGCCGCGCGTCCGGCACCGACCTGGATGGCTGGGCCGCGCGCTGGCTGCGCACGCCCGGGGTGGACACCCTGACGCTCGGCCAGGACGGAGCGCGGATCGTCGAGCACGCTGGCCGCGGGCCGGACCAGGCGCGGATCGTCGAGCACGACGGCCGCAGGCCGCACCGGGTGTGGATCGGGGCCTACGACCAGGCCGCCGACGACGCGGGCGGCCTGGTCCTGCGGGGCAGGTTCCCGGTCACCGTCGGGGCGGACGCGGCCGAGGTCGCGCTCCCGTCCGGCGCTGTGGACCCGCCGCCCGCCCTCCTGCTGCCGAACGACGGCGACTTCAGCTACTGCAAGGTGCGGCTCGACCCGCGCTCCTGGGCCGCGCTGACCTCGGGGCTGGGGCGCCTGGCCGATCCGCTCAGCCGGGCCGTGGCCTGGAACGCCGCCCGCGACCTGGTCCGCGACGGAGAACTCGGCGCTCAGCGGTTCCTCGAGCTCGCGGCCAGGCATCTGCCCGCCGAGACCGATACCACCATCGCCGGGCCGGTGCTGGACTTCGCCCGCTGGACCATCGCCGACCGGTACCTGCCCCGGTCGCAGCGCGACACCGCGCTGGCCGGCCTGGCGGACGTGTGCCGGGCGCTGCTGGCCCGGGCCGACGGGGCCGAGGCCAGCGGGGCCGAGGCCAGCGGGATGCGGCTGGTGGCCGGACGCGGGCTGATCGACAGCACGTCCCGCCCGGACGAGGTCACCACGCTGCGGTCCTGGCTCGAGGCCGGACGCTGGCCCGGCGGCCCGGACCTGGACTCGCGCGCGCGCTGGCAGATCATGCTGCGGCTCACCGTACTCGGTGCCGCCGGCCGGCCCGAGATCGAGCGGGAGGCTGGACGGGACACCACCGACGACGGCCAGCAGGGCGCGGTGCGCTGCCGGGCCGCGCTCCCCGGTCCTGACGCCAAGCAGGCCGCCTGGGCGCAGATGTTCGGTCCGCACCCGGCCGGCGAGCCGTCCAGCTACCTGCTGGCCGCGACGGCCGAGGGCTTCTGGCAGGCCGACCAGGCCGATCTGGTCGCCGCCTACGTCCCCCGTTACTTCCCTGCCCTGGCCGAGCTGGCCGTGAGCCGCGCCTCCGCGGCCGCCCGGGTGCTGGTCCGGCACGGTTTCCCGCATCAGGCCGTGACGGCCGCGACGCTGCGGGCGGGCGAGGAGAGCCTGGTCCGCGCCGGTCTCCCGGCCTCGCTGCGCCGGCTGCTGGCCGATCAGCTGGACGACCTGCGCCGTGCCCTGCAGGTGCGGTCGGCCTCTACCTGATTCGTTGTCGCCGGCTGGGCCGCCATCACCGGCTCCCGCGCCGATCACTATGGTCACTCCCACCCGGTTCGGTTGCCGCAGGTTGCTCGTAGCCGTTGCGTCAATTCAGTCACAGCATGCAGCCGCGTTAACTAAAATAACTTAAGAATAGTGTTCGAATGTCTGCTTCTGTCAGCCGGAAATGTCGGTGGCGGCTGTTAGGCTCGGAAGAGAAATCGAACCCGCACGCACCCCGGGAGGTGAACCAGCGTCATGTGCACCGCGGCGATCCCGGCCGGGCAGGCCGACGAGCTGGACCTCCTGCAGATGGTGATGCGGTCCCTGGCCGGCACCGACCCGGCCGAACTGCCCGACGCGGAAAAGGCACGGCGGCTGCGCATTCTGGAGCAGGTCGACGCGATCGAGGCCGCGGTCCGCGGCCGTCTCCTGGAGACGTTCGACGTCCAGGACGGGCCGGTGGCTGACGGGCAGCGCACGGTGCGGACGTGGCTGGTGAACGTGACCGGGGTGACC
>Ga0335074_10005279_pt1 | contig 17850 bp, 14 predicted proteins | sample Lox_Sample_23_FD_206715 | JGI IMG/M metagenome (GOLD analysis project Ga0335074, IMG submission 206715) | Soil microbial communities from Loxahatchee National Wildlife Refuge, Florida, United States - Lox_Sample_2.3 | ecosystem: Environmental > Terrestrial > Soil > Wetlands | place: USA... | reverse complement strand
CTGGGTGAACACCGGGCCGGCCCGGAACACCATCTGACCGGAGCGCTGGTCGTACAGGGGCGCGCCGACCACATCGGAGGGGAGCAGGTCGGGAGTGAACTGGATCCGGGCGAACTGCAGCCCGAGCGTCCGCGCGAACGACCGCGCGATGAGAGTCTTGCCCAGCCCAGGCAGATCCTCGAGCAGGATGTGCCCGCTGGCCAGGATGCCGATCATGACCAGCTCCAGTGCCCGGCGGTTGCCGACGACGGCCCGCTCGATCTCGTCAAGCACGGCGGCGCACCGCTCGGCAGTGTCGCTGGGCGTGAGGTCCGTCATAGTCGCTCCAGTCGGTCGATGAGCTGGGCCAGCGTCCGGGGCGGGATGCCGCGCTGATTGTCGGCCGCGGCGGCCGGGCGCGCCGGGTCAACCCAGTACCACAGGTCCTGATCGCGCGGGCGCGGGCACAGCAGCCGTCGCGCCGCAGCGGGATCATCCTGAAGGATGACGCCGTGCCGCTCGGCCAGGCGCGCGGCCAGCAGGTGCTGCAGCGTGAGGCGCAGCCCGCCGTCGAAAGCGGCATGGGACTGCGTGGCGTCAGCAAGCCCCGAGCGCCTGCGCCAGTAGCCGGTGAACGTGCCCGGGATCGCCTCGGTATCGATGCCGTCGGCAGAGTCGTCACCAGGCCCAGGCGGCGCGGCCGGCGCCGGGCCGATGAAGCGCAGCACGGCCAGCGCGGCAACAGCGGCGACTGTCGTGACGACCGCGATCCCGGGGAGCCCGGCAGCGGCGTAGCCGGTGACGGCGGCGCACGCGACCACGATGGCCGCGATGCAGATCTCGGGAACCGCCGCCGCCCATTGGCCGCCGGGCGGGAGTTCGGGCTGGCCGCTCACTCTGCTGCTCCATCCAGGGCTGCTCCGTCAGGTGCTGCTCCGTCAGGGGCGCCCGCGGGCACCTTGTCGCCGAGGGTCGCGGCCAGCTCAGCCAGCGCGCGCTCGGCGCCGTCGCGGTCCGCCCGGAGCATCGGGTGGCTGGAGAACCGGGCCTCGTAGAACAGCGCGGTCAGCCGCTCAGCAGCACCGCCCTGCACCAGGCCCTGACCAGCGGCCCGGGCGAGCAGCTCGTCCGGGGTGTCCGCCGCCCCTCGGGGCGTCCCGGCCCTGGCCAGGCTGTCCTCCATGGCCAGGTAACAGGCGATGATGGCCGCACGGGCATCATCGAGCCCGCGCATCGCGCTGTAACCGGACGCGACGGCGTCGCGGAGCCCCGGCTCGTCCGTTTCTGCGGCCGCCTCCACCGGAAAGCGGGGAACCCTTCCGTGCGAGCCAGACCAAAATCCCCGGTGCCGGCGCAGGAACGCGATGATCCAATACGTCACCCCGGCCAGAATCAAACCCAGAAGAACACACAGAACGATAATCAGGGCAGCCGGTGGGCGGCCAGCCTCAGCGACGTGCGTCTGGGCCGTCGCTGACGGCGTCGGCTGCGGCGTCGCCGTCACCGGCCGGAGGTTCTCTTTGGGCTCCTGCCTGTTCAGCAGGTAGAGCACCGGGATCGCGATGAGCCCGGCACCGACGATGTAGCTGAGCACCGTCCGCAGCCGGGCGGCGACGACAGCGTCGCGCGGCGCCCGGCTGTGCCGCACCGCGAGCGCGACCGCCAGGCAGGCAAGCGCCGCCTCAAGAGTGGCGCCGACCGGCAGCGCATCATGCCGCAGCGGGCCGTCAAGCCGGAGTCCCGGCACGCTGGCGCGCAGCCCGGCCGCGATCAGAACCAGCAGGCAGCCAGCCACAGCAAGCCGGAGGCCGCCGTGCCCCCGCCCGCCGCCATGCCGAAGTTCAGCCGCCGGGCGCTGCTCCGACATCCGTTCATTTCCTCCGCACCGGCCGGCCCTCGCGCTCCGGCACCTGCCCGCCAACATACAGCGCCCCGCCTCGCGCCCCCGGATCGCTTCGAAGCGCTATTTTTCCCGCGCCACCCGGTGTCCCCCAGCAGCATGGATGGGCCCCCCATGTCGCTGGGGCATGCCCAGGACAGCATGGGTGGGCCGCCCATGTCGTCCTGACTGCATGGGTGGGCCACTCATGTTGCTGTGGCACGGCCCCAGCAGCATGGATGGGCCACCGATGTCGTCCTGGCATGCGCCGGGCTGGGTGGCGGGCGGCGGAGGTTTGGCGGCTGACAACTCGGCTCGCATTTCGGCTGGATCGTGCGTGATGAGGGTGTGCGGGTTCTGGCTGCAGGCCTGTTGTCACCGTTGACGTACGTGAAGCGCTCCTCTGGCACGTTTGTAGCGCTGCGGGGTGACGCGGGGATCAGCCTCTGGGCTGACGACACTGGGCGCGGGAGGCGGCACCCTGGGAGCGTGCAAAATCAGGGACAGCTGAACGGTGGGCCGGCGGGACCTGACCAGCCGGCGCCGGTCATCGAGACCTGCGTGCTCACCAAGCGCTACCCGGGCACGGTAACCGCGCTTGACGACCTCACGGTGACTGTCGCACCCGGTATCACTGGGCTTGTCGGCGCTAACGGCGCGGGCAAGTCGACGCTGATCAAGATCCTGCTCGGCCTGATCCAGCCGACGAGCGGCCGGGCGAGCGTGCTCGGCCAGGACTGCCAGCGTGACAGCGAGCAGATCCGCGCACTGACCGGCTACATGCCCGAGCACGACTGCCTTCCGCCGGACGTCACAGCCACCGAGTTCGTCACTCACCTCGGCCGGATATCCGGGCTCCCGGCGACGGCGGCCAAGGAGCGGGCCGCCGAGTCGCTGCGCCACGTCGGGCTGTACGAGGAGCGCTACCGCCAGATCGGCACCTACTCCACCGGCATGAAACAGCGGGTCAAGCTGGCGCAGGCGCTGGTCGGCGACCCCAGGCTGCTGCTGCTCGACGAGCCGACCGTGGGCCTGGACCCAGCCGGCCGCAACTCCATGCTGGAGCTGATCAGCCGCATCGGCGCTGAGTTCGGCATCTCGATCGTCGTCGCGTCGCACCTGCTCGGCGAGATCGAGCGGATCTGCGACCACCTGGTGGCGATCGACAGCGGCCGGCTGCTCCGCGCCGACACGATGACCAGCATGACCGTGGCCAGCCAGGTCCTGATGATCGAGGTCGACGAGGGTGCCGACCAGCTACTGGCCGAGCTCACCCGGCGTGGCCTTGAGCCCAGACCCTACGAGCGGGCACTGCTCGTCCGCCTGGACGGCGACGACACCTACGACGCTGTCCGCGACGCGGTCGCAGACCTGAACCTGCCGCTGAACCGGCTGGAGCAGCAGCGCCGCCATGTCGAAGAACTGTTCCGCGATGACCCGGGCGCTGCGGGGGCCGCCCCGGGTCAGCCGGAGACCGGCAGCGAGCCCGTGGAGGCGTCCCATGTCGGCTGATGCAGCCACCGCAGGTGTCATCCACGACATCGGCTACCAGCGCTACACCGGGCAGCGGCTGGGCCGGGCGGGGATCATCCGCGCTCTGTACTGGCACAGCCTGCGGTCGGCGTTCGGGATTGGCCGCGGCGCCAAGGCGAAGATCATCCCGGTGCTCACGTTCGTGGTCATCTGCCTGCCGGCTGTCGCGAACGCGGTCGCCGTGGCCCGCGGCAGCAGCCGGATCGTCCCCTACGACACGTACACGTTCCAGCTGCGCGTCGTCGTAATGATCATCTATATCGCCGCCCAGGCTCCTGAGCTCGTCTCGCGTGACCTGCGCAGCCACGTGCTGCCGCTGTACTTCTGCCGCCCACTGCGCCGGCTTGACTATCCGCTGGCCAAGCTGGCCGCGTTCATCACCGCATGCTTGATCATGATTGAGGTCCCGCTGCTGATCCTGTACCTGGGCACGATCGCCCAGTCGCACGGCGGCAGCGCGATCTGGCAGCAGACAAGGGCACTGGTTCCCGGCCTGCTGGTCGGGCTGATGTGGGCCGTTCTGCTCGCCGCGATCGGGCTTGTGCTGGCCTCGCTGAGCGGGCGCCGTGCCTACGCGACCGGTGCGATCGCGATCTTCTTCTTCCTCACCTGGATCCTCGCCGGCATCCTGATCTCGGTGAATACCAGGAACGTCGTGCACGCGGTTCGCGTGGCGCCGGGCGCGGGCGGTGGCGCTGGACCCGGACCCGGGCAGATCGGGCCGCCAGTGGTCGTCACCCAGGTGCCGACCAACGCTGCGCACCTGTCCGGCCTGGCGAGCCCGTTCACGATCCTTGACGGCGTGCGGCAATGGCTGGGCGGCACGTCGCCGAGCCCGCTGCCGGGCGTCGGCAGCTACGGCGCCCTGTACGGGGTGGCGCTGCTGGTCCTGCTGGCGGCCAGCATCGGCGGCCTGGCCATCCGCTACCGGAAGGCCGGCGTGGCATGAGCAGAACTATTGATCTTCAGAACGTTTCCCGGTGGTACGGCAACGTAGTCGCGGTCAACGACATAACGATGACCATTGGCCCGGGGGTCACCGGGCTGCTCGGCCCGAACGGCGCGGGCAAATCGACAGTGCTGCACCTGATCGCGGGCTTCCTGCCGCCTTCGCGCGGAACGCTGACCGTTGGCGGCAAACCGAGCTGGCGTAACCCTGACGTCTACAAGACCGTCGGCCTGGTGCCAGAGCGTGACTCGGTCTATTCATTCCTGACCGGGGCCGAGTTCATCGCCGCGACCGCGCGCCTGCACAAACTGGCGGACCCGGAGGCGGCGACGGAGCGCGCGATCGGGATCGTGGACATGGCTGCCGCACAGGACCGCAAGATCTCCACCTACTCAAAAGGGATGCGCCAGCGGATCAAGGTGGCGGCCGCGCTGGTGCACGACCCCGAGGTGCTGCTGCTCGACGAGCCGTTCAACGGGATGGACCCACGTCAGCGGCTGCACATGATGGACCTGCTGACCAGGCTGGGCGGCGAGGGACGCACGATCCTGCTCAGCTCGCACATTCTGGAAGAGGTCGAACGCCTGGCCGGCACCATTCAGGTGATCGTGTCCGGGCGGCTGGCGGCGTCCGGGGACTTCCGCGCTATCCGGCGGCTGATGACCAGCCGGCCGCACGTATTCCTGGTGCGCACCTCCGACGACCGGCTGCTCGGATCGGCGCTGATCGGCAGCTCCGCGGTCACCGGGGTCGAGCTGACCGGCCGCGGGCTCCAGGTGCGGGCCAGCGACTACGGCGCGTTCAGCCGGGAGATCGCCGGCGTCGCCCGCGACCGCGGTATCCGGCTGCGTGAGCTTCTGCCCGAGGACGAGTCGCTGGAAAGCGTCTTCGCCTATCTCATCGAGTCCTGAAGGAGACCCGGCATGCTCAACAGGACCGTGGCCGCGATCACGCTGCGGGCGGTCTTCGGCCGCAGGCGCGCTATCGTCTTCGGGCTCCCGCCGCTGGTACTGATCCTGGTAACGCTGGCGCTGAAGGCATCTCACCCGCCGAGTGGCTCCGGGTGGCCCGGCCATGTCCTGGGCGACTTCGGCTTCTCGGTGATCCTGCCGCTCACCGCCCTGATCATCGGCACCAGCGTGCTCGGAGCTGAGATCGACGACGGCAGCATCGTGCACCTGCTGGCGACACCGGTGCGCCGCTCGTCGGTGATCATGACCAAGTTCACGGTCGCTGCGCTGCTGACGATGGCCTTCGCCGCCGTGCCTGAGCTGATCGCCGCCTTGATCGCGAGCGGGGGCGCGGGCCGGTTCGCGATCGGGGTGTTCGTCGGCGCACTCGCCGGCTCAGTGATATACAACGCTCTGTTCGTCATGGTCTCTGTGCTCACCACCCGGGCCATCGCTGTCGGCCTGCTCTACGTGCTGGTCTGGGAGGTCGTGCTGGGCAACTTCGTCAGCGGCGCCCGGCTGCTGTCGGTCGAGCAGTACTCGCTCGGCGTCGCGAACTCGATAGCCCGCGACTCGAATCTCAACGCCGGCCTGAACCTGCGCACGGCGGTGATCATGGGTGCGATCGTGACCGCCGTCGCCTTGGTCGTGGCCACCCGGCGGCTGTCGGTATTCGCCCTCAAGGGCGACGCCGTCTGAGCAAACGGCCGCGCCAGGACGCCCCGAGATGGCCGGGACGCCCTGGCACGCCCCCGTCACAGCCAGGCAGCGGCGAGTATGCCGGTGGTGATCTGCGTCGGCCGGGCCCCGCCCTGCGACACGTACAGGGCGCCAGTCGGGGGAACGGTCCCGTTGGCATCGGTTCCCCCGGGAGTGCCCGCTATGTAAAGCAGCCAGTTGCCGGTCGGGTCGACAGACAGGCTGGTGTGGTCATCTTGCTGGATGCCGATAGCGACGTTCTTGACCAGGCTGCCTGAGCTGCTGACTTCCTGCATCAGGTTGGAGTCGGCTGGCGGCGCGTGCCCTGGCCCGGGCACTCCCAGGCAGCAGTCGCGGTTGACGAACAGGTTCCCGTCGGGCAGGTACACACCCTCGTTGTAGTAGCTGCCGCTGGCATCGGGCGAGCCGGTCACCGGAACGGAGGTGGTGCCGGGTCCAGTCAGGTAGAACTGCGCGGTCGCCGGGGAGAGGATGACCACCTTGTATCCGTAGTTGTCCTGGTACTCCGTGGTGGATACCGCCAGGTTGCTGCCGTCTGGGGCCCAGGACAGGTGCTCGATGTAAGAGGGAAGGACCTGGCCCGCGTCGTCCGGTTCCATCGGGTAGACGGTCTGGTTCCCGGTGCTGATAGTCCGGACGACCACGGAAAAACTCTGCGCCCATTGCTGGCCGCAGTCCCCATCACCCTGCCGGGCAAAGGCAAGATCAGCGCCGCTGGCGCTGATCGCCGGAGAATCTCCCGTGGTGATGACCGTGGGGGTACCGCCGCTTGCCGGAACCGACTCGATCTGGTCGGTGCAGTTCGAGCGGCCGGTGAAGTAGATCGTGCCCCCGTCGGGTGACACGGCAATCTCGTCTTCGCCAAAATCTCCGCTCGCCGCCACCCCGGACGAGACCAGCGTCCTGGTCACCGCGCCAGTCGCCGGGTTCAGAACGACGAGCGCGCCGCCGGTGGTCACCGCGACGATGCCTGGCTCGGCGGCTGGCGAGGAGGTGCTGCCCTGCCCGGAGCCGGACGCTGGCGTGCCGTTTCCGGATCCGGCCGGTGCCGGGGTGGAGTTCGACGAGCTGCACGCCGCCACGGCCAGCAGTCCGGCGACGGCCAGCACGGCCAGCGCTGACCGTCGTCCGTGGGCCAGGCAGGCCAGGCCCCGATGGTGCAGCGCAGCGCCTCGGCGCAGGCTGCGTGTTCTGTCACATGACATAGCCAGTTCCCTCTTGTATTAGTGGTTGTTTCGTGAATGAAGCAGTTCGTATGGAGTCACCAGGCGGCCACTCCATACGAGTCCGTTATCCCGGGCAGCCGGGTGAACCGGCCGTTGTCCACCCGGCCGAGAAAGACCGACGGGCCCCCGCACCTGACGAGCGCGTGCAGACCGGCTGGTCCCAGCGACAGCACATTGCAGCCAGACGGGTCAACCCCGGTGTGCTGGCCCAGCATGTACAGCAACTTGCCGGTGCGCGCTGATACTGCCTGTGTCCCAGCGCTGGAATCATCGGTCATGGCCGAGAAGATGACCGTGCTCCCGTCGGGCGTGAGGAACGCGTACGGCACCGGGGACGACGGCTCGTAGCCGCCCGGCATCGGCACCGGCCGTGCCGCCAGCAGGTTGCTGCCGGGGGCGCTGACATCCAAAAGCCACAAATCGGCGGCCTGCCCAGTTGCCCCGGCGGTGCCTGGCCACAGGAACAGGACCTGGCTGGCGCGGGTCCATGAGATCCAGGCGCCCGGCGAGGTAACCGCTGTTGTGCTCCACGTCCTTGTGGTGACCCCAGTGCCCAGCGAGATCAGCCGGATCTCAGTATTCGTGCAGGCGGGCTCGTAACCGACGGTGAATTCCATCGTCCTGCAGGAGGACATGCTCTCGATCGCGGCTGTGGAGCCATCAGGGGACAGGGCCACGTCGGCCGTCGGTGGCAGGCGGACCGGCAGCTCGCTGAGCTGGGCCGACCGGCCGTCGGCGCTGACGCGCAGCATGAACAGCTCCTGGGCCTGCTGAATGAGGAAGGTCTGGTCGTCAGCCGCCGCGCTGATCGACCAGAAGAAGAGCTGCCCGGTGGGAACGTTGCGGGCGGTCGGCAGCCGCACGCTGGACAGCGCTGTGCCGGTCGCCGAGGCATGGATGGTCGCCGTCGCGTTCTCGGCATGGTCCACGGTGACGTAGTCGACGGTGACGTAGTAAGGCGGCATGCCGGTAACGGCCACAGGCGACTGCTGCGGTGCGAGCGAGCGGGCCAGGGTCGCCGTGGTGATAACACCAATGACGGCGGCCATGGCCGTGACCGGTGCGAGCCAGCGCACCAGGCGTCGTTTGCGCCGTCGCGCGGGTGCCCGCAGCGGCCGGACCGACCCTTGGCCCATGGTGTCGTCAACGATCTGCCGCAGTTCGCTGCGTAGCCGGTCCTCAAGGCTGGCCATCGGTCAGTCCTCCCCGAGCTGGCGGGCAAGCGCGGCCAGCCCCCGGGCGACGGTGGTGCGGACGGCGCCCTGGGTGATCTGCAGCGTCGCCGCGATCTCGGCCGCGTCCAGGTCCAGGTAGTAGCGGAGTACCAGCACCTCGCGCTGGCGGCGCGGCAGCAGCCGCAGTGCCTGGGCCAGCTCGCCCCGTTCGGCCGCAGTCGGCAACTCATCTGGCTGGATCGCCAGCTCGGCTAGCCGGGGGGCGTGCCTGCGGGCGACCGCGGCGCGCCGGTGCACCGACCGGCAGCCGTTCAGCACGCTGGACCGCACATAGGCCAGGCCGCTGGACGGCTGGTGCAGGCCCTGCCAGCCGCGGTGCAGCCCCTCGAACGCGTCCTGCACCACGTCCTCGGCCGTAGCCAGATCCCCGACCATCAGCACAGCCAGGCCGACGAGTTCCATGTGATGCTCGCGGAACAGCTCTGCCAGCGCCGACGACGCACCTTCGGCGCGGTCGGCCGGGCGCATACTTCTCCCGCCGCTGTCGCCTTCCACGTCGGCTATATCCGGCATAGTGGGATACACAGTAAAGAGACGCGGACCGGGCACTCAGCGCATCACCCAGTCCGTGGAATCTTTCGGCGGACTTCGGGGCCGCCGCAGCGCTGGCTGCGGCCTCCGCGTCTCTCTAGCGTGAATCGCACAGTGGCGGGAATGGCCGACGAAGTCAGCGGCCGTGGCGGCGGTGCCGTGGCAGCGGTGACGGACTTGTTCCGCGATCACCACCTGGAGCTTGTCCGGCTGGCCTTACTGATGGTCGGCGACGTGGCCACGGCCGAGGACGTGGTACAGGACGCGTTCGAGCGACTGCAGCGCGGCTGGCTCGGCCTGCGCCGACCATCGAGCGGCCTGGCCTACGTGCGGTCCAGCGTGCTGAACGGCTGCCGGTCGGTGCACCGCCGGGCTGCGGTCGCGCGCAGACATGCGCCGGAGCTTGTCGAACCGAACGAGCTCAGCGCCGACGCGTCGCTGGCCGCCGACGACCGCAGCGAGGTGGTGGCGGCGCTGCGCCTGCTGCCGCGCCGCCAGCGCGAGGTTCTCGTGCTGCGTTACTACCTGGACCTGGACGTGGCTGAGATTGCCGCCACACTCCGCATCGCCCCGAGCGCGGTTCGCTCCACTGCCACGCGTGGGCTGGCTGCGCTAGCCCAGCATTACCGGAGGACCGACCAGTGACCGATCTGGAGAACTGCCTGCGCCGCGACCTCAACAAGATCGCTGAGCGGGTAACCGAGGACTCGATCCGCCCGCTCCGCGTTCGCCGGGCCAGGAGGACGAGACCTGCGCGGCTGCTGGCACCGATCGCGGCCATGGCCGCTGTCGTCGCCGTGATCGCTGGGGTCTCACTCGCCGCCCACACCGGGCAGGCTCCAGCACCGGCCACCCAGGCTGGCCTCCCGCTGTACTACGTCACCGTGGGCGAGAACGTCACCGTCATCGGGAACCGGAAGGCCGCCAACCCGAAGAGGGAGGCGACGCTGGTAGTGACTGTGCGCGACTCGGTGAATGACGCAGTACTGACCCGCTCGAGCTTCCCCCGAATGCCCTTGATCAGTACGCCGTCTGGCCTCCAGATCACAGGCGGGGGAGAGAACGGCGAGAACGGCCAGACTTTCGTCGTCAGCGTGGGCTCGGGGCTGTTCATTCTGCGCGTCGCCCCGGATGGCCGGTCGATGCAGCTCGGTCGGTTCTCCGTCCCTGGGCACCCATCCTGGAATTCCGACCCGATGGTGCTATCTCCCAACGGCACGACTCTAGCGATATCTGATCAGCAGCCCTGCAAGCACTCGCAGAGATGCGCGTATTACACCATGATCCGGATCGTTTCCCTGGCGACCGGAGCTGCCAGGACCTGGAGCACCCCGGACGCATCAGACGGCATCGATGCTCTCGCCTGGGATGGCAACGATCACGTCGTCTTCGAGTGGACCGGTGCCTCGCCGCCGAACGGATACTGGCTGCTGAACGTCACAGGTCCGCGCGGCGGCAATCTGCTCGCATCCCGGGTGCTTCCCGTGAAAATCGGCGTACTGACTGAAGCGGAATCTGCGGTCAACGGCTGGCAGCCGCTGATCACTCCAGACGGAAGCACGATTATTACTACGACGCTGGCCGGGGTGTCTGGAGCTAGCGAAAGCATTGTGGAGCTCTCCGCTCGAACAGGCCAGCTACTGCGGGTAGTGGATTCTTTTAACTGGATAGGTACCACAGAGAGCTGCAGGGTCTATACCTTGGCGCCAGCTGGCGTGCACGCGCTGATCGGGTGCGGGAGCTTCTTCGGCAGACTGGACAACAATAAGCTCACCCGGCTGCCCGGTTCACCCGCTGATTTCCAGAGCGCTGCTTGGTAACGCACCGCCGCTGGCTGCGGGCACTGCTGACTGTGCTGGCTGTCGTGGCGTTCTGCGGCGTGCTGGCGTGGCTGCTCGGCTGGGCCTTCCCCGTCAGCATGGGGTCGTCACCGTGACCGGCTGCTACCCGCAGTACCAGGCTGACCACACTGGGACGTCCTGTACGCGGTACCCGCAAATTTTGTCTCACTTAGGTCTTGTGTGCGCCTACAATCCGCTACAGCGAGAAAACGCGCCATCCGGGATCTCCGCCGTCACTGACGACGGCTTAAGCCGATGTGTCCGTCGACAGTGTGGAGGGAGTAACCCATGACCGGGAAATCTAAATGCCGGCCAACGGGGCTGGCTGCGGTCCCTCCCGCGGCGGTACACACGATGATCCTTGCCGCCTGGGAATGCGGCCTGTGTGACGTCAGCGGCCGCGACCCTGAGCCTGTCCTGTGCTGGAATTGCGGCGGCCCGGTCGTTGTCACTTCGCGTGTGGACGTAAGCTTCCTGGGTCACAATCGCTGAGATAACGCTGTCCTTGAGATAAACGCCCTCCCTGGGATAACACTGGCGTTGAGATAACACTGCTGCCGGATAATCCGCACGGGCGAAATCTGCGACAGTCCGCGTCTTTAAGATCCAGGTGGCTGGGAATCCGCGTTAGCGCAGGGACGGTTCCGGCGAAGCTGGCGGGGTGCGACGGAGCACTGGCTGGGCGTCAACTGGTTCGCCTGGGCCGTGCTCTGGGCGATGTCCTGGGCACTGCTGACATTCGAGCTCCCGATAGCCCTCATTACGGGGGCGGTGGCCGTCATAGCAGGCGTCGGGACGTCGTGGGCGCTCGCCATCGCGATCCTGGAAGGCAAGCTGTCGTTCACGTTATGTGACTGGAGCCAGCCGCCTCTGTTATGCCTTCGACGCTGCGCAGCCGTGTCGCCTTGCTGGCGGTCATCGGCGCAGGCGGTGCGATCGGGGCGGCGGCCCGGTACGGGACCGAGCTGGCTATCCCCGCGCGCTCTGGCGTCTTCCCGGTCGTGACGTTCCTGGTCAACATCGTCGGCGCGGTGATCCTGGGGGCGGTCGCCGCGCTGCCGGCCGGGTGGCTATGGGCCCACGATCTGACCCGCCCAGGCATCGGCACGGGCTTCTGCGGGGGACTCACGACGTTCTCCACCTGGCTGTGGACTCGCTGACCCTGGCCCGCGCGCGTGATCGCTGGTGTCGATGGCTCGCCCCCGGCCGCCCTGGCCCTGCGGTGGGCCTGCCGCCGCGAGACCTGCGGCGATCTCGTCCTGGCCGTGTGTGCGTGGTCACTCGGTGCCTCTGGTGAGGACTGGGCGGCGCTGCCGGGAGCGAAGGCGGAGGCCCAGGGTGCGTACACCAGGTGCGGCCGCACCGCCAGGTGCTCCGGGCAGTCAGCGAGCGGCAATCGCGGGTCTACTGGCTGCTTGCCGGCCAACCGCCGGCATTCGTTGATGCGGTCGACGAGCACCTGGCACAGCACAGCGTCAGCGCCACCCTCAGGACCCGGGGGGTTCGGCGACCTGGCAGCGGCCGCCGCCTGGCCGCATCCGCTGGCGAGAGCGGGCCACACGCGTGCGTCGGCACTATTCGTGCCGAGCAGCCACGGCGCGGCCTGCGCCAGTCCGCTCTGCATTCGTTTGCCGGCGACGACGTGAGCTGAGACAAAAAAGACGCCATCTTTGGCCTGGTCTGGAAGGACGCCGACCCGTAAAATCCTGATCCGTCCGGTTCAACGGACGTTTTCGCAAGGGGCTGGGACACTGCATGGAAGACCTGGACTTTGGCATAGCGAAAGTAGCTACAAGAAGGACATACGCCCCTAGAGCTATTTACGTTCTGGGGCCCGGGACTCTGGTTGCCGCGCTGGTCGGCGTGTGCACGGCGCAGATGGCCATGGCCGCGCCGGCCGCGCTCAACGGCCTGTTTCAGCAGGACCTCGGCACGAGCTCGGCTCAGCTCACCTGGATCTCGGACGCGTTCCTGATCCCGGTCTGCATGCTGGAGCTCACCTTTGGCGTGCTGGGCGACCTGTTCGGGCGCAAGCGGCTCCTGGTCGGCGGTGCGCTGGTGATCGCGGTCGGCCAGGCCATGTCGGTGCTGCTCCCGGGGGCCTCGCTGCCGTCCGGCGCCAAGGTGCCTGTGCTGCCGGTGCTGTGGGCCAGCCTGGCGATCGTCGGCATCGGCGCAGCCGCCGTCTTCCCGACCAGCCTGGCCATGATCACCGCCGGCACGCACACCGCGGCGGCCCGGATCCGCTCCATCTCGTTGTGGGCGGCGGCGCTGTCGGCCGGTAACGCGGCTACTCCTGTGCTGGGCAGCCTGGTCGCCCGGTTGCGGTTCGGGTCGGACCCCTTTGCCGGCTGGAGATGGGCATTCTTGATGATCATGGCTGTTGCCGTGATCAGCGCTGTGGTGTCGCATCTGTCCGCGGCTGATTCATCCTCACCCGAGGGACGGTCGCTGGACTGGCTGGGCCAGGGGACGATCGCCGTGGCGCTGTTCGCGCTGATGTACGCGGTCGTGCAGGGCCCGAGCAGCGGATGGCGAAGCTGGAACATCATTGGCGGGTTCGCTGTCGGCGCTATTTTCCTGATGCTGTTCATCGTGGTGGAACGCAGGTCGGCGGCACCGCTGCTGCGCCTTGATTTCTTCCGCAACCGGAATCTGGCGGTGACGTCTGTCGTCACTGTCATCGGCATGTTCGCATTCCTGGGCATCGCCGATGCGACGAGCGTCCGGCTGTCGGCGATCCAGGGATTCAGCCCGGCGAAGACCGCGCTGGCGTTCTTGTGCTTCAACGGCCTGGCCGTGATCCAGCTGCCGGTCACGATCCGGCTGCTGCGCCACTACAGCCCCAAGTGGACGCTGAGCGGCGGGCTGACCCTGATGGCGTGCGGTGCGCTGTGGCTGGCAGCGATCCCGGCCGCGGACCTGTCCCTGGTTCCCGTCATTCCCGCGTTCATTGTCGTCGGTCTTGGTTTCGCCCTGGCCCTGACCGCGCTGTCGGTGATCGCCGTGAGCACGCCGCCCACCCACCTGGCCGGCATGTCCAGCGGCACTACGAGCATGCTGCGCGACCTCGGCTTCACCATGGGCCCGGCGGTCATCGGCGCAGTCGCGCTCAGCCAGGCCACTGCTCAGATCCGCCAGCAGCTCGCCGCCAGCCCAGCGCTGCGCTCGGCACTGGCGGCGTTCGTCGCGTCTCCGGCCCACGCCCCGGCCGCTCAGCGGCCAGCCCTGGAGTCCGCCGTGCACGCGGTGCAGTCGGGCCCATTAGGAGCCAACGCGGTCCCGGCTACACACGCCCTGCCCGGTGGCCTGGTAGTGACCTTCAACCCGCTGAAGCAGGTTGCCTTCGACGCGCTGAGCCACGCGTACTCGCTCGCATTCATCATCAGCGGGACCGCCGCGCTGCTGGCCGCCCTGCTCACCGTGATCGCGATGCGTTCGCACAGCGACGACACCCAGCTCGAACTGGAACTGCTCGATGAGTGAACGCACCGGAAACCAGCGGGAGGCCGCTACGCAGTCGCAGCCAAAAGCGTGGCCTGTCTTGTCGGGGACTGTTCCGTCCCTGGCCGAGGGCTATACACGGCGGCCCGAAACCGGGCCGGGACCATGGGAGACCCTGCAACCGGGCCTGACGGTCATCCTGGGTCCAGACAGGGATGTCAAAGCGCTGGCGGCGTGCCGCGACGGAACCGGGAAGACCCAGCTGGCGGCCGCGTTCGCCCGCAGGCTCTGGGGCTCAGCCGAACTTGACCTCCTGGTATGGGTGGACGCCGGCAGCCGCGACAGCATGGTCATGGGCTATGCGCGCGCCCTGGCCGACATCAGGGTTGCTGCTCCGCCGGGAAAGCCGGAAGCGGCAGCCGCCCAGTTCCTGGCCTGGCTGGCCGACACAGGCAAGCGCTGGCTGGTGGTGCTCGATGGCCTGGCCGAGCAGGCCGACGCCGAGGGACTGTGGCCGCAAGGGCCGAGCGGTCAGGTATGTGTCACGACCAGCCTGACCGGGCTGATCCCCAGTCCGGCTAGGTCAGGCGTTGCCACGCGGGCACAGGTAGCCCGAGCCCCGAAACCTGTGCCGGTCGCCGTGGGCCCATTCACTCAGCGCGAGGCTATTGAGTACCTGTCGGGCCGGCTCAACTACGACCCCTATCAGGCTTCGGGTTCCCTGGATCTGGCCATCTCCATGGACCTGCTGCCGGTCGGCCTGGCCCTGGCCGTGGCGCACATGCTGGACAGCGGGCACGACTGCGGCCGGTACCGGCTGGACTACGAGAAGTACCGGCGGAACCGTGATGACGGGATAGCCAGCGACCCGCTGGCACCCGCCTGGGTGCTCGCTGTCGACCGGGCGCAGCAACTGCCGCCGGCGCAGCTAGCGTGGCCGGCGCTGAAACTCGCCGCCGTGCTGGGTCTGGCCGGGATCCCAGGTGCGGTCCTCACCAGTTCGGCCGCATGCACGTACCTCACCGGGCAGCAAGCCGTCAGCTACAGCGACAAGGCCAGCGTGCGGGCCGCGTTCAGCAACCTGCAGCGGCTTGGCCTGGTTGCCATCGAGCCGGAAGACGAGGTCCGCACCCTGCGGATGTCAGCTGCGCTGGTGTCCTCCGTCCGGCAGGGGATGAACCCGGCGGAACTCCGGCAGGCAGTGCAGGCGGCGGCTGACGCGATATACCAGGCCTGGCCAGACAGCGAATCCCCGGCGGATATGGAACAAGCGTTCAGGGACTGCGCAACCAGTGTCAGGCGATGCGACGAAATGACGCTCTGGAACGCTGGCTGCCATCCGCTGATGGTGCGGGCCGGTCAGAGCCTTGACCGCGCCCCCATGGCCGAGACCGCCGTCGCCTACTGGCGCGACCTCGCCGCCCGTTCGGCCAGGTACCACGGTGCCGGGTCTCTGCTGACTCTCCAGCTTCGGGAGCGGCTCGCCAGCGCCGCGGCGGCGGCCGGGCGCACCGATGAAGCGATCAGCCTCCGTGAGGAACTGACCGCCGACATCGACGAGGTAGCGGGCCGGACGCACCCGCAGGCGATTACCTCCCGGGCCAGCCTGGCCCGCCTCTTCCGGAGCGCAGACCGGCTCAGTGAAGCAATCTCGCTCGGCAGCCGAGTCGCGGCCGACAGCGAGTACGTGCTCGGCCCGGCCCACGCGCAGACCACTGCGAGCCTGCGCGAGCTGGGCAGCGCGTACTTCGATGCCGGGCAGTATCGCGAGGCGATCGGCGTATTCGGGCAGTGCCTGTCCCTGCGCGCGCAGACGCTCGGTCAGATGCATGCCGAGACGATTTCTGTGCGGCGCCAGCTAGCGGAGGCTTACCGTCAGGCCGGTCAGGATAACGAGGCGATCAGGCTTTACCAAAGGACGCTGGCCCAGCTTGAGAACGCCGTCGGCACAAACCACTCCGACACGGTCACCGCACGCGAGCACCTGGCAATCGCCTGCCACCGCGCCGGGCGAACCGACCAGGCCACAGCCACCCTTGAACAAGCCCTGGCCGAATGGCGCCGTGTCCCGGGGGCTGGCCCCGAGAACACCATCAACACCCGGGCCAACCTGGCCGCTATCTACTGCATGACCGGACGGCTGAAGCAAGCGATCCAGTTCTACCAGAGCGAGATCGGCGATCTCGAGCAGATCTACGGCCCCGCTCACCCGGATACGCTCCGGGCCCGGTGGAACCTGGCCGCCGCCTACCATAAAGCCAAGCGACTTCCTGAGGCGATCGAGCTTGGCCAGGCTACCCTCGCCGACTGCGAGCGGGCACTGGGAACTGGCCATCCGGAAACCCTGACGACGCGCACGAACCTGGCGCTTGCATACCACGCGGCCGGCCAGCTGAAGCGGGCAAGTGCGCATTTCGATCGCGCGCTCCACGACAGCGAGCAGGCCGTCGGCCTGGACGAGCCCCTCACAAGCGAGGTGCGTATGCTCCGGACGTCCTATCTGGCCGGCCGCCAGGGAACTATGCCAATCATCGCTCCGCCCGGGATGTTATTGGATCGGTCGTGAGACCGGCTGGAAAAGAAGTGGCTCGCGGCCTCCTGGCCGCGAGCCGCCCGGAGTAGCGATACTCTCAGTGCCAGATAACAGTGCGCATAGCAGGCCCTCCTCCCGCAGTATCCAGCCTGTAGGAATTTGCGACGGCAAGCTTAGCTCCAAACAGTGTGGCGCATGGCAGGTCCCCCTCCAGCAGTATTCCGGCTTAGGGAATGTCGGTACGCTTAGTTCCACCAGGTAGTGTGCGTGACCGACCTCCTACTGGCTGACTCGGCCTAAAGGATGTAGCAGTGCGTTGAGACCTACGCAGTGCCAATAGCATAGCCCATTTTCGGCCACGATACCGGGATCTTTGCGCTGTTTGATCTCGTGTTTCGGGCGTCCTTTACGCGGTCAGGGCGCTGACGGGTGTCGGTCAAGCCCAGCAGCGGGTTGGCGTGCAGCTCTCGCCGTTGGAAGTGCCAGTGCCATGGCGCAGAGCGCGCCGATCCGGTGGGCGGCGCAGGTCGGCTGGGCACTGGGGACCGGCTGGGGAACAGAAGTGGCTCGCGGCCATTTGGCCGCGAGCCACTTATAGTAACGATACGCTTAGTACCAGTAAGTCGTACGCATGCCAGCCTCCTTCCAGCGCTAGCAGACCTAACCAATGTTTGGGATACGTTCAGCCGAGGAAAGTCCTGCGCATGGCACGCCTCTCCTCTACCGCTATTCGGTCAGAGGAATGCCGCAGAGGCACGCTCAGCTCAAATAACCATGTCCGCATGGCAGGCCTCCTTCCGGCGACTGCCTAAAGGACGTGGCAGGTGCGCTGAGAAGTGCAGTTCGAATAGCGTACCGCCTTTTCGGTCAGGGTCCAATAGCGTTTGGATAATTTGACCTGGTGTTCCCGATGTCTGTTTACATGCCGTGGGCCCGACAAAGCCGGCTGCGCAGCGGGCTGGCGTTCAGCTCTCGCCGTTGTGAGTGCCAGGGCCAGGGCGCAGAGCGCGCCAATCCCGCCGGCGACTGC
>Ga0335074_10005278_pt1 | contig 17851 bp, 16 predicted proteins | sample Lox_Sample_23_FD_206715 | JGI IMG/M metagenome (GOLD analysis project Ga0335074, IMG submission 206715) | Soil microbial communities from Loxahatchee National Wildlife Refuge, Florida, United States - Lox_Sample_2.3 | ecosystem: Environmental > Terrestrial > Soil > Wetlands | place: USA... | reverse complement strand
TCGTTGGTGAAGTTCTCTTGGCGGCTGGCGTCGGTCAGCACCGGCCCGGCCAGCTCCATCCCGACCAGCGACCAGGTACCGGAGGAGATGTAGGCGAAGTTGCCGCCGCTGGCCGGGACGCTCACAACCGCCGAGGCGGTGTCGTGCGAGCCGACCGCGATCACCGGCAGGCCAGCCGGCAGCCCGGGCACCTCAGGCAGCACCTCGCCGATGACGTGGCCGGGCTCGCGCAGCGCCGGGAACAGGCCCGGGGCGATCCCCGCCCGCTCCATCAGCGAGGTCGCCCAGACCCGCGCCCGCACGTCGAGCAGCTGGGTGGTGGACGCGTTGGTGATCTCGGCCCCGGCCGAGCCGGTGAGCCAGTAGCCGAGCAGGTCCGGGATCAGCAGCAGCGTGCCGGCCGCCGCGAGCTGCGGGGTGCCGGCCGCGGCGACGAGCTGGCAGAGCGTGTTGATCGGCATCTGCTGGATGCCGGTGGCCTGGTACAGCTCCGCCGCCGGAACCGCGGCGAGCACCCGCTCGACGACGCCGTCGGTGCGAGCGTCCCGGTAGTGCACCGGGTTGCCGAGCAGCGCGCCGCCGGAGTCGAGCAGCCCGTAGTCCACCCCCCAGGAATCGACCCCCAGGCTGGCCAGGTCGTGATCGTGGGCCGCCACCTGGAGACCGTTCAGGATCTCCTGATAGATCCGGAGGATGTCCCAGTGGAGCGTCCCGCCCGCCCGCACCGGGATGTTCGGGAACCGGTGCACCTCGCGCGGCTCCAGCAGGCCGGGGCCAACGCGGCCGGTCATGACCCGTCCCGACGACGCGCCGAGGTCAGCGGCGGCGACGAGGGCCGGGCCGGTCACAGGATCCCGCGCTGAGCCGCCCAGACCACCGCCTGGATCGGGGTGCGGAGGCCCAGTTGGTCGCAGATGTGCCTGATGCGCCGGCGGACCGTGCGCTCGGACGTGCACAGCCGCCGCGCCACCGCGTCCAGCGGCAGGCCCTCGGCCAGGAGGCCGAGCAGGGCCACATCATCGCCGCTCAGCGAAGGGCACTCGGCGCGGGGCGATCCCATCGCGCTCCTCCCGGTCGGCTAGCGGAGGAAGGCGGCCGTCACCCCGCCGTCCACCGGTACGTGCGTGCCCGTGGTCAGCGCGAGGTCACCGGCGGTCAGCGCCACGACGGCCGCGGCGACGTGGTCGGGCAGGACCTCGTGTTTCAGCAGCGTGCGCTGCGCGTAGTACGCGCCGAGCTCGGCCTCGGGGACGCCGTAGACCGCGGCCCGCTGCGCGCCCCACCCCCCGGCGAAGATGCCGGACCCGCGGACCACACCGTCCGGGTTGATGCCGTTGACCCGGACACCGATCCCGCCGAGCTCAGCGGCCAGCAGCCGGACCTGGTGGGCCTGGTCGGCCTTGGCCGCACCGTAGGCGATGTTGGCCGGGCCGGCCACGACCGAGTTCTTGCTGCAGATGTAGACGATGTCACCGCCCATCCGCTGCCCGGTCAGCACCCGCGCCGCCTCGCGGGACACCAGGAACGAGCCCCGGGCCATCACGTCGTGCTGGATGTCCCAGTCGGCGGCCGTGGTCTCGAGCAGCGGCCGGGAGATAGACAGCCCGGCGTTGTTCACTACCAGGTCGACGCCCCCGAACGCGAGCACCGCCTCGGCGAACGCCGCTGCCACCGCGGCCTCGTCGGTCACGTCCACAGCGACATCCGCCGCGACGTCGGCCGCCGGGCCCGCTGGCGACACCTCGGCCGCGATCTGGCCGGCGACTTTGCTGGCCGCGGCCGCGTCCTTGTCCGCGATCACCACGCACGCGCCCTCGGCGGCCAGCCGGTGGGCCGTGGCCGCGCCGATCCCGGAGCCTGCCCCGGTGACCAGCGCGACCCGGGTGGCCAGCGGCCTGGGCTTCGGCCGCCGGCGCAGCTTCGCCTCCTCAAGTTCCCAGTACTCGATCCGGAACTTCTCGACCTCGCTGATGGGGGAGTACTCCGATACCGACTGGGCGCCGCGCATCACGTTGACCGCGTTCACGTAGAACTCGCCCGCGACCCGCGCCGTCTGCTTGTCCGCGCCGAAGCTGAACATGCCAACCCCTGGAACAAGGACAATCGCTGGGTCAGCGCCGCGCATGGGCGGCGAGTCGGCCGCGGCGTGGCGTTCATAGTAAGCGCGGTAGTCGTCGCGGTAGGCGGCATGCCGCTCGGCCAGGCGGGCCACGGCTGCCTCAAGCGGCGCGGACGGCGGCAGGTCCAGCACCATCGGCCGCACTTTGGTCCGCAGGAAGTGGTCCGGGCAGGAGGTGCCGAGCGCCGCCAGCCTGAGGTGGTCACTCCCGGCCAGGAACTCCAGCACCTGAGGCCGGTCGGTGAAATGGCCGACCTGCCGCCGGTCGGTCGAGGCCAGGCCCCGGATCACCGGCGCGAGCGCCGCGGCGCGGGCGCGGCGCTGCGCCTCAGACAGCGGAAGGTTTTCCTGGATGATTTTTCCGAACGGGTCCCCGCGAGCCGTCTCCTCGAGAAAGCGCCGGGCTGTCCCGATCATCTCCAGTGAGTTGGCCGCGCACTCGTCGCTGGTCGCGCCCCATGCGGTGATGCCATGGCCACCGAGGATCACGCCGATCAGGTCCGGGTTCGCCCGCTGGACCGCGGCGATGTCCAGGCCCAGCTGGAAGCCGGGCCGCCGCCACGGCACCCAGGCCACGCGGCCGCCGAAGCACTCGGCGGTCAGCCGCTCGCCGTCGGCGGCGGTGGCCAGCGCGATCCCGGAATCTGGGTGCAGGTGGTCCACGTGTGGCAGGCCGACCAGGCCGTGCATGGCGGTGTCGATGGACGGGGCCGCGCCACCCTTGCCGAACAGGCAGTAGTCGAACGCGGCGACCATCTCGTCCTCGCGCTCGACGCCCGGGTAGACCCCGGTCAGCGCGCGGAGCCGGTCCAGGCGCAGGACGGCGAGCCCGTCAGCGGTCAGCGTGCCCAGGTCGCCGCCGGATCCCTTGACCCACAGCAGTTCCGCCGGGTCGCCCGTCACCGGGTCGGTGGCCGTCCCCTTGGCTGAGGTGTTGCCGCCGGCGTAGTTGGTATTGCGGGGATCGGAGCCGAGCCGGTTGCTGCGCGCCAGCAACTCGGCGACAACCTGGGGCTGCGGCGGTGCCATCAGGTGCTGCCCCAGCTCGCGGGTGTGCCGCCTACCCGGCCGGCGATGATCTTCTCTTGGTACCCGGACCGGTAGTAGGCACCAACCGGGTCCGGGTCCAGGCCCATGTCCACCCGCAGTTCGGCCAGCAGCGGGCGGACGTCGGTGTTGTACGCGTCCATCAGCACCGCGTTAGCGCCGAGCACGTCGCCGGCCTGCTGGGCGGCGGCCAGTGCTTCGGTGTCGACCAGCAGGGCTTTGGCCGCTGCCTCCTGTACGTTCATCACCGACCGGATCTGCCCCGGAATCTTGGGTTCGATGTTGTGGCACTGGTCGAGCATGAACGCGATCCCGGCGGCTGGCCGCAGCGCGTCGGCCGCGATCACCTCGCGCAGGATGCGGAACAGCTGGAACGGGTCGGCCGCGCCGACCATCAGGTCGTCGTCAGCGTAGAACCGGCTGTTGAAGTCGAACCCGCCCAGCTTTCCTGCGCGCAGCAGCATCGCGACGATGAACTCGATGTTGGTGCCGGGTGCGTGATGGCCGGTGTCCACGACCACCTGAGCCTTCGGCCCGAGCGCCGTGCAGTGGATCAGCGCGGTGCCCCAGTCGGGCACGTCGGTGGTGTAGAAGTACGGCTCGAAGAACTTGTACTCCAGCAGCATCCGCTGGTCTGGTCCGAGCCGTTCGTAGACAGCCTGCAGAGCCTCGGCGAGCCTCTCCTGGCGCAACCTGATGTCATCCTGACCCGGGTAGTTCGTGCCGTCGGCGAACCACAGCTTCAGGTCGGCCGAGCCGGTCGCGTCCATGATGTCGACGCACTCCAGCAGGTGATCGAGGGCCTTGCGGCGGATTGCCGGGTCGGCGTTGCACACGCTGCCGAGCCGGTAATCCTCATCCTGGAACGTGTTCGAGTTGACGGTCCCGATGCGGATGCCAGCGTCCCGGGCGTAGGCGGCCAGGGCCGCGTAGTCGTCGACCCGGTCCCACGGAATGTGCACGGCCACGCTGGGCGCGACGCCGGTGTACGCGTGCACCTGGGCGGCATCGTCGACTTTCTCCCGCGGGTTGCGGGGCACCCCGGGCTGCTGGAACACCTTGAACCTGGTCCCGGTGTTGCCGAACGCCCACGAGGGGATCTCGATCCGGTGCTCGCGGAGCGCGTTCTTCACTGTGGTCAGGTCAGGCATTCTGGGTCATCTCCATAGAGCTTTCTCTGCGATTCAGTCCACGTGGAAGATCTCGGTGACCCTGCGGAAGGCCTGGTCGGGTGGCAGCCCGCCGAGATCGGCGAAGAACGGCTGCATCTCCGCCTGCCAGCGCGCGTTGACCTCCGCCTGTGCCATCCGGCGCCCAGCGGCCGCGTAATCATCGGTCTCGAGATAACCGACGAGCAGCCCATCGTCGGTCAGGAACAGCGAATAGTTCGACCAGCCCGCTTCCTGCAGCGCCTTGGTCATCTCCGGCCACACCTCCCGGTGCCGGGCACGGTACTCCTCAAGCCTTTCTGGCCTGATCCGGCCGAGAAAGCACACGCGCTCCATCCGGATGTCCCTTCGGGGGTTGGCGGGGGCGCGAGGACAGGCCTCGCACCCCCGCCGCGGCGTCAGAAGTTGAAGTTGTTGATGTTGGACGAGTCGAAGACGGTTGGCGGGCCGAGCAGGATCGTGTGGTCGGCTCCGACCGTGTACTTGCCGAGCTTGCCGGCCGTGAAGGTCTGGCCAGCCGCATTGGTGATCTTCTTGGACGCGAGCTCGACCGCCGCGTAGGCGGCGAGATAGCCCAGGTTCGCCGGGTTCCAGAGGATGAACTGCGGCGCCACGCCGTCAGCCACGTACTTCTTCATCTCGTCCGGTGTGCCCAGTCCGGTCACGATGACCTTGCCCTTCCACTGGGGCGTGTCCACGACCTGGGATGCGGCCAGGATGCCGACGGTGGTCGGCGAGATGATGCCCTTGAGGTTCGGGTAGTGCTCCAGCAGGCCCTCGGTCACCTGGGTCGCTGTCGGCGGGTCGTCATTGCCGTACACGATCGACACGAGCTTGATGTTCGGGTACCTGGTCAGCTCCTGCTTCATGTACCCGATCCAGGCGTTCTGGTTGGTCGCGGTGGCCGCGGCCGAAACGATCCCGATCTCGCCGCTGTCATGGATCTCCTTGGCCAGCACGTCCACTTCGCTGGTCCCGATCTCCGCGGTGGACGCCTGGTTGACGAAAAGGTCACGGCAAGTTGGAGCGTCCGAGTCGTAGGTCACGACAGTGATGCCCCGCTTCATCGCTTCGTTGAGCGTCGGGCACAGCGCCGACGGGTCGGTCGCCGACACGATCAGAACGTTGGCCCCCTTGGCGATCGCCGCCTGGATGGCCGGGATCTGTGACGCGGGCGTGGCCGCGGTCCCGCTGGTCTCCTGGCCCGACTCGCCCAGTGCGTTCAGGGCGGCTATCGCACCGCCAGTCTTAGCGCTGTCGGCAGTCGTGAAGTAGTTGTTGCCGAGGTTCTTCGGGATGATGAAGACCTTGAGGCCCGTTTTCAGGCCACCCGAGCTGGTGCCCGAGCCGCCTGAGGCGGGCGACGAACTGCACGCCGCCGCGAGAATCGACAGCGCGGCGACCGTCGCAAGGAGAGGCAGGGATCTCCTTCTGTGCGTTCTGTGTGCAGCACTCATCGATGAATCCTTTCAACTCTCGACCCAAAAAACTGGGGCTGCCGGTTGCTGCATGCTGCTTGCTGCATGCTGATCGTGTCGCGCTACTCATCGCCAGATCCGATCGGCGACGCCGTGCCTGCGCCTCTCCTTGGGATCACACCGCGCAGCCGGCCTGCGCGAGCTGCCATGATCGGTACGAACACGCTGACCAGCAGGAGGCCGCCCACGGGGATGCTGGCCGCCTCCTGGTTGAAGTTCGTCAGCAGCAGTGCGTTCTGGAGCCCGGCGAACGCGAGCACCCCGAGCACAACGCCGACGATCGTTCCCTTGCCGCCGAAGATGGAGACACCGCCGAGCAGGACGACGGCGACCACGTCCAGCTCGAGACCAAGACCGTTGGTGTTGACCGACGTCGAGAGGCGGAAAGTCAGGAGCACCCCGGCGAGGGAGCAGACCACCCCGGAGACGATGAACAGCATGGTCTTGATGCGCTTGACCCTGATCCCGGCGAATGTGGCAGCTTCCGGGCTGGCGCCCATCGCGTAGATCGACCGGCCGACCGGGGTGAAGTGGATGACCACGCCGAAGATCACGGCCAGGACGATGAAGATGGCGCCCGAGTACGACAGGTTGGTGTTGAACACCCCGGACACGCCGACGTTGGCGTAACTGCCGGGGAAGTTCGAGACCGTGTTGGGGCCAAGCACGATGTCGGCCACGCCGCGGTAGAGGCCGAGCGTTCCGATCGTGACCGCCAGCGACGGCAGGCGGAGCCTGGTGATCAGCAATCCGTTGATCGCACCCGCCAGCACGCCGACCACCAGGATGACGGCGAAGATGGCCAGCATCGACCAGTGCCTGTGCCAGAGATATCCCAGCAGCGCACTGGACATGCCCATGATCGACGCGACGGAGAGGTCGATCTCGCCGCTGATGACGATCAGCGTCATCGGCAGCGCCATGATCGCAATCTCGCCGGACTGCAGGCCGAGGTTGAAGATGTTGTTGCCGGTCAGGAACTCCGACGAGGTTGAGACGCCGAGCACGCCGATGGCTATGACCACCAGCACAAGGCCGGTCTCCCAGCGCAGCCAGGCCAGCGGAGCTCTGTGTTCAGGTTCCACCGTCGGCACCTCTCTTGCGCAGGGCCGCCGCGAGTCTGACTGAGATGCCGCGGTCGATGGCGATGGCCAGCAGCAGCAGGAACCCGGCTATCGCCTGGTCCCAGAAGTCGGAGATGCCGAGCACGTCCAGAGCGACGTTGATGGTCCCGAGCAGGAGCGCCCCGATGCCGGCGCCGATCACGCTGCCGCTGCCGCCGAAGATCGCGACGCCGCCGACCACGGCCGACGCGATCACGATCAGCGAGAAGTTGGTGCCTCCGGCGCTGGTGTTGATCGTCTGGTACTGCGCCGCCCACAGCACGCCGCCAAGTCCCGCGATTCCGCCGCACAGCGTGAAAGCGGTGAACACTCGCCTGGCCACGGGTATGCCGGCCAGCCGGGCACCGTCGGGATTCGAGCCGATCGCGTACATCTCGCGGCCAGAGCGGAACGTGCGCAGGTAGTAGGCGCCGGCGCCGATCACAACGGCCACCGCGATCGCGAGCCACGGAATGTCGAGCACGGTGACCGTGGGAATGGCCACGAACGCGCTCGGCAGCGAGGAAGCCACCACCTCGTTGCCGCCGACGACCAGGATGTCGATGCCCTGGATGATGTAGAGGGTCGCCAGCGTGACTACGAGGCTTGGCACCCGCCCGAGCGCGACCATGATCCCGTTCGCTGCGCCGAACGCCAGCCCGATCCCGAGCCCGATCAGGAAAACCACCGGGATCGGGATGCCGTGCACGTGCCCGAACATGCCCGCGGACAGATAGGCGGACAGCGCCAGCACCGACTGCACCGACAGGTCGACGTTCCTGGTGAGGATCACCATGGTCTCGCCTAGCGCGACCAGCGCGTAGACCGAGGCGTTGACCAGGATGAACTGGATATTCGACGAGCTGACGAACCGGGGCTGGATAAGCGCGGTCACCAGGACGAACAGCGCGAGGACGGCGATGATCCCGGTTTCCCTCACCCGGAAGACCCGCTCGGTCAGCCGGCGCGAGCCAGCGTCAGCAGGCGCGCCCGAAGGCTCTCGCGCTGGGGCCACGGCTGTTCTCACCACTGGGTCATCACCACGGGACCTTCACCGGGCCTGACCCTGGAGCTGGCCGGTAGCCGCCGACATGATCTTCTCCTCCGATGCCTCTGAACGGGCGTACTCCGCGACCAGCCTGCCCTCCCGCATCACCAGGATCCGGTCGCCAACGCGGAGCACCTCGGGCAGTTCCGAGGAGATCATCAGGATCGCGACACCGTCGCGGGCGAGTTGCGTCAGCAGCCGGTGCACTTCCGCCTTGGTGGCCACGTCGATGCCCCGGGTCGGCTCATCCACGATCAGCAGGCTCGGGTTGCGCCCCAGCCACTTGGCCAGCACCACCTTCTGCTGGTTGCCGCCCGAGAGCTGGAAGACGGGGTCGGTGAGCCGCCCGAACTTGATCCGCAGCTTCAGCGCCCAGTCGGCGGCGAAGTCGTGTTCCGACTTCCCGGTGATCAGCCCAAGGTGGCGCAGCCGGTTCAGCGATGCCAGCGCCATGTTCTGCTGCACCGACATGTCCATGACCAGGCCCTGCTGACGGCGGTCCTCGGGCACGAAACCCACTCCGGCGGCCATCGCGCTGGTCGGGGATGACCTGTGCAGCGGCCGGCCGTGCACGGTGACCGCCCCGGCGTCATAGCTGTCGATCCCGAAGATGGCCCGGGCCACCTCGCTCCGGCCTGCCCCCACCAGCCCGGACAGCGCGACGATCTCTCCGGCGCGGACGTCGAAGGAGATGTCGGTGAACACGCCCTCCCTGGTCAGGCGCTGTACCTGCAGCACCTGGTCGCCAGGAGCGCTGGCCTGGCCGACGGTACGCTCCTCCAGGTTCCGGCCCACCATGGCGCGGACCAGGTCATCGGCTGTGAGCCCGTCGAGCTTGCTGGTCAGCACCTGGCTGCCGTCGCGCATCACCGTGACCCGCTGGCAGATCTCGAAGACCTCCTCCAGGCGGTGCGAGATGAACAGCACAGCGGCGCCGGAGGCGCGCAGCGTCGCCGTCACGTCGAAGAGCCTGGCTACCTCGGCCGCCGACAGCGCGGCGGTCGGCTCGTCCATGATGATGACCCTGGCCTGCAGGGACAGCGCCTTGGCGATCTCGATGATCTGCTGGTCGGCGATGGAAAGGCCGCGGCAGATCCGGCCCGGGTCGAGCCGGACGCCCAGCTCGTCGAAGAGCGCCCGGGCCTGAGCCCGCATCTGGCGCGAGTCGATCCGCCTGCCCGGCCTGAGCGGCTGGCGTCCCATGAAGATGTTCTCGGCCGCTGTCAGGTCGGGGAACAGCGTGGGTTCCTGGTAGATGACCGCTATCCCGGCGTCCCTCGCGGCGGCCGGGCTGTGCAGCATGATCGGGTCGCCGTTCACCGCCAGCCAGCCGCCGTCCGGCCTGTGCACTCCGGCGAGGATCTTGACCAGAGTGGATTTGCCTGCGCCGTTCTCGCCGACGAGCCCGTGAACTTCGCCGCCGTACAAGTCGATCGATGCGTCGACGAGCGCGTGCACGGCGCCGAACGACTTCGCTGCGTGGCTCAGCGATAGCAGCGGGACGCGCGGAGGATCAGCGGGCTGGGGAGCAGCGGGCTGGGGAGCAGCGGGCTGGGGAGCAGGGTCCGCGGGCGGAGTCGCGCCGCCCGAACTCGCGCCGGGCTCCAGACCACCCGAACTCGCGGCGCTGGGCCCAGGGTTCATGGATGTCCTCCGCCGATCGCTTCGTGGCAAGGCGCTTAGCCCTCACGCTCCGGGCCTGGCTGGCCGGGTTCCGGTCCGCCGCTATCAGTCCGCTCGATGTGCCGTAAAAGGTTTATGGAACGTTTCAACTATGTGAGACAGTGTCTTTGCCCGTTACGCGACTGTCAAGACCGGGTGAAGTTCGTGGTCGGTTCGTTATGAGAGGAGCGGTGGAGCGTGCCGGGCACCACTCAGCCGCCGCACCGCGACAGCCTCGCAGCTTCTCTCCGATGCCCGCGAATGTGGTTTTCGTCACTCAAACGGCCGCCTTGTCGTGATCGCAAAGCCCTGAGCTGGACGTTTCCCCCGTTGTAGGTAACTCTGTAGGTCGATAGTGGAAACCTCCGGATACGTTGAAGCGTCGAACATGTATGAGTGCATATGTGGCATGGGGGGACGATGAGGATATGAGTACTGCCCAACTCGTCTTAGTCGATCAGTCTGGTGCCAAGCAGTCGATCCCGCAGCCGTCCACGGCCCGGGCGATGATGGAGGCCGAGCGAGCCATCCGGCGCCTTGGCCGTCACCTGCGCGAGGTCAAAGTGGTGAGCCGCAACACTGCTATCGCTCGCTGGAAGGCCGACGAACTGCACTGGGAACGTATGGCCTGATCATCACGTCGGCTGCTCAGCGACCGAACGGCAGCCAGTGAGCAAGCGTCGACCCTGGTCATCACCGAACTGGCGTTGCCTCAGCATGCGGTGTGTACTGGCTTCGCCAGGTCAGTTGAGGCAAAAATGGATAGCACACGCAGCAGAGCGACCAGAGCTGCGGTAACGGCTCTGGTCGTGTCCTGCTGCGGCGCGCCGGCTGGTGATCGGCCGGTGACCGAGAGGACGACGTGGCACTTACCCCGAACGGGTCGGCAGCGCGGCCGGTCATGGCCGACGTTGCCAGGCTGGCTGGTGTCTCGCACCAGACGGTGTCGCGGGTACTCAACGGCCACCCTAATGTGAGGCCGCAGACCCGTGCGGGCGTGCTCGCCGCCATCCGGGAGCTCGGCTACCGCCGCAACGCCGTGGCCAGGTCGCTGGTCACCGGGCGCACTCAGTCGCTCGGCGTGATCAGCTTCGACACCACGCTCTACGGACCGGCGTCGATGCTCTACGGCATCGAGCGGGCGGCGCATCCCCGGTATTCGGTGACGATCACAAGCGTGCCGACGTTCGACAGCCGCTCGATGCAGGCAGCCGTAGACCGGCTGCTCGGCCAGGGAGTCGACGGGGTCATCGTCATCGCGTCGGAGACGCCGGCTATCGAGGCGCTGGCCGGCGTGCGCGTGGACGTCCCGCTCGTCGCGGTCGGCTGCGGCACGAGCGCGCCGCTGGACTCGGTGGCCATCGACAACATCGCCGGGGCCTTCGAGGCCACCCAGTACCTGCTCGGCCTCGGCCACCGCACCGTCTATTACGTCGGCGGCCCGGACTCCACCGTCGACGCCCGCGAGCGCGCGGATGGGTGGGAGCGGGCCCTGCGGGAGGCCGGTGCCCCGGTGCCGGAGATCACCCACGGGGACTGGTCAGCCAGTTCCGGTTACGAAACCGGCCACCGGCTCGCCTCGATGCAAGAGGTGACCGCCGTTTTCTGCGCCAACGACCAGATGGCCCTTGGCCTGCTGCGCGCTCTCGCCGAGCACGGCCGGCAGGTCCCCGCCGACGTCAGCGTCGTCGGGTTCGATGACATCCCGGAGTCCGCGTACTTCCTGCCCCCCCTGACCACGGTCCGGCAGGACTTCGGCGACCTCGGCCGGCAGGCCCTGCGGCTGCTCCTTGACCGGATCAGCGACCGCCAGGCGCCCTCCGAAAGGCTTCCGCTCCCCCCGGAGCTCGTTGTGCGCGCCAGTACGGCCTCGCCCACGAGCTGAGCAGCGAACAAGGAAGGCCCCCATGGAACAGGCCAGTACCGACCGGCCCGGCACTGTTAGCGCTCACAGCGGTGACGCCTGCGTCATCGGCGTCGACTACGGCACGCTGTCCGGGCGGGCCCTGGTCGTGCGCGTTAGCGACGGCGCTGAGCTTGGCACCGCCGTGCATGAGTACAAGCACGGTGTGATGGACACGACGCTCGCCGCGACTGGCGAGGCGCTGCCACCGGACTGGGCGCTCCAGGACCCTGAGGACTACCGCGACGTGCTGCGCCAAGCGGTGCCCGAGGCCATCGCCCGGGCTGGTATCGACCCGTCCCTGGTCGTCGGCATCGGCACCGACTTCACCGCGTGCACCGTGCTGCCGGCCATGGCCGATGGCACGCCGCTGTGCCAGGCTCCCGGCCTGGCAGGCAGGCCGCATGCCTATCCGAAGCTGTGGAAGCACCACGCCGCGCAGCCGCAAGCCGACCGGATCAACGCGCTCGCCGCCGAGCGCGGGGAATCGTGGCTGGCCAGATACGGAGGCAAGATCTCGTCCGAATGGGAGTTCGCCAAGGCGCTGCAGCTCCTGGACGAGGACCCGGACCTGTACCGGCTGACCGACCGCTGGATCGAGGCGGCCGACTGGATCATCTGGCAGCTGACCGGGGTCGAGACCCGCAACTCGTGCACAGCCGGTTACAAGGGCATCCGGCAGGACGGCCGGTATCCCTCGCCCGAGTTCCTGGCCGGGCTCGACCCGCGGTTCGCTGACTTCGCCCGCGACAAGCTTGAGCACCCGGTGCTGCCGCTCGGCGCCAGGGCCGGATCCCTGACCGCCGAGGCCGCCGGCTGGACCGGCCTGCCGGAGGGAATCGCTGTCGCCGTCGGCAACGTCGATGCGCACGTCACCGCGCCCGCGGCCGACGCGATCGCGCCCGGGCAGATGGTCGCGATCATGGGGACGTCCACCTGCCACGTGATGAACTACGACCGGCTGGCCGAGATCCCCGGCATGTGTGGCGTGGTCGACGGCGGAATCCTAGCCGGGCTCTGGGGATACGAGGCGGGCCAGAGCGGCGTCGGCGACCTCTTCGCCTGGGTGGTCGACCACGCGACGCCGCAGTCCTACGAGCAGGAGGCGGCGCGGCGCGGCATCAGCCTGCACGACCTGCTGTCGGAAGAGGCAGCCGCGCAGCCCGCCGGGGCGCACGGGCTGGTCGCGCTCGACTGGCTGAACGGCAACCGCAGCGTGCTGACCGACCACCACCTGTCCGGGGCGATCGTCGGCCTCACGCTGGCCACCCGGGCGCCCGACATCTACCGGGCGCTGGTGGAGTCGACCGCATTCGGCACGCGGGTCATCATCGACAGCTTCGCCGAGGCCGGGCTCCCGGTCACCGAGCTGGTCATCGCCGGCGGGCTGATGAAGAACGGGTTCGTGATGCAGGTCTACGCGGACGTCACCCGCCGGCCGCTGAGCGTGATCAGCTCCGAGCAGGGGCCAGCCCTCGGGTCGGCCATACATGCCGCGGTCGCGGCGGGCTATTACCCCGACGTTCCGCAGGCCGCTGCGGCGATGGGCGGCAGGCTCGAGACCGTATACCAGCCCGACCCGGCCAGCGCGGACGTCTACGACCGCCTCTACGCCGAGTACCTGCTGCTGCATGACTACTTCGGCCGGGGCAGCAACGAAGTGATGCACCGGCTCCGCGCCCTGCGCGACGAGACCATCGCCGAAGAAGCCGGCCAGCTCGGGAGCGTTCAGTGAGCGCAATTGAAGAGGTCAGGATGTCCGTCTGCCAGCTGCACTCGGAACTGGCCGGGGCGGGGCTGGTCGCCTGGACGTCGGGGAACGTGTCGGCCCGGGTCCCGGGCGAGGAGCTCATGGTGATCAAGCCGAGTGGCATCGGCTACGCCGAGCTGACCCCGGAGTCGATGGTGGTGTGCGACCTGAACGGCAAGCGCATTGACGACGTGCTCGTCAACCCCACCGAGTACCGCCCGTCCAGTGACACCGCCACCCACGCCTACGTGTACCGGCATCTTCCGGAGGTCGGCGGCGTGGTGCACACGCACTCCGCGTACGCGACCGCGTGGGCCGCGCGGGGCGAGGCGATCCCGTGCGTCATCACGGCGATGGCCGACGAGTTCGGTGGCGAGATCCCGGTAGGGCCGTTCGCGCTGATCGGCAGCGATGAGATCGGCCGCGGCATCGTGGCCACGCTGTCCGGCCACCGGTCGCCCGCCGTCCTGATGCGCAGCCACGGCGTGTTCACTATCGGGCCCACCGGCCGCGCCGCCGTGAAGGCCGCGGTGATGTGCGAGGACGCGGCCCGCACGGTTCACCTGGCCCGCGCGTTCGATGGCGAGCTGGCCTCCCTCACGCAGCAGCAGATCGACGCGCTCTACCGGCGCTACCAGGAGGAATACGGCCAGCGCTGAGGCCAACCAGGTCAGCGGGCGAGGATGTCGGCGAGGTTGTAGGTGACTGGCTCTTCGAGCTGGGCAAAGCCGCATGACGTCGGGTCGCGGTCGGGCCGCCAGCGGACGAACTGCGCGGTATGCCGGAACCTGGTGCCCTCCATGTGCTCGTAGCGCACCTCGACGACCCGCTCCGGGCGCAGCGGCACGAACGAGAGGTCCTTGGCTGCGTTCCATCGGCTGTGCTCGGCATCGCGTGGTCCCCTGACACCGGCTGGCATCTGGGCTGCCCAGTTCCACGGGTGCTGGTCGAAGGTCGTCACCAGCGGCTGCAGTTCGGTGAACAGCTCCCGGCGGGTCGCGGCCGGGAACGCGCCGATCACGCCGACGCTGGCCAGGTTCCCGGCCTCGTTGTAGAGGCCGAGCAGCAGCGACCCGATCGCGTCCGGGCCGCTCTTGTGCACCCGGTACCCGGCGACGACGCAGTCGGCCGTGCGCTCGTGCTTGATCTTGAACATGACCCGCTTGTCCGGCTCGTAGATGCCGTCAAGCGGCTTGGCGACGATGCCGTCAAGGCCAGCGCCCTCGAACTGGCTGAACCACTGCGTGGCCAGGTCCCGGTCAAGGGTTGCCGGGGTCAGGTGGAACCGCGGTGTGGGCGTCGCCAGCGCCTGCTCCAGCGCCGCCCGGCGGCCGGCGAACCCGGTCTGGGTGTAATCGGTGTCGCCTAGCGCGAGCAGGTCGAACGCGATGAACTCGGCCGGTGTCTGCTCGGCCAGCAGCCGCACCCGGCTGTCCGCCGGATGGATCCGCTGCAGCAGCGCCTCGAAGTCAAGGCGCCGCCCCGCGGCATCAGGGATGACAATCTCACCATCCAGAACGATTTTCTCCGGCAGACCCTGGGCGGCCTCGATCAGTTCCGGGAAGTAACGGGTGAGGGGTCGCTCGTTGCGGCTGCCCAGCTCAACCTCGGGGCCGTCGCGGAACACGATCGACCGGAACCCGTCCCATTTCGGCTCGAAACTCAGCTCGCCGGTCGGGATGTTCTTCACCGCCTTGGCCAGCATCGGCGGCACCGGCGGGGGCACAGGAAGGCGCATGAGCCTTATCTTCCCTGATCAGCCAGCCCCTGGACCTCGTTCTGGCCTTTGTTCAGGCGGGCGGTCCACTTCTCCTCTATCCGACCGTAGCGCCAGATCGCCATCGCGCCGGCCCAGGTGGCGATGAACATGCCGACGATCACGAAGCCGGCGGTGTTGATGTTGAAGTTGTACATGAAGCCCCAGAACCCGCTGGTCTGGCTGATCCCGTGGACTTCCTGCGGTATCAGGCTGAGGGTCTCGACACCGCCGATGAACACACAGATGGCGACGGAGAGACCGGTGATGGCCAGGTTGTAGTAGACCTTGCGGACCGGGTTGAAGAAGGCCCAGCCGTAGGCGGCGTTCATGAACACGCCGTCGGAGGTGTCCATCACGCTCATGCCCGCGGTGAACAGGATCGGCAGGGCCAGGATGGCCTGCCAGGCGATGTGCTCGGAGGCCAGCAGCGCGGTGGTGGTCAGCAGTGCGACCTCGGTGGCTGTGTCGAAGCCCATGCCGAACACCACACCGACCGGGTACATCTGCCACTCTTTGTCGATCGCTTTCATCCACCGGCCGAAGAACCGGTAGAAGAAGCCGCGGTTCTCCAGCTGGCGCTCGAGCTCGGCCTCGTCGTACTCGCCCCGGCGCATGGACCGGAAGACCCGGACGATGCCCGCCAGGATCACCAGGTTCAGCAGCGCGATCAGGAACAGGAACGACGCGGACACGATCGTGCCGAACGTGCCGCCGAACGACTCAAGCGATGAGTTCGAGTGCGTCACCGCGGGCAGCACGGTCTTCTCTGCGACGATGATGCCGACCCCAAGCACGAACACGATCGTTGAGTGGCCCAGCGAGAAGAAGTAGCCGAACGCCAGCGGGCGGGGCCTGCCGGTGCCCTGCCGCTGGCCCAGCACCTTGCGGGTGGTGTTGTCGATCGCGGAGATGTGGTCGGCGTCGAACGCGTGCCGCAGGCCGAGCGTGTAAGCGGTCACGCTCAGCCCGACGCCGAACAGCTTGTAGTGAGCTGGCAGCACGTACGCGACGAAGATGCCGAACCCGAGGACGTGCAGCCCCACGATCGAGCCGTACATCGCGATCACCCGGCGCCGCTCGACCGGTGTCAGGGCCGTGAACGACTGCCGGAACATCCGGCCCATCCGCACCCGAGAATGCTCCCCGCTCACGTCCCCGGTCGCCATGACCTGCACGCTAACCCTTATTGCATATAACTTGCAAGTACTGATTCCTCGCACTAGCAAAGCTGATGCCAGCAGGGTTACGGTGTGGGCATGACGGCCGCTGCAGAAGGATCCCCCGCCGAGATCACGCCCCTCGCCCGCGAGATACGGGAGTTCTGGGACGAGGACGCTGAGGTCTACGACTCATCGCCGGACCACTATCCGCGGCGGCCGCAGGAGCAGGCGGCCTGGGCTGGCGCGCTGCGGCGGCTGCTGCCCGAGCCCCCGGCGGCCGTGCTGGACGTCGGCGCCGGCACCGGGTTCCTGTCACTGCTGCTGGCCGGACAGGGTTACGACGTCACCGCGGTGGACCTGTCGCCGGGCATGCTGGCGAAGCTGCGGGCCAAGGCCGACGACCGCGGCCTGAGCGTGCAGACTGTCGAGGCCGACGCGCTGAATCCGCCCTCGGGCGACTTCGCCGCTGTCATCGAGCGCCACCTGCTGTGGACCCTGCCCGATCCGGCCAAGGCGCTGGCCGCCTGGCGCGAGGCCGCGCCGGAAGGCCGGCTGGTGCTGGTCGAGGGCACGTGGGGCCTAACCCGTACCGCCAGCGTCGACGGCCTGCGTGCGCTGGGGCGCCGTCTTGCCCGGCAGGTCCGGGGGCACGAGCCCGGTCACCACGGCGAGTACAGCGATCATGTCCGCAGCGCGCTGCCGCACGGCAACGGCATGACCACACAGGACGTCGTGGCGCTGGTCCAGGCCAGCCCGTGGGGCCAGGCGCGCCTTGAGCGGCTGCGCGACGTCGAGTGGTCGTTCGTCGAGGGCCGCAGCCTGCTCGACGAACTGCTCGGCACCACCCCCCGCTGGGCCGTCCTCGCCGGCAGCTAGTTCGGGGAGCAGGGGTGTAGCAGTGCGTAATATGCCAGCGGCAGGCCGGTGCGCCGCACCATATGCAGCCCGGCGCTGTTGGCCAGCGGCATCAATGTCGTCAGCGGAACGTGGTGGCGGTCGGCGAACTCCCCGATCACCAGTCGGCCGCCGGGCCTGAGTACCCGGCGCAGCTCCTTCAGCGCTGCCAGCCGCCCCGGGATCTCGCCGAGCACGGTGACCAGGTAGGCGGCGTCGAAGGCGCCTTCGGCAAACGGCAGCGCGGTTGCGTCGGCCTGGCGCGACACGATGTTGCCGATCGAGCGTTCAGCCGCCCGGGCCATCACGTGACTGAGCATCTGCTGCTGTATGTCCACGATCACGAGCTGCCCGTCCGGGCCAAGCTGCGGTGCCACATGCAGCGACTGCAACCCGGTGCCTGGGCCGATCTCGAGCACGTGCTCACCAGCCCGTGGCCGCAGCACCGCGTCCAGCCGGCGGCGGGTCAGCAGCGGCAGCGGGATGTCCAGCAGCCGGTGCTGCGCGTACGGGTACGGGGCCTGGTCGCTGAGGATGACGCCCGCGGCGACCGCGGCCGCGCCCAGTGCCGCCGCACCGAGCAGCGCCGGCTTCATGCCTTGCTCCTGGCGCCTTCGGCGATGCTCCTGGCGTCTTCGGCGATGCTCCCGACACCGCTGGCGATCCTGGCCGCGAGCCAGAACGCCGCGCTGGCCAGCGGCAGCTCGACGAAGATCGCATCGGCCACGGCCAGGCCATGATCAATGCCAGCAGCCGACG
>Ga0335074_10005276_pt1 | contig 17854 bp, 4 predicted proteins | sample Lox_Sample_23_FD_206715 | JGI IMG/M metagenome (GOLD analysis project Ga0335074, IMG submission 206715) | Soil microbial communities from Loxahatchee National Wildlife Refuge, Florida, United States - Lox_Sample_2.3 | ecosystem: Environmental > Terrestrial > Soil > Wetlands | place: USA: Florida... | reverse complement strand
AGAAATAGCAGCAAAGAAGGAGTAGATAACTATAACTATTAATACTTTTAGTTCTACAACTTTTACAATACCCTCTTATTATATTGTGCCTTAAACCCATCTAGTTCCTCTAATTGTCTTTGCTCTTCTAATATAGCCTGCTTCAGCTTTCCTTTTTGATTTATAGCGTAGTAGTAAGACGGAGCCCGTTTTAGAGGATACAAGGAGAATGCTTATGTGAAATAGCATTTAAAAATGCAATAAGAAGTTAAAAAAGTACTTGTAAAAGGCTTAATATTTTAAGGTAAAAATAGTATAATACTAATAATAGTTTTAATAGTTAATTTCTTAAGGGGTAAGACGAATAGCAGGTTTATAGTTGTAGTTAAGCATTAAGCAGATATAAGCTAGCTAGTTTGGCTACTTACACTTAGCTGCTATAGCTATACCTTCTTACCCTCCCTAATTATCCCTAATAAGCAAAATGTCTTTATATAGCACCTAATAAAACTTATAGAAGACGATTTAGAAGCTTAATAGCAACGTCTAAGAAGAGCAACTAAGAGAGGAGCTTAAAGCTTAATAGTAATAGGACAAGTTTAAGTGGCAAGTGTATTATTAACAGTAGAAATCTATAGCTTGTTTTAAAGCCTAATTTCAACTATAATATCTTATTATAAACGCACTTAATACGCTTACCCTATATAAGCTAATATAGGGCAATAGGACTTGCAGCTAGTGCCATATAAGCCTTTTAAGCTTAAAGAAAAATAGATGGTGTTGTATGAATAGGAAATATATATTACTAAGACTACAACCCTACCTATTAGACTTTAACGCCTTCCTTTAAGGGAACATCTATTAGATTCAACCTCTTATAAGGACTTTAAATAACATATTCTCCTTCTCTGCAATTAGCTATATAGGCATGCAGTATTATTACAGCAACTAGCTGTAGAATGTTGTTATAACAAGCTAAGTGTATTATTGCATGTTAGACCTTAATAGAGATAATAGATCTTTAAAGTGGTTTCTCTTTAACGACTAAGAATAGTAGTACTATAAGGCTAGCACTTAAAATAGAGTACTAGAGCCTTTTATTACAGCTTATAAGCAGCTCCTTAAGAGGTGCAGTCCCTACTTCTATATGCTTTGTTATGTTATACAAACAACTAGGCCTAACAATTTCTACATCCACTTAGACCGACTAGTAGCTAGCAGCAACGTAGCTGCTATAAATCCCTACAACTTATATGAGGTTTATAGCTATAAGATTATTGTCTCCCTTTAACAAGGGGAACCAGCTTCTAACTTTATTGACGTCCTATTAGCAGAGTATGAGCTGCTATAGTACCCCCTCTTCTTCTTATACGGCAAGGCGGGGTGGTCGTACGAATCACACTAAGAACCGTAGAAATGGACTTAGGCCTAGTAGTACTAATCCTAGCTCTTCTACGAGGAGCGCTTTAATTAGTAGGGCTGCTTAACTTGCAAATATCTTGTAGATATATACTTGTACTTAGAAGAGGAACGCTTTAAGTACATTTAAAATGGCAAGTTGCACTAAGCCTAATAGATCTTTGCTGACAACGTAAGAGATAAGGGCTTAAACAATAACAACAACAATAACAACAACAACAACGACTAAGAGTAGCTTTTTATTAGCAAGCTTCTTAGCTGCTTTTTAGGCTTAAAGGCATAAATCTTAGAGTAAGTTGCTAATGCCTTAGCTGTCTATTACGCCTTAAGGAAGCTGTTGCTCTTTGTTACTATAACTACAAACCCCAACTAGCTTGAAATTAAAAAGAAGCTCCTTCCAGGCTAAACTGCTACAAACCGTCTTATACTTATATGCTGCGCCTTTAAGGGACGTATAAATAAGCTGATCGACTTCTTTAAGTTTAAACGTTTTAGTAGGATTGTATACATAATCTTCATAGTCGAGTTTTAAATGCGCAGCCTACCTTATACTTACATCCTACTAAAGGTGGGTCCTTAGTCCTACCTACCTAATATGTTCCCTTTTACCCTTACCCCTTCCTATCTTTATTTCTTATTTATTTAAGGAACTACTTGATAAAGCCCGTTTTTAATGCTATAGCAGCATTCTACTTGCAATATAGCTTTTTTTTTTTTATTAAATTTTTTAAAAAAAACTTTAAAAAAAATTAATTTTTTTATTAAATTTTTTTTTTTTTTTTTTTTTTTTTTTTTTTTCACTCTCTAACTAATTAGGGAGCTACAGCCTTCTACCCTTCCTACTTTCCTCTTTAATAAAGAGACTATTAAAGATAAGATGTAATAGCTAATATTATATATAAAACAGTTAAAATAAGAGGTCCCCTTTAACTATATTAATAACATTGTTTAAGCTGAGCTACCATTTAAGGACGAAAAGGACAGCAGCAAATTATATTAATTTGTAAGCAACTTTATAACATACAACAAAAATCACTTAAATAGCAAATACAGCTACTACAATAAAAAGGGCAAGTGCGTTTATAGCTTCTTACAGCTAATTTAAGCTGAGACGACAATTAACAAGTACGGCCAAGTAAGATATTAATGCTGCTTAGAGAAGGATGCGTAGATTGCGTTGTATATCCTAGCCCTTTTAAAGCTGTTATAGTACTACATCTACATCGACGTCTACTTTACAGCTAATATGATCTTATATCTATTTAAGTACTTATATGAGAACCCTATTACTACTAAATTTAACGTTGTAAAAGGCGATGTTCCACTCTAGCCTAATAAAGCTGATAAGTGGCAGAATAGCTAATACTTCTCTTCGTATGAGGCTGCTTAGAGGATCTTACGCTTTCATATTACAACTATAAGACTAGCTGTTATAGCAATTAGCATCTACCTTCCTAATTAACAGCTTAGTTAAATGTTTCGCATAAAAGGCTTAACGTCCCTTATCACAAAGCTCCTTATCTATCTCTATTAGCTAATAGGGCCCTAGTTTAATAATTTATTGCTCTTTAACTTCTATAAGTATTACTAGGTCGCCTCAATCTTAGCGTCCTAGTAGCTATTGCCTAGCTATAAGCCTAGCAAACATCCAATTTAGATTTAAGAGCAAGGCATATTAAGATACTACTACATTATCAATTAAGGTCTTAAAACGGTTATCATGCAGCTTAAGTCTTACCTGCCTCAAACAAGCAAGCTCTTCTTCTTAAAGGCCGTCTTATAGTACAAGTCCGCTTAGTTGTAGAACGACTTATACACACTTAACAGCATGCTCTATTTAAGCTTTTAAGCTGTTACTATTACCTTAAGACTCTTTCTATAAGACAGCGAGGCCTATTATGCTATAGCTAAAGCTGTTAAGCTCTCCTATTTGCCTCTCCAACTCTAATTTCTCTTTGTAGGCGTCTTAATAGAATTCCTAACAGACGCCTTAAAGCTATACGCAGATTTCTTGTAGCATATAAGCTGGAACCTCCAAATAGATTATGTAGAGGACGTATGGGAAGACAAGCTACTTTAAATCTTAAAACGCTATCTACAATGTTAAGGTGCAAGCTTAAGCTAGTTTAATTTGCTAATACTAAGCTTAGCGTCCTTAAAGGTGACTAACAAGCTTGCTGCCTTTTAATCTTAAGCTATAAAAATAGTATAAGAGGTAGAGAGGATGATAGCAAGCTTTAACTTTAAGCAGTAAGATGCCTATTAGCACTTAAAAGACATTATAGACAAACCTTACAACTTATTGTTATACTTCTTAGACGGGAAGGCTAGACGCAGCAAGACCTTTCTTGCAAACTATTTAGTAACATTTATACAAGTAAAAGGGAACATCGTCTTAGTTGCAAGCTCAACTGCTTTAAGTATTATTTACTATAACTGCAATTGTACTACGCATAGTACGTTTAGCATTCTTATAGTAGAAGTACGTCCTTTACTATTAATATTACTTTATAATAAGTAGAAAAGTACTTATTAAGACTTAAAATAACTCTAAAATTATATATACAATAAAACTACATATAAAACGGGCAAGGCTGCTTTAAGCTGCTAAGCTGATTGTATAAGAGGAGCTGCTAATAGCAAATAAGGCGTGTATCTATACTGTTAACATATTACTGCGCCTACTTTGTACTACAAACAAGCCTTTTAGTAGTAAGCTATTTATTAGCATAAGAGACTTTTACTAAGTAGCTCTTATAGTTAGAGGAGGAGGCCTTGCAGCTATTATTAACGCCTTAATTCGTTCTTTAGCGTTTTAGCTATACTTCTTATTAAGGAAACTTGAACAGCTAATATGGAATACTACTAATCTTAAATACTACAACTATATTAATAGTATTAGTAAGGATATTAATTAGACCTGCAATATCTAACTGTAATACTTTAAGCGTATTAATAGTGTTAAAGAAGCCCTTTAATAGCTATATCCTCAATTTGTCCTTAAAGATCCTTTATTATATATTTAAAGATCCTTTTTAGCCATATTAAACGTGCATGTAAACGAGCTTAATAGGATTATATTATAAAGCTTATAAGGGCTTATAAGTAAGTGTGTAATTACTTTACTATGTCGCCCTTCTACATCTATTCTAATTATACACTTATTTATAATAAAGGTCTATTTTAGTTATAACATAATAAAAGAGGACAGCGAGCACCTAATCTAACTGCATAATAATATCTTATAAGACTACTTAGGCATACTCTTTAAGCTAGGCATCCCTCCTTATTAATTGGAGCTTAAAGTAGGTGCTATTTGCACTATCTAATAGAACTTTAGCACTAAAAAGGGCTTAGTTAAAAACGCTCGCGTTATTATCTGTTAATTGAACTGCTATTCCATTAAGGTTGCTATGCTGCCCCATCCAAATACAACCCTTAAGGACTTATAAGAGTACTTACTCTTAAAGATCAACTTTGAATTCAACCTAAATCAATCTAGTTGGACTGTCCTATAAAAACAGTTCCTACTCCGTTTAACTTATACTATAACGTTTAATAGCAGTTAGAGCCTTACACTTAATCGTATAGTTATTAACTTTTATTAGAGCGTGTTCGCTTACAGCTAGCTTTACATAGCGCTCTTATATATATAGCACTAAGATTATAAGCAAGCGCTCTTTAGCCCTATAAACCTCTTAGGACAAACAACTAATATCGTCTTATACGAGCTGTTGCTATAATAGCTAGAGATTACGTATGTTATTTCCTAACATTAAAGCGAGTAGAGCCTGTTTCTAATAGTACGACAAGGTCTAGCACCTCTTATTGCCTTATACTATATTAAAAAGAAGTTAATTTAAATCTGCAAACGCCCTCCTTTTACCCCTTTTAATAAAAATGACCCTTTATATAGCTATAAGGACTACGCCTGCCTCCTATTAAAAACTAAAAAATTAGATAGGGGATTACTTTTTAGATTAAGATATAAGATTATATGTTCTATTTAAGGAAGGCAGGCAGGTAGGCAAATAATGTATCTTTAATTTTATGTCTTTTTTATTATTATTATAAAACCAACAAGTGCTACTAACATACTAAGCAATCCTTTTTCGTTTTCTAAAAACCTCTTAGTAAAAATAATAAGAGCTAAGAAAATTCTTTAAGTAACTTAAACGTGTTAATATTAGGCAAATAGTATATTATGTTTTATAAATAGTAGTACAAGGCGTAGCAAAGCCTTCCTTATAAAACTGCTTACTGCTTAATTATAGCATGCTGCAATTAAGAAAATGTTCTTTTAATAGGATGCTTAACTTTATTAAGCATTATAGCTGTACTACTACAACCAGCTAGTTCCCCTTACACCTTGCTTGTACAACTACTTTTAATAATAGCCTTCAATCTCTACTAACTTGCTTTAGTATACAACTAATTTACATATTATACTAGCATACATCTACTAATAAGACTACAGCTAAGTCCTTTAAAAGGCAAATAATGCATCTTTTCCTAATATTAAGACAAGTAGAGCCTGTTTCTAATAGTACGACAAGGTCTAACGCCTCTTATTGCCTTAAACTATATTAAAAAGAAGTTGATCTAAATCCGCAAACGCCCTCCTTTTCCCCCTTTTAATAAAAATGACCCTCTATATAGCTATAAGAACTACACCCACCTCCTATTAAAGACTAAAAAATTAGGTAGGAGGTTATTTCTCAGATTAAGACATAAAATCATATATATCTATTTAAGGAAGGCAGGTAGGTATATAATATATTTTTAATTTAATGTCCTTTTTTGTATTATTATAGAAACAACAAGTGCTACTAACACACTAAACAATCTTTTTTCGTTTTCTAAAAACCCCTTAATAAAAATAATAAGGACCTATTTTTTTTTTAAACTACTTTAAACGTGTTAATACTAGTACAAATAGTATACTACAACTTAAATAGCAAGGTAGACTGTATTAAGACCTTCCTTATCAAACTGCTTACTACTTAGTTATAGCATGCTGCACTTAAAAAGATATTGTTTTAATAGAAGATTTAACTTTATTAAGCACTATAGCTATACTACTATACCCAACTAGTTCTCCTTACATCTTACTTGTACAACTACTTCTACTAACCTGCTTTAATATACAACTAATTTACATATTAAACTAGCACGTATCTACTAATAGGACTACAGCTAAGTCCTTTAAAAAGCAATTAATATTAGTAGCCGCACTAAAAACGTTGTCTCTTTTAAACTCCTACTTTAATACTGCTTTAAAACATAGCATACAAGTTATTGCATCTCCTTTTCTAGCCTTTTTAATAGATAGAGCCTGTTTCTAAATAAGCTATGTTAGAAAGGACGACGACGTACTTAATATAAGTTTGTAAATGTATAAAATAACACTTGCAATTGCTTCTTAAATAGAAATTTCATTTTAGTTTAATTTACTTTAAATTATACAACATCTTTATTAACACCTTTATTACAAACTCAGTTAATAAGTAGCACTAAGATGCTACGAATAACTAAAGCTAATGCTATTAGTAGTTTTATAATATAAGAATTTAAAGCTAAAGGAAGAAGAAGAAGAAGATACTAGTTTACAAGCAGGCTTATATGTCCCTTATAAGTTACATGTCACTTACAGACTGTCTATAAACTAAGTGCTAACAGGCTATAGCTAACTGCCTGTAAACCCTTATTTGTAAAAGCAGCTTTAAGCTCTTACTCGGACTGTTACGGACTAATACCTAGTTTGCGATTTATATTAAGCTTTATGCTACTACAGCTATATAATCTATAAAAGAAAGAAAAAAAAGGGAAAAAAAAAGAAAAAAAAAGAGTATTTAGAGTGGTTTAGAATGTCTAGGATTTTAAGTTTTAGTCCTATAACGTTAACTTTATCTACTTTTAACCTAGTAGAGCCTTTTAGCATTTAGGAGGTTTAGAAAATGTGCTTAGGGACGTTGTGCACTTAAGCTGTAATATAAGATTTTAAGTTGCCCTATTTTCTTAAGTTTTTAGCTTATTAGTATTTCATTATTACTAATTAATCAATCAACTAGGCTACTAGAACGCTTCTATCCTAACTTTGTTTATTGTAAGACTGCTAGTCTTATAGGGTCTTTAGTAGGGAATTAATACAGGTTATAGTATAATATACTAGTATCATATAGATGATTATGGGATGCAAAGATAGGTCTCTAGAATGACAGTGATATTTAAGGAACTACTTGCTACCTTTTCTATTTCTAGGAATGTTATTCTTTAAGTATGGCTAGCGTCAGCCAGCTAGAGAAACTACGCTTTATAGCGTTCTAACATGTGTAGCAGCTTGAACTATACGCTGTACATTTTAGCGCCTAACAATAACACTATTTTTTCTTTTAAAATTAAATAATTAAATTAATACTTTTAAGCTAAAGCTAATTTAGTATAATATTAATGTTAAGCATATTAATAGCTTATATCTAATAGGTGTCCTATTATTCTTAGCTAAAAGAGTCTTTTAATTTATATGTAATAGTAGCTCCTTTATAAATAAAGAGAGAGTAGCTATTAATAGCCTTAGCTAATCCTAGTAACAGGTTAGAAAATAATAAACCTATTTCTTTTATTAACATTTAAAAGATAAAATCATCTTCTACTTTAATATCTATTAATACTTTAGCCTCCTTCCAGCCGTCTTCTATTTAAAGGCAGACTATAATAATAAGCCTTTTAGTAGAAGGATAGCTAGGTTGCTAAGTAGTAATAGCCTTAATTGCTAGAGAAGAGCTAGATGTAGTAACAGCTTTAACTATAAAGCTAGAAACTTTCCCTTTATCCCTTTTCTTCTTTTTATAGTCCTTCTCCTAATAACTTATCTTCTTGCAATAAAAGCACTTATCTTTTATATCCCTTTTTAATATATTACCCTTAAAGGTGGTTTGCTTGTCTTTTCCTAGTAATTTGCTAGTTTCACTTTAAGTAAGGGTCTTTTAAGAGGGCTAAGATTAGTTAGACCTTAAATGGTTTGTCCTTTATTGTTTAATTAAAAGCCTATTAGAACAATCCTTCTTCTTACTAGAAGTATTATGTTTAAGCATAATAATAACTCTAATAAGGTTAACTTGAAAGGACTAAGTTTAAGTGTATCCCCTTTTAATAAGGCGCTAGCATATAGCTAGAAGTATTTTAGCAAGCAAGTAGTTTGCCTTTTATTCTTTAATATACAACTCTAATTATTCTTTTAATATCTTAAGGTATATTACAAATTAACATACAATTTAATAAGGGAGCTGCTTAGCGTTTTCGTATTAAACTGTAAAGCTTTACTAGCAATTAACTAGATCAAGTAGGATGTCGTTTAAGAAGGCTACAAAATCTGTAAACTTAATATTTAAAGACCCTCCCTTTTTCTTATGCTTATCCTACTTAATAGCTAGGTCCTTATATAAATATATAGCTGCTTAAGCAACTTTATCTTGTTAAATAAGGTATGCTAGTAAGTTGTAGTTGAATGCTTATTTGTAGACCTATATAAAGTTATAGAGTTCCTTCTAAGATTTCCTATAATAAGGATTAAGTTCGACTACTTTAAAGTGTTAGGAAGCTTGCTTAGTTGCTAGCAGCAAGTAGCTAGATTTTAAGTGCGAATGAGATAGAGGCTTATTATTATAGTCTTTATACTCTTTAAGGCCTTAAGGGCGTTTCAAACAAGAGCGCCTTATACCTTAATTCTTAGTGTATTAGCAAATATTTAAAGGATACTTATTAAGGTTATTGTTATAAAGGTACTAGTGCATTTCTAGTATGTTATTAAAAAGCTTTTCTTACTCCTTTAAGGCCTTAAGGTAGTATTATATATCCTTATTCCTCTATTCTAATAGGTATACTAGTTTAAGACTAATATCACTCTAACTAATAGTAAGCGTAATAGTAGTAAATGTTGTAGCTAGTCTTATATTAAGATGCTATATAGTACTACTATTAGACTTTCCTTAAAGGCTTCTTAAAGCCCTTTAAGTTCGTTGTTGAACTATAATGATATATTAGCTAGCAAAAAAGGTGTAGTAGCTTAATTAATATAAAGTAGGATTGCTAGTAGGAAGCAAGCGGACTTAATAAATTAGTAGCTTATATAATAAGAATTTAAAGCTAAAGAGAGAAGGAGAGAAGAAGAGAGTGAGTGTTGCACTTAAAGTCTAATATATACGTCCATACGGATTAATGTCAGCTTGAAAGTGCTAAGTGCCAAACTGCTTATGCTAATAGTCTGTTAAACTGCTTATCAACTTATAGCTTAAGGTCGTAACAGTCTGTAAGGTTTATCCGTTAGCTAACTACTTGTTTGTAGACTTATAACAGTTTGTGAGCAGTTGTGTTAGGGCTATAACATTACCTCCCCCTTTAAAAAAGCTTGCCCTTAAGCTTTAAGAGCGTTCTTGTTGCAGTATCTAGTAGGTTTGTTGTTGCTGTACTAGCAATCAATCTATTCGTTCAAATATTTTAGGGGCCCTAGTTGTTCTAGATAGTTGTTATAAAACTCCTAGAGCTTTTATGGGCATCCTATAAAGTTCTAAGTAGGGTACCAAGTAGGATTTGAATTGTAGCCTGTCTATTTTACTTAGTAGTATAAGGCCTCTTATAAAAGCTTGCTTGCTAGGATTTCTTCGACCTCCTACTTATTATTGCTGTTAACTTGTATTAGGAGTAATAGGTTATTATTTTGTTTAAGAAGTAGGTTACCTAATGCCTTTTATAGCTTATCTAGCAAGAAGATGGGGTGCACCTGGATTGTTTTTAGTAGGTCTACTTCGTACGAGTTCCCTACTTTTTTTAGGACCTTATACGGGCCTGCTATTTAGTAGTCTAGCTTGCAGCTAGGCCGTTCTGTCTTCTAGTTCTTAGTAGTAACTCACACTAAGTCCCTAACATCGAAATCCGGCTCTCTTTAGTAGCTATAAAACATGTGAACGCTTTCTTTTAGGATCTGCATCGCTCGGAAAAACTCTTCTTCATCTTATAAGGGCAATATAGCTGTTAAAAACACTAACTATATTCCTATTTAAACTAATTCTTTTCTTAATACTTGCAACTTAAACTAAAATTTAAACTTACTATCTAAAACTATATGATATTCGTTTATAACAACTTAATCTAATTGATATATGCTTTGCAATTAGTTAATGTATATATTAAATGTCTTTGTTACTACTAATTTTAGTATTACTAATATAATTAATGCTATCTCATACAGCCTCTAACTATCCTATTAGACATATTTAATGCGCGCCTCCTTATACTATCTCTCTAAATCTTCTTGCAATAAACATAATAGGATAATTACTATTATTATCCTTCTATTAACATAATATACAAGTAATATAAATAACATGCTCTTCCCTTATCTTATAGTTATAATACTAACAATAAGACTTTATCTTATTATAATAGCATGCATGCTCTTTTCTTGCAATCTGTAAAACTTAACTTTTACACTTATTAACTCCTTTAACTTTCTATAAATGTTAACATAGCACATCTACTTGAATTAGTAGAATTATACTTCTTATCTAATATGCTCTTATTTGCTATATAGTCTTTTTATTCCTACTTTAATTTTAAATCTTTAAATGCTAAATTTAAATTGTAAAAATTAATGCTACTCCTAACTGACTTATTAAAATATATCTTAACGTCTTATAGTTTGTTTAGGGGCCTATCTTAATTCTTGTATATATATTATACTTGCTATATATATATTATAGCCTGCTTGCAAATCTTATAAGCTGTCTCCGTCTAAATTGTTCTTGTTGAATGTCTCTTAATCAACTTTCTTTTTGCCTTTATTAACTACAAATTTCTCTTACAAATATTAACAGGCTATACTAATAGCAATATATTTTTACGTACTAATATTTAATCTTATATCTAACTACTTCTTATTCTACTTTTACATAATTTTTTGAATCCTCTTTAACGTCTACTACTTGTTTTGCTATATAGCTTTATAATTTGCCTCTCCTAATTTATCCTTTTAACCTGCTTTACTATTTGTATCATTCTCTAACTTCTTCTCTTACAATTTAACTGTATTAAACTAAATAAACAGGCTTAATACGTCTACTTGCTTTATAACTAATTTTATAGCCTGCTAAAATAGTAACACTAACTACAAATACCTTAATAATAACTCCTTAACTTCTTTTAGCAAATATTAGTAAATAATCTTTATCTTCTTAGTTTGCTAGTAATTCTTATAATACGTAGTAACAAACGCTATTATCTTATAGTTAATAAAAATGTTGCATAATCCCTTTTACTTTGTATTATTATGCTTTATCCCTAACAATTTTATAGCTTGTACGAGTTGTCCCCTTATTATATATATAATTAATAACAACTTTTCTTAAAATTGCTCAACCTTTTACTAGTATTCCTATACGGCTTTAGCTTAATATAAGTAATCTTGTCCTTCTATGTCTTCTTAAAACTACTCCTACTACAATTAAGTCTTATAACTAATCCTTTTTAACAACTACTACTTCCTATTTATAGCAAATTTGTTTTAAACGTCCTTTAAAAACGACTACCCAACCTTTTTCTTACTAGCATTATTATTTAACCTGCCTTAATCAATTTAAAGCAATTGTCCTTCTTCAACTTTACCCTTTATATTTATTTTTATTATTAACAACTCTATTAAATCTTAATGTGTCTCTTCTACTAATTTATATAATATTCCTTGCAATTACTTTATATTAAAACAGATTCCTTAATATAAAACCCAATTTCCTTCCTATTTAATAACCCTTTTAGCTGTAATATTATATTAAATTTTCATTTTATATGTTTAACACTTATAAATCCAATTTATAAGTGTAAGCCTCCTTTTATTTGAAATTAATGTTATAAACTTGCATACCCTTTTCTATATAATATTAAAAATAGGCTTTGTTCTTAATTAAGCTTGTATATTATCTTAAAACTATTAATTCCTCTTATACCCTACTTCCTGCTTTATATATAACTAATATATTACTAACATTCATGCTACTTTAATAAATCCTAAATATTTTGTAGTATAATCTTCTACATTCAACCACCCTCTATCATCTTAAAATCCTAATACAGCTAATCTACTAATAATAACACTCTTATATTTGTTATTACTTAATTTGTAGTTTAACAATATCATATACAACTTCAAATACAATTAGTTGATCCTTTCTAATACTAAGTCCTTTTACTAACTTTCCTAGCTTTACTAACTTTACTAACTTTTTTGACTTTGCCAACTTTCCTAACTTCTCCGACTTTCCTAACTTTCTTAACTTTCCTAACTTTCCTAACTTCTCTAACTTCCTAGCCGTCCTACTTCTTCTATCTTGTTTGCTATATCATCTACTACTCTTATTAATACACTAAATGCATCTTCTTGTTAATAGGTAAATTGATAACTTAGCTTTACTTCCTTAAACCGCTTATCCTTTTATATATAGTATATATAATACAACAATTGCTCTTAAACCTTATAGTATTTCTTTAATGTATTCTTACCTATAAAACTGCTAAACAGTATAAACAGCTTTTAAGTTGCAATCTTTTAATTTACTTTAAATAATACATTAATTCCTACTATTTTAAGGACAGTAATGCCTTATGCTATACTAACTGTTTAACTAAAACTCTTAATAATAGCTTGCAATTCAAGTTTTTTGCTAGTATTAGGTGTCTTAATAGCTTCTTATAATCGCTTAGGGTCCTTCTCCTTTAAATGTCGCATTCAACCTACCTGCTTTAACTATAAATTAAGTTCTACATTCTTATTAGCTTCCTTAACCTTTTCCTTAGCCTTCTTCTTAATATGCTTTAACCTTTTTACTGTTATTTTTTGTACTTTCACTTATATGTCTAGCTCTAAATCTCTCTTATCAACTGCCTCCTCTCTTATCACCTTAAAAAATCCCTGCTTAGGTCTGTTCTTAAAAAATTGCTAATAATATACTTTGAAAATTTATAGCTATTCTAGTATTATTTGCCTTTTTTTGTATAATAGCCGTCCTTTCCCACACTTATTCTCCTATTTATATATTATACGATAATGCTTTTAAATTAATTGTTAATAGCAAATTATATACTTATACAATTAACACTTTAATCTATTAGTTTTTATGGCATTTAATTTAAGGATTGCTAGGCTAGTTGACTTAGGGAATACAAACGATTTTAACCCTCTTATATCTTAAATTAATCTTTTAATTTAGCTAATTTCTTTGATAACCTGCTCTTACTGCTCCTTCTTGTAATTGTAACATATATCGCTTAAATAACTGTCTATGTAAATAGGTAATACTGCGTACTTATATTATAGCCTTATACATATAATAACATGATAATTAGACAAATAAATAAATGGATTTATAATTAGAATAATAGCTATTATAATTAAATAATTAGCTAGTAAAATGCTAGCTATAAAACTAATAATTCTTCAACTTATTCTTAACTATACGTGTTATACTAACACGCTAGCGTTTATGCGCGTTTGCGCTTTACAAAATTTAAAATGGTTTTACTAGTTGATGCCTTATAAAATAGGTGTAGGTTTTATTAGTCTGTAAGTTGCTGTTTGACCCCTATAACAGTTCGTCTTATATATGCAACAACTACTATATCAAACTGCCCTTAAAACCGCTAACTGCCCTTAAAACTGCTAACTGCATTAAGCGTTATTTATAGTTGCACTATTACAGAATACAGCTTGTATATATAAATAGTTCTCTTCTCCTCTTCTATCCTTTTCTTCTCTTTTTAGCTTAGTATTTTCAACAAGTACAATCTATAAAGCTCCCTTTATCCTTTGTTGAATAGCATTTTGTACGTGCTGTTACATTATACTAAGCTCTCTTTTACTCTGCCTAAGAAGGCCTTTATAATATCCCACCCTCTTTTTGTGCTATTCATTTAGTGTTTAGCGTCCTTAACTGCTTAGCTGTAAAGCTTTATAGAGAGTTAAGAAGATCCTTCAATCTTAACTGCAAGTGCAGTCTTATATAGGTAGTTAAGGATACAACCCTATTTGAATCTATCAAATAATACTACTAAAAGGAGCTAGAAACGCTCTGCCAACTTATACGTCTAGTACAAGCTAAACGCAGGCTGATATGCAAATAGACCCCCTACTTAATTCAAACGACAACGATGTCTTAGACGGAGCAGACGTCGCTTAATTAAGAGAGCAAATACGTATGCTAACTTAAGCTTAAAAGGATGATTAGGAGACTTTAAGATAGGTCTTAAAGCAACTTGCTATACTAGCTGTAGCACAAGCAGCCTAGTCAAACACCTACCTAGTCCGTTCTATTAAGCGGGATGACACTTCAACTACTAGATCCTAAAGATATTTGAAGAAACTGCTTGACCTAGTCCCTCTATCTAATAGAGCTAATCCCACCTTTAAGAGCTAGAAGCTTTAAATGCAAGGCAAATTCCAAGTGAACGCTAACTACTACAAAGACGAAGAGGCTAAAATGCTTTACTTCTTTAATTGTACTACTAGCAATACTAATAAGCACTTACAGCCTTAATACAATAATAAGTCTCTAGTGCGTTTCACTTGTATTTAAGAGATGTTTAAGCACTTAGAATCCATCTACGTCAACCCAAATAAGTTGCATGATGCTAAATATAACTACAATCACCTTACTATAAGGACTAGCTAGACATTTATGGAATTTTAGACATAGTTCTTATACCTTGCAGGTAAAGCGCAAATCCCTACTAAAAGCTTACAATTAGACTTATTTGATAGGCTTACAGCCTAGCTCTAAGAGAAGCTTGCAGTCCAACTTTGTACCTTAAATACATTTATAAAGCTGTTAGCTAGCTGCTTGTCTTTAAACATAGAATTAAGGAGGATTATAGTACAAAAGGAACAGCAGAAACGCTTCTAAGACAAGCTATTAGCCTTAACTGTTTTAGCATTTATAAGAGTAAGTTCGTTCCCCCTTAATTTAGTGTTACACACTTAAATTGCATCTAAAGCCCCTTGCAATCTAAAACCACACTAGAAGACACTTGCTCTTACCCTTCTTAAAGCTGCAGTTACATGCTACAACTACTACAAACCAAGGCACTTTGCTGCGTCCTATCTAGAACCTTAAAAGACTAACTTTAAGGAGATAGAAGCAGACGAAGACGTTGCTGAGTTAGAGTTGGAAAAAGAAGAACCCTAAGAGAAGACTCCGTCTTAAAGTGTAACACTAATTTGCATATAATTGATTTAAGTTAGTTGATAGGTGGAAGGCACTTTACTATCCTATATACAATATCGCGCAATAAATATAGAATTAATTTACATGCCCTTACTAATATTAAAGCAAATAGATTCGCTTTTATTAATACTACATGTACTATTAATACAGCTAAGTTCTTAAACATCAAAGCAACTCTACTTAAAAAGCTTATTGCTATAAAAGGGTTTAACAGCAAGTAGGGGCATATAGTAACTTATATTCTTACCTTACACCTTTTAATTAATAGACACTAACAAACTAATATCCCGTTCTACATTTTAGACCTTGAGAATTATAATATCATCCTTAAATTAAAATGGATAGACTACTTTAACGTCTAGTTGGACCCATATAAAAGGACGCTTGTCTGGCCTAACAATAAAAGCAGACTATCACCCCTCTTATTCTAAAAAGAGATTTAGACGTAGAGACACACCTTTATGCTTAAAGGAGTAAATATGATATACTAGCAAGATGTAGAAGCTTGAGACTGAGCCTTAAAGTAAGAGGATGCTTGACGTAGCAGTAGAGCACGTATACAGCTATACGTAAAAGTCCTCTCCTAGTAAGACTAAGATAGAGATCCCTAAATAGCTAGAAGTAGAAGACTTAAGTGTACTTACAATTAGGATTTATAAGACAGTCTCTAAAAGATGGATTAGGAGCTAAAGGGGACTATTGTAGTTCCTCCTCAAGCTAAAGCTCCCTACTCTTAAGCACACTAAACACTTCTAACTATTAACATTAAAGAGATTAGTACTATAAGGTTCTACTATAATATGTATAAAAAGGACATTAAAGTCTTTACAACTAGTTTGTACGAAATTAATCGTTTAATCGAAGAAGCTCTTTAAGACGAAGATGAAGAGATAAGGGAAGAGATTGAGAGACAACTCCTAGCTATATATAAGGGTTATATTGATATGTTCTTTAAAGTGGCCTTAAATCAGCTACCCCCACATTAACTGTACAACTATAAAATCCAGCTTGAAGCAGACAACAACTTAAGCTTCCACTTACTATTCAAGCAATCTTTAAAGGAACTGCTAGCTACAAAGCAGTATATAGTAGAAAACTTAGAGAAAGGGTTTATTAACTATAGCCAAGCTCCATTTGCATCCCCTATCCTATTTGTAAAAAAGGCTAATAGTAGCTTATGCTTCTACATCGACTTTTAAAAGCTAAATGCAATTACTTATAAGGATTAATACCCTCTCCTATTAATTAATAAGACCTTAACCCGCTTAAGCAAAGCAAAGATCTTTATAAAGCTAGATATTCGCTAAGCATTCTACTATATACAAATAGACTTAGCGTTAGAGGACCTTACAACCTTTTAGACTTAATATAAGACATACAAATGCAAGGTCTTACCCTTTAAACTTACAAATGGCCTAGCGACGTATTAATGCTATATGAATAATGTGCTATTCGACTACCTTAACAACTTTTACACCGCCTACCTTAACGACATTATAATATACTCTAACAACAAGTTAAAGCATGAAACTTATATGAAAAAGGTCTTAGATTGCCTTTACAATGCAAGTTTACAAGCAGACATTAAGAAGTACGAGTTTGAGGTAAAGCGTACTAAATACCTTGAATTTATTGTTAGTACTAGTAGCATTAAAGTGGACTTAGAGAAGGTTAAAGTTATTTAGGACTAGGCACCTCTATTTATAGTAAAAGGAATCTAGTCCTTCTTAGGCTTCTATAATTTTTATTAGCGATTTATTAGAGATTACAGAGTAATTGCTAAGCCTCTAACTCGCCTTACTAAGAGCAATACTCCTTTTACGTTTAATTAGAGCTGCTAAGACGCATTCAAAGAGCTTAAGTAGCAACTAATAAACTCTCTAATTCTTTGACACTACAACTCCAACTTTGAATCTAAAATTGAGACTGATGCATTAGATAGTGTTATAGCAGGCGTACTCTTCTAGCTCCACCTTAATAAGGACTAGCACCTTATAGCCTACTTCTCTAAAACTATAGCCCCAGCTAAGTGCAACTATAAGATCTACAACAAGGAGATGTTAGCTATTATCCGCTTATTGTCTTAATAGAAAGTAGAGCTTTAAGGAACAGGCTTTAAAGTTTAAATATATACAAACTATAAAGCTTTAAAGTACTTTATAACAACAAAGCAGCTTACTAGCTAATAG
>Ga0335074_10005275_pt1 | contig 17855 bp, 17 predicted proteins | sample Lox_Sample_23_FD_206715 | JGI IMG/M metagenome (GOLD analysis project Ga0335074, IMG submission 206715) | Soil microbial communities from Loxahatchee National Wildlife Refuge, Florida, United States - Lox_Sample_2.3 | ecosystem: Environmental > Terrestrial > Soil > Wetlands | place: USA... | reverse complement strand
GAATGAGTTCAGGCAACCTATCGGCTACGGTGCTGCGCACGGTCTTCGCTATCGTGTTTTTCATCACGGGGTTTTTGCTGGGGCGCGAACTCTACGTCAACGTCTTGTCTTTGCACTTTGCTAGTGAAGCGCTGCAGTGGACCATGCTCATCCTCTCGCCGGTGGTCTGCGCGATCATCGGCGTCTTGCTCGCCCCGCTCGCACAGTCGTTTTTCGAGGACGAGCTCAACCTGGTCGAGCGCGCGATCGAACGCCTCGCGCCCGCGGAACTCGCCGGCGGCGCCATCGGCCTGCTGGTTGGCCTGGGTACGGCACTTCTGATCAAGAGCATTCTCTTCGAATTCATCTCGATCACCGGGCGTGCCGGCAGTTATCTGGCGATTCTCCTGTACTTGATCGTTGCGGTTTTCTTCGCGTACCTGGGCGCTCGCGTCGGCGCAAAGACGCGTTTCCTGCCGCTGGTGCCTAAGGACGGCGGCATGCACGGTAGCGCGAAGGTCGTCGACACGTCGGTCATCGTCGACGGGCGAATCGTCGAGATTGTCCAGAGTGGATTCCTCGAAGGTCCGTTGATCGTGCCGCGTTTTGTGCTGCGCGAATTGCAGGCTATTGCCGATTCCGAAGATCCACAGCGTCGAACGCGAGGACGGCGCGGTCTCGAAGCGCTGACGAAGCTGCAAGAAATGCGGGCTATTGTGATCAACGAACGCGAGTACGATGATCTTCCACCCGGGAACGTCGATGCAAAGCTGGTTCGCCTGGCGCGCGAGCTACAGGCACGCTTGTTGACCAATGACTACAATCTCAATCGCGTCGCCCAAGTGGAGAGCGTCGAGGTACTGAACATCAACGAGCTGGCCAACGCCGTCAAGCCTGTCGTTTTGCCCGGTGAAGAATTGCACGTGCACGTGATCCGCGAGGGTAAAGAAGCGCATCAAGGCGTCGCGTATCTCGACGACGGCACGATGATCGTTATCGAGCAGGGAAAGCGATTGGTTGGAACGAGCGCCGACGTGGTCGTAACCAGCGTGTTGCAAACCGTCGCGGGCCGAATGATCTTTGCGCGTCCGAAGGCCGCAACCCCGGCGGCACGATGAACTGGGGCGCCGTCATCGTTGCAGCCGGCCGCGGGACGCGTTTCGGCCGGCCCAAACAGTTGATCGAAATTGCCGGCCGTCCCATGCTGGCGTGGTCCATCGCGACCTTCGTCGCGATGCCGGAGATCGAGCCGATCGTCGTGGTGACGGAAGGCGAATGGCTCGACGACGTTCGCGAGGCGATCGGCGCTATTGCGGCGGCCCGCACGATTGCCGTCGTGCCGGGCGGCGCAACGCGCCAGGCAAGTGCGCGCTGTGGTTTGCGGGCGCTGCCGGGTTCGTGCGATGCGGTGCTCGTTCATGACGGCGCGCGGCCGCTCGTACAAGCGCAAGACGTGCGCGAGGGCATGCGAGCAGTACGGCCGGGACGCGCGGCGCTCTTGGCCGCGCCGGTCGTCGATACGATCAAGGTTGTGGATCCGCGGACGATGCGGGTAAATCGCACGCTCGATCGCGCTACCCTTTGGGCCGCGCAGACGCCGCAATTTGCGATGCGCGAGGAGTTCTTGCGCGCGCACGATGCGGCCGCCGCTTCGTCGCTCGAAGCCACCGACGACGTCGCGTTGCTCGAAGCGATCGGTATCGAGGTCGTCGTCGTTCCCGCCTCTGCGGAAAACTTCAAAGTTACGCATCTAAGCGATGCGGCGCATGCAGAATTGCTTCTCGGAGCGTCCCCTAAATGACGCGCGTCGGGCATGGGTTCGACGCGCATCGGCTCGTCGAAGGGCGACGGCTCGTGCTCGGCGGCGTGACCGTTCCGTACGACCGCGGCGCACTCGGCCACTCGGACGCTGACGTGCTCGCGCACGCGCTCTCGGACGCCTTGCTCGGCGCGGCGGCGCTCGGCGATTTGGGCGGACATTTTCCCGACAGCGATCCCCAGTGGAAGGATGCCGACTCCATCGTGCTCCTCGAAGCGTGCGCGGCTCGCGTGCGCGAGGCGGGCTTTCGCATCATCAACCTCGATGCGACCATCGTCGTCGAGCGCCCGAAGCTGGCGCCGTATATTGGGGCCATGCGCGAGCATCTGGCCACGCGTCTGAGCCTCCCTCTGGAATGTGTGAGCGTCAAAGCCAAGACCAGCGAAGGTATGGGCTACACCGGCGACGGCAGCGGCATCGCTGCGTTCGCGGTTGCATCGATCGAGCGATGAGTACCGTTACGCGCGCGCAACTCTTGACGGCGATGCAACGCTGGGGCTTTTTGGAAGACCCTGCGCCCGAAGCGGCACTGCGCTGGATCGACACCTTTCTCGAAGCGTATGGCGGCCGTATCGCGCGCGTCGACGACGCGTTTTCGTACATCGGCGATCTGCGAGCCGAATCATGCATCATCCCCGCCCTCGAGCTCGAGCGGCTGCGCACGCGCGCCGTGCTCTTTTTTCTCGACTCGGTCGGGCAGTACATCGACCACCAGCCGGAGCTGCGCGGCTTGCCGCTGGCTGCGGATCTACCGGCCATTGCCGACGAATTCGGCATCGCAAAAGATGACGCATTCGCGGCCGTGCGCATGGCGCTCACCGGCGAGAAGGAGGGTCCGGCGCTCGACCTGCTCTTTCCGTTGCTCGGACACGATCGCATGCTTATTCGTATCGGTGCGGTGAGTTCGCGGCTGCTGCACGGACGCGGTCTAGAGCCGATCAAATTTGGACCCGACGGAAAGCCATTCGAAACCATCGACGCGCAGAAGCCGTTAGATTAAAGCGATGGCCGGACCGTTTCAAACCTTCCTTGGCGACTTACGCGCTCCGCTCGAGCGTGACCCTGCCGCTCGCGGGTGGATCGATGTGGTGTTCTCGTATCCCGGCTTTCATGCGCTTACCGCGTATCGCATGAATCATCGGCTCTGGCAATGGGAGTTGCCGCACCTTTCCCGCTGGCTCTCGCACGTCGCGCGCTTTCTGACCGGCATCGAGATTCATCCTGCCGCAACGATCGGACAGCGCGTCTTTATCGATCACGGTATGGGCGTCGTGATTGGTGAGACCGCGGAAGTCGGCGACGGCTGCACGATCTACCAGGGCGTTACGCTTGGCGGTACCAGCTTGGCGCATACCAAGCGCCATCCGACGCTTGGAAAGAACGTAACCGTCGGGGCAAGCGCGGTGATCCTCGGTGCAATTGTGGTCGGCGATAACGCGCGAGTTGGCAGCGGATCGGTCGTGGTGCGCGATGTGCCGGCTAATGCGACGGTCGTCGGTATTCCGGCACACGTGGTTGCCCTCGACGGCAAGCCGGTGCGCGTGGTGCCCGATCGTCCGCAGGTCGAGATGCCCGACCCCAACGCCGGCGCCATCAACCACCTGCAGCGCCGGCTGGCAGAACTCGAGGCACGGATGGAACAGGTCGAACGCGACAACGGCGAAGAGACCTGGTCGTGGGTCATCTAAAGCTCTATAACACACGCACGCGCTCGCTCGAATCCTTCACGCCGCTTCGCGGCGACGGAGTCCGCGTGTATGTCTGCGGCCTTACGCCCTCCGCGCAGGCGCATCTCGGGCACGCCCGGTCGTTCTTGTTCTTCGATCTGCTGCGTCGCTATCTCACCCACAAGGGCTATCGCGTCGTGTACGTCCAGAACGTTACGGACATCGACGATCGCAGCATCAATCGCGCCCGCGAAACCGGTGAAGATTGGCGCGCGATCGTGCGCGGCTACTACGATGAGTTTCACGAGTCGATGCGCCGTCTGGGCGTGCTGGCGCCCGACGAAGAGCCGTACGCGACTGCGTATATTCCGCAGATCCAGACGATGATTGCCGCGCTGATTCGGATCGGGCACGCGTACGTCGTTGAAGACGGTATCTACTATAAGGTGCGCAGTTTTCCGCAGTACGGCGAACTGAGCAATCGTAAGGTCGATGAACTAGAAGCCGGCGCGCGTATCGAAGTCGGGGAGTTCAAAGAAGATCCGCTCGACTTTGCGTTGTGGAAATTCGCCAAGCCGGGCGAGCCGAAGTGGCCGTTCGAGCCGTACGGCGACGGGCGTCCCGGTTGGCACATCGAGTGTTCCGCAATGTCGCACGCGTTGCTCGACCCCGACGGTGTGGGCTTCGACATTCACGGCGGCGGCGCCGATCTGATCTTTCCGCACCACGAGAACGAGATCGCGCAAAGCGAGCCGCTGATGCAGCATCCGCCGATGGCGAATTTCTGGGTCCACGGCGGCTTGCTCAATTTCGAAGGGCGCAAGATGTCGAAGTCGCTCGGCAACTTTGAGCCGCTCGTCGACTTGCTCGATCGCCACGACCCGCAAGCGATCCGCCTCGGATTTCTCACGACCGGGTATCGCAAGGTGATGAATTTCACCGATGAATCCCTCGCCGCGTCGTACGCGACGCTCGATCGGCTAAAGAAGACGTTTCGCACGTTGCTCGCGTCGCCGGATCTCCCGTCGGCGCCATCCGGCCTCCTCGAACGAATCGAGTCAGCCCTCGATGACGACATGAACGCCGCGGTTGCGCTTGCCGAGCTTTTGCAGTGGAATCCACAGCCGGGCGCGCGCGAAGAGTTTACCCGCGCCCTCTGGCTGCTTGGCATCGAGCCGAATGATAGCTGGCTGCACGAGTCGCAACGTCGTCTGCCGCCGGATTTCCTCGAACGCCTGCGCGCCCAGCTGGGGAGCGAGATTTCGCTCAACGGTGCGAATGCGGACGACGCTATCGCTGCGGTGATCGAGGCGCGCACGAAGGCGCGCGCGAGCAAGGACTGGGCTGCATCGGATCGCTTGCGCGATGCGCTTTCAGCCTGCGGGATCGAGCTAAAGGATTCTAAAGACGGAACGACGTGGACCGTCGCCGGGTGAGGCTCGACTTCGATGACGTGATGTACGGGATTCACGTCGTTGAAGAAGCGCTCGTTGCCGGCGAACCGCTGCGCGCGATTCATGTCTCCGAAGATCGCAAACGCGATCCGCTACTGCGCAAGATCGTCGCGCACGCGAAGGATCGGAACGTACCGGTGCGGTTTGAGGGGCGTCCGTTCTTCGCGCAATTGCCGTTCAAAACGCATCAAGGTGTCATTGCGGTCGCGCCGCCGTTCGACTACGCGAGCCTCGAGGATGTGCTTGGCTCGAAGAAGGCCGGCCACGCGCTGTTCGTGATCCTCGATCATCTGACCGATCCGCATAATGTCGGGGCAATCATCCGCACAGCCGAGTGCGCGGGAGCCGATGCGGTGATCTTGCCCGAGCGCCGCTCCGCCGGCGTCAACGCGACGGTTCGCAAGGCTGCCGCGGGCGCGGCCGCATACTTGCCCGTCGTGCGCGTGGCCAACGTGAACGAGGCGATTCGCAAGCTGAAGAAGGCCGGCGTGTGGGTCGTGGGGGCGGCGGCGGGCGAGGGAGCCGTCGCGATGAGCCAAGCCGACCTGGACCGCGATCTTGCCATCGTCATCGGCGCCGAGGGCTCGGGCCTTGCTCCACTGGTCAGGCGAGAGTGCGACTACCTCGTCAGCATTCCGATGCGGGGGCGGACCGAGTCCCTTAATGCGTCGGTAGCAGCCGGCGTACTACTTTTTGAGGCTCTCCGCCAGAGAAGCCATTGACGCCGGGAGGACCCCCTCCTATAATCACCTGGATGTGCCGCGCCCGATGAGGCTCCGGCCCGCGTTTTGCGGCGCATCGACCAACGAAGGCAAAAGACTATGGCTATGACCCATCCCGCGACGGATGGTTTGGAATACAACGAGAGAGTAGACGAAGATCTCGTTGCCATCGCAAAATCGGGCGACAACCTGGCGATGGAATACCTGCTCAACAAATACAAGAACTTCGTCAGGATTAAGGCCAAGAGTTACTTCTTAATCGGTGCCGACCGCGAGGACATCATCCAAGAAGGTATGATCGGCCTCTACAAAGCCGTGCGCGATTTCAAGGCCGATAAGCTGTCGAGCTTCCGCGCATTCGCAGAACTCTGCATTACTCGCCAGATCATCACGGCGATCAAAACCGCGACTCGTCAGAAACACATCCCGCTTAATCAATATATTTCGTTGAACAAACCCATCTATGACGAGGACAGCGAACGGACGCTGCTGGACGTGATGGCTTCGCAAAAGACTTCCGACCCCGAAGAACTCGTGGTCACGCAGGAAGTTTCCGACGACATCCGTCAGCGCATCCGTCAGAATCTCTCCGAACTCGAATCGCAAGTGCTCGAATCTTACCTCGAAGGCAAGAGCTACCAGGAAATGGCGCGCGACCTCGGGCGCCACGTGAAATCGATCGACAATGCGCTTCAGCGCGTCAAGCGAAAGATAGAGAAAAACCTCGCCGAGTTCGAGTTCCAGTAGATAACCCTCTCACCTGAACGTCGTCAAAGAGGCCCTCGCGTAGCGAACTACGTGTCGGGCCTCTTTTCCTATTTCAGGTGAGAGATCTGTCTACTGGAGTTTAGAAGACGCCGTTATCCCGCAACACGGCCGTGTCGTTCTTGACGTATTGCACGAAGGCGGTGATCGCCGCATCCGCTGTCTTGAGCGTATAGAGGTGCTCGTCGGTGGCGAAGGGGTAGGTATGGTTGCGGATGTTGGCTTCCGTCGGTGCGACGCCTTCGTAATTGATGACCATGCTTTGATGTCCATCGATGAAGCCGGTTGCCGAGTAGCCCAGCGCGCCCGGCGTGGCAAGCACTTTGTTAATGACCGCCGTGGCGTTGTTCTCGGTATCGATCGGGATCAGCGTCTTGGCGACCTTGTCTTCGAAGACGAAGCGTGTGCCGGTACCGATTTGGCGGCCGATCAGCACGATCTTTTCGTCCTTTCCACCCAGCGCTTTCCAGTTGGTGACCTTACCGGAATAGATGGCGACGGCGTCCTTTTGCGTGAGGTTCTTGATGCCCACGTCGGGCGCCACAACGAACGCAAAGCCGACCACGCCCAAAATGGTGTCCGCAAAGTCGGGATCGCTGACCGCGACGTCGGACATCGCGATGTCGACTTGCTTAGCTTTGAGCGAGGCAATGCCGGCGCCCGAGCTGATGCCCTTAACGCTGATGGTCACGCCCGGATTAGCCTTTTCGTAGGCGGCGGCAGCGGTCGAAACCAACGGTGCGAGGTTCGTCGTGCCGCTGACGTTGATGGTCTGGGCTGCCCCGGCCGGTACGACCAGGCTAACGAGGACCAGCAGTGCGCTCATGGGCGCGAGGAAACGAGAGGGAAGTCTCATGCAGAAGCTCCTTGGGTGAACCACCCTTTGAGTGTAATAGTTCTGTTAACGATATTAAGCCCTGCCTGGCGGTCGGCAGTATCCATTAGTAGATCCCTGACGCCGCGAGGTCGGCACGTTGGGTAGTGACAAAGGTTACAAACTCACGAGCGGTGGCCGGGCCGCCTCTGCGCGTGTACAGATGCTCGTCGGTCGAGAAGGCATAGCTGTGGCCGCGAATGTTGGCCGGCGTCGGAGCGACGCCGTCGTATGCGAGCACCGACTCAGGTTGGCCCGCGATGAACTGCGTAGCGATGTAGCCGATCGCTCCGGGGGTGGTCGCGACGTCATGGACCAGTTCGACGGGATTAACGGGGTCTTGGGTTGGGATCTCGACTTTGGCGACCTTCTGCTCGAAGAGCAATCGGGTGCCCGTGCCGATTGCGCGGCCGAAGGCGACGACCGGCTGATCCTCGCCGCCGATTTGCTTCCAGTTGGTGATCTTGCCGGAATACATCCCGATGAGCTGCGCTCGAGTGACATTCTTCAGGCCAGTGTGCGGCCCGGCGAGGATCGCGACGCCGAGCACGCCGATCGTCGTGTCCACGAAGTCCGGATAGTCGACCGCAATGTCCGACGCGGCCACATCGATGGTGCCGGCGCGCAGCGCCGCGATCCCCTGACCGGAATTCGTGCCTTTTACGGCGACTGCTGCGTCGGGATGCGATGCCTGATACGCAGCTGCGATCTTTTGTAGGGCCACGGCCTGGTTGAGCGTGCCTTGAACGCGTAGCGCCGTGGCGGCAGCGTCAGCGCCTGTAAGGATTCCGAACGATTTGAGCGTCGCCGGCTGCGTCGCTACGAACGCTAAGAACGCCTTGGCGTCGGCCGAGACGTCGCCTGCGGTGTAGGCGTGCTCGTCGGTCGCGAATTTATAGGTGTGGCTGAGGATATTGGCATCGGTCGGAGCGACGCCCTCATACTTCACGACGAGATTCTGATGATCGCCGACGTAGTTGGTTGAGCTATAGCCAATGCCGCCGGGCGTTGCAGCGACCGCGTTTACGACCGCGGTTGCGTCGGGCTCGATCGTCATCGGGATCAACGTTTTTGCAACGGTCATTTCGAAGATGAACCGCGTGCCGACGCCGATTGGGCGGCTGAACGGCACGATCGGCAGGTCGTTTCCGCCGATCTGCTTCCAGTTCGTGATCTTCCCGGAATAAATACCTTGCACGTCGGCGCGCGAAAGGTTGCTCACGCCCGCGCCGCTTCCCACCACGAACACAAAGCCGACAACGCCGATCTTCGTGTCAGTGAACGCGGGGTCGTTGACGGCAACGTCGGAGCAGGCGATATCGATTGAGCCCGAGCGAAGCGCGGCGACCCCTTCGCCTGAACTGCTCCCGACGATCGAAAACGTGACGTCCGTATGCGCGGTCTGATACGCATTCGCGATGGCCTTGAGGGCCGGCGTATCGTTGGTAGAACCACCGATACGAATCGCAGCACCTGCGCTCGCCGGCGACGGTGCAGACGTTAGGAACGGAAGCAGAAACGAAATGGCCAGCGCGGCTCTCCCGAAACGGCGGATGAATCCCACGAAAATAGCCCCCTACCCATACGAGCGGAAGTAGCGGGACACACCCAAAGCCCCTGATTTGCTTTTATAGGTCTTCGGTAGGAGAAGCCTGAGGGTTTACTGTGACCGCGTCTTTTGCCCCATCGAATCGACGATGGTCACGTAAAGTTTGTCGCGTTCGTCGAGGGGATCGACCACCAGCACCTGGGCGGGTTCGCCGTTTTTCGGATCGAGGCAAACGGTTACTTTACCCTTGCCGCACACGTCCATACAAGTGGTAGCGATAACACGAATCGGACCCCATTCGCCGTTTTCTTTGAGTTCGGACTTCAGCCAGTCGCGAAGATTAAAATCGCCGAGCCGTTCGGCGACGTCCGGCGCTTCTTCGGGAATGCGTTCTTTGAAACAACGCTCGCAGACTAACACGAGTCCGCTTTCGAGCCATTTGGGATTTACCGGTTGCATGCGTTCCTATAACGGGCGGAGCCGGAGGTCGGATTCGAACCGACGTGGACTTGCGTCTCGGATTTACAAAACCCGCCCAATCGACCGCTATGGGACTCCGGCGTGACGGCCCTCGTTTCCACGGTCCGGCCTTCGCTCCTGTTCTCCCAAGAATTCGTCCACTGTTTTTGCGAAGCGGTTGAAATCCGTGCGGTGCAAGTTGTGCCCTTGATCTGCGAGTGTCACAATCTGCACGTCCGGCGCATGATGAGTGGTGATTTCATCCATCACGGGCACCGGCACGATCGAACCGTCGCGTCCGGCCATTATCATGAGGAGCGGCTTGGGATAGGTGGCGATGTCGCCGCGCAAATCCCACCCCGTTTGGTTTTGATCGCGCAATCCGGCAATGGGTGCCGTCGTCATCGAATGGACGGCGTGCACCTTGCCGTCGACGTCGGACGGATGCCAGTCGGAATAATCGACGCGGATCCGCTCGTCCCGCGCGTCGCCCTGATAGGTGAACGTCTCTTCGAGCTCATCGATGAACTCGGCGTACCAGTCATCGGCGACCTGAACGATCATCGGATCGATCGCGACTACCGCGCTTGCACCGAGCATCAGACCGCCACGCACTACGACGGCGCCGCCCCACGAATGTCCGACGAGAACGTCCGGCCCCGCCACAGCGGCAACGTCGCGCAAATCCTGGACGCCGCGCTCGAGCGTCATCGGCCCGGGAATCGCAACGCTATCGCCGTGCCCACGTTGATCGTACGCCATGACTTGATACCGATCCGCGAAGCGCTCTGCGAGGCGCTGCCACGCCTTGCGCGAGCTGGTCATGCCATGCACGCAGAGCATGACCGGTCCGGTGTCGCCCCAGCGTTCGAGGGTCGTGGTTGCACCGTCGTCGAGGACGATCGTGCGCAGCATGGATTGCATGCAAGCCTCCCGTTAGTCGCGCAGCATGACGCGCGCAGCGTTCCAACCCGGCGCGCCCATCACGCCGCCGCCGGGATGTGTGGCAGATCCGCACATGTACAGATGTTTGATCGGCGTCTTGTAGTTCGCATAACCCGGGACCGGACGTAGCGCGTAGAGGTTGTGTAAGGGCATCGTACCCTGGAATATGTTTCCACCTGTTAAACCAAACGTCTCCTCGATGTCCACGGGGCTGAGGATTTGGCGATCGATGACCGACGCCGTAAAGCCGGGCGCGTAGCGTTCGACGATGGCGAAACAGCGATCGGCGAAGTCGTCCTTCACGGCTTGCGTCCAGGGCCCGTGCTTCAGTTTATACGGCGCGTATTGCACGAACATCGACATCAGGTGCTTGCCCGCGGGGGCGAGGGTCGAATCGAGCGACGACGGCAAGCAGCACTCGACCACCGGCTCTTTTGACGGATGACCGTACTTGGCGTCGTCGTAGGCGCGTTCGATGAAATCTTGATCGGGGCAGAAGTGCACGGTGCCGTGGTGTTGCGGACCGGGTTCGTGTCCGGGGAGCGCCGTGAAGCTGGGCAAGCATTCGAGCGCGACGTTGATCTTGACCGAAGCGGAATCGTAGGCAATGCGCGCGACGGCCTCGCGAAATGCCGGCGGTAGCGTCGTTGGTTCGAGGAAGCGTTCGAAGGTGTGGTGCATGTCGACACCGCTTGCGATTTTCTTCGCCCGAAACTCGTCGCCATTTGCCAACGCCACCCCGGTTGCTGCGCCGTTCTTGGTGAGAATCGCCACGACTTCGGCATTCGTTCTGATCTCCACGCCCAGGTCGGTCGCCGCGCCCGCAAGCGCCTGCGTCAAGCCGCCCATGCCGCCGCGCATGTACGCCCACACGCCGCGTTTGCCGTTCGTTTCGCCCATCACGTGGTGGAACAGCACGTACGCGGTGCCGGGCATCGACGGTGCCATGAACGCGCCGATGATTGCATCGGTCGCAAGTGTGCCTTTGAGTTCCTCGCTTTCGAACCAGCGATCGAGGATCGGCCGCGCCGCTCCGCTGAGCATCTCGATTGCCTCGTTCATATCGGGGCCCATTTTTTGCAGTGCGCGCCCCATCGCGCCCAAGTGCACGAGGTCGCCGAGATTCGGATGCAGGACGTCCGGCGGAACCTGCGTGAGCGTCGGTTCGATGACCGCTGCAACGCGGGCGAGCATCGCCTCATAGTGAGGATAGGCCGCTGCGTCGCGCCGGCTAAACTTGCCGATCTCTTCGACGTCGCGCGCCGTACCGCGCCCGAGCATCAGGTACCGTCCGTCGAGGAACGGGCTGAACGAGGCGGGGTCGCGCTCGATGGCTTCAAAGCCGTAACGTTTCAGGTTGAGATCGCGCACGATTTCCGGGCGGAAGAGACTATTGACGTAGGCCGCAGTTGAGACTTTAAACCCGGGGAACGTCTCTTCGGTCACGCACGCGCCGCCAACCAGGTGGCGCCGCTCGAGTACGAGCACGCGACGTTTCGCGCGCGCGAGATAACACGCCGTCACCAGGCCGTTGTGGCCGCCGCCGATAACAATTGCATCGTAAGTCCTGGGCATAAGCGGGTCATTAGTCGGAGGGAAGGCTGCCCCTGTGAGCGGTAGTTTCACGTGTATGGACATCACCGTGCGTCGTGCGAGCGCGAACGACACCGAAGCGCTCTTGCCGTTGGTGCGCGCGTACCGCGTGTTCTATGCGCAGACGCCTGACGAGGCAGGCGAACGGCGACTCCTGCGCAAGCATCTGCGCGACAAGACGAGCACGCTATTTTTCGCAAGCGACGGCGAGCGCGCGGTGGGCTTCGTGCAGATTTTCGAATCGTGGAGCACGGTGCGGCTCGCACCGGTGCTGATTCTCGAAGACCTCTTCGTCGATCCGTCGCACCGGGAGCGCGGCATCGGCCGCGCGCTCATCCATGCGGCGCTCGCGTATGCGCGCGAGACCGGCGCGGCAGGGATGTTCCTCGAGACCGCTGTCGACAACGAGCGCGCGCAGCACGTCTACGAGCGCGAGGGCTGGCTGCCCGAGCGTGCCTTCGTGAAGTACAACGCGCCGCTGTAGCCGAGAAACGTCGGGTTGCGAGGAGCCGCCGCCCGTGGTATCGTACCGTCGTTAGCCGTGCCGGGATCTCCGTGGGTCGGTGGTCGAGTGGTTAATGGCACCGGACTGTAAATTCGGCTCGCGAAAGCGATACGCTGGTTCAAATCCAGCCCGGCCCATATTTCCCGCGCGGGCGTTGCATAGTGGTAGTGCCTCTGCCTTCCAAGCAGATAGCGCGAGTTCGATTCTCGCCGCCCGCTCCAACATCGTGCCAACCAGGTGGACACGTTACCGCGTGAAATCGTATCGTGAAACGCGATACGAAAAAAATCGGCGTGGTGTCCGAGCTAGCGGTGATGGCTGCCCTGGCAAAGTGCGGATATCGTCTGCTCGTCCCATACGGTGATTCCGCTAGGTACGACGTTGTGATCGAGGACGAGAACGGCGAATTCGCACGCGTTCAGATCAAAACCGGACGCCTTCGTAAGGGGAGCGTTATCTTCAGAGGGTACAGCACGCACAGCCACCGAGGCGGCGTCGGCGCTCGACGATATGCCGGTGAAGTTGAATTCTTCGGTGTGTATTGTCCAGAACTCGACCGTTCATATCTCGTCCCGGCGGAGGATGTTTTAGTAGAGGGCAATTTGCGTATTCTTCCCACCAGGAACAATCAGTGTAGAAAGGTGCGTTGGGCGGCAGCGTACGCACTGTCAGGTGAGAAATTTCCGGTCGCGATAGGGCCGCCAAGCGTTAGCGGAGTAGCGTAGAGCGTTTCCTGCCGTTGTAGCTCAGTGGTAGAGCACGTCCTTGGTAAGGACGAGGCCACGGGTTCAATCCCCGTCAACGGCTCCACTTTATAGAAGCAGAGGCCTCGGAGAACGTCCGAGGCCTCGCTGTTTTGGCCTACAAGACCCAAGATAAACGGGTCGCCTGGCTTTGGAGAGCTTCGGATACCCTGGGATACCATCCAGGGGATATGAAGACGCCGATCGTGTGCAGCGCCCTCGGGGCAGCCGTTGTCCTCGCCGCCCTCGTCGCGTGCGGAGGCGGCGGTGGCGGCGCCTCACCGGTGCCGGGCTCGGGAACGACACCGCTCCCGCCCTCGAGCCAGCCGACGGCCGCAAGCGCAACGCCGACGCCGCCCGTGGCGTCGGGCCAGACGACGCAGACGTCGCAAGGCAGCGTCAGCGGCGAGCCCAACATGTTCACGCCGAACGAAGGCGACACGGCAAGCGGCGGACAGGGATCACCGGTCGACGGCATCACCTGCGATCCGACGATGTCGAACAACTATCACATTCACGTGTTTCTTGGCGTCTACGTGAACGGGACGCAGATGGCGTTACCGATTGCCATCGGCATGCAGAATCCCGGTGCAGCCAGCGATGGCTTCATCGATACTGCGTCGTGCTTCTATCATATCCACACGCATGATTCGAGCGGCCTGGTACACGTCGAAGACCCCAATCCGAACAATATTCCGATCACCGGAACGATGTACACACTGCAAAATGTGCTCGACGTCTGGGGCATCACGGCGAGCGCGAATAACTTCGGGCAATTCAGCGGGCCGGTCGAAGTCTTCACCTCGGGTCAGGTCTTCCGCGGCGATGACGCTAACAGCGGCGTCGTGCCGGCAACCGATCTGACGTACTGGGGCAGCAACCCGAACACGGTCCCGCTCTATTCTCACGAGTACATCGTTGTCGAAGTCGGACCGACCTATCCGACGTCGCTCCCGGGCGTGTTCTTCTATATTGAGAACTAGTCGCGCAGCTTCGCTCGCCGTTTAACCGTTACGCTTGAGGATGTCGACGATTTCGCTGAGCACGCGATCGGCGTCGGCGGGCGCGGGCTGACAGGTTCCGGCGCCGACGTGCCCCCCGCCGCCGAAGTCTGCGAGCGTATCGCCGATGCTCGTCTTACAGTCGCGCTTGAGGATGTTGTGTCCGACTTGTATCGAGACGAACTCATTGTTGCGGCCGTCCGCGACGCGAACCGAGACGTTTGCCGTCGGAAACAGTTCGTAGATCAAGAAGCGGTTGCCGCTCGGAAGATTCTTGAGGCCACGCACGTCGGTGATGACCACGTTGCCATCTTGTCGCGATGTGGCTTTGAGATGCTCGCGGAACGCCGGTTCCTCGGCTTTGAGGCGCTCGACATGTTTGCGAACCTCGGGATCCTGCAGAATCTGATCGACGGTCTTGGCTTTTGCTAAGCCCATGAGGTGGCGGAAGTAATCCTTGAATGCACCCAGGCCGCTACGCGGATCGAGCGTGTAACCGACGAGTATCCAACCCTTTGGGTCGACGATGTCATCGCGCGTGAGTTGCGCGGCATCGAGACGATCGGTGGCCTCCATCAAATCCGAAAAGCGGGTGAAGCGGTCGGACTTGTAGTGCTGGGCAATCACCCGCGCCGCACTGGGAGCGACGCCGAACTCGCCGCGCATCTGCGGGTTCCACGCTGCGTCCGACTGACTGACGTGATGGTCGAACCAGAGCGCGGCCCGTTCGTCGTACGGTAGGTTGGCAAGAATGTCGTTAGCCGAGAGGGCGAACTTGCCGTCCTGCACGTCCTTGGGGTGGGCGAAGTCGACTTCCTCGATCGGTTCGACTTCTTGCAGCAGGATAGCCGAGGTGAGGCCGTCGAGGTCGGCGCGGGTGATAAGGCGCATCTTGCGATTCCTCCGGGCGCATCAGGTTCGCGCAAGCAACTGGGCGCTCCTTATGCCTTTCGGCGCATCCGCAGACCCCGCGAGCGGCGTTCTTATAGATGCCATGAAACACGACATCACGCCGCCGGTTACCAAGAGCGAGGAGCAGTGGCTTGCCGAGCTGGGACCGGAACGCTACGCGATCCTGCGCAAAGCGGGCACCGAGCGTCCCTTCACGGGCCCGCTCCTCAACGTGCGCGAGGACGGGACCTATATCTGCGGTGCCTGTGGCGCCGTGCTCTTTAAGTCCTCGGAGAAGTTCGACTCCCACTGCGGTTGGCCGTCGTTCACGCGTCCGCACGAACAGCAAAACGTTCGGCTCTTGGAGGATTTCAGCCACGGAATGCACCGGACCGAAGTGCGTTGCGCGAATTGCGATTCTCACTTGGGGCACGTCTTCGACGACGGACCGGGACCGCAGGGAACCCGCTACTGCATCAACTCGCTCTCGCTAGATTTTAAGAAGACCTGAACCCCAAGCGCGGGGTTTCGCGGTAGTGCGGACGAAAGCTGAGCCGAAAGTCCCACGCAGGAGTCCAGTGTGAAGGATCATCTGGTCGGAAAACGCCTGGAGGGCGGCAGCGATCGTCTGTTGTTAGCGCAGGCGGCGTCGCTATTGTCGACCGATCTTTCGCTGGGGGAGCTGTTCGAACGCCTGACGACCATGCTCCCGACCTCGATCGACTCAGCCGTCGTCTTCATAGCGCTGGCGCAGCCCGACGGCCACCACACCATCGAATACATCTATGACCACGGAGAGATCCGGCGTTATCCGCACATCGAATTGACGGAGCGCTCGCGCGCCCGCGCGGTGATCGACGGCGGTGACGTTGTCTGGGGCAACCGTCGTGAGGTTTGGGCACCCGACGGCACCTATCCGATCAATCCCGACCGGCCCTGGACCGACGACACGCTTTCTGCAATTTTCGTCCCGATGCGGGCGGGCGGCTCGATGGTGGGCTGTCTCTCGGTGCAAAGCGTCCATGAAGATGCGTACACGCATCAAGAAGTGGAAACCATCGCTGCGATCGGGCACTATTTGGGAGTCGCCGTCCAAAACCAGCGCATGTACCAAGCGCTGCAGCGCACCGCGGAATACGATCCGTTGACCGGGCTCGCGAGCCATTCACGTATCGCCCGTGAACTCGATCGTGCGCTTGCGGAAGCGACCTCGACGCAGCCGGCGGTCGCGATCACCTTCGACGTCGTGAACTTCGCGCAGTTCAACGAGCTCTATGGCTATAATGAGGGCGACGACGTGTTGCGGCGCATTGCCGATGTCTTGCGCGAGTTCGAAATAGCCGACGATACGATCAGCGTGGGCCGTTTTGGCGGCGATATCTTCATGGCGCTCATGCGCGACGGCGCGAGCGATCTCGCTATGCATCGCGTGGCTCGCGTCGCGGCCAAGCTCGACGAGCTTGCCTACGTCACGCGCGACCAAACGCTGCCTATTACCATTGCGTGCGGGTACGTCGTGGCGCCGCTCGATGCCGGCACGCGAGCCGACGTGGTTGCGCTCTGCGAACACCGCACGCGGTTGAGCCGCAAGCTCGGCGGCATCGCCGTCGGCACGGACGATGTGGATGCATACACTATCCACGGTCCCTTCGAGGGCATCGAGCCGATCGTCGAGAGTCTGCTCAATCGCGATCCGTTCACGCGCGTGCATCTCTTGCAGGTCAATACGATGGCGAAGTTGTGGTCGGAACACAATCTCGATCTCGATCGCGCGGCCCTAACGAAGTTCTTGCAGGCGAGCTTGCTCCATGACGTGGGGAAGCTGCTGATCGCCGACCGGATGCTAAGCAAACCGGGGCGTCTGAGCGCTTCGGAATACGAGACCGTCATGCGTCACGCGCAGTACGGGCGCGACGTCCTCATGCAGCACGCCGGCTACGGCGAGGTGGCGGAGATCATCGCCCAGCACCACGAGCGCTGGGACGGGAATGGCTACCCGGGGCAGCTGAGCGGCGAGGGTATTCACCCGCTGGCGCGCGCCATTTCGATCTTGGACGCCTTCTCGGCAATGGTCGCGGATCGCCCGTATCACCGCGGGATCACCGAGGACGCGGCGCTCGCCGAGTTGCAGCGCTGCGCCGGCACGCAGTTCGATCCGGTCCTGGTCGACCGCTTTGTCGCCTGGCGCGAAGAGGGCAATCCCCCTCCCCTGGCCTAGTAGAGGTTGCCTCGCTTCAGCCCTTGGATGGATGCGAGGAGCGCACCGCCGCCGTGTGTGTTGGAACACACAAGGTGGCGCGCGACGAAGCAGACGCCAAGGGATGGGCGCTCGTAGCTCAATTGGATAGAGCAAGGCACTCCTAAGGCCGAGGTTGGCGGTTCAATTCCGCCCGAGCGCAAGGTTACCGGGCCCCGCCCCAGAGGTTGCGCCCCAGGGCGGGGTTATGGTACAGTCTTTTGGCTAAGAACGGTCCTGCGGGCCGTTTATTTCATGTCGCGTGGTAAACTGAGATGGCCAAAAAAGAAAATCGTGTGATGATCGTGATGGCGTGCAGCGAATGCAAACGCCGCAACTACAACACACAGAAAAATAAGCAGAAGACAACCGACCGGCTGGAGCTCAAGAAGTATTGCCGCTTCTGTCGCTGCCACCGTCCCCATCGCGAGACGAAATAAAGCGTAAAAAGCGTTTTTCGCCTGGGCCAGTTTTGGGACTGGCGAGGCAGCGAGGGGCGCCGTGATCAAGAGATCACAAGCCCCGAGCTAACGAAGCCAGGCGCAAAAATGGAGGGCGGTAGCTCAATTGGTAGAGTAGCGGTCTCCAAAATCGCCGGTTGCAGGTTCGAGTCCTGTCCGCCCTGCCAAGTTTTATCCCCGGGAGCGAAAGAA
>Ga0335074_10005274_pt1 | contig 17862 bp, 17 predicted proteins | sample Lox_Sample_23_FD_206715 | JGI IMG/M metagenome (GOLD analysis project Ga0335074, IMG submission 206715) | Soil microbial communities from Loxahatchee National Wildlife Refuge, Florida, United States - Lox_Sample_2.3 | ecosystem: Environmental > Terrestrial > Soil > Wetlands | place: USA... | reverse complement strand
AAGGCCCGGCCTGGCGCGGCATCCTCACCATGGGCATCGGCGCCGTCACGGCCGCGATCGGGATCCTGTACGCGCTCGGCGAGCGGGACATCAAGCGCTTCCTTGCCTACTCCACGATTGAGAACATCGGCATCATCGTGACTGCGCTCGGCGCCGCGATGACATTTCTCGCCTACGGGCAGCGGGCACTGTGGGCGTTCCTGCTGCTGGCGGCGCTCTACCACGTCCTGAACCACGGCTGCTACAAGACGCTGCTGTTCCTGGAGGCAGGAGTGACCGAGCACGCGACCGGCACCAGGGACATGGACCGGCTCGGCGGACTCGCCCGGCGGTTGCCGCGCGCCGGGGTGATTGCCTTTGTCGGCACGCTCGGCATCGCCGCGCTGCCGCCGCTGAACGGATTCGTCAGCGAGTGGCTGATCTTCGAGGGCCTGTTCCAGGGCTTCCGGACGCACAGCCACCTGGTGGCGATCCTCATCGTGCTCGCGGCGGCCACCCTGGGTCTCACCAGCGGCCTGGCCATCTATGCGTTCGTCCGCGGTTTCGGCATCCCGTATCTCGGCATGCCCCGCACCCGGCAGGCAGCCGAGGCGACCGAGCGAGATCAGCCGACCGCCGGGCCGGCGCTGCTCGCGGTCGCCTGCGTAGCGCTGGCTGTCGGCGCGCCGGTAGTGCTTGTCGGCCTGGCGCGGGCGATCCGCACGGCGACGGGGGTCGTGCTGCGTCCGATCCTGCTGCCAGGCAAGCTGACAGTGATCCCGGCGCATACCAACTTCTCCGGGTTCTCACCGACCTACCTGGCCGTCTTCCTGCTGACCGTGCTGATCGTGCCGGTCCTCATCTACCGGGCGGGCCGACCGCGCGCGGGTTCCGGCCTGGCGCCCGTCTGGGATGGCGGGATAATCGCCTTCAAGCCGCGCATGCAGTACTCGGCCATGACGTTCTCCGCACCGACGAGGGTCACCTTCGAGGCGCTGTACCGCCCATCGGTTTCAGTGCAGCGCGCGTCCGACGACCCGGCCGGCCGTTCCGGCCCTGTCCACTATGAGTCGGAGGCGACACCGGTCTTCGAGCGCTACCTGTACCAGCCTGTAGTGCGGTCGGTCGAGTGGCTAGCCGACCTGGTGCGCCCGCTGCAGTCCGGCGACGTCAACCTCTACCTCCTCTACGTGTTCATCGCGGTGCTCGTGGCGTACCTGATCGTTGCGGTCTGATCAGGTGTTCTCGGGGACTAGCCCGCTGACGAGGCCGCGCGGCCGCCACTTTGATCACTAGTGGAGTCCTGTGACCACGGCGAGCACCGCGATCAGCGCGATGAGCATGTACGCCAGATAGGCATCAAGCCGGCCGCACTGGAGCCGCTGCGCCTGCCGCACCAGCAGCGCGAACGGCCGCTGGAACGGCCGGTACAGGTACTGCTCGGTGACTTCGATGACATCCGAGCTGTACTCGACATGGGCCGCGGCTGCTGCGACGTCCGCCCCTTCGTCAGCGTTCGGCACGTGAAGCCGGGTGACCGCGGCTCTGGTGTGCAAGATCGCGCCGAGGACGCGGCGCGTCGGGTTGGCGAACCCGAAGGCGGTGTAGCTGTCGTGGCCCGACACGCCAGCGGTGGCCGAACGCCAGGCGGGCACACGGCGGACGCGCAGCAGCCGGGAGCCCGAGGCTAGCCAGGTCAGTATCGCGACTGCAGCAAACAGCGACGGCATGACGATCCACAGCCAGGACGGCGACAGGATCGAGAAGCCGGTGAACACCGGCTGAACAACCCACGGCGACTTCAGCGCGGCTGTCACGGCCGGCGACGGCAGAACTGGCGCAAGGCCGGCTCCGATCAGCCTGATTTCAAGCGGCGTGACTGCGGCCAGCGCCAGGCAGGCCGCGCCGAGCAGGACGATCCCTATCCGTCCGATCCGGCCGGTGTCGGTGGCGGCTCCATGCTCGTCCGCAGGCGGCCGGCCGAGGACGACCAGCCCGATCACGCGCACGAAGGTGACGCCGGCGAAGCCCGCCGTCAGCGCGACGGCGGCGCCGGTGATAGCGAGCACGAGCCGGTCGGCCAGGCCGGGCACCCGGAACTGCTGCATCAGCGCCTCGAGCAGGAACCATTCCGAGACGAACCCCGCCGTCGGCGGGAGCCCGGCCAGCGTCAGGCTCCCGATTGCGAGCCCGGTACCCGCCCAGGGTGTCCTGCGGACCGATCCGCGCAGACTGTCCAGGTCATCAGAGCCGCCTGGCGGCTGGACGTCGCTGCTGGCAGTAAACAGCAGCGACTTGGCCACGGTATGAGCGATGACCTGCAGCGTTGCTGCCAGCAAACCGACCGCCACGAGCGCGCGCCTGCCGGTCGCAGCGCCGACCAGCGCGACCCCGAAGCCAGCAACGATCAGGCCGGTATTCTCCACGCTCGAATAGGCGATGACCCGCTGCAAGCTGCCCTGGACCGCGGCGTGCGCGATGCCCAGGAGCGCGGTTGCGCTGGCGAGCAGCAGCAGGATGTCAATCACGGCCGCGGGCGGCGGGCCAAGGATGGCCAGCGTGCGCCAGAGTCCGTAGAACCCGACGTTCACCGAGACGCCGGCCATGATCGCGCGGGCAGGGCCGGGAGCCGCCGAGTATCCGCGTGGCAGCCAGACCTGAAACGGCACCAGGCCGACCTTGACCGCGAAGCCGATCAGCAGCAGCACGCATGCGGTCGATCGAAGTGGCCCGGCCGGGACGTGAGCCAGACCGCTCAGTGTCAGCGACCCCGATCGTGTCACCAGAAGCAGCAGTCCGGCCAGCAAGCTGGCACCAGAGACGCGCCCGAACGCGAGGGTGATCAGCGCCGACAACCGCCGCCCAGGTGAGTTCCGGTCGAAGCCGGCGAGCAGCCAGAACGCCAGCGTCAGCGACTCCCAGCCGAAGAGCAGCGTGAAGGCGTCCCGAGCAGTGAGCACGACTGCGACTGAGCCAAGCGCGAGAGCGTAACTGGCGCCCAGGCCGCGTCGGCCGGGGCCAGCAGGGCCGGCCGCCCAGGAGGCAAACGCGAGCGACACCGGTGTCGCCGCGCCGAACGCGATGATCAGGAAGAGTCCGGACAGGCGGTCTGCCGCCAGCCCGGACACGGCGGAGAAGAGGTGCTGGCCGCCGGCCGCGACACTGCCGAGGACGGCACCGGACTTGATCGCGACCTCACGGCCGGCCACCGCAGCCGCACCCGCGACGAGCAGGCAAACCGCGCCGGCCGCACCGAGTAGATACGGCAGGCGGCACCAGGCTGGCCAGCGCGCGCCCGCCAGCAAGTCCGCGCCGGCCGCAAGGGCTAGCAGGATCAGCCCCGCAGTCAGCACGCCGCCGAAACCAGTCACTGGTGTCACCGCGTTCCCGTGCTCGTGGCGGTTTGCGATCCGGGCGTGGCCCCGAGCCGGCCGACTGCCAGCAGCAGGGCAGACAAGATGGCGAACGGGGCGGGCGGCGAGCCAGGCAGCCACACGTCAACCGGCACGATGTCGCCGACACCGCCGCTGGTGGCATAGGACGGGCTGACGATGCCACCGCTGACGGCGTCCGTGCCGACGGCGATGACGACCTTGGGGTCCGGCATCGCTTCGTAGGTTTCGCGCAGCGAGTCGGCCATACCGTTCGCACCGGCTCCGGTGACCAGCAGGACGTCGGCGTGCCGGGGGCTCGCCGTGAAGAACATGCCGAGCCGATGGATGTCGTACACCGGGTTCAGCAGCGCCATGATCTCCCACTCCTCGCTGCCGTCCGACCCGGCGTCAACATGCCGCAAGTGCACCGAACGGCGAAGCGCCCTGGTCCTGGCCAAGAGCGCGGCGGCCACTGCCGCCCGCGAGTCAGGGTTCTCGTCCGGCGGGACGAGAAGCGCTGCGCGGGTCAGCGCAGCGCTGCCAGGGCCGGCCGACCAGCCGAAGACATCCGGTCGCAACTGCACGCACCGGCCGCACTGAATGCATCTGGCCTGGTCGACTCGGGCCCGCCCGGCCCGATCGGCGCTGATAGCGCCCACCGGACAGAGCGCGTCCAGGTCCGAGAGCTGGTCCGGCTCTTGGTCGGCGAGCACGGCCCCTGGCCCGGCAAGCACGGCCCCTGGCCCGGCAAGCACGGCCTCTGGCCCGGCAAGCACGACCTCTGGCCCGGCAAGCACGATCGCCGGGCCACGGGTGGCTGCCGCGTACTGGTCAGGGCGGGCGGGCCAGCGAGTGGTGAGAACGCCGTTACGCAGTCCGCGCAGTACCCACATCTACCTGGCCACCTCGCCCTCTAGCCGGCCGCGCCAGCAACGGAAAGCCCGAAGCTGGCCTCGATGAACGGGAAGTCGGTCAGGATGTCGCCGGCGAACACCTCGTGCATCAGCACGAGATTGTGGAATGACGCCGACCGTGACCGGCACCGGGTGATCCGTCCAGATGCGATCCGCACGTCGTACAGCACTTCCCCCTGGGGGGCCTCCGCCCAGCTGGTCGCCCTGCCGTCAGCGACCACGCAGTCGGTCCGCAGCGGCCCTGACCCGGCCTCGTCGAGTTCGTCGGCGGCCTGGCGGATCAGATGAAACGAGCTGCCAATCTCGTCGACGCGGACCTCCAGCCGGGCCAGCGCATCGCCGTCGTCGCGAGAACTGGTGGTGGTGCCAAGCGACCCGTAGGCGGCGTACGGCCGGGACCGGCGGACGTCCTCGACACGACCTGACGCGCGGCCGACAGGTCCGAGAGCGCCGTGCTGCGCAGCGCGGCCAGGCGGCAACGGGCCGGTCCGGCGCAGCCGGTCCAGGAACGATGCGGTGCCCATCAGCAGCCGGACGTCGGCGCCGATCTGGCGGTCCAGTTCTCCGGCCGCGCCGAGGATCTGCGACGGCTCCAGCCGCGGCGCGGCTGTCACCCCGCCCAGCGCGAGCACGCCCCGGCCGAACCTGCTGCCGGAGAGCTGCCCGGTCAGCCGGAGCAGTCGCTCCTTGTGCCAGCCGAACCGGGCGGTCGCGACAGCCAGCCCAGCCCCGTCGGCCAGTCGGACGATCACGTCGAGGTGGCAGGCCACCCGTTCGAGTTCGGCGTGCAGCGTCCGGATCAGCGCCGCCCGCCACGGCACTTCCGCGCCCGCGATCAGCTCCATTGCCTGGCAGAACGCGATCGCATGGGCGACTGACGCCACGCCCTCGGCGCGTTCGGCGAGCAGGACTCCGTCGGCTGGGCGCAGGTACTCAAACCGCTTCTCAATACCGCGGTGCTTATAGAACAGGCGCATGTTCAGGTGCGGGATGTCCTCGCCCGGGGTTTCCACCAGATATTCGATGGACTCGGTCACGCCCGAGCGGACCGGACCATGCGGGATCGTGAACAAGCCCGGCCCGACCGTGTGGCGTGGCAGCGCCTGGGGGTCGGGCTCGATCCGGGCTGGGCCGCCGTCGCCGCCGGGCCTGGGCAGATCCGGCCCCTCCGCCGGAAGCACTAGCGGCTCCAGCCGCGGGTGTCCCTCCGGAATCACGCCGAACATGTCGTGGATTTCGCGCTCATACCAGAACGCGGAACCGACCAGCGGAGTCAGCGCCGGATAGCTGGACTGACCGGCCGGCAAAAGAGTGTCCATCGTGGTCATGCCGTCCCGCCCGGCGAGCTGAGCAGTGATGAGCACTCCGCCATCGCGATCTGTGCCGAACAGATCGGCGAGCCGCGCGTCGCTGTCCTCGATGTGCGCCCTTACCCGGTCCCGCAGGTCGGTGACGCTCGCGATCAGTTGGTACTCGGTAGCCGCGGTCACGACGCACCGCCGCCCAGAAGGGCGACCGCCCGGCTGAAGAGCTCATCGAGCACCGCCGGCGGGTGCACACCCAGCCAGAGCAACGCCAGCGCTCCGGCTGCGACCGGCACAACCATCCACGCGCTCGGCTCGCCGCGCGTCAGCGCAGGCGCCGCAGCGAGCGTTACCCCGCCTGTTGCCGGGTCTGCCGCCGCTCGCCCGTCGGCCGGTGCGCCGGCCGTTGCCGGCACGCGCTCGGCTGCGGGCGTCCGCTCCACCGCCGGCGTGCGCGGGCGCGGCAGCGGGAGCATCAGCATCCGCGTGACCGATGCCGCGAGTCCGAGGAATGCAGCTGTGACAGCGACGATCAGCAGCGCGGCGGTTGCGTAACTACCGGAACGCAATCCGCCCGCCACGATCTCGAATTCGCTGCGGAAGAGCCCGAACGGCGGCATCGCTCCGAGCGCGAACAGCGCCAGGAGGAACAACGGACCGCTCCACGGCAGGAGGTCCAGGCCGCCGCGGATAGCCCCGATCTGCTTAGTTCGCAGCTTCCGGACCAGCACTCCGGCACCCATGAACGCGTTGCCTTTCGCTGCCGCGTGCCCGAGGACATGCAAAAGCACGCCGGCGAGTGCGGCCGGGGCGCCGAAGCTGACCCCGAGCGCCAGGATGCCCATGTGCTCGACGCTCGAGTAGGCGAGCAGCCGCTTGACGTCCCGCTGGCCGAACAGGTAGAGCATCGAGAGCACGAGCGACGCCGCGCCGAACACCAGCAGCACATTCCGCGGGAACGCGGGCCCGAGCGCCGCCGCCGTCACCTGATAGAAGCGCAAGATCGCATAGAAACTGACCGCCAGCAAGGAGCCGGACAACAGCGCGGACACCGGCGTCGGAGCTTCGGAGTGCGCATCCGGCAGCCAGGTGTGCACCGGCACAAGGCCCATCTTGGTGCCGAAGCCGAGGACGGCGAGAACGAACATGAGCTGCACGGCGGCATGCGGAAGCCGCCTGGCCACCGCCAGCAGCTGGGTGAAGCCAAGGTCATAAGACTGACCGAGAACGTGCGCGCCCGCGTAGTAGGCGAAGATCGTCGCGAGCAGCGCCAGCGCGAGCCCCGCAGATGCGAGCAAGACGTACTTCCACGCTGCTTCGGCGGCGCCATCGGTGTCCTCGATCGCGACAAGCAGCGCCGAGATAACCGTGGTTACCTCGATCGCGACCCATAGGAGGGCCAGGTTGCTGGTCATCGGTGCGGCCAGCATGGCCCAGGCGAACAGGTTGAGCCCGGCCCAGAGCTGGCGCGTTCGCCGGCTTGAGTGCTCGCCGGGACCCTCGCTGCGCAGGTAGCCGATCGAGTACACCGCGACGGCCGCATAGAGGAACCCGGTGGCCAGCATGAACACGATGCTCAGCGCGTCCACCCGCAGGACGTGCAGGTAGCCGATGTCGCGGTGGGCGGCTGCCGGGAGGAGGACAAGGACTAGCGCGAAGCTCGCGATCCCGGCCAGGGCGGTGACGGCGCGCGTCACGGGGAGCGGAGCGCGCAGGCAGATGAGCGCCGCCGCGAGCGGTAGCGCCAGCAGGACGAGCATGACGGCGTGCATCGGCTACCCCCGCAGGCTCGTCAGCTCGGCGGTGGACATGGACTCGGCGCGGCCGTGGTGCACGCGGATCAGCAATCCGAAGACGACAACGGCGACGAGCAAGTCGAACAGGAAGGCGACCTCCAGGATCAGCGGCAGCCCGGCTGCAACGACCAGAGCGGTCAGCGAGACGCCGTTCTCCAGCGACAGGAAGCCGATCGCCTGCGAGATGACATCACGGCGCACGATCATCAGCACGAAGGCGACAAGAATGACCGCGAGCGAGATCGACAGCGCGGTGGCCGGCAAGACCGGGCTGGCCAGCCCGAGCGCAGCAACGCTGAAGAAGCCGAACGCGGCGACGGCAATCGCGATGAGCACTGCGCCGGCCACGCCGAGGGCGTGGCTGCCGGCGATGTCATTCCAGCGCGGGTCACCCCCGATCGCACCGATCCCGCGCAGCATCCGGCGCAGGACGAGCGGCACGATCACCGTTTTCAGCGCGAACGACAAGGCAGCGAGCACGTAGAGATCGGGCAAGTGCCGAGTGGCGGCCACCACGACCGCCAGCGCGGAGATGAGCGCGGACTGGACCGCGTACAGCCGGACCTGGTCGCGGAACAACGCCTGGCGGAACATGCCGAACTCGGCCAGCAGGACGCCGACCGCGATAACGTCGGCCCCGCCCGCCAGCGCGCTCGGCGCGGCCACTGCCGCTGCGACAATTCCCGCCATCAGCCACCGCCCAGGTAGAGGGTGAACACCCCGAGCACGGCGAGCAGAAATGCCGCCGCCGCAAATTCGGTGATCTTGAATAGCCGGAGCTTGGCGAACGAGTTGTCGATGACGGCGATCACCACGCCGAGCAGTGCTGCCTTGCCGATCAGCGCGGCCATTGCCAGCAGCACCGAGACCAGGCTCGGGGTGGCCGCGAGTCCCCACGGCGCGACAAAAACGTTCAGCAGGATCGTGAACAGGATCAGCTGCTTCATCGCTGAGCCCCACTTCAGCAGGGCAAAGTACGGGCCGGAATGCTCGAACGGCCGGGCCTCTTCGATCATCCCGAACTCGTTCGTGCCGCTGTGCGTCTCGACGGGGATGCGGCTGGTCTCGTACAAGATCACCATGAAGAGTGCGGCCGCGGCCAGCAAGTGAGCGGGCCGGATTATCTGGCCCGCTGTCGAGCGGACGGTGGCAGCCAGCGCGTAAGGCAGGTCGGTGCCGGTAATGAGCGCCACGGTGAATACCACGAACAGGACGACCGGCTCGGTGATGGCGCCGAAGGTCTTCGCCCGGCTGGCACCTAGCTGCGCGTACGGGCTGCCGGTATCCAGCGCTGCCACTGCTACGCCGAAGCTGGCCAGCGAGAGGATGAACCCGCCGCCGAGTATGTCGCCCATGTATCCAAGCGGCAGCCCGAACGTGGTCAGCACCGGGATCAGCAAGGGCACCGTGAGATAGCAGGTCATGGCCGCTACCGGCGCGGCCAGGAAGACCCAGCTCGACCCGATCGGAGCCAGCGCTTCCTTACGGAACAGCTTGGCGATGTCGTAGTAAGGCTGCAGGACCCGCGGCCCTGTCCGGCCCTGCAGCCGCGCCTCGATGCGGCTGATCACGCCCGAGACTCCGGGAGCCGCGGCAGCAATGGTCACGACCTGGAGCAACTGGACGACCGGGATGGGCAGCGCCGGGCTCACCGATTGGCTCTTCTCGGGCGGGCCGCTGCGCTGCAAGCCGACGGGCCGCCCGGCTTATCTTTGCCCGGTGGCGAGTCGGTTCCGTTCTCGATCACTGATGTCTCCTCCCGCGCCGGTATCCCCGGCTGCAGTGGTAGAGGCCATCAGCGAAACGATTCCGCGGTTTGTGGCGAGCCTCATCGCCAGTCCGTCCTTTGTATCGCACTCCCGGCAGCCAGGGCAATCCACGTCAGTCACTTCCGTCACACCGGTCAATGCCGTCGAATCCCGTCCCGGCTGTCACCATCTCGGTCTCGTCGCTGAGCCGGCTTAGGATCCGCCGTAGCGCGTCCTCGCGCTGCGCGAGCTGGGCTAGCTGGCCTTGGCTATCGCGACCAGCATCCGAGCGGATCACCTCGGCCCGGTCGAGGGCCGCAGTCAGCCGCTGCGTTGACCCGTCGTAGCGGCGCCGCACGTCCGCGATCAGCTGCCGGGTCGACTCGGCGAGCCGGTATTGCAGATCGCCGCGGGCCCGGCCGATCTGGCTACTGGCCAGGTCAGCGACCTGTGCGAGCAGTCGCTGCCGGGCCAGCCGCCGCCCGTACTCGCCAGGAATCTGCCGCCGGACGGCACCGGCCAGCAGTTCAGCCTGGTCGACGCGTTCGTCCAGGACGTACCGGAAACGCGCACTTGCGGCCAGGCGATCGCCCGGCGATGGCACCGTAAGGTCGACGCCCAGCAAATCAGCGGCCGCGGCACGGACTCTGGCCAGGTCAGCCGCCAGCTCGGCGGCCAGCCGCTCGTCGATCTCGCGCAAGCCAGCCTCGAGGCGGTACACCTGGTGCTGACGCCAGCCTTCGGCCGCAGCGGCGACCAGGCTGGTCAGCTGAGCCCGGCCAAGCCGCTCTAGGTCGGCAGCCGGCGTTCCGGCAAGCTCGGCGTCAAGAACTGCGGTGAGCTTGCCGGTGACATCGGCGGACAACTGAGCCGACGCATGCTCCGCGTCCGCGTTCAGTGCGCCAAGCAGCCGCTGTGACTGCGCTGTAGCACGGTCCTCCGCGTCGATCCGGTGGCCGGACACCGCATCGAGCTGAGCTGCGAACGCCGCGATCTGCCCGGCGGCTTGCTCACCCGGCAACTGCGCGGCGCTCCGGGCCAGCGCTACCTCGTCGAGCCACTGCTGCGCCAGGCGCCGGGCGTGCCGGCGCACCGATGCTTCCAGCCCGGCCATCCGGCCAGATTCGAGGTAGGCCGTGAAGTCCGCAGCGAACGCCGCGAAGCCCGCGTCACCGCCGGGACCAAGCGCACCGCGCGCCGAGAGCGGGTACACCCGCACATCGCGCTCGCTCACCTCGGCAACGACGTGCCGGGTGAACTCGTGCGCCTCGGCCAGCGAGGCCTCGTCCAGGTAATCGGCCTTGTTCAGCACGACGAACAGGGCAACCGACAGCTTCGATACCCGGCGCAGCAGCTCGCGCTCAGTGGCAGACACCGGCGGATCAGCCGTCAGCACGAAGATCGCCGCGTCCATCGACGGCAAGGCAGCGTCGGCAGCAGCGGTGTTGTGCGCGTGCACCGAGCCGGTGCCGGGCATGTCGACGATCTCCACGCCGCGCGCCAGGACCGGCGCATCGAGTCGAACCCAGAGGCTGGCCACGTTGCGCCAGTTGCCGGGATTACCGCGTTCCGTTCCGAAGTCAGGCAGCGCCGCCAACGGGAAGCTTTCGCGCCGGCGGTCGGTGAACTCGACCTCGATGCTCTCGGCTGCCGACGCCTGCGTCACCGTGGTGGGCACAGCCGTCAGCGGTACAACGCCCGTTGGCAGGGCCTCTCGCCCGAGCAGCGCGTTAGCCAGAGTGCTCTTGCCGCGCTTGGCCTCGCCGGCGACCAGCACGCGCAGCCGCGCCGAGTCGAGCCGGTCGCGCAGCGCCGCGAGGACATCGTGATCACTGTCGTCGGCCAGCCCGGCAAGCTCGTCGAGGACAACACGGATCGAGGAGTGGCCGCCAGTTTGCATCTCGTCACCTACCTGTGCCAGGCAGGGACCGTTGGCGGATCGTGCCGCAGTTGATGGGCGGGCCCCTCCGCCCTTACCGTCTAGCCAGCGTAGCCGCTTCGCAGCGGCCCGCCGGCGTACAGCCCGTCGCCTCGCGACATGCGCACGAACACGCCGACCACTTCACGACATTTTGTGACCTTCCGCCGTGTCAGGCGCGGCGCTCCAGCTGCGCTGCGCTGGCATGTAGATGGGGCCGTCGTCAGCTTGTTCATCCGTAGTCTCAAGAAGCCCGCGCTGTGTCATTTCGGCCAGTTCCTTGTCCACCGTGGGCCCGGAAAGCGTGGTAGCGCTGGCGATATTGCTGAAGCTGGCTCGCTGCCCGCAAAACTCAAGCGTGGCTATTGCCTCGTAGATCATGACGGCGCTATCAGGCAGGCTTTGCACGTCGAGACGCGCCGGATCGACCTCGTCAGCCATGGCGTTCACCCCTCTCTGATCGCCCAACTGAAGCGCTGCTGCAGGACGGTATTAGCGGGCCTTACCCCTAAGCCACGCGGCAAACGTCCCCTCGGTGTCCGGGCGGACCGCGGCTATCCGGCGGCCCGCGGTACCGCCCGGCTTGCCAGCTAATCCGCTGATGCGAGGTTCAGCCTCGGTTACGCGGGTAGCCGCTTTTGCCGTCGGCACTAAGGAGGGCCGCTGTGATCGACCAGCATCTGATCAGCCTGGCGATAGCGCTGCAGCACATCGACAAGGAGGTGCCGAGGCTGCAGGCCTGGGGACTGCGGGCAGCTTCAGTACTGGCCGCGGGAGGGCGGCTGATCGCTTGTGGCTCAGGTACCGGCGCCGAGCAGGCTGGGCATCTGGTGACAGAACTCGGCGCCGCGGAGGATGACCGTCCGCCCCTCGCTGTAGCGACAGTTCCGCCCGGCCTGGACGCGGACAGTTACTGCCGCCCCGGAGACGTCCTGCTCTGTTTGTCGGCCGCCGGAGCAGACGCAGGGATTGCTTCCGCCGCAGCCACGGCCGGCGAACTAGGAGTTCTGACCTGGGCGCTCACCGGGCCAGCGCCGAACGCCCTGGCGGCCGCCTGCGCGGACGCAATCTGCGTCGACGCAGCCGTGACAAGCACAGTCGAAGAAGTCCACCTGGCAGCTCTTCACATCCTCTGCGCCGCGCTGAACTCAGCGGTCAGGGATGCGATCCGCGCTGGCCGGTGGATGCCGGTCTAGCTCGACCGGGAGGGTCACCAGTAGTACCAGCGGTGGCGCCGTCGCCCGGCTGAGACTCAGTTAGGCCGGCGTGCGTGCGAGGTTGCGTCGCCGCCTGGCAGCGATCTGCTGGCGCTCTTCCTCACTCGCGCCACCCCAGACGCCGAACGCCTGGTGACTGTCGATGGCGTAATCAAGGCACTGCCGGCGGATCGGGCAACCCGCGCAGATGGCCTTGGCTCTGGTGACGTCATGCTGTCCAGATCCGGTGCTGGCTATCGGGAAGAAGAGTTCAGGGTCAGCTGATTGGCACGCAGCCAGCTCCCACCAACTGCTGATCGCCTTCACTGCCACAAGGACACCTCCTCCGCGGAGGTCACCACCTACCCAGGCGGCACGGTTTACACCTGAGTTCGTTAGTCTCGTCCGCCGGTTAGCGCTGCTTCCAGTGTCGAATAGACGGGCATCAGCTGATCAATCCCGACCAGGGTCATTATGCGGCGCACGCCGGTTGCTACGAGGCGGAGCTGGGTCGGGGTCGCGGCGCTCCGATTGTAGGCATCAACGAGGTTGTACGCATCGACGATTGCCTGCACGCCGGCCGAATCGCAGAAAGTCGTCGCGCTCATATCGACGACCAGCACCTCCGCGCCGCAGCTGGCGGCGGCGCGGAGTGCCTGGCGGATCTCATCGGCACTAGTGATGTCGATCTCAGCGGGCATGGTGATGACGGCCCGATCGCCCTCCCAGCGAATCTGGTCGTCGGCGATCATGGCTGGGAGCCCTCCGGGCGACACCGGAGCATGAGCAAGGCGATGTCATCGGCAGCCGTTTCGCTGCCCACCAGCGCTGCCATTACCGCAGCACACACGGCTTCCGGCGGCCCGGCCGTGACTAGCTTGCAGAGCTGGCCCAGACCCTCGTCGATGAGCCGACCGCGACGCTCGATCAGACCGTCGGTATAGAAGCAAAGGGCGGCGCCGGGCGTGATCTCCAGCGTGGCTACCTGCCGCCGGGCGCGGGGTGAAGCGCCGATCAGCAGGCCGGACGGGATCTCGGCCAGTTCCGCAGCGCGGCCGGGGGAGACGATGACTGGCGGCAAGTGGCCAGCCGAGCACATATGCACCCGATCAAGACCAGGGTCAAACACCGCGTACAGCACAGTGGCCAGGGCACCAGGCTCGAAGTGCTGCATCTTGCGATCCAGCCGGGCGAGCACGTCCTCCGGGTCGGTCGTTTCCAGCGCGTACGCTCGCAGCGCGCTGCGCATCCGGCCCATGATCACCGCCGCAGCCAGGCCGGAGCCGGTCACATCGCCGATCACGACGCAGAGCTGTCCGGACGGCAGGGTGAACACGTCGTACCAGTCCCCGCCCACCTTCCCTTTGCCGGGGACGTAGCGGACGGCCATCTCGGCCGAGAGTGCCGCGGGCAGCGCGGACGGCAGGAGGCTGCGTTGCAGTGCCTCGGCCGCGGTGCGGTCATCCCGCGCCATGATCGAACCCAGCGCGCTGGCGGCCCGGTCGGCGGCCATCTGCAGCAACTCAAGGTCTTCGGCCGTGAACTGACGCTGCGTCAGCGAACCGACATGCAGCACGCCGATCACCTTGCCACCTGCGATCAGCGGTACGCCCATCAGCGTCCGGATGCCCTTGGCGAGCAGGATCGGGTTGAGCACCGTCGAGTGGTCGACCCGATCGAGGATCACAGGCTGGTGCTCAGCGGCGATCCGGCCAGCGAAGCCCCGGCCGACCGGGATGCGTACGCCTTGCCGTACTTCTTCTTCCAGGCCGGACGCTGCGGCGGCAACCAGGTGGCCGGAGCCATAATCCAGGCGCAGCACGGCAGCGGTGTCGGCCTGGAAGATGGCACGAGTGCGCTCGAGCAACTCGGTCAGCAAATCTTGATCATCAAGCCGGGAGAGTGCGGCGTCGGTGATCGACTGGATGTCGCGCAGCCTGTCTTCCATCGCCGAGCGAGTACCTGGCGTTGCCAACCCGGCGCCTCCCACCTGCACGGAATCACTACCGCCCTGCCCGGTGCCAGCGACGCGCAACCTCTCGGGCGCCCGGGTCCAGCCCGCCACGCCGGGCGATGAATGGCACGATCTGCAGTGGATAGAAGCCTAGCGATCGGCTATCGGTTGCGTGAGATCTGCCCAGTCGGAGGTGGAGGATTCGGTGCGGTCAACACCGCCGGGGCCGTGGGCAGGTCCGCCGCTCAGCGCTCCGCCCGACGGCGCCCGGGTGCTGTGGTACGAACGCAGCCTGACCGGCGTGCGGGCGTTCACAGCGACCGCGGCACGCCAGGCCGGCCTGTCACCGAACCGAGCCCAGGACCTGGTCATCGCCATCGCCGAACTGGCCGCCAACACTCTCGCCCATACCAGCGGGCCCGGTGCCGTCACTATCTGGGCCACTAGCCATGAGGTCATCTGCCAGGTGCACGACCAGGGCCAGATCACCGATCCGATGGCAGGCCAGGTTCGGCCCGCGCCGGACGCGTCTGGCGGCGGGCGCGGGCTCTGGCTGGTCCGGCAGGTCTGCGACGACGTCGAAATCCGCAGCGACCGCGGAGGCACCACCGTGCGCGTGCACATGCGGCGGTAACGCGGTTCGGACGCCGCCCGGCCTGCCTGGACGGGCCCACTTAGCGGCAGTGCCGGCCGGGGGTCAGAGACTTGCGCAACCCGACTCACCCGCCCCGAGCGGGGGCCCCGCTTGCACCGGCCGCCCACGATCCGCTTGCGGCCCGGCAGAAGCGGCGCTGACGTCATCGAATATCGGCAGATACTGATCCACTCCGCAGACCCGGAGAATCCTCCGGACTGGCGGCCGCGGAGCGACTAGGGCGACTGTGCGGCCAAGGAGTCTGGCTCGCCTCTCTGTATTCACCAGGACAGCCACGCCGCTGGAGTCCATGAACTCCAGCCCGGATAGATCAAGAATCAGCCGGCTCGGCACATGGCGGTTCAGGATGGCGAGCAGCCGCTCGCGCAGCTCGGGCGCGGTGGAAATGTCTAGTTCACCGGAAATCTTCACCGTTGTGCAGCCTTGCGGCACTTCTCGGATGACGATGCCCATGTTCAACGGGAACGGCCTCCTGGTCTCGCTCGGGGTCAACCCCGAGGCGCAGGAAGCCGCTTGCCTGACTGGCCTGCAACGGATACGCGGAACTATCCCGGTCCGCTCGCACGCATACCGACTCCCGGACCGGGCAACCTCCGTAAAGCTTAAGGCCAGTTTGCGCCGCACGGCGCAAGATCGTTGGAAGGCCATGACTGACCAGCCTGCGGAGATCACCGAAACTGCGAGCGGCCTGACCGAGCTGGCCGCGGTGCTGCTGTCGGTCGAAGACGCGGACGAAGCGCTCCGCCACCTGGCGCGCACCGCAGTGGTCGTTATTCCCGACGGACCTAGCTGCGGGATCACGGTTACCGCGAACGGTGTTTTCCGGACAGTCGTCTTCTCCGGTTCGATTCCGCCGTCGGTCGACGAGGCCCAGTATGAGCGGAATGACGGTCCCTGCCTGGAAGCCCTGCGAACCGGCACTCCGGTAGTCGTACAGGATCTCTCCGCCGAGGACCAAGAGCGATGGGGTGGCTTCCCGCCGGTGGCACTTGCGGCCGGGGCCCATGGCGTCCTCGCCTACCCGCTCGAAGCGTCCGGCCAGGTCGTCGGCGTCCTGAACCTCTACGCACACGAGCGCGACCTGTTCCCCGACGCAGTCCAGCGGATAGCCAAGCAGTTCGTCGATCCGGCAGCCTTGCTCCTGAGCGGCGTGCTGCAACGGCTGAGTCAGGCTGAGCTGATCGCCCATCTCAACGCGGCTCTGGACAACCGAGCGGTCATCGACCAGGCGATTGGCATCATCATGGCTACCCGTGCTTGCAGCGCACGGGACGCATTCGCTGTCCTGCGCAAGATGTCCAACGACCAGAATGTCAAGCTCCGCGATATCGCTGCGGCAATGACCGAGGCAGTCGCCTCAGGCAGGCGAGATGCCCTCGGAGCGTGAGCTGATGCCTGCCCTGGCCTAGACGGCGCCGACGTCCTTTTTCGTCACGATGCCGACGAGCTTGCCATCGGATGTTGTCACTGGCGAGCTCGCCAAGTCGCGCTCGGTCATAATGCGGCGCATCTCTGCGACGCTCACGAATGGCCGGTAAGTGCTCGGCCCCGGCCGCATGACGCGCTCGACGAGGAGGCCCGGATCGGCTTGCAATTCGGCGGCCCGGAGCAATCCGAGTACCACCCGCTCGTCGCTGACGACCACGCACGCTTCCCACCCGGCGGCACCGACCCGCCTGCGGACATCGCCAAGCCGCTCCTCCAGCGAACACGTCGGCACATCCCGCCGGACCACGTCAACCAGGCGCGGCTGCTGCGCGTTCGTGCCCTCGGTGGGCAGTCCGGCACTCATCCAATCCTGTTTGCCCATCCGATAGTCATATATTTCGGTGAACCCGAGAGTCTGAAGCCGGCACGCGGCTCGGGGGCTCAGATCTCAACCGGAATCGGCGCAGTAAACCACCACTGCGCGGCCGGGATCCAGGACCCGGATCGCCTCGGTTTCGATCCTGCGCAGTGGCAAGTTAATGGCTCCCGGCAAATGGTCCTCGCCGTACTCGCGGGCCGGCAGCACCTCGACGATCTGGGCTCCCGCATCCATAAGCAGGCGCACCTGCTCTCGGCTGACTTCCCGCGCCATTGTCATCTCCTCTGCCCCGAGCAGGTCGCACCAGTCACCCCCGGTGCACATTAGCCTAGCCAGCCCGCCAGTGCGCTCACCCGTCCGCGCGCTGTGGTGCGGGCCGACGGGCGCTTTGCCTGACCTTGGTGTTTGCCTGACAGTCGTGGCCAGTGATGCGTTAGGGGCTTGTTTGCACCCGAGGTAAGTGGGTAGCCCGCAGGTGGTGCGCCCTGGGGGGACAGTGGATGCGCTGCGGGGGACGATCGAGAAGCGAATGAGTGAACGGACACCACAGACTGCAGGCGACGGCGGGTCATCGCACGACCGCAAGCCGGTGAAGGCCGGGTCGAGAGAGCGATGACAACTACGACCACGATTACCCGCCGGCCGCGAGGTTACCTCGAAAGGCCGGCACCTATCGGGCTCGCCCAAGTCGTCGACCTCATTCTCGACAAGGGCCTCGTCATTGATCGGTACGTTCGCGTGGCCCTGGTCAGGATCGAGTTGCTGACTATCGATGCGCGGATCGTGGCAGCAAGCGCCGATACCTACCTGCGGTTCGCTGAAGCAGTCAGCCGGCTAGATCCGGCCGAGAACGGACCAAAAGGTTCGCTAGAGCGTTGCCCGCAGCCTCGCCCAGGGGATGGCGAGGAATGATTGCGGGCCTGCTCGGCTCGCGACGAACCTCCCTCTGGCGTGCATCCGTACGGGTCCGGGTCCGAGTCAGGCGCCCCGGCGTTGCGAGAGTCGCGCCGATGTACGTATACGGCATTATCCCAGCGGAAGCGCAATTGCCGGACACCCTGCGCGGCATCGGCGGCGCTGACGTCCATGCCATCGCGCACGATTCGGTAGCTGCTCTCACCAGCCGTCTGCCGTCGTCTGGACCGCTCGGCACGGCAGCAGATCTGCAAGCGCATGCCCGGGTCATCGAAGCGATCTACCAGTCGTGCCCGGTACTT
>Ga0335074_10005273_pt1 | contig 17871 bp, 18 predicted proteins | sample Lox_Sample_23_FD_206715 | JGI IMG/M metagenome (GOLD analysis project Ga0335074, IMG submission 206715) | Soil microbial communities from Loxahatchee National Wildlife Refuge, Florida, United States - Lox_Sample_2.3 | ecosystem: Environmental > Terrestrial > Soil > Wetlands | place: USA... | reverse complement strand
CACCGCCAGAGCTTATCCCAGGGCAGCAGCAGCAACGAGCCGAAGAATCCAATCCTACACTCGGAGCCGCGAGAGCAGGATATCCGGCGCCAACGTGAGCGGACCCTCATCTTGGGCCTCGTCGAGCAGAAGAGCACTGGTTGGGCTTACGCTTCTACGTAGAGAGGGCACGATATCTACTCCTATCGGCACGAAAGCCGTTCCAGATACAGCTACGCCTAGGGCTACAGAACAAGATAAAATGGCCTCCGATGAGGACTATATGGCGTTTCTCGACAAGGCGAATCAGGATCCGAGCATGGGATACTCAGCCATGGGGCAAAAGACTGGGGGTAAAGTGCAACTCAAAACGGTGGATGAGGGGGTGGAGGTCCCGGATGAATTGAGGATGGCTACGGAGAGGGAAGAGTGGATTTATGTCAGTGATGCGGATGAGCCGTTTGTGGCAGTTAGCCTGATGTTGAAAGGGGACAAGTTGCCCGACGAAGGTTTGTTTGCCCTTGTTGTTGTCACCCCCAGAAAAGGAGAGGATGAGCAGATGCTGACTTTAGGGTTTGACAGAGACGTTTGCGAAAATGATCAACCATCCTGACCCGTCGAATGCAGATATTGAGATTTTGGATCCGGCGAAGTGGGATTCGGAGGGGCAGTATAAGGATGTGGTTGATGCTACGAGGAAAGCATGTATGGGTGGTGATGTGAGGGTTTATAGGGTTGCTGTAGGAGGTGCTCGGGTTGAGTATTGGGTTGTGGGTGTGGATGGGACGGGGAAAGGCAAGGAGCCGAAGTTGGTCGGAGTCAAGGCTCTGGCTGTTGAGAGCTGAGATATCAGATGGATGGCTTAGCAGCAGATTTTCTGCTGCTGGAGGTTAGAGGACTAGAAAATACAAGGAGTCATAAAGGACAGCTGCTTGGCAGAGTGAGTCCTAATGATTGAAAGCAATTCAAAGCATTATGTTGCCAAAAAGATGTGAACTATCGAGAAGGGTGCTCCCAAAGTCCTAAAAAGGACACGTGTGGGTGATTCATTAGCTGTACGGTAATTGAATCTGGATACTAAGATGATATAACGTAAATTATTTCTTTGCTTTTGTCATATTCTTGATTCCTGTCATACTCTTTAGGCGCTGTCAAACATCCCCTGAAGCATATGCTTTTTAATGACAGCCTCGTGGCAGCCTTGTCCGCAACTGCTTTACTGATTGCCGTGCGCTTGCGTCAGCAGGTCGTGTCTATCAGACCCAATCATTTCAACCTCCTACACGTCTTGTATCAAGACGGGGATGAAATGTGGATCAAGCGACATGTTAAAACGAGCCAGCGGGGTCAGCGAGATTAACAATTAGGTACTCGAGTAGATTAAAGGATCAGTGTTACATCTGGCCAAACGCGACCTCGCTGCTGATAACACTGAATTACGGATAATGATCCTCAGGTCGAAGAAGACGTAATAAGCGATGATGAGAGGCAACAAAGTCAGCGCAGAATAATCGAATACGAATATTTCCATTGGTAAGGTAGGGTAAGTGGGTAAGTATGCAATAAAAGACCCTCTGATAGCCAGCCTAAGCTCGGATTTTGGGTGCCGCAGTTAGTGATGTCACTTGCAGTTGAATCGCTGGGGGGATTAGCCGTTTATTAATAGGAGCAAAGCCTATCCCTGGCAATACCCTTTTTTTCACCACAACTACAAATTTGGCATGGGAACGAGGAAGAGTCTGATGCACAGCCTGCCAGCCACCTCCACCACCAACCATAACCGGACTCGCCTCAATCAATCATATCAACCAACGCTGACTACCTTAGCTAAGACAAGATGCAATAGTAACCCAACCAAGACGAAATCGGTCGTCGCCGTGGGTGCGAGAAAATAGAAAGCAATCCTTCAGCCTTAATATATGTCCCAATGTATCTACATGTATGACGGCCATACCATTCATAATTCATTTACATATCTTCACATTATCATCTTAATCTCGCCCTTCCCGAATTAGCAGAGCAAGGGCTTCTACTGGCTGTTGCCAAGGAAAACGCCAATCTGATCTTAGTGATTTTCTCCCGCTAACTTGGACTTGATTCCCCCCTGCCAGGCACAGCTCGCATCAACTCCAAGGCTTCCTGCTTGCTCTCTACATTATCTTACTAACGACAGGCTCTTCTATCACGCCTTGTCGATAGCACTTCTTCTCTTTGGTCTCTTACGGTCGTTGCTTGTGCTCTTTGTTCCCTTGGATCCGTTTCGCTGTTCTTTTGGATACTTATCTCCTGCGGCTCCAGGGATAGAGACGGCCACCCCGGCGCAATTCGTTGGCTATTCAACATACGACATTCCGCCATTCCGACTTCATCTGGCTTTCAAAGGGGTTTGATTATTTCTACGTCGTACGTGGAACTCGTGGAATCGTGGGGCTGGGTCCTATCTATGTTCCACAACAGATCCCCTGGTTCACATTCCCTTGACTGGAGCCTTTCAAATCCTACCGCCGGTGTCTAAGCAACGAGCGTCGTCCCTCTCTCTTAACATGTCTGGCGACGGCTCCTCGTTTGGGCCTCGTCGGCCCCCCCATATTACTGTCAACTCTGGCAGTGGGGGTAACTTGCTAGATATGATGAACCCCGATAATTCGTATTCACAACCTACAACAAATACATCAAGACGACTATTCCCCCCGTCAAGATCAGGAAGCGGCGAGGCGTCCGAGAGCGCTGCAAGGCCTACGTTATATGGAGCTCCTGCTGACGCCCAATCATCTGAGATGCTTCTACCTCCTTCCAGGTCAAGAGGGCCGCGGCAATACTACGATCTACCACCGGACTCACGCTCACCCTCCGCCCAGTCATCACGGAGAACAAGCTTGAGTTCTGATGGAGGTAGAAGTAGAGATAGTCGGCATGGACCTTTCGCCTCGCCTTTCGACGACTCGAGGACACCCTCGCGAGCTGGGAGTAGCGATGATGAAGGAATCAATACTCAAACTGTGGCGGAAAAGTACAACATTATGCCCTCGGAAGGTTTGCTGCTTTATCCAGAAGATGTAGAGCCGGATGATTGGTTGCACAATCCTGATCCAAATGACCCAGATAAGATACGGTGCGACATTTTCAACAAAAGAGCCTTGGTCAACGTTGGTGGATTAGCCTTTATCACTCTTGGAGTACTAGCCTTGTTTGTTGGATATCCCATAATGTATGTCGTCCAATTTCTTTTGGGATTTATCTAGATATTAACGAATCATAGAACGTTTGTACAGAGATCAATACCTCACACGATAAACCCTTGTACTGCCAACCCGATGTGTCTTTCGGACTCATTGCCGCTCCTCCAAAATCAACGAACAGGACTTATAGACCCGGATACTCCATCATCTGCAATGAATAAGCAGACACATGATGGAGTAAATATGCAACTAGTGGTATGCATCGCTGTCCAAGTAGAAGTAGGCCTTTACTAATTAGAATAGTTCTCTGACGAATTTAATAAACCTGGTCGCACCTTTTATCCTGGCGATGATCCATTTTTCGAAGCTGTCAATATCTGGTACGGAGCGACACAAGATCTTGAATGGTACGATCCCGATGCGGTGTCCACAGAAAACGGAACCCTCAATATCAGATTCGATGCATTTCAGAGCCATTACCTGAACTATCGTTCTGGCATGGTACAGTCTTGGAATCAATTATGCTTTAAGGGAGGCCGACTTGAAGCCAGTATCTCATTGCCAGGACAGGGCAACATAGAAGGGTTTTGGCCAGGTTTCTGGGCTATGGGCAATTTGGGTAGACCTGGCTACATAGCCACCACTGATGGAATGTGGCCTTACAGTTACCATGACCAGTGTGATCTGGGAATCACTCCAAACCAGAGCTCGCCAGATGGGCTCAGCTATTTACCTGGCATGCGCTTACCCGCTTGTACCTGCGTAAATCAGGACCATCCCAGTCCCGGAATATCGCGGTCTGCGCCTGAGATTGACGCTCTAGAGGCCAGTGTGGGCTTCCTCGGTCCCGGTGCATGGGGTGGCGGTACGGGCTCTGCGTCTCAGTCCTTTCAAGCCGCGCCTTTTGACATTTGGTATCAACCTGACTACAACTTCGTGGAAGTCTACGATAACTCAATCACATCTATGAACTCGTACCGTGGAGGCCCTTATCAAGAAGCTCTTTCCGGCGTCACATGGTTAAATGATGAGTGGTATGACGGAAATGGATACCAAATTTATGGATTTGAGTATACACCAGGTGACACCGGCGATATTACCTGGTTCGTTGGAGACGAGTACACTTGGCACATGGATTATCGAGCAATAAGGCCAAACGGCAACGTTGGGCAGCGGGTTGTTCCGAAGGAACCCATGTCCATCATTATGAATCTTGGGTTGTCGAACAGTTTTGCAGAAGTTTTCTTGGCGAATCTGGCTGAACTTATGCCAGCGACCATGCGATTCGACTATGTCAGGATCTATCAAGATCCCAGTAACATACAGGTTACTTGTGATCCAGAGGGCTATCCTACAACAGATTATATTGCTCAGCACTCCAAGGCTTACACTAATCCTAATTTTACACAATGGTAAGTTCCCAATTGGTGGTTTAGCAATATTCAAGTTAACATATTTTAAGGTCAGAGGCGGGCTACCAACGACCGACGAATAGCTTCGAAGACGGTTGCAAAGCCCAAAACTAAGATCTCGATCTCTTTACAGTCACATGTACAAATGAACTACCCTGTCTCTTGCTACCGTCGCAAGACAACGGGAACGAAATTCACGCACGCAAACATAGAATTTTGGGGCATGGTATCAAATTACGAGCGTCCAAATCATCATTGCGAATTGTTGTTATAGAATATCCAATTGGATTCATTCATGCATAGCGGGGCCGGCGCACTTTTTGGATTTTATTGCATGGCTTGGTGGCTAAGTCGTCATGTCACAGGATATCAACCAGCATGGTTATGTTTTGGGTATTTTTAGGAGCCATCTGCGTCCACTTTGAGCATTAAAGCGGCGCAATATATAGTGGCAAAGCCTGGCTAGGCTTATCCCTCAGGGGGCTCTGGATTGCACGGAGGCGTATTAATTTTATGATGGGGAAGACGAGATGACGGAGTAGCTGCATAGCAGATGGATGGCGTCCTAGAATAGGAGGAATAGATGGAATAGAAGTCTTGAAATACCATGAGTATCATCCATTTCTTCTGAAGCACAACTTGTAGAAGATATCATATTGTGCATTTGAGCTACGTATAGGCCTTAAGACCGCTCTTTCTTGGCCGAAAACTTGTTCTCCTCTTTGCACCCTGTCCCTCCTTCCCCCCCCGGAACACCAGCCCTTTCTCTTATCTCTCCTCTGTCAACCCATTCATATCATCGTCTCACCATCTCTCATTTTCTCTCACCACAAATACCGAGATGGTAATCAACATTAACAATACAAACAGAACCATGTCTCTACAATCCTCCGATCAAAGTATCCCACTTTCTCGCCTTCGTTCTCGCTCAGGTCCACGCTCGCCTTCACCGCTCCGCACTCCACGGTCGTGACTTCTCACTGGGCCTGGCACTGGTTCTCTCAATAAATGCCTATCTGAGGACGGCAAGCTCGTGGCCAAACTCACGCCGCAATAACAACTCGACGACTCATTATGTGGATATTCTTCTATATGATCCATTCTCCTTCGGATTATGCTATCTCGTCTTCGAGCTTCTCTTCAGGAGCTAGGGCCATGCGGGTCATGGGATTTGTGGAAGTCATGGTTCGGACCTGGAATGGTCTCGACGAAATAGTCTTGATCGGAGTCGCCATAAAGGGCCACTGGTTGGGTTTAAGGGGTTGAAAACTTGTCCTGCTTTGTTTAGAGAGGGAAAGGAGGTGAATTTGGGGGAACTGGGGATGGTTAATTGCAATGCAGGAGAGTGTGAGGTTTTGTGATAGGAGAGTAGAGCTGTTAAGATCTATGAGTTCCGGGTCTGAAGGTTTGTTTTCCAAGTATTTCTCTCCTTATTGTCTGTTGATCCTAATCGCGCCGCACGCCTATCGACGTCTCAATCCACGGCACTCTAATTGATCAGTCGTTGGTGTCACAATTCGAAGACCTTCTGAATAACAAACCCACACTTCTGGCAGCCCAGCCCGATGATATTCGCCTTGAGCACAGGTATCGGCTCCCCAGGCGCACTACTATATAAATGGTGTGACTTACCGAGTGTGTAGGGCCGAATGCGCCCATCTTAGTCATAGGACCCGAAGACCAGAAAAATTGTGGATGAAGGGAATAACGAATTTGGAGAGGGATAGAGATAGGGGATTGAGGTCTTGTAGGTTTGGAATCTGACCAGGAAGTCGATGGATTTTGGTGAAACTAAGCTTTGGGCGAGGGAAGAGGTGACGCTCGTGGAGGCTATGTGATGGTCATTAATTGGCTCTCTAAGCTCAGGGGATTCATAAGGGAGTATGTTCTACTTGCTGTGCCTTAGAACTAATTATAGAATGAATTAGGACTGCGCCAGTTTTGAAGGGTTAAGAACGGACTAACAAAAGTGGGTATGACTCAGCATTAAATTTAGTTTCCGTGTATTTTAGAATGCTCCCAGTCTGTAGAACTCCCAGAGAGCAGATTATGGCCTCACCATAAGACATAACCGTTACTCGCAACGCCGCACTCAACTTACACCGCACTTTATAGAATCCCAGGAATAACTGCCGCCTTCCCAGCAATTTTCTCCTTCCCAAACCTCTCAATATACCATCTCTTCCCTTGCAGCGCCCTCGGCAACATGGTCGACACCTCATTAATAACAAACGTTCTCCCCGGCAAGAAATTCGACCCACCCATAATCCAAAAGCCCGTCCACTCACACCACTCAAAAAGATAATGTGGAAATAGCAACCACTTGAAAAGCCCATTCTTGGGAATCACATACACCTTATCAACACCCACTATCCCATTCCCCGCTTTCCCCTTCGCAGTACTCGGATCCGCCTCATCCGCTAGCTTCTTTTGTTTCCTTGCTGCGGCACGGCGGATCTCGCGCAGCTCGTCGTCGTGGAAGATTGTGAAAGCGAAGCCAATGGCCCACAGCATGAACCCGAGCTCCATCCTGGTGGCAGTAATGTAATTGGTCTGGTGATTGGCCCATTCGGCGCGGGTGGTGGGGCCGTAGGCGCCGAGGTAGCCGCCTATGGAGATGGCGTTGGAGATTTGGAAGACGATGGCGAGAAGCCAGACGAGGAGGTGGATAGGGGATATGGAGGGGGCGATGAGGGGGAAGAGGATGGCGCGATAGAGGTAGTGGATTACCTGGTTGGGAGGAAGGACGAGGTTAGTCTTTGTGTGTAGGGAGAGAGAGATAAGACGTACGAATAAGGTTGCCATTATTTTGTTCTCCCAGGGGAGGTTGTCGATTCCGTTCATCTCAGGAAGTGTGAGCATGAGGTATATCAAGAGAAGGAAACCGGGGGCTTCCATTGTGAACCAGCCTAATTTGCCTGGGAGGTTGAGTCGCGATGTTACGGATGTCTTGCCCATTCCGTACCAATTTAAGGACCATTGTATGATCGTGACCTACGAATAATCAGCAGTGAGACCAGGATACCATTCCTGAAATGGCTTGCCAGAGGGAAGAGTTGAAACGTAAAGCTTATGAGCTCCCAATGCTCCCGACTGGGGGGCAGCCAACCCTCTATAATTGCCATCGCTTTGTCTGGAAGGTATATGTTCTTTTGAGCATAAAGCTTCAAACCCCGGCGAGCAGTCAGCTAGACCCTTCCAGCAGCTGTTCAACAAGTTGATACCTCTAAAATGAGCGTGGTAGATATATGGAGGTTTATATCGAGAGCTCCAAGGTCAGTTCATGGTTGATTATGTCATTGAGTTTTTGCTAAGATCTCAGGGTTCGGGTAGATTGCCGAGAGGCTTCCCCGCCAGGTACCACGGCGGACCAAACGCCTCCAAAGTAAAAGCATGGCCGAATGGCAGTCTGACATGCGTCGCCAAGTCATCAAATTCGCAGCAGCTCTCTCCTCCTTCTCTTCCTCACCAGATAACTTCCGCATCCTCACTTCCATCCCACAGAACTCTCCACCCCCATCAACCCTCTACATCCTCGACTCATCCTTCAACCCGCCCACACTCGCACACCTCCGCATCGCCACCTCCGCCCTCTCACAGGACTACGGCCCCGCACCCAAACGCCTCCTCCTCCTCCTCGCAACCCAAAATGCCGACAAGGCCCCCAAACCCGCCCCATTCGAGCAGCGCCTTACGCTCATGACCATCTTCGCCAATGACCTGAGGAAAACTTATCTCTCGACGACATCGGGCCGTTCGCCCTCGCCCTCGAGCTCTACGAAGGAGGCCGTGGAGGACCTACCGTCCATCGATATTGGCGTGACGAAGCATCCTATATTCGTCGATAAAGCGTCTGCGATCGAAACATCGGGCTTCTACCCTCCTCATACGACACAGGTCCACCTCACAGGATACGATACCCTGATACGGATCCTGAACCCGAAATACTATCCTCCGACACATACATTGGCGCCTTTAGAACCTTTCCTGAGCAAGCATAGGTTAAGAGTCACGTATCGGACGGATAGCGATTGGGGCGGTCGAGCGGAGCAGGAGGCTTATTTGAAGGCTCTTGCGGATGGAGGGAGGGAGGCAGAGGGTGGGAGGAGGGAGTGGGCAGGGAGGATAGAGCTGGTGGAGGGGAGGAAGGAAGGAGAAGAGGTCGTGAGCTCGACGAGGGTGAGGGAGACTGTGAAGAGTGGGGATAGGGATATGTTGCGGAAGTTGGTCTCTGAGGGCGTAGCGGATTGGGTGTTACAGGAAGGGCTATATATGGATGATTGAGGCTGTTGAAAAGCTGTCCTTAATATAGAAAGCTGTCACCATTATCCAAAGCTGTCTGTGGCCGATATCCAAAACTATCGCCATTATACAAAAAGCTCTCATCATTATACAAAGCCGTCATCGCTGTCACGATTAGTAAGCCTTCGTAGACTTTAGTGGCCGCGAGGCCGTCACGAGGAAGCATGTGCTTTCTTTGTTGGGTCCAACCAGATATTGCTAGAACGAATCTAAGAAATAGACCTTTCCTAAGCCTCCTTGAGACAACCCAATCCTTTTCCAGCGATTATGCTTGAGTTTGATCTTATCTAATCGATCTCATCGTCCTCCTCTAACGGTTGTGTAATGCAATCATCATAGAACCTTGGATCCGCAATACTTATTTCTGATGTTTCACCCACCTCGAGAACAGTCATGTTCCCTTCACCATCGACTTCTTCATCAATACCTCCATCACCAAACACTACCATTCTTGCAGCCATCTCATCCCTTCTTATTCCCTCCGCGGTTTCCCTTTCTACCTCTTCATATAGTCCTTCGCCAGCAATTTCGCCCGCAAGAAGCTCCAACTCAGGAAATGCTAACTTCCCTCCAACACTAACACTGTTATTCCTTCCATGGATTGCAACGTCCATAGCAATGCTTTTAGTTGTTCGCAGCTTATACAAGGATGCTCGGATCTGTTTGCTTAATCTAATCAGTAGGCCGTTATGCTGCTCTTTCTCACGATGATGGTGATGGCGCTTCCGTTCGCTTTTCATCCACTTGATTATACGATCTTTCATATCTTTGATAGCGAAGTCTTTCGGGCTGACATCATCTGGTAGACTCGCACTAGCCGTATATGCTTCGTGCATGTCACTCGGAAAGCGAGCCCATGACTCTGGAGGCATCCTTGCACGCGGAGGAGATGGGCCTTGTACTACTGCAGCAGTCTTGGCCTTTGCCTGCCGTTCTCGAGCTTCTAGCTCGTTCGCCCATTCATCTTCCTTTGCTCTCTCTGTTTCAACTTTGCGTGCTTGTCGGCGTAATTCCCTCTTTAATTCGAACTCCACACCATTAATTGGTAATCTCGCGATATCAATATCCTTTAAAAAGTCTATGCCGGCCTTGCTCTTTACCTTCAGTTTCCGTGACACACTTCCCATGGCTAAGGGACTCCCATGACGATCACTTAGGTCTTTCTTGGTTGGGGATGATTCAGTTACAAGTTGCGCCTCATACTCCTCTTGTGTCCTTTTAAAAGCTTGCGCCAAGATGCTCTCAGTGTTATCGCTATGAGCTTTCAACGGATCTCTTGCAGGACTACTTGGCACCTTGGTGCCTGGATTTCTTGCGCTGGGACTCACCGTACTACCAGTCGAACGGCTCCTGTTTGAAAAGGTATAACCAAAACCTTGCCGACCAGGGACCTGGAGCTCAAAAGTGCTCGCACCATCGTAGCTTCTAGAGACCAACTTAGCAAGTCTAGGTAGTTGCAAGGTGGCAGAGAGAGACGATTTCTCCTGAGAAACAGTCGGCGCACGCATTTGCTGCTCACCAAAATCCTCGTTGAATTTGCTCCGAACAGAAGATTTTTGTCCTGATTTTTCCATTGATTTGGGAGACTTAATTTTGATTTTGTCAAGCTCAGCTGCTCGCTCACGAACGCTCAAAGTTTCTGACACCAACATGGAACTCTCTACTGTGTGTCGGTGGTCATATCTAGATGACGATATACCATGGCTGTCAACGGACATCTTGACGTCTGCCGCGGTGATCGTTGTTAGAATAATTGGTGGGGCTTGAGGATCTGTAAGGTTTGCTACCAAATCAGTCATACAGCGCCACTGAAAGGATATTGTCACCCTACCTTGATATTCACCGCTTGGAAGTTTAATTTTAGGCCCGAGCAAAGAGGGTACACTAATTGTAGAATTTTTCGAAACGTGTTTTGCGGAGTTCTCAGTAGAGGCATAAATGGACAAGATTCCATCACGTACATCTCCCCAGCTCGTGGAAAGTTTGGAATCTGACATGCCTGAATTAGACTCACTGTGGTGATGCATGGATTGACTTATTGCTTTTTGATTAGAGGCTTCGCTGTTTTGTGAGCGAGCCCGATGATGAGACTGACTACCCCAACTTGACAGTTGCGGAGAAGATGAATGACTGTGCAAGCCTCGTGATGCCAAGCGTTGGGAGATTCGCATGTCAACTAAGGAAATAGGAGCCGTAAGCAATTCGGCATTGTCATCAACACCTTCGTAGCCAATGAGTTCCGGGCAGAAGACTGATTGCGATGCAGTAATGTTTGGGACACTAATGAGGTTAGGAATATTGGCAGCAGCAAATGGTGATGCACCTATTCCTGGGCCCCGAAACCGCCTCAACGGACTGGTTAAGGTACTGCGCGCTCCAGAAGCCGCAGCTGGATAAGAAATCTTATGCTCTTTGCTTAAAGCACGTAATTGGATAGCCCTTTGATCAGAGGCAAACGATAGTCGCCATGAAGTCCGACGAGTAGTTGGATCCACGATATCTGGCAGTCTCTGAGGCTTTAACATCAGCGAGGGAGGCGTTGGAAAATCTGAGCTACTTCTGCAGGTAGCCCAATCCCTCGTAGTCCTGATCAGTCCCTTGGAATTGTCAAGAGCCGCAAGGCTGTGTCTTCGCCGTATGGCTGAAATTCGTGAGGAATTCCGCACATAAAACTCGTCATCAGACTTCCGGGGCAACGGAGGGGGTGCTGAAGTCACCTCCAGTGATTCCAAGGAATCCATGTCTTCGTTTCGATTCATAGGCCGCGATTTCTTATGAGAGCTGTTTTCTGTAGGAAGAGTTGAGAGAGATTTAGGATCATCATCATCATAGGCGCCTTCACCACTCAGCTTCTCCTTAATCCTTCTGTCTCTAATCAATCTCAGTCTTTGAATCTCCTCGTCATTATTCATGACTATGGAACGAGGACGATGCTTCGACAACGTTGAGTCGTGTGATAAGTGCTTCCGAAGCTTTGACTTAACAGCACCCAATATACTAGAGCTCCTTTTCACCCCGATAATCCTACTTTCATCCTTGTCAGCGTCCGAATTATCGCCTTCAAACAGAGTCTGCAATTCCGCCACATATTCAGGCTTCAACAGGCAGGACGCCGTGCTCCAAGATGCCACTGGCTTCACTGGTCGTGATGGGAGGCCTTCTAGCAACGAGGGTTCCTGACTTATGCAATAGTTATAAGAAGACATGATGCATAATGGAAACTCCACTTAACAGGAGAGTATGAAATAATGAAAGAGTATACAGCACGACTCGATATTGTAGGTTAGAAGGCATCCAGGCATTGGGGGAAAGTACGAGGAGATAGGGACAGGCTAGGAATTGCGAAGATTTAGGATTCCAAGATGCTGTAGCAAAACAGCAGGGGCCATAAATCATGGAAGGAATGACGGATACACTTGTCAACACCTGGTCATTGCTAGTGACCATGAGCACTTTCCCTTAGAACTAGATCCGGCAAGATGGATGAACATTATTATCTCTTCGAGCTCTATTTCTGGTCAGCTAATTCTGTGAAGAATGTACATGACGACAGGAGAAGCTATGAGAGCCGGAGAAATAGCAAGAAGAGTTGCAGTAACAACGGAAGGACTAGGACCATTGAAGAAAAGAACGAAAAGACAGAGGAAATGGCCAATTCAAGAAAAGACAACAAGAAATATAGCAACGACTTGGTTCCACAAGGCGTACTCAGGTATTGTAAAGATATAACGTGATTATAAAAGCTTAGTGAAAGGGTGTCCCGTACTCGTATCTAACTGCTCGAGGTTAAGCATAAGCTCGCTTATGGAGGGGCACGCTGTGCTAGGGCACCGGAAACGCAATATCGAATGCTTGATCACTTTTCACCGCTTCTCATCCATTCTCCCCACAATCTCTCAACGAAAACTCACTTAGGTTCTGCTACGTTTGAGAATCTTGGTATTTTATTTCCAAGTCTTGCTATTCCCTGATTCCTTGAGGAGTCTTCGAAATAACACGGAATCCGCAGACTCTCAGCCCAACTAGAAATCAGTATCCTAAATTTTTCGTCCCAGTCTACGAAACTTGAGACTTGCCAAGATGGTTCAATCGTACGTCCAAAATACTCTCTAAACTTCTCTCATATCCTGACTTCCCGTTCCCTAAATTGCTTAAGGTTTTCATCTCCAATCATCCCCAGCTGACCCAATGTGAATTTTAGATCCATCCTCGGCTTCCCTCGCATGGGCGTCGATAGGAATCTCAAAAAGGTATTGCTTGTTATCATGCAAAAACTTAGCATTAAACTTATTGTAAATCTAGGCAACGGAGAATTACTGGGCTTCAAAGATATCTCAAGAAGAGCTTCTCAGCGAAGCAAAACGTCTCCGTCTCGCGCATTGGAAGATTCAGAAAGATGCTGGTGTTGATATCATCCCCAGCAATGATTTTGCACTTTACGATCAAGTCCTCCATCACATCCAGGACTTTGGAGTAAGTTTTTGACGACGTAATGCTTCAACATAGCTAACTCACCTCCTTCAGGCAGTTCCAGAGAGGTACACGAAGTACAAGCTCGACCCTATCGATGAATATTTTGCAATGGGCCGCGGCCTTCAGAAGGAGGGTGTCGACGTTCCTAGCTTGGAGATGGTGAAATGGTTTGACTCGAATTATCACTATGTCAAGCCAACACTCCAAGACAACCAGACCTTCAAACTCAACCCCAACCCAAAGGCTGTTGTTGAGTTCCTCGAGGCCAAGGAGGCTGGTATAACCACTCGCCCTGTCCTTGTCGGGCCGATCTCTTTCCTTGCCCTGGGCAAGCCCGATCGTGGCCAGAAAGTTGAGCCAATCTCATTGATCGAGAAACTCTTACCTGTTTACGAAGAACTTCTCATCAAGTTGAAAGAGGCCGGTGCCGAGACTGTTCAAATCGACGAGCCCACACTAGTCTTCGACTTGCCAGCGAAAACTAGGGCAGCTTTCAAGCCAACTTATGAGAGATTTGCGGGCTTAGGATCTAAGATCCCTCATTTAGTCTTTGCAACATATTTTGGCGACATTGTCCACAATATTGACGCCTTGCCGAAAGATATCTACGCTGTCCATATCGATTTAGTCCGTAACCCAGAGCAGCTTGAGACTGTCATCAGCGCTCTTGGCCCAAAGACAATACTCTCCGCGGGTGTTGTAGATGGCCGTAACATCTGGAAGACTAACCTAAAACGTGCCATTGAGACTGTCGAATCTGCCATTCAGAAGCTCGGCAAGGATCGGGTTATCGTTGCCACATCAAGCTCCCTCCTCCATACACCCCACACTCTCGCCAGTGAGAAAAAACTTGACCCAGAGATTGCTGACTGGTTCTCCTTCGCCTGTGAGAAAGCCGTCGAGGTTGCTATTATTGCCAAGGCCGTTACCGATGGCCCAGCCTCTGTACGAGAGCAGCTTGAAGCCAATGCAAAGTCAGTGCAGGCTCGAGCAAGCTCAAAGCGCACAAACGATCCTAAGGTCAAAGAGCGACAATCCAAGATCACGCCAGATTTCTATAACCGCAAGTCTGAGTTCCCAACTCGTATTGCACAGCAGCAAAAGCTTCTTGGATTACCTCTCTTCCCCACTACTACCATCGGTTCTTTCCCACAGACAAAGGAGATCCGTATTCAGCGCAACAAATTCACTAAAGGAGAGATCACAGCCGAGGAGTACGAAAAGTTTATTGAAAAGGAGATACAGGATGTAATCAAGATTCAGGAGGAGCTTGACCTCGATGTATACGTACACGGCGAACCAGAGCGTAACGACATGGTGCAGTATTTCGGCGAGCGTCTGGATGGTTATGCATTCACTACACATGCCTGGGTGCAAAGTTACGGTTCGCGTTGCGTGCGTCCCCCAATCATTGTTGGAGATATCTCCCGCCCAGCGCCGATGACTGTAAAGGAGTCGAAGTACGCCGTCTCGATCTCGAAGAAACCGATGAAGGGTATGTTAACTGGACCCATCACTTGTCTTCGCTGGTCCTTCCCTCGTGATGATGTCCACCAATCTGTCCAGGCAGAGCAGCTTGCTCTAGCCCTCCGTGACGAGGTTATCGACCTTGAATCTGCTGGTGTCTTCGTCATCCAAGTCGATGAACCTGCGCTCCGTGAAGGTCTTCCCCTTCGATCTGGCAAGGAACGTGATGCCTACCTTGATTGGGCCGTCAAGTCGTTCCGTCTTTCGGTATCAGGTGTCAAAGACTCTACTCAAATTCACTCTCATTTCTGTTATTCCGAATTCCAGGACTTCTTCCATGCCATCGCTGCTCTAGATGCTGATGTGCTTTCTATCGAGAACAGCAAGAGTGATGCCAAGCTTCTGAAAGTATTCGTCGATGAGGCTTATCCTCGTCACATCGGACCTGGCGTCTATGACATCCACTCCCCTCGGGTTCCAAGCGAGCAGGAGATTAAGGACCGTATTGAAGAGATGCTGCAATACCTGAAGCCGGATCAGCTTTGGATTGATCCTGACTGTGGTCTGAAGACTCGTCAATGGAAGGAGACCAAGGCTGCCTTAACAAATATGGTTAATGCCGCGAAGTATTACCGCAAAAAGTACGAGGAGAAGGAATTATAATTATGTCATGTAGTGTTATGAGAATATGACATGGGGTTGATGAGTGTACTGGGTGCTTGAGCTAGGGCAAGGGCACGATCTCAACATCGGCGTTTCTGGCATGGGCACAAGGACAGAAAAAGCTTTCAATTATTCATTCAACAGCATCGAGGTGGAAGAGATGCCCATCAACCGGACATCTCCATATGGCGTTTAGATAGCGTAATTGCTTTGCTGTGCAGTGGCTAGTGAGATGTTTTCATACTCATAAAAGCTTAGAAATATACCCAATTCAACCGGGCATCAAGCTTGCATTGCGTTGACCGTCAATTAATATCTACTGTAAGCTGCGTGGACACTGTAGAAAAGAATTTTTTCAGCTGTATCAGCTTGAAATGAGGTACCCATAAGGCATGCTCCACCCCGGGCAGGTCGGACCCGTAACAGTAACCTGAGTGCCTGGCAGCTTGCAGATCCCCTTGGCGTGCATAAAGAGGGTGTGGCGGCGCCAATCAGCCGCTGACTGTTTTGAAACGGTGGGCTGCAGGGTCTTCCATAGCTGTCGTCAGAGTTCGTGTTCTGATTGATGGGTGGCCCCAGGTGGTCTGGCCGATTTTGTTTCGTGTTCCTGACCCACCGACTGTTGTTGTTGAAACGAAACCAATCAGTACCCAACGGACGGCACTGCATGCTTTTTGCCGACTCCCTAAACAACTCCTGAATGGGACATGCGCTCCACAACCATAACATCAAAGTTGTACGGAGCACTGGACTCGGCTCAGGGCTACATCATCATGCTCTCCTGGAGGATCCCGCAATGTGACATGTATCCTTCCCTTGGCGGCTGAAGCTAGGGGTGCTTGAAGTGGAGTTAAGCTTGTCATCCCTTCTCTCTCTTTCTCTTTTATCTGGCTTTCTCTTCTCCCACGAAGATTCTCCACCACAGTCCTTACGTTCTTTTCTGTCAAGTTCGATTCTCGTACCCAACTTCATTTCATTCATTATCTGAGATCATCTTCGCGGAATTGACTTTCGCTCCTTTTACAAACACATTTTGAACATCATCCAGCTCCGTACTGGTAAACGGGCTCACGACTTATCACGAAATTTTCAACATAGCAATTTTGATCTTGGAAGAGCATTGATTGCTCAGTTACAACCTGCCAAGCTTCATTGACCTTTCACCAGGTTCGGTTCTATCAGAATGCAGCTTCTCAAGTTCTCCGCGGTTTTCTTCGCTTCAATTGCCCTTGCTGAATACCAGCATGGGCATGGAATGCAACATTTCCATCACCGCCGTCAAATGAACTCTACAACCTCTGATATCTCTACCACCTTGACTGTATACCAAACCGTGGTTCAAACAATCACTAGCTGCGCGCCTACAATAACAAACTGCCCTGCTCGATCCTCGGCAGGTGCTGGCGTTATCACAGATGTAGTAGTGCTCACGACGACTGTGTGCCCTATTGCCGCCGCAGAATCCATCGCATCTTCCATTATTTCTGCTGCTGGTGGCTCTTCGAGTGCTTTCACAGGAACGCCAGCATCATCAACTGTCAGTATCCCTTTGGGTACCGGGTCGGCTGGCGCAGGAGGCTCGGAAGGTTCAGGGACAAATGGAGGCAGCGAAGGCTCCAGCTATGCTCTCGGCGCTGCATCTTCTACCACTATCATGACCACCACACTCCAGCAGACTTCAACAGCGACAGCTTACATCACACAGTACGTCACAATGTCGCAGTCCACGTCGCCTGTCGCGACTGGAGAAGCGGCTGCTCAGACTGGAGCAGCTGGGATGGAAAGTGGAGCGGCTGGGACGCAGACTGGAGCCGCTGCCGCTGCATCTTCCGGCGAGCCAACAACGACTATTACATCCTCCTCAACCACGACCAAATACATAACCATAATGGTTGCTCCTTCAAGTTCAGGACTTCCCACAAATGGAGCCGCCGCTGCTAGCAGCGCAGGAGCCAATGGAAGCGGCAGTGATAGTGGGAGTGGAAGTTGTGAGTGTGCTGCTGTTGCTCCCGTTACCGTCACTGTGGCATTGGCAACCGTTACTGTCGTAAGTTCTCCGTACGACCTCTTGCGCCACGAAGTATAAGCTCACCAAAACAGACCTACGGTCCTATGGGTGCCTCGCCTACGGCTGAACCATCTGCTGCCGCCTCCGCTGAGGAGGTTAATGTTGCCGCTGCAAGCTCTTCAAACGCTGCTCCTGCCACAACAGCTGAAGTCATCAGCTCTGCCGCTGCAAGCTCTTCAAATGCTTCTCCTGTTACAATATCTGAAGTCATCAGCTCTGCTGCTGCAGGCTCGATCATTACAAATAGCACCGCCCCTTACGGTAACGGGACTGTAACAGTGACTCAGTGCTATGGTAGCACTGGCTTTATTACCTTGGCAAAACCCAC
>Ga0335074_10005272_pt1 | contig 17883 bp, 14 predicted proteins | sample Lox_Sample_23_FD_206715 | JGI IMG/M metagenome (GOLD analysis project Ga0335074, IMG submission 206715) | Soil microbial communities from Loxahatchee National Wildlife Refuge, Florida, United States - Lox_Sample_2.3 | ecosystem: Environmental > Terrestrial > Soil > Wetlands | place: USA... | reverse complement strand
TGAGTCTGTGCCGATGCCTGAGATAGAGGAAAGACAAACGCGACGAGCGCGGCAGCACTCAACAACCGGAGGGAAGAGCGAATCAAGCAGTTCTCCTTGGGTGTTTCTCCCGGCCATCTGGAGAAACGATCGATTTTTACGGGAAAAAACTCCCAGATTCCAGCTTACACCTCCACCTTGACCGCTATCGGAAAGCGGCGGCCAGTGCCGAAAGACTTGGCCGTAACCTTGAGCACCGGCGCAGCTTGCTGGCGTTTGTACTCGGCGCGCTCGACAAGGTGCACGACCTGTTGGACGAGCTCGACCGGGATTCCGTTGGCGCGGGCGATGCACTCCGGAGTCTCATAACGCTCGACGTACCCTTCCAAGATGGGATCGAGGAGATCGTAGGGCGGAAGCGAGTCAGTGTCTTTCTGGCCGGGACGGAGCTCGGCTGACGGAGGCTTTTCGAGAATGGCCGGAGGAATAATTTCGCGTTCGCGATTGAGCCAGTGGCAGACCGCGTAGACACGGGTCTTGACCAGGTCGCCGATGACGGCGAGCGCGCCGACCATGTCGCCATAGAGAGTGCAATAACCCACCGCCATCTCGCTCTTGTTGCCGGTGGTGAGCACGAGCGCGCCGAATTTGTTGGAAAGAGCCATCCACAGGGTACCGCGGATACGTGCCTGAAGGTTCTCTTCGGTGATATCGGGCTTCATACCGGCAAAAAGCGGGTCGAGCGCTCTTGTGTACTCGTGAAAGAGACTTGAGATGGGAATGATCTCGTAACGGATACCAAGGTTCGCGGCCAGCCTTCTGCTGTCGTCAATCGATCCCTGGGAAGAATACTGGCTCGGGTTTCCGATGCCGATGACGTTTTCAGCGCCGAGAGCTTCAGTAGCGATGGCTGCAACCAGCGCCGAGTCGATGCCTCCGCTTAAACCCACGATAACTTTTCTGAAGCCGCATTTGCGAACGTAGTCGCGGGTGCCGAGGACGAGGGCGTAATAAGCGGCCTCGGTGTCGTCGTCGGCGGGGACGGGAACGGGATTGGCGTTGAAGGGATCGAGAACGACGAGGTCTTCTTTGAAGGAGGACGCCTGCGCAACCAGTTCGCCACGGGAGTCGAGGGCAAGTGAAGAGCCGTCGAAGATGAGGCTGTCGTTGCCGCCAACTTGATTGCACATCAGGACGGGAATGCCGTCGCGGCGCGCGATGGCGGCGAGCATCTGGCGGCGAATGGCGCGCTTGGAGTGCCAGAAGGGCGAAGACGAGAGATTGATGTGGATGGCGGGATTCTGGCACATGAGCTCTTCCATGGGGTCGACGGTGTAGAGCCGATGGCGCCAGAAGTTCTTATCGTTCCACGCGTCCTCGCAGATGCTGATGGCGAGGCGCAGACCGTCGAGCTCGACCACCTGCTGGCCGCGGGAGGGCGCAAAGTATCGCTGCTCATCGAAGACATCGTAGAAGGGCAGGAGGCGCTTGTGCTGTTCGAGGAGGAGCTGGCCCTTATCGAGCAGGACGGCGGCGTTAACGGCGGGTTTGCCGGAGCCCTGGGGAGATTTAAGAGCAACGCCGGCCAGTACTGCGGCTGACAGTGAAGCGGTTGCCTGGGCGAGCTCGCCGACGGCGGCGCGGCAGCGGGCGAGAAAGCTGGGCTTTTCGACGAAGTCAGCCGGAGGGTAGCCGCAGATGGCGAGTTCAGAGAAGACGGCGAGACGGGCGCCCGATTCAGCGGCGCGGCGGGTTGCGGCAACGATTTTCTCTATATTTCCGGTAAAGTCCCCGACCGTGGGGTCGATCTGGGCGAGCGCGATCCTCACAGTTCCAGTTTATCGCGGGGCGCGGAACGCCAGAGACGTAATATTCCGTCCGAAACGGACGGCACTGGAATTTCTGCGGAGGGGTTTGGACTCTAAGTGCCAGTGCCGGCGAAGACTACGCCGATGGTGCGCATGATGATCTTGAAATCGAGCCACAGGTTCCAATTCTCGATGTAGTTCACATCGAGGGAGATGTAGCTGGCGAAGGATGGATCCTGACGGCCCTGCACCTGCCAAAGTCCAGTGATGCCGGGAGTGACGTCGAGGCGACGGAGGTGGAGCAGGTTGTACTGCTTGACTTCAGAGCCGATAGGCGGGCGAGGGCCGACGACGCTCATGTCACCTTTCAAAACGTTGATGAACTGGGGAAGCTCGTCGAAGGAGTATTTGCGGAGGAACCGGCCGAGGCGGGTAATGCGGGGGTCGTTGGAAACCTTGAAGAGCACGCCGTCGCGCTCATTCATGTGCATGACTTCCGCGCGGCGATTGTCGGCATCGCGAACCATGGTGCGGAACTTGATACAGCGGAAGACCACGCCCTTCTTGCCGATGCGATCAGAGAGATAGAAGATGGGGCCGGGGGTGTCGAGTTTGATGGCGATCGCGACCGCGATGAGGACGGGCGACAGAAGGATGAGCACGAGGGTGGAAAAGACGAGGTCGAAGACGCGCTTGAAGAAGAGCCCGAGTTCGGGAACCTCGCCGCAATGTAAAGGAATGGTCGGGAACTGACCGATGTACTCGATGGTGCTGTTCCAGGCCAGACCATCGTACATGTCGGGGATTACGCGCAGGTCGATGCCCTTGGCGCGCGCCTCTTCGACGGCATCCTGAATGATGCCGCGCTCGCAAGGAGTGGTGAAAAAAATCTCATCGACAAACTGCTTGCGGGCGGTTGGAAAGAGATTCTCGAATGACCCGACGATGTCAGTGGAAGGAGTGGCGAAGTGGGATGAGCAGTTGGGAAACTCGATGAAGCCCTTGAACGTGTAACCGAGGTGGCGAATGCTCTCGAGATGATGGCGGAGAGCATGGGCCTCAGGGCCGGTTCCGACGATGAGGACATTGCGGGTACCCACACCGTGATCGAAGCGCCGATAGAGCAGAACGCGGTAGAACCATCTGCGCACGCTCAAAGAGACGGCGACGAGCGCCAGTGTGATCAGAACGATGCTGTGCGGGATATCGTCAGCGTGAACCAGGTAGAGTGCGCCGGTAAGCAAAAGGCCGGAAGTGATGCAAGCCTGTATGCTCAGCCTCTGTTCGTGAAGGAAGCTGGTAAGGCGAGTGGGTGCGTAGAGGCTGAGGCGCCTGCTGGTAATGATGAGCGCGAAGATGAAACCGCAAAGCAGCGCCAGCAGTATCCACCTGGAGCGGCGATGAAAGAGCGTACCGTGCCAGAAGTTCCGGGCACCGGCAACCGGTCCGGTGTGGAATTCGTACAAAGTGGCAAGCGTTGCGGCGCCAACGACGGTGAGGATATCGAGGGCCATCCACAGCTTGACTGTGCCACGCGCGCGGTTTCCAGGCAGGCCCATTTCCCATTCTGCCGAGGAAGCCACTGAGGCTGAAAGTCTCTGCCAGAAATCGGAACTCGCCATAGACGTTTAAGAACCCCAAAAAACTGAGTGAGAAACAAACAGACGAGTAGCGTAAAACCAATCCGCTTCTGAAAACCCCTTGAAGGGCTTAAAGTTGCGACAAAGTGAATGCCACGCGGTTAGATGTAGCTATTCGATTTGGGGGTTGCCTGAACCAATTCCAACAAGCGCTATCGATCAATCTGCGTCGAGTCTGAAAACCAATTGCCATCCGCGACAGAAGGCGACATCGTAGCACCAGTTGCTATTCGAGCCCCTCTGTCCCGATTTGACCAAGGATTAACTGCAAACCAATGCAAAGGTAACGGAAGAGTAGCGGGTCGAGCCCAGAATGCATTATGACTCTACAGCTCGTGTGCGACCTGAGGAGCCGCCACTTGCGACGGAACCGGCTTCATCGCCCGGCGATGAGGCCGCGCTCCAGCGGCAATGGGAACTTAAGAACTCAATACAATTATAACCGCTCTTGCTTAACGGTCACCAGCAGTTCAGTGTCCATCTTGGCACCTATACTTATTTGCCAGACGGAGACCCCCGGGGAACCGACACTTACAGCATGGCGCGTTGAGGGGATTTAGGCAAGCGAAAATTTTTAAATTTATGTTACGAGCCCAGATTGATTTTAGGCAGAAGGTAATACATATGCATCGAGTAAAAGGAATTGCTGAACATCGGGATCAGGAGAGGCAAGGAACCGGCTGAGTGGGCCAAAAAAGCGGGCCTGTCCCTGGTGGAGAAAGAGAACGGTGTCGGCGAGGCGTTCAGCAAAACGCATGTCGTGTGTGACTACGATGCTGGTATAGCCGAGCTGGTACTTGAGGCGCTGAATCAGGTTGCCCATGCGCTTGGCAATGATGGGGTCAACCATGGTGGTGGGCTCGTCGTAGAGGACGACCTCAGGCTGGGCGGCAAGAGCCCGGGCAATGGCAACAGCTCGTTTGCGGCCTGTGGAAAGACTCGCCGGAAATGCATCAACGACGTCGTCTGCACCTACCAAGCCGATGAGTCTGTCGGAGAGCTGGATGATCTGGTCTTCATCGAGGCCGCCATGCTCGCGGAGGGCAAAGCAGACGTTTTCGCGCACACTGAGCGAGTCAAAAAGCGCGCCGTTCTGAAAGACCATGGTGACGCGCCTGCGGATGGCGCGCATTCCCTCTTCGCCGACGCCCACGATCTCTTTGCCTTCAACCCGGATGGAGCCGGAATCAGGCAGAAGGAACCCCATTAGCATGCGCAGGGAGACCGATTTGCCGACGCCGCTCCGGCCCAGGATGCAGAGGGTCTGGCCGCGTTCGACATGGAAGCTGACATTTTCAAGAACGGGGCGGCCGTTGAACGAGATCGAGACATTGTCGAAGGCGATGATGGGCTGGGAAGGGCCGGCAGACGGCACAACAGGCTGTTCGAGAGGCTCGGTGGGTTCGGCGTCGGCAATCTCGGCCATGGTCATACTGAGTTCGAGATTGAATTTTCCGGGACGATCGGATTCGGGACCCAAGCGAGCGCCTTGCTCAGTGGCGCCTTCGGGAGCCTGATCCGCGAATCTTTCTGCGGTGTTCTTATCGTCAATGGGGTCGCGCGAGTCCACTTGAGTTCAAGCTTACGCGATTTGCGGGGTAAGATGCCGGGCTACGCGGGCGAGATCGGGTGGCGTGTTCACGTTGAGAAACCAGAAGGCCGCGGGAAGGCCGCAAGGATGGGTTGCGTGGCCCGACTGGGCGAGGAACTCGACGGGGATGACGGAGATGGACTGGCTGAGGGTTCGAGCGGCCGCGTGGAAGGCGGCCAAGCAACCGCGGCGACCTGCCGTCAGCTCGGATTTGAGGGCAGGAAATGCGGACCGGTCGAGAATGGCAGGAAAGGTGTTGGCGACGCCGCAGATGGATGGGAGGGTGACTGCGCTTGAGGTGATTTGCGCGTGGTAGAGCAGATAGGTGACGAGGGATGACGGAATCAAAGGCAGATCAACAGGGAGAAAGACGGAATAGCGCGCGGAAGTGGATTCGAGGGCGGCGCAGATACCGGAGAGGGGGCCGAGACCGGGCGCCGGATCGGAGATGACGGGCGCGAACCCAGATAGATCGGAGTTCGCGCCGGCAATGAGGGGTGAAAGGCCGGCTTCGCGCAAGGTGGAAAGCGCATGGGCGATGAGGGGTTGGCCGGCGAGCGGGAGCAGAGCCTTGTCCTGGCCCATGCGGCGAGATTGGCCGCCGGCGAGGACGAAGGCCGAGATTGAGATCGCGGAATCGGGATTAGCGCTGTGGTCTCCCACCCTTTCTCCGCAGACGAAATCAAAAAGCAGATCCTTCGACTCCGCTCCGCTTCGCCCAGGAAATGGGGCACGGGACTCCTGCGGCGAATCGGGCATTGTCAGGCGCCCGCCTCCTCAAGGAAGCGGATGAGGGATTGAATGCCCAGCTCGAAATTTCTCAGGTTGAACTTCTCGTTAGGTGCGTGAATCTGATCGTCGGGAAGGCCGAAGCCCATCATGACGCTGGGCAGGCCAAGGTGACGATCGAAGTCGCCGACGATGGGGATGGATCCGCCCGAGCGGATGAACACGGTGTCCTTGCCCCAGACCTCGTGGAGCGCGCGCGTAGCGGCCTGGATGTAGCGATTGTTGACGGGAATGAGACAGGGGTCGCCGGAGTGGATGAGACGAACTTCAACATCGACGCCGTCCGGAGCAATCCCTTCAACGTAACCTTTGTAAAGTGAAAAGGCCTTGGCCGGGGTCATTCCGGGAACGAGGCGCATGGAGACTTTGGCCAGGGCTTTGGCGGGAATGACGGTTTTTGCGCCGGCGCCGATAAAGCCGCCGGGCATGCCGTGAACGTCGAGCGTGGGGCGGGCCCAGGTGCGCTCGATTACTGAATAACCAGGCTCGCCGACGAGCTTCTTCGAGCCGACTTCGGTAAGCCGATAATGTTCCTCGTTGAAGGGTAAACTTCTCCACGCGGCCAGTTCCTCGGGGCTGGGCGGGATGATGTCGTCGTAGAAGCCGGGAATGAGAATGCGGCCATCTTCGTCCTTGAGGTGGGCGATGATCTGCACGAGGGCCACAAAGGGATTGGGCGCGGCGCCGCCGTACATGCCGGAGTGGAGATCGGTTTTGGCGCCGCGGACTTCGAGCTCGGTGTAGATCATGCCGCGCAGGCCGACGCAGAGCGTGGGAAGGCCGGGGGCAAAGAGTTCGGTATCGCTGACAAGAGCGAAATCGGCTTTGAGATTGTCGGGCTTTGAGGCGACGTAGCTGGCGATTCCCTCCCCTCCGACTTCTTCTTCGCCCTCGAAGAGGACACGGACGTTGAGCGGAAGTTTGCCGCCTGCGGCGAGGAGCGATTCAAGCGCCTTGACCTGGGCCCAGACCTGGCCCTTGTCGTCGACGGCGCCTCGGGCGTAGATATTGCCGTTGCGCTCGGTGGGCTCGAAGGGCGGCGAAAGCCACTCGTCGATGGGATCGACAGGCTGAACGTCATAGTGACCGTAAATGAGGACGGTGGGCTTGCCGGCGGCGTTGAGCCAGTCAGCGTAGACGAGAGGATGGCCTTCTGTTTCGATAAGGCGCGCGTTCTGCATGCCGATGCGGGTGAGCTCGGCGGCGAGTTTTCCGGCAGCGGCGCGGCAATCGTCTTTGTGCTCGGGCAGCGTGGAGATAGAAGGAATGCGGAGAAAGTCTTTGAGTTCGTTCAGAAACCGGGGGTGGTTATTGCCGGCGAATACGAGAGCGGAAGATGACATGAGACAAATTCCTTTCTGGAAAACTGACATAGGAAGTATAGACCGCGTGCGTCGTGTTCCTGTCGGCCTGTCAGCCGAGTGGCAGGAACGAACTGGGGCATAATGTTAACTCGATGAAGATTTCCTGTTCCGGGAGGCTGTGTGGTTCTTTCCACGGGAAGATATTCCTTGAGTTTTGCACTCATCGCAGTCGGTGCTGTCTGGGCGGGCGCAATCAATCTTGCGGCTCAAAGCGGCGGTGAAGCGGGATCGTCGCCGCAGGTCGATCTCAACGTTCTGGTCATTGACAAATCGGGCACGCCGGTCACAAGCCTAGAAGGCTCGGATTTCCGTGTAACGGTAGACGGGACGCCACAGACGATCCAGTCCGCGGTTGCGGGAGATGCGCCGATCTCCGTCGCCTTCGTCATTGACACCTCCGGGTCAATGTACCGGCAGCGATCCGCGATCACCGCCATCGTCACGGCTGTTGCGCAGGCGCTGCCACGCGGCAGCGAGATAGCGGCAATTGAATTCTCAGACACGCCCCACATCGAACAGCAGCTAGCCCCGGTTGCCGGCAACAGCCTTTCGGTGCTCCAGCACCTGGATGCGCGCGGCTGCACCGCGCTGCTTGACGCTGTAATGGAAGGCGAGAGGTTACTGGCCGGCCAGGCTCACAATCCGAGGCGTGCACTGATTCTCATCGGCGACGGCGGCGACAATTGTTCGACCCATTCCATCCAAGAGTCGGACCGCACAATACAGCAACCCGGCGCTCCTGCACTCTACTCGTTTGTTCTCGTCCCAGTTGTCAGAAACGGGACCAGCCCAGCAGAGCAGGGCGCACAAGTGATGAAGAGCCTGGTTCGCATGAGCGGCGCGGTTGTTTTCGCCCCGCGCAAAGAAAGAGATTTCACTCCGGCACTGGCCGCGTTGGTTGCTGCGATCCGCAGCCAGTATGTGCTCACCTTCACTGCCGCCCACCCCGATCGGGACGGGAGCAGGCACACGCTCGAAATGCGCCTGCCGGGTAGGAATCTTTCGATCTTCGGATTGCCAGCCTATTTCGCACCTGAAGATTAAAGCTGCGCACAGTTCGCATGGAGCGCCGCTGCCACATCTCAAACTGGAACACAGCAAATCTGAATCCGGAAATCGGCAATTCTTTTTTCAGATCCCCTATTCGTTCGGCGTTGGCCGTCAGTAGCGCGGAACGCTGGGGTCAACTTCGGTAGACCAGGCGTCGATGCCGCCGCGGATGGACTGTACATTCTCGAATCCCTGGTTGCGCAGCCAGACGGTCACGTTCATGGAGCGCACGCCGAGGTGGCACATCACGAGCAGCCGTTCGTCGGGGTCGAGTTCCTGGTGGGCGCGCGCGGGCACGTCGCCCATGGGCATAAGCACGCTGCCTTCGACGTTCGATGTGGAATATTCCCACGGCTCGCGGACGTCGATGAGACGGGCCTGCTTTTCTTTGAGCAGGACTGCGGCGTCAGAGGGGGAGATTTCGAAATCAAGCATGAGAATAGTGTATTGGTCCGCGCGAGATTTGTGGTCTCCCACCCATTTCACGATGAATATGTGAAATGGACGAGGCACGGCGGTTGTATTAATGCGCCGGATCGATGGTGGTTCTGTTTGTGAGCTTCGACGGCAGGCATTGTGTAGGCAGCCGGGAATCCGCAAAAACAACGGATCCTCGCGCCGGCCCTACGGGGCGGCGGGTTCGTGGTGGTGCGTGAACCCACGGTTTCCGCTTTGTTCGCTGAAGCGAACCAAGCGTCCACCGTGGGCTAAGATCGGCCGGCCCCTCCGGGGCCGGGGTATTGCCACCCATTTCATGGTGGGACTATGAAATGGATGAGGCAACGCGAGGTGGTGGGTTCGACTCCAGAGATTGTGCGGGAGAGGACGCGCGCACTACTGCCGGTCAGAAGATCAGCGGTACTTTCAATAGGCTCTTAATGCGACCAGCGCGTCGAGGATGTTCTGGGGCTGAGGAAGGATCGCGTCTTCAAGGATGGGCTGATAGGCAACGAAGGTGTCCATGGCGCCGATCCGTTTTACGGGTGCGTCGAGATCGTCGAAAAGCTCGTCGGCGATGCGGGCGGCGATCTCGGCCCCGTAGCCCCAGCTGATCATGTCCTCGTGGGCGACGATGACGCGGCTGGTCTTGCGAACAGATTCGGCGATGGCTTCCCAGTCGTAGGGGTTGAGCGTGCGCAGGTCGATGATCTCGGTGTCGATACCATGCTGGCGCTCGGCCAGGTGCGCGGCCTGCAGTGCCCGGGGAACAAGCGCGCCATAGGTGACGAGGGTGACGTGTCGGCCGGCGCGGACTGTTTTTGCCTTTCCGAAGGGGATGGCAAAGCCGGGACCCGGATAGGGCGCGCGGCCATAGGGCTCGCGATAGAGCCGCTTGTGTTCAAGAAAAAGGACGGGATCGTCGCAGCGGATGGCGGTGCGGAGCAGGCCGTTGGCGTCGAGTGCGTTGGAGGGCATGACGACGCGCAGGCCGGGAATGTGAGTGAAGATGCTCTCGCCCGATTGAGAGTGATAGACGGCCCCGCCGGTGAGATAGCCGCCGATGGGCACGCGAATGACGGCGGGCGCGGCCCAGGCGCCGTTGGAGCGCCAGCGAATAAGGCTCAGCTCATTGTGGATCTGGTGCATGGCCGGCCAGATGTAGTCGAAGAACTGGATTTCGACTATGGGCTTCATGCCGCGCACGGCGTAACCTAGGGCACGGCCGACAATGTTGGCCTCAGCCAGGACGGAGTTGAAGACGCGCTCGGAGCCGAATTCAGTTTGCAGGCCGGCGGTGAGCTTGAAGACGCCTCCCTTCCCTTTTACCTCGGCCAGGGCCTGCTCGCGGCTGGCATCGGCCACGTCTTCGCCATAAACCACGATGCGGGGATCGCGTCGCATCTCATCGTGGAGGCAGGCGTTGATGAGATCGGCCATGGTTCGAGGCGAGGACGCATGAGTGCGAGCGGCGCTCTGCGCTTTAGCGTCTTGGTCGGGGTGTGTGGCCGCAGGAGCGGGCTGCTCGTGATCGAAGGCGGCTGAGGTGGGATCGAGGTGGGGTGAGTAAACGTGCTGCTGAATGCTGGAGATTTCGGGGAGCGGTGCTTCAAGGGCGCGTTCGGCGGCCTCTGCAGCTTCGAGTTCGAGGGCCTTCTCAAGCCCGATCATCTCGGGCTCAGTGAGAATGCCCTCGCGAATAAGTCGTTCGCGGAGGCGGGCGATGGGGTCGCGCAGGGCGTCGCTCTCGCGCTCGGCAGCCGAGCGGTAGTTCTTGTCGTCGTCAGAAAAGGAGTGCGAGTAATGGCGCACGACGTGGCCGTGAACGAAGGCAGGGCCGTGGCCTGCGCGGCAATGCGCGGCAGCCGCCTGGAATGCTGCGAGGCTGGCAACCGGATCGGTTCCGTCCACCTCGGCAAAGTGGAAGTTGGGGAAGTTGGCGACGATACGCGAGATGTTGCCGCCCGGGGTATTGACCTCAACGGGGACGCTGATGGCGTAGCCGTTATCTTCAATCATGAAGATGACGGGCAGCTTCTGGTTTGAGGCGGTATTCATGGCCTCCCAGAACTCGCCCTGCGATGTGGAGCCCTCGCCGATGCAGGCGAGCACCACTTCGTCGCCATGAAACTCGAGCGAGTGGAGTTCGCGGTAATCGCCCGAGACCTGTTCGGCGGCCTCGGGATGGCGGCTCAAGTAACGGCCGGCTTCGGCGCAGCCCACGGCGTGCAATAGCTGCGTGGCCGTGGAAGACGAAGTGCTGACGATGTGCAGCTCGTGGCTGCTCCAGTGTGTAGGCATCTGGCGGCCGCCGCTGGCGGGGTCAGCGGCTGCGCCGACGGACTGCAGGAACATGTCGTATGGAGTGACACCGAGGGCCAGGCAGAGAGCGCGGTCGCGATAGTAGGGGAAAAACCAGTCGTAGCCCGGCTTGAGGGCAAGAGCAGCGGCAACCTGGAGAGCCTCGTGACCGGCGCCGGAGACCTGGAAGAAGACCTTCTGCTGACGCTTGAGGAGGATCTCCCGATCGTCGACGCGGCGGGAAAGCGCCATCAGCCTGTAGATTTCGATCAACTGCTGCGCGCTCAGACTCTCAGAGATACCCAACGGCTGAGGCGCCCGAGCGCTGGAAATTGCCACTCCCATTACGATCGACCCCCTGGAGACTGCGATCAACCCGGCCGCAAGTTGGGCCGCCGGGAAGGACAATAACAGACTGCCTTACCAAAAATTGTAACAATCCTCAGTGCATAGGAAAACGGCGTTCAAGGGGGAATTTCACATTGCGCCGGGGGCGCCTGCCGCTGGAGGCCAGCCGCGATTACCGAGGGTAAGGAGTTGCGTAGATAGGCATAAGGCCCGGTGAAGGTGCGCCGATGGTCATGGTCATCTTGTCGCGGACGTTGTGGGCAAGTTTTTCAATCTCGGCAACCTTGTGTAACTCGTCAAGGGTAAGGGAGCCGGAGTTGGATCGGGCGATCTCGTTGTTCAACTCGGTAGCCAGCTTTACAAGCTTGTCAGAGTCGGAAAGGAGCGATTTCTGACGCTCGTTGTTGAGCATTTTAAGCCGTCGCTGCCCCATGACCGAGTCGGTATAGTCGCCGGAAGAGTCGGGGTCGTCCAAATTCTGCTGTGCAGCGGAAGCCGGGCTTTGCCCGTCTAACATGGATCCTTTGGTCGGGAGGCCCGTCTGCGGCAGACCGGCTCGAGAAGGGATGGCGAGCAGAAGTGCCAGAAACAAAATGGAACCGAAGCGCTGCCGCGAGACTGCGGCTCGATTGGCGGCGTTTCGATTCATATTGCTCATCGCGCTCTTCCTTTTCGCGTTTCAAGACTCAGTCGTTACCGGCCTGGAAAGCGGTTCCGGTCCTTACTTTGCGGGCCATCTGTTCGAGTGCTGCTGCTTTGCGGACCACACCAACTGAAAGCTCGTCTTTTCTGGTTTTGTCCACCTCGGTCTTGAGCTCGGTGGCCAGTTTGAGCAGATAGGCGCACTCGTCGGCGACCTGCTGCTTGCGCTTGTCTTCGGGAGTCATGCCCGGATAGGTGGGACGCGCAAGGGCTGGAGCAGCGGCAGTTGCCGGCTGGGCTGCGGGTGGTGATGCAACGGCATCCGGCTGCGCGGGTGCGGTTAGTGGTTGCGCTTCAGGCGCGGACGGTGCGGGAGCCCCGCTTGCATCTTTTTGCGTTCCTGCAGATGCCGATTGCGCGCCGGTCGAGGGCTGGTTTGAAGCAGGAGCGGCCGTGGCAGGCGCTTGGGCCTGCGGCGCGGATTGGGCAGGAGCGGGGGTCTGGTTCTGCGGATGCTCCCACTCAGGATCCGGCCACTTATCATCGTCGTCCGAGTCGGCGTTCTTCTGCGCTTTGGCGGGATTTGACTGGGGAGCTGGCGCGGGTTGGGCTGCCGGCTTAGTTGGTGTGGTGGTTTGGTCTTTTGGCGCAGGCTGCGCCGGCGGTGGTGTGGATTGCTGCGCGGGCGTCGATTGGGCTCGGGAACGCGCGGCAATGCCGGCGAAGGCGGCCAGCATCAACAACGCGCACGTTCCCAGGGCTCCCACCAGAAGCCGGCGGGAAACGGGGCGGAAGCGATCGTTCTTCGCTGCCATGGGGACCTCAGCATCTTGCCTGAGAAGTTGCTGGTGACAAGAGATCCTGAATCTCGGAGCGAGTGCCGATGGCAAGGTCTCTCGAGGGAGCTTGCATAAAGTCTAGTCTAGATCCAGAGGTTCCGACATGGGTGTTTTGATGATTGCCGCAGATTTTTGGTGGGCCGCGCGGTGGGGATGGTTTGCCGAAGGCCGCTTTCTGGGCCGGGTTCTTGATGAGTGGACCGTCGATGCACAGGAGTTTGTGCACACCAAGCTGCCCCGCCTGCTGGTGATTGCGGCGATCGCGTTTTTCCTGAACAAGCTGCTGAACATTATCACGAACCACATGGTGCATGTGTCAGAGACGCGCGCGGCCGATCAGGCAAGGATCGCCGAGATCAAGACGCTTTGTGGTGTCACCAGGGCAACCGGACTGGCGATCATCGGCGCGATTGCGGGAATGCAGATTCTGGACGCGCTGGGGATGGACCTGGCGCCCATTCTGGCCTCGGCTGGAGTTGCGGGCGTAGCCATCGGCCTGGCGGCGCAGACGATCGTGAAAGACATGTTCAACGGCATTTTGATTCTGCTGGAAGGCCAATTCAATGTGGGCGACACGGTGAGGCTGGCAGGGCTTTCGGGAACTGTTGAGTCGATGACGCTGCGCAAGACGACGGTGCGCGACGGCGACGGCACGCTGTATGTAATTCCCAACTCGCAGATCACCACGGTGGCGAACCTGAGCGCAGGCTACTCGGTGGCGACGATCAACGTGAGCGCGGATTTCTCGGCGAATCCTGACGAAGTGATTGCGCTGTTGAACAAGATTGCAATGGACGTGCGGGAGAGCGAGGCGTTCAAAGATCTTTTTGTAAGCGACCCGCAGGTGCTGGGTGTGGACTCGATGAAGGGTTCGCAACTGATCTTTCCGGTGGTATTCAAGACGCGGGCGACCAAGCAGTATGGACCGATGCGGGAGTTTCAGCGGAGGGTGCGGCTGGCGTTTGAGGAGGACCATCTGTTGCCGGGTGATCCGAACCGCGTGTTCATGCCGAGTGGCGGCGGGTTGGCGCCGAGCGCGGTTGGGCATGAAGACAGCAGCGCGAAGGGTGTTGATCCTACGACGCTCAAGCCGCAAGAGACGAATCCGTTTACTGGGGAGTGACGATCGGAGACGGATTAACTGAGTTCGCTATCCACCTTAGTCTGCGCGGATCATGGGCGCAACCGAAGCGGGGCACCCAAGCGGATGTTAGCTCGCGGAGCCGACGGCGGCGGCGAGGGCCTCGGGATCGGTGATGGGCGGGAGGCAGGTGCGGCCTTTGCAGACTAGCGCCCAGGCTTCGGTGCCGGCGGGCCTGGGAACGAGAAGCAGGGTTTCTGCTAGCCCTTCGGGAATCCCACCTGCCACCAGGCGCGAAGCATCGAGGCGAATCACGGTTTTGTTGGGCGCGTAGCCGGCCTGGGCGGTTACTTCAAGTTCGGATGCTCGGGGGCTCGAGCCTACGATGACGACTTGCACCGGATCTAGCAGGAGGCGCGTAAGCGCGAGACCATAACTGCCGGCGTAGAGGCCAAAGTGCTCGACGATGCCGGCAAAGCACTCGAGCGTATCTTCGGCGATGTCGCGATACTTGGCGCGGCCGGCCGATGAATCGTGGTGAAGGGGCTCGAGACGAAGAAGCGCGGAGGCAGCGGTGGGATTGCCGGCGGGCGTGGGCGAATCCTGAAGAGGTTTGCGACGAGCCGAGAGTGCGCCCAGAGGCGCGCCGGTTGCGGATGCGGGTGAGTCGTAAAAAGCTGCGGCGGTCGAGTCGTAGAAGCGGGCGATCATGGCATCGGCCAGCGTGACAGCGGCATTGTAGTAGCGCATCTCGCCGGATGCGAGCCAGGCATCGATCGAGGCGTGAATGGTGAAGGCGTAGTCGTCGAGCGTGCCGGGAGCGGGCTCGGCGGGAGCGACGTTGTCGGGATAGGCGATGACGTGACCGAGCAAACCGGCGCCGTCCCAGGCTTCGGTGAGGAGCCGGTCGAGAGTGCGCAATGCGAAGTCGCGCGTGGGCAACCCGGCCACACTTGCAGCTTCGAGATACGCGGTGACGGCCATTGCATTCCATCCGGTGTAAAGGGTGCGATCGATGAAGGGCGTGGGGCGCTGAGCGCGCGCGGCGAGCAGTTTAGTGCGGGCCGTGTCGAGAAGCTGCCGGAGAGATTCCTCGCTGGTATTGAGCTGTCTGGCAAGTTCCGCGATTGAGTACTTGACGTGGAGAACATTCTTGGCCGGGTTGTGGTGCATGTCGCCGAGCTCGCCGATGTCCCAGTAAGGTGAGGCGACGGCCAGTTCTTCGGGCGAGAGCACGGCGCGGGCTTCGTCGAGGGTCCAGGTGAAGTAGTCGCCATCGTCGTCGAGACCAACGTCGGCGTCCTGCGAGGCGTAGAAGCCGCCGCGGTCGCGGTCGGTCATTGTCGAGTCGAGCCAGGCGACGATTTCGCGCGCGGTGCGCAGAAAGTCTTCGCGGACGAAGCTCTGAAAGCCGTGCACGTAGTTGCGCAGCAGTTCGGTGTTGTCGTAGAGCATTTTTTCGAAGTGCGGAACCACCCAGCGCTCATCGACCGAGTAGCGATGGAAACCGCCGGCAAGCTGATCGTAGACGCCGCCGCGAGACATCTTTTCGAGAGTGACAGTGAAGGCCTCGCGCGCCTGCTGGTCGCCAGAGATTGTGGCGACGTGGAGGAGCAGATCGAGCGCAGAGGGATGGGGAAACTTGGGCTGCGAGCCAAAGCCGCCGTTGCGGGGGTCGAACTGGCGAACGATGGCGGAGGCGATCTTTTCGATGAGCGCGGGCGAGAGATCGGCGGAGCGACCGCTGAAGCTCTCGTTGTGCTCGATGGCGGCCATGACGCTGGTAGCGGTTTCGAGGGCTTCGTCGCGACGGTCGCGCCAGACCTGGGCCATGGCCAGCAAAACGCGGCCGAAACCGGGACGGCCGTAGCGCTCGTCACGGGGAAAGTAGGTGCCGCCGAAGTAGGGACGGCCGTCGGGGGTGAGGAATGCGGTAAGCGGCCAGCCTCCCTGCCCGCTGATGGCCGAGACCGCGGCCTGGTAGCGCGAGTCGACGTCAGGGCGCTCGTCGCGATCGACTTTGACGGCGATGAAATTTTCGTTGATGACTTTAGCGATTTCCGGGTCCTCGTAGGATTCGCCGTCCATGACATGGCACCAGTGGCACCAGACGGCGCCGATGTCGAGCAGGATGGGGCGGTCGAGGCTTTGGGCACGAGTGAAGGCGGACTCGCCCCAGGGATGCCACTCGACGGGCTGATGCCGCGCCGAACGGAGATAGGATGAGGCGGAACTTTCAAGCTGATTGGAGTGCGTGGGGGCGCCGGCGGACATGGGGTTAGGATAGCAGCGGGAGCGAAGTACACCCCGCTCAAGCGGAGCTTGAACGGGCCGCCCGGCAAGCTGAGGTCTGAGGTTTCCCGGGTCTCAGAATCGAGACCTGGGGCACGCGGAGGTTGAGGTTGACTGAGAGGGGCGGGGTTCGTTCCTATCCCGCTCAGCGGAACTCGACGGCGCATCCGGCGATTTAGAAGAATTTGGCTTTGACTTTCGGATAAGCCGACAAAATTTTCGAGCTTTGTCCGCCCGTCTGCGGAGAACCGACCCAGGTTCTGAAACTAGCGTTGCCTTTGGTGATCGCCACTTTGCCGGCCCACTTTACCGGAGTGTCCTTCATCTCGCGCTGCATCTCGTCGTACTGGCCTTTGTGCTTTACGGCGTTGCTTTCGGCTCCCTTGTAATTCTTCCAGGCGTAAATAATCGCCTGCTTCACGCATTCCAGGCACATGTCGTCCGGCCAGAAGCTACTCAGCTTCTCATTGCTGAATTGAGCCCGGCCCCTTACGTCCTCCCCGGTCTTGAGCTGCACCTTGGCGGAATAGATTTTGTCTTTGGTCGAGGGAGCAAACACCTTGTGGTCGTGGTCGCCCTCCTGTTCAAATTGCCGATCGCCCGGTCCCCGGCCATAGAGGGTATGACATCCGGTGAGCGCACCTGTATCTGAAACTGTTCCTCTCATATGTGACTCGAAAGTAGGATCGAAAGCCGGTTCGAGATTCGGATGCTGGGGTTTCGCCGGCGTCACGGTCCATCCGCAATTGGCAGTGCACATGCTAACCTCCGGGAAATCGCGGCCCCAGACTACCATACGAAACAGAGCGCTGCCTATCGAGTTCCATTCCATATTGCAGGCGCTTCAAGGGCGAGGGTGGAGCACCCGGCAAGTTGAGGTCTGAGGTCTCCCAGGCCTCAGAATCGAGACCTGGGGGCACCCAGTAAGCTGCTATTGCTTGGCTAGCTCGGATTCGATGGCGGAGATGAACTCGGGTGCGTCGGGCTGGGTGTCGGGCGCGAAGCGGGCAACCACTTCGCCGGCTCGGCTCACCAGGAATTTTTCGAAGTTCCACAGAATCTCAGGCTCGGGCAGAGTGTCGATTCCGTAGCCTTTGAGCTTTTCACGGAATGGAATTACGCCGAGGCTGATGGCTTTGGGCTGTGAAGCGATCAGCGCAGAGTAGAGCGGGTGCCTGGCCGGACCCAGTACCGTGATCTTGCTGAAGAGCGGGAACTGGACGCCGTAGTTAAGCGAGCAGAAGGACTGAATCTCCTGGTTGGAACCCGGCTCCTGCTGCTTGAAGTCGTTGGCCGGGAAGCCGACGATGACCAGTCCCTGGCCACGGTAGAGTTCATAGAGTTTTTCGAGGCCCTCGTACTGCGGCGTGAGGCCGCACTTTGAGGCTACATTGACGACCAGCAGGACTTTGCCTTTGAAATCGGCGAGAGACGTCGGCTCACCGGTGATCGAATGAAGGGGAATGTCGTAAATGGCTGCGCTCATGGATGAATCTCTCCGTAGGGGAATGAAAATGGCGGCTTGTGTGCGAGCTTGATGGCTCACGGGCAGCATAGCAGATTCGCAGACGAGGCCGCGGCAGGTGGCAAATAAGTAAAGTGGGGTGGCTGCCTTAGTACAGTTACCACTACCTGTTGTGTTTTCCCGTCGGCAGGTTGGCACGCGATGGCCGGTATCGGGTTGGTTTTGTGACTACGGCGTTCTCCAACAGTCGATAAAA
>Ga0335074_10005271_pt1 | contig 17886 bp, 17 predicted proteins | sample Lox_Sample_23_FD_206715 | JGI IMG/M metagenome (GOLD analysis project Ga0335074, IMG submission 206715) | Soil microbial communities from Loxahatchee National Wildlife Refuge, Florida, United States - Lox_Sample_2.3 | ecosystem: Environmental > Terrestrial > Soil > Wetlands | place: USA... | reverse complement strand
GGCCAGAACGGTGCAGGTAGTCCTTGTGATCATTCGGCGGGTCGAAGTGCACGACGAGCTCGATCCCGTCCACGTGAATGCCCCTGGCCGCGACGTCGGTAGCGATCAGCACCCTCGGGTGACCGGCTGCGAAGGAGTCGAGCGCGCGCTGCCGCTGATTCTGGTTGCGGTCGCCGTGGATGGCTGCGGCCTTCACCCCGGCCCGCTCGAACTGCTTCGCCAGGCGGTCAGCACCGTGCTTGGTCCGGACGAAGAACAATGTGCGGGCCGGGCGATTGGCGATCTCGGCCGCCACTGCAACCTTGTCAGCCGCATCCAGGACCAGAACGCTGTGCTCGGCCGCGCCGCCCGCCACGATCTCGGGCGTGATCGCATGCAGGGCGGGGTTGCTCAAGTACGACCGCACGAGCATGTCGATGCCCCGGTCGAGCGTGGCCGAGAACAGCAGGCGCTGGCCACCGGCCGGGGTCTCGTCGAGGATGCGCGTGACCGACGGCAGGAAGCCGAGGTCAGCCATGTGGTCAGCCTCGTCAAGCACGGTGACTGCGATGTCGGTGAGGAAGCATTCCCGGCGGTCAAGCAGGTCGATGAGCCGACCGGGCGTGGCGATCACGATGTCCACTCCGCCTCCGATCCGGTTGATCTGCCTCGAGATCGGAACCCCGCCGTAGACGGTCATGACGCTGACGCCCAGGCTGCGGCCGAGCGGCGCCAGCACGCTCGCGACCTGCTCGGCAAGTTCCCTGGTCGGGACCAGGATGAGGCCACGTGGTGCGTTACCTCGCGGCCGACCTTGCAGGCCGGCGATGCGGCTCAGCATCGGCAGGCCGAACGCGAGGGTCTTGCCAGATCCGGTCTCGGCGCGGCCGAGTACGTCCCGGCCAGCGAGCGCATCGGGCAGCGCGCGTGCCTGGATCGCGAATGGCTCCCTGATGTCACGCGCAGCCAGCGCAGCGACAAGCGGGCCGGCCAGACCAAGCTCAGCGAAGGTCATGACCGGCGGCTGCGGCCGCTCGGCCGCCGCGGCAAGCGCCAGGTCTAGTTCAGACCTGCTGTCATCGGGCCGGGGCAGTCGGCGGCTATCGGCCGGTCGCTCGGCGTCACGTGGATGACGCCGCGGTTTGCCACGGTAGTGGGCAGGCGCGCGCCGGCGCCCTGACGTATACGGCATATCTGCCAGGCTCCATTGGTAGTGATCCTGGGCCGCGGCATGTCAAGAGTCGACGACAGCGGCGAAAACAGCAGGCTCACCGAGAAGCGGACAGCTCGAATAGCGACCATGCGAGCATGTGCCCGAGGGAGCACCGGGCCCGCGGCAGGTGGGGTTCCGTGCAACGCTACCAGCGGCGGAGGAGTGCCCGAGCCCTGGCCGCGCCGCAGGCCGGTCAGCGGAGCAGGCCGGTCAGCGGAGCAGCAGCCGGGCGGCCAGTTCCAGGTGCGAGGCCACGTCATTGGCAGAGGCTCGTCTGGTGACCCAGGCCACCAGGTTGGACAGCCATACGTCGCCGATGACCCTGGCGATGGCACGCTCGTCGGCGGTTGGCTCGCCGTCGTGCATGGCCTTGGTCAGCATGTCCTCCATCAGCTTGGCGACCGTGTTGACTTCCGCGGCGGCGCTCGGGTCGGCGAACATGAAGGCCCTGGTCATTGCCTCGGTGAGCAGCGGTTCGCGCTGCATCGACCTGGTGACACGGCCAAGCACGTAGAGCATCCGGTCGTAAGGCGTGTCACCGGGGAGCGGCGCCCGGTCGAGCTTCTCCTGGGCCTGTTCGAATTCGCGGGCAAGGCCAGAGACCAGCAAGTGAATCTTCGATGGGAAGTACCGATACAGGGTGCCGAGCGCTACGTCAGCGCGTTCGGCCACCGTCCGCATCTGGACGGCGTCGTAGCCGCCTTTGGAGGCCAGTGCAAGCGTCGCGTCCAGAATGCGCTTGCGCCGTTCGCGCTGCGCCGCCGAGCCCAGGTCGGCATCGGAGGGACCCGGCGCGGACTGCTCGGCGGTGCCGTTAGTAGTAGGTGTTCTAGGCGCTGCCATCGCGGCCTTTCGTCCTCACAGCATCACTGTTACCCCCGGGGGCCACAGACCTGGCCCACTAAAGGTATAACGTGTTCAAATAAGAACTGACCAGGTGGGAAGTGGTTGACGAGTGTCAACTCAGGGGCTCTGACCTGCGAGGACGGTTGACAGGTGTCAACTGTAGCACCCCCGATGACCCTAAAAAGAGAAACGAGTTCTACCGGCCGACAAGATCATCTGACGGGCCCGAAACTCTGTTATACGCTCAAGCCTCCAAGATCGAGACGGCGGACTCACTTGGCATCGTGGCCAGTCCCTCGATCAAGGCAGGTGCCAGGACCTTGTGCGCCGCAGGACCGCGCTAGCAGCGGAGGCCATGGCCGCCGCGTAGGAAGGGTCCTCCAGGAACGCGGCGAGCGCTGCGTCTCGCCACTCCAGTAGCTGACGGCGCGTCGCCTCGGCCTCCTCGCGCTCGCGCGCCTGGGCGGCGTATGTCTCCAGCGCGAACATGAACGCGAGCTTGGTTGACGGACGCCCGGCCGCTCCCCTGCCGTAGTGCCGGTCCGGCATGACGATCACTGACTTATAGGGAGCAGCGATGGCGTGATAGTCGCAGGAAGCTAGCGGATGCCCGGCCCTTGCGAGCGGTTGACGGACCATCATGCCGGGAGAGGTACGAAGGATCTGAAGGGCTGACTCTGCGGTAGCCGCGTCACAGGCAAGCACTTGGTCCCGCCCCCTGAGCCGCTGATAGCACCGGCCGTGCAAAGACATTAAGCCGTCAGTTGTCGCGGGTAGCAGACTAGCGGTCCCATGCTCGCGGCGCGCCAACAGTTGATTTGGCTAGCGGTCACGCCGATGCGTAGTACTGATCGACCAGGCCGGCCGAGCTTCCGGTTCGCCCAAAGAGAGCGCTGCAAACCTCACAGAGGGACGGCACCACTCGGACGGGCCTTTGTCTGCTCAGAGGCAAGATGCCCGCTCGGTCGATAGATACGGGTGCAGCGCTCTTCGCGACCGGAAGTTGATCTTCACTTGCCTCTTCCTAGAGCTAAGAACACTGGCCGGGCTAGCCCTCCGGTCAAACCCAGGTCAGAGCTGGAATCCGGCAGGCTGCTCCGATACGGCGAGCCGAGCCCGGATTCTTGCACTGGGCAGCCTGAGTCCGAGCGGACTCGAACATCATGCCAAGTGGGTGGTCCCGGGCGAGATGTGCCAGCGGGGTTTGGGAGGTCCGGAGTGTGCAGGCAAGCGCCCAACCGGCACTTCGGTCAGTGTGGTGCCGGACAGAGCGCGCGGCTGCACACTCCGGACCGAAGCGCGGTCGGCACCTTAATGCTGGGTTAGCTCCGGCCGCACGCATTCCGCCGTCCAGCCACCCCGGCCGCCGGCTGTCGGCCCCCGGCCCGCTGGCGCCCCGGCCGTCGGAAAGCGACGCCGGGAAAAGAGAGCCTGTTCCCTCGGGGGCCAGCCGGACCAGGCCGTTCTCCCGTATGGCCGAGAGATCGTGGCGAGACCGGATGGCGCTTGAAGATGGGATCATGTTGTTCTTCGCGTCAGTTCCGACGCGAAGGCGGCGCGGGCGAAGCGAGGACAGACCGTTGGATTCGTGGCTTTTGCAGCTGTTAACGCTTCTGGGCGTAGCCGTAGGAGCACTGGCATCGTTTATGTCAACTCGCGCGCTGGACCGAAGCAGGTGGCGACGCGAGGAAGATCTCCGCTGGGCTGACAAACGGCTTGAGAGCTACATCAACTTCTCAAGCTCGATAATGGCGTACATAACGATTGGCTACCGGATCAGCGCCGGGCTTGGCCTCACGAAATCAGTTCAGCCTCTCGATGAGGCAACCGGCCTGCCCGCGCTCGCAGACGCCGAAAGCGCGCTAAGCGTCGCGTGGGAGCAGGTCATGATCCTCGGCAGTCCGCCGGTCATACGAGCTGCCTATGCCTGGCGGAACGAAGCCTGGCATCTAGATAGGTACGCGCGCCGCGTTCTGCACGAAGGCGACGGGGAGTTCAGGAAAGCGACGGAGGCCAGGCGGGCTGCCCAGCGAGATTTTTATGCGGCGGTGCGCGCTGACGTCGGACTCGCGGGCGGCGAGGTCCCCGTACTTCCACGGCTGGACTACAAGTGGCACCAACCCAGAGCGTCGGCGGATGGTGAGCACCCGGAGTCGGACGCTTCGCCGGATGCCAGCGCGGTCTAGACGGGTGCAGCCGCGCCGAATGCTTGAGGTAGCCGCTTGATATGGGCGACGTATCAGTGCTGCCCGGCTCGACGCTGTAGGAGCATTCCATCCGGGAGATCGCTCAGGGCACGCGAGAATTCAAATATGCGCAAGCTACAGCAACCGCCAGAACTTTCGGCCTCACGGCCTCTCCAGCGTGTGCGTTCGGTAGCCCGCCGAGGGCTGGGCCGAGCAGATCAGCGGGTAATGGTCGGCATCTCCCTTGCCATAGTCGTCACGATCATCCTGTGGCTGACCGGCGTTGTTGCCACCGCGTCAAATCTGACGGCATACGCCACGCTGCTGCTTGCCAGCGGCACGATCGGCCTTGCGTGGGGGGCTGTTGGTACCTATGTGGAGCAGCACGCGCAGATAGCTGCGCAGCAGCGGCAGCTAGAGATAGCCAGGGAGAACGACATTGCCCAGGTGGTCGTGAAGCGCATTTCCGGTCCGGGCGAAGTCCTCAAGATCAACGTCACTAACAACTCCAGCCGGGCGATCCGGTCGGTTTACGTCTGGGCAAAAGTGCAGGGCATGAGGCCGCACTACGAGACGGTTCTGCAGGACACCGACTCGCAGACCGGCCAGCCGGCGATGTCGCGGCGGATGAGAACCGCGCGCATCATCGTGGATGGCGACGAGCTGTACCGCTGCTACCGGACGATGCCGCCGGGGGAATCCGAAACCTTCGTGCAGTTCATGCGGGCGGATGCCTACCCGTTGCCCGACGTAGACAATGCGTGGATCACTGCGTATGCGCTGTTCTCAGACATCAGGGGCAGCTGGTGGAAGTGCAGTGAAGATGGTGAGCTGGAAACCGTTCCGGATGGACCGGAGCCCGTAGTCGAGAACCGGCCGGTGATGGGTTCCGGGATACCTGCGGTACGGCCCATGCCTGGCGTCGAGCGCCTGGCCATGCGCCACAATGAGCCACCTGGTCAAGCGCAATAGCGGAGCTTAGGCCGGGATACGAGGGCGGTGGCGCCGGTCTTGGCCCGATGACTCCGGCGTGAACCTGCTTGACCTGCCAGTCTTCACCGCAATCGACAGCGCGGCGATCAGCCTCAGCCTGCGGCAGCGGCCGGAGGAGACGCTCGCTGATCTAATCCAGGCCGGACTCCGCCGGGTCAGTACGCATCACAGCGCCGTCTGTCGCGGCGTGACGGTATCAAGCCAACGACCTACGGCCTCACGTAGGCGTGGAGGGAAGTTTCAGCGTGTAGATGGTGTCCCCGTCCCTGATCCGCTTCGGGTCAGGTCGGCCGCTGGCACCGATGGAGCCATCCCTTCGCAAATACTGGTGGACGATGGCTACTTTTCTTCGCTGTTGGACGTCGTAGTAGTAGACGATCTGGCTACGGGTGCAGAAGGGCTCATTGGCTGCGGGCGCGCTGGGGTGCCGGTCGGTGCCCACCACCGCTAGCAGCTGGCCAGCCTGAACACGCTCGTAGTACTGGCCAGAATTGAAAAGCTCTCGAAGCTTCTGGGGGGATACGCGCACAAGCTTGGTGCCCGGCATGCCGGTCACACGCACTGTTCGCGCGTCGTGAAAGGAACTATTGTGGTGGACATGCCCGATTCTCTCGTAACGGCTTTCACGCTCCGGCAGCACTTGCTTGACCTGTTGCTGGGAGAGACCACGCTGCTGGAGTTCGATGAGTGGTTCGCGCTGCAGACGTGGGATGACAGCAACGTCGCCTTGGATACTCGCGAGCTAGCCGCCGAAGTGGAATTGGTCCTGGCCGAGTACACCGGCGGCCACTGGACCTGGGCTGAGGTGCGCTCCCACCTGCAGGATCTCGCGCAGCGGGTGGCGTTTTCGTGGGGAGCTTCGGCGGTCATCAGTACTGGGTCAGTTGCTGGGGAGGTCATCCGAGCTGCGGCCCCTGCACTCCGGTCCGACGCGGCGAATATTCAATACGCAGCGGTGTGCGTGTGAGCAAGTCGTCGTTGAGCAAGGTGTCGAACCAGTAGAGGCCTTCTTCCTGGGCGATCATGTTGAGGTTGACCAGTAGATTGGCTCCGGTGTCGGCTGATCCTGCGAATGTCACCGGTAGCTCTACCTCTGGCAGTCGCTGACCCGACGGTGCTTCTGGCCGGACCGTGACCCGGTGTCGCCCGCGCGCCTCGCCAGGCCTGAGCACGATCGCCAGCGTCAAGTTCACGGGGACCGGTGGCATTCTGTCCGGCACGACAGGGCTGGGTCCGGCTGCGGTTGCAGTGATCTTGTCAATTATGCGGATAAAGGTAAGTACGCCATCGTTCTCTTGGATAACCCTCTCGCACAGCACAGCAGCTACGAGATACGGGCCGGTTTCATAAACCATTGGCATGGCGCGAGCCTACTCGTGCGCCACGACAACTGACGGCAGCACATTCCGGATGATTGAGGCCGGGCACCCCCCTCCGGTGCCCGGCCTCATGCCAGCCCGTCACGGCTCGCGCAGGTTGCGCCTGTCGTTGTGCAGGTAGTCAGTGCGGATGAGATCAGCCAGCTCGCGCGCCGTCCCGGCCGTTAACAGGGTTGCTGGGTCGCTCAGCGGGCTGGCCGCCCAGGTGTCCGCGTCAGGCTGGGAGATCACGTAAGCGGTATCCCAGTGATGGCGCAGGTCGTCTAGCTGCTGGTGGTGAAGGGCAGTCAGTGCCGGTTCGTCGGTCATGGCCGGTACCCCCGCGCTATTGCCGGGCTTCGGTACTTGATTGCCCTGTGCGGTGAACTGCGGTGCTTACCGCCTGTCGCTACGCTCATTCCAGGTCCCTCCTAGCTAGGGACTCAGGGACCCGTTTAGCGCCGTAATCGCTGGCGGGTCCCGCTTGCGTTTTCCCTGATAGAGTCGCACGGCCGGAAGGTCATTGTCTACCAACCAATACATACCAGGCCCTACGTAGCCTGAGTGTGGCCTGGTCAGGGCCATGATGGGATAGCGGGATGCACAAGCTGCCACCCGCCCCGGAGATCAACAAGCGCGGGCCGGTTCCGCCCCACCGGATCGTCGCGGACTGGCTCCGGGATCAGATCAAGGCCGGCGCATGGCAGCCTATGCAGGACCCGCTTCCGGCCGAGCAGACGCTATCGGACCACCTGGGCGTGGCCCGCGATACGGTGCGCAGGGCCATCAATGTGCTCCGGGAGGAGGGGCTGGTCATCACGGTCCCGCAGCGGGGTACCTACGTGGCCAAGACGCGCGAGGAACTGCTGGCTGAGGGATACCCGGAGTCCGAAGTCGAGCGCATCCTCGGCCGCCAGAAGTAACACCTGGGCAAGCCAGCGGTAACCGGCCTCGCCCTAGCGTCGGGCCATGGCCACGATCTACGACCGCGGCTCGTGCCTTGGTGAGTAGCAGATCGACGGGCAGCCCGGCTCCCGGCAGCTCACGTACCTGTGCCCGAAGCCAGCACCGTTGTGCTGCACCGGAGGGCAGTCGCAGGGCATCCAGCCGACTGTGACGCGGCCAGGTCCCCACGGGTGCCCGTGGCTGCACTGCTCAGGGAACTTCCACCAGTCAGGCCGTCGCACGTCCACTGATGAATTGGAACGCAGATTCGAGCCTGGATCAAGAGACATCTGAGCCACGGAGATCGACCTTGCCAACCGCAGAAGATCCCTGCGCGTCCCGTATGACAGGTGCCGGGCGCTCGTCAACGGGAATGGCACGAGCGCCCGGCACGCCATTCCCGTTCCTGCCATTCCCGCTGGAGAGTGATCTAGAGATGGCACGCAGGGTTGAGACCGGCTGCCGCGACTGCAAGCGGTGCACTAACAGTGCTCTGGCCAACGCCGGCCGGGCGGCTGCGCGCGGTTCTGCAAACCTGGCCACGCTTGGCCTGGCCTCCGCACTGACCAAGAAGTGCAAGGCATGCGGCCACATGATGAGCCTGCACGGCCAGGACACCACCCCGGCCCCAGCTCCTTCCAGGGACGATGTTGAGCAGCTGGCCATCGAGCACGTAGAGGCCCACCTGCGGGGCGAGTACCCCCTGTGGAAGCTCACCACGCGCGAGCAGCTTCTGCTCCGCAAGGCCAGGAAGGAGATGTCCGACTAACCGATGGACGGGCTGCATCTTCCTCACGCAACAGCGAAGGCCGCCGGCTCAGGTTCCCCATAACCGGCGGCCTTCGCTGCGTTCTGTCCTAGATCACTGGCTCCCTGGCCCTCAGGTCCCGAAGAATGCGATGCGCGGTCGAGACCGAGCAGTCCAGCCGGTCCGCTAGCGCGGTCGGCCGATTCCCGGCTCAGCGTCGAGCACGGTCATTGCCTCCGCTGACATGGCCGCCCGCTGCTCTCTGCGGTGCTCCACGCTCCCGCCGCGCCGTGACTTGCCTTTGCGCCATCTGCCTGATGCTCTCGTGCGTACCACGGGAAGCGGGTCATCGCTCCGGGCATCGTGACCACTGACTGACGGGCTTACCGTGTCGGTGAAACTGATCACGGCGGTGCTTACCGTGTTGGCCTTGGTCTCCAATAGCGTGTGCGATGCGTTCTCCGATGACGTTTTTGTGGCCGGGCCGTGCTGGCCACGGATTATCAGCATCAGCAGCTCGTAGCTGCCCACCAGGGCGAGGGCTGGCCAGCTCGCGACGGCCGCGCCGACCGGCCCGAAGCTAACGCCGGCGGCGATGTTGGCCGCCAGCGTCGCGCTGATTCCCGCACCGAGCAGCCAGCGGGCCAACGGGTGCGGCTTCACTCCTCGCCGTGTCGCGTCGAGCAGAACCATTGAAGCCGCGTAGATCAGCCCGTCAACGGTGCCGGGGTAGACCCTTGCCACCATGCCGGTCTCGCCGTGGGCAATGACCACCTCGTAGGCGTGCTCGTAGCTCACCCATCCTGCGATCCCGGCTACAGCGGCGACGGCCGCGACCGTTGACCACCTGATGGCGTGTCCGGCGTTGTCGTTCATCACAACCCCGCCGTAACTGCGCAGCGGCGGCCGGCCTCGATGGCGCGCTCCATCGCCTTGGCCTTGCCGTACCTCGCGATCTGCTTCGTGGAGGTCCAGCCCATCAGGATCATCAGCGCGTGCTCCTGAATGCCCTGGTCGAGCCGCTGATGTACGTTGGTGTGCCGGAACTGGTGCGGGTGCAGGCCGGGCAGGCCGGCGCGGAGGCCAATCGAGGCGATCACGTGGGCCAGCCCGGCTGGCGTCAGCCGCTTGCCGGTCGTCGCGTTGACCGACGTGAACACCGGGTCGTCCGGACCAGCCATGGCGAGCTTGCGTGCTGCCCGTTGCAGCTTGTGCAGTGCCTGGTGCGAGTGCGGCTGCAGCGGCGCGACCCGGAACGTGTCGCCCTTGCCGTGCCGTACGATCAGCAGTCCCTCGGCCAGGTCCACGTCGGCCCAGTTCAGCGCGGATAGCTCAGCGCGGCGCAGCCCGGTCTGGTACAGCACAACCAGGATGGCCAGGTCGCGGGCGCTCCGGTAGCCGCTGCCTGAGCACGCGGCGCGCAGCGCCACGATGTGCGCCGGCTCCAGGACAGGCACCTCCTCCTCCTCGACTGGCTGCGGCCTTGGGATGCTGGTCATCGGAGACTTGGCCATCAGCTCCGTGTCCGCCAGGTGCTGCCAGAAGGCGCGCAGTTCCTGAAACAGCACCGGGTAGCTGGACCCCTTGCGCGCGGCCTTCTGAAGCAGCAGGTAATCCAGCATCCATGCCTTGGTGACCTCGGCCGGCTCAAGCCCGGCAGCCGTGGCGTGACGGGCCAGGACCATAGTCATGGACTTGCGGTTCTTGATCGTGGCCGGGGACTTGCCGCTGACCTTGAGGGTCAGCTCATAGTCCTTGCAATACTCCAGCCAGGTCTTGCTGGGGTTGACCTTCGGAGTCGGGATGACAGGCAATCTTCCACCTCGTTCGCAGGTAGCGGTCGCCTGTACTACTGGGAAGTCTCCAAGATCGACATTGGCTGATAGCCGGTGATGGCGGACGTAAGTTTGAGTGCTAGGCATTCTGGAGCGCTCCTCCCGAGTTTTCGCAGGTCAGAGGCTCTGTGCCCACAGGCTATAACGTGTTCTAATTTTCAATGCCAGCTGCGGAGTGCGAGCGAGAAGGAGGACGACTTGCCGATCGCGAGCACCGACGATCAGCTTGCACTCCAGGCCTCGATCCGCGAGTGGGCCAAGCGAACCGGCACGATCGACGTCGTCCGTGGCCTCGAACCGCCGGGCGGCGATCACGGCGTAGCCACCGCAGCGGGGACCGGGCCCGCCGCGGAGCGCTGGGGGAGCCTGGCCGAGCTCGGCGTGTTCGCAATCGGCATGCCCCCGGCCGTTGGCGGGGCTGGTGGCAGCGTGGCCGACCTCGCCGCAGTGCTGGCCCAGGCCACCGAGTCCCTCGTTCCTGGCCCGGTGCTGCCGACCCAGATTGCTGGGCTGGTGCTGGCCCGCTGCCAGGGCCAGGCCGCGGCGCAGGTCGCGATCCAAGCGCTGACAGCCGGCGAGCTCTCAGTCGCGGTCGCGCTCACCGTCGGCTCACTAGCCGGCAGCAGGCAGCCCGACGGCTCGCTCATGCTGCACGGCCAGGTCGGGCAGGTACTCGGCGGCGGCGGCACCACACATCTTCTAGTGAGCGCCGCGGATCCCGACACTGCCAGCCGGGACACCGCCAGCGGCGCTGTCTGGTGCCTGCTGCCCGTCGGCCAGCCGGGCATCACGCTGGCCGAGTGTGCCCCGGCGGATTTCTCCCGGCCCCTGGCCGACGTCTCCTTCTCTGGCGTTATCGCCGGGCCAGACCAGATGCTCGCGGGCATCAGCACAGATCAGGTTCGCGACCTGGCAGCCACTTTGTTCGCGGTAGAAGCGGCAGCAGTGGCGAACTGGTGCGTCAGGACCGCGGCGGAATACGCGGCGATCCGCCATCAGTTCGGCAGGGCCATCGGCTCGTTCCAGGCGATCAAGCACATGTGCGCGACCATGCTGTGCAGGGCCGAGACTGCGGCGGTGCTTGCCTGGGATGCGGCCCGCGCGGTCGATGACGCGGCCGGCGAACTGCCACTCGCCGCAGCTGCCGCGGCCGCAGTGAACCTCGACGCCGCTGTGGACACCGCCAAAGACTGCGTCCAGGTGCTCGGCGGGATCGGCTTCACCTGGGAACATGACGCGCATCTGTACCTGCGCCGTGCGGTGGCGCTGCGCCAGTTGCTCGGCGGCAGCGCGCCGTGGCGGGACCGCACCGCCCGGCTCGCCCTGTCCGGCGTGCGCCGCCAGCTTCAGCTACAGGATGCCGGGACAGGAGACCAGCTGGCCGCGGTGCGCCGGGCGGCAGCCGAGCTGGCCGCGACTATCGCCAAGCAGCCGCCGGAGGCACAGCGTCGCGTCCTGGCCGATTCCGGCTACGCGGCGCCAGCCTGGCCGCCGCCGTACGGACTGGCGGCGTCGCCGGCCGCCCAGCTGGTCATCGACGACGAGCTGAGCCAGGCGGGCATCGTGCGGCCCGACATCGTTATCGGCGGCTGGGCCATCCCGGCGATCCTGGGCCACGGGACTCGGGAACAGGCGGACAGGTTCGCCGCGGCGACGCTACGCGGGGTGATTACCTGGTGCCAGCTGTTCAGTGAGCCGGAAGCCGGGTCTGACCTAGCTGCGCTGCGGACCCGAGCGGACCGGACCGAGGGCGGCTGGCTGATCACCGGGCAGAAAGTCTGGACGTCGCTGGCGCGAGAAGCCGACTGGGCGATCTGCCTCGCCCGCACCGACACCAACGCGCCCAAGCATAAGGGGCTGACCTACTTCCTGGTCGCGATGGACAGCCCCGGCATCGAGATCAGGCCGTTGCGCGAGATGACTGGCCGCCAGATGTTCAACCAGGTGTTCCTCGACCGGGTCTTCGTGCCGGACGACTGCGTCGTCGGCACGCCTGGCGAGGGCTGGCGGGTGGCGCGCACCACTCTTGCCTCCGAGCGGGTGGCCATGGGTGCTGGCTCCTCAGTCGGCGAGGCTGTCGAGCAGCTGCTCACGCTGGCAACGCAGACCGGGTCTGCCGACGACCCGGTCACGCGGCAGCGCATAGGCGCGCTGGTCGCTGACGGCATGGCCGTCTGTCTGCTCGACTTCCAGGCAGTGCTCGCGCAGCTGCACGGCGCCGATCCGGGTCCGCTGGCGGCAGTGCGCAAGCTGGCGGGCGTCGGGCACCGGCAGGCGGTTGCCGAGGCGGCGCTCGAGCTGACCGGGGCAGCAGGCGCGGCGGGCGACAGCGGCAGCGCCGCCACCCTGCAGGAATTCCTGCTGACCAGGTGCCTCAGCATCGCCGGCGGCACCACGCAGATCCTCCTGTCGCTCGTCGCCGAACGACTGCTTGGCCTGCCTAGGGAGGAGATGCGGTAGATGGACTTCACCCGCAGCGAGGCTGAAGTCGAGGTCTCCCGCCTGGCGGCGCAGGTTGTCGGCTCCGGCCAGGACGACGCGGCCGGGGCCAGTACCGACGATTTTGACGCCGAGCTGTGGAAGGAACTGGGCAAGGCTGGCCTCCTGTCGCTCGCATTGCCAGCCGAGCTGGGCGGCGACGAGCTCGGCGTGCAGGCGACCGCGGCAGTGCTGACCGAGGTCGGCCGGCATGCGGCCCGGATCCCCGCCCTGGCCACGCTCGCACTAGGCGTCCTTCCGGTGGCGCGCTCGGCCGACATCGTGCTCAAGCAGCAGCTGCTCGCCGGAGTCGCCTCCGGCGAGTCGGTACTGACCGCAGCTATCCGCGAGCCATCGGACCCGATGCCAGCCTCGCCTCGGACGAGGATGACCCTGCAGGGCGCGGGGCGGCCCGGCACGGTCAGCGGGCTCAAGGTCGGCGTGCCGTACGCTGCTGCGGCCAGCTGGATCCTCGTGCCGGCAACTGTCGAAGCCTCAGCTCGCGCTGGAGCCGCTGCCGCCTACCGCGGCACGACGGTCATCGCTGTCATTGAGCCGGATGCCGACGGCCTGTCCTGCCAGCGCACCCGCAGCTCGTCGGGATTGCCGGAGTACACGCTGCGGCTGGACGAGACGCCGGCTGCGTACGTGCTGGATCGTTGCGACGCGGCCGACCTGTACCGGCTGGCTGTCGCGGGCGCGTGCGCGGTCGGCGACGGCGCACTGGCGGCCGCGCTTCAGCTCACCACCGAGCACGTGCGCAGCCGGGAGCAGTTCGGCCGGCCGCTGGCCACATTCCAGGCGGTTGCCCAGCAGATCGCCGATGTCTATGCGGCAGCGCGGACGCTTCACCTGGCGACCCTGTCGGCATGCTGGCGGCTGGAGACCGGACGCGATGCGGGCCGCGACAGCGACGTAGCGGCATACTGGCTCGCGCGCTACGGGCCTGCCGCCGTGCGGACCTGCCACCATCTGCATGGCGGCCTTGGCATGGACATCAGCTACCCGTTGCCGCGCTACTCCGCCCTGATAACAGATCTAGTCGCGTTCATGGGCGGCGCGGAGTACCGGCTCGACCGGCTGAGCGAACGGGAAGCAGCTGGTGCCTGATGTTCCTTGACCTCACCGACTCCCAGCTCAGGCTGCGCGACGAGCTTCGTTCCTACTTCTCGACGCTGATCTCGCCAGCCGAGCGGGAGGCCATGCTCACGCAGCGGCACGGTGCCGTCTACCGGGAGGTTGTCCGCCGGATGGGCCGGGACGGCTGGCTCGGGATTGGCTGGCCGACTGAATACGGCGGCCATGGCCTCGGGCAGATCGAGCAGCAGATCTTCGTCACCGAGGCGGCGCTTGCCGACGTGCCGCTTCCCGGAGTCACTCTGCAGACCGTCGGACCGACGCTGATGGAGCACGGCAGCGGTGAGCAGAGGGACTTCTTCTTGCCGAAAATCCTGGCTGGGGAGCTGCATTTCGCCATCGGCTACACCGAGCCGGCAGCCGGCACAGACCTGGCCTCGCTCCGTACCAGGGCGGTGCTGGACGGCGACCACTACGTAGTGAACGGCCAGAAGATCTTCACTACCGGCGGGCATGACGCCGACTACATCTGGCTCGCCTGCCGTACCGACCCGGACGCGCCGAAGCACAAGGGCCTGTCCATCCTGATCGTGGACACCAGCGACCCTGGTTATTCCTGGACGCCGATCATCACCCATGACGGCGCGCATCACGTGAACGCGACGTACTACTCCGACATTCGCGTACCGGTGACCATGCGGGTCGGCGAGGAGAACGCTGGCTGGCGGCTGATCACCGCGCAGCTCAATCACGAGCGGGTGATGCTCGGTCCGTCCGGGCGGATCGGCGTACTTCACCAGCGCGTGCGTGACTGGGCGGCGCGGCAGGCCGGGCCGGGCGGACGTCCGCTGCTCCACGAGCCCGACATTCGCCGCGCGCTCGCCCGCGCCAGCGCGGCCGAGCGCGTCAATCAGCTGCTGAACTGGCAGGTGGCAGTCACAGAAACGGTCGACATCGCGGACGCCTCGGTCACCAAGGTGTTCGGCTCCGAGCAGGTTCAGCAGATCGGCACGGAGCTCGCCGAGCTGGTCAGCAAGCATGGCGACCTCGCGGAGGAGCAGACGGCCGAGCTGGCGCAGTGGCTGGACGTGCAGAACAAGCGGAACACCGTGATGACATTCGGCGGCGGGGTCAACGAGGTGCAGCGCGAGCTGATTGCGATGGCTGGCCTGAAGCTGCCGCGGGTGCCCCGATGACGGCGGATGAGCAGGCAGCCGCGATTCTTGCGGCCGCGGAGGAGGTCAAGGCAGCCGGGCCGGGAGCGCCTCGGACGGCGAGGGATCCGGTGAACTTGCCGACCATACGCAACTGGACTGACGCCATCGGCGACACTAACCCGGCCTACACCGACCCCGAGTTCGCTGCCCGCTCAGTGCATGGCGCGCTGGTGGCACCGCCGGCGATGGTGCAGGTCTGGACCATGCCGGGGCTGCGGCCGCCGCCTGCCGACGGCGACACCGATCCGCTTGGTCAGATGATGACGGCGCTGGATGCCGCCGGCTTCACCTCCGTCGTGGCAACTAACTGCGACCAGCGGTACTACCGCTACCTGCGGCTCGGCGAGCTGCTGAGCCTGCGTTCCGAGCTGACCGATATTTCCGGACCCAAGCGCACCGCGCTCGGCGAAGGCTGGTTCGTGACAACAAAGAATGTGTGGTACTCCGGCGAGGAGCCAGTGGCCGAGATGGACTGGCGGGTACTGAAGTTCCGGCCGCCGACTGCGAGCGCTCCCCAGCCTGGGCCGGCCGACGCCGCTGCGGTTCCGCCTCTGGCTGCTGCTGCCATGCGGCCGCCCCTCTCGCCGGACACCGAGTTCTTCTGGGCTGGGACACAGATCGGTGAGCTGCGCATCCAGCGCTGCGGCGCGTGCGGCGCGCTGCGCCATCCGCCCGGTCCGGCCTGCCTGTCCTGCGGCATCACCAGCAAGCAGGAATACCAGGTGGCCGCTGGTACCGGCACTGTCTACAGTTACGTGGTGCACCGCCATCCCCCGGTGCCCGGCAAGAAGCTGCCTATCGTCATCGCCCTGGTTGAGCTCACTGAAGGTGTCCGGGTCATGGCCGAGCTGACCGCCATCGACCCCGACAAGGTGCAAGTCGGGCTGCCGGTCAGGACCAGTTTCATCCGGATCGACGACGGCCTGGTGCTGCCCGGCTGGCGGCCAGATGAACGCCTCGCACCGGGCGCGCTGCCCGAGCTGGCCATCGACATCACCCCCACCGTCGTAGTGTCAACGGCGCTCGCCACGCGTGACTTCTACCCCGTGCACCACGACCGGGATCTGGCGGTACAGCGCGGCAGCGAGGACATTTTCCTGAACATCCTCACTACCACTGGCCTGGTGCAGCGATACGTCACCGACTGGGCCGGACCGGAAGCGATAGTGCGCGCCGTCTCGATCCGGCTCGGTGTCCCGTGTTACGCCGGCGACACTCTTACCTTCTCCGGCCGACTGATCAAGACGGAGGGCGGGCAGCGGGTTGCGGCCGGGACCGGCCCCGCAGGCGGCGAACTGGTTGCAGCCGGGACCGGCCCCGCAGACGGCGAACTTGTTGTCGCTGTCACCGGCAGGTCCAGGCTCGGCAGCCACGTGACCGGTACGGTTCGGCTCGCCGCCGGGGGCGAACAATGATCGACGGAGCGCCCGCGTTCTGCGCCACGACAGCGATCGCGGGGATCGGAGCCACCGAGTTCTCCAAGGATTCCGGGCGTAGCGAGCTCAAGCTCGCCGTGGAAGCCGCCCGCGCCGCCCTCGACGACGCCGGGCTGACCGCCGCCGACGTGGACGGCATGGTGACGTTCAGCATGGACAGCAACGCCGAGATCGCGGTCGCCCGTGAACTCGGCACGGGCGAGCTCACCTTCTTCAGCCTGATCGGCTACGGCGGGGGGGCCGCTTGCGCCACCCTGCACCAGGCGGCAATGGCGGTCGCGACGGGCTCAGCCAGCGTGGTCGTGTGCTACCGGGCACTGAACGAGCGGTCCGGCCGGCGGTTCGGCCAGGTTTCGGTCGGCGCTGTGCAGGCGGCCACGTCGTCCGGAATCGACAGCGGCTGGCATTACCCGATGGGCCTGGCCACTCCCGCCGCTACCGTGGCGATGGCCGCGCGGCGCTACATGCACACCTACGGCGCCACGAGCGCGGACTTCGGCACCGTGGCGGTCGCGGATCGCAAGCACGCCGCTACCAACCCGGCGGCCTGGTTCTACCAGCGGCCGATCACGCTGGCCGAACACCAGGAATCTCGGTGGATCTGCGAGCCGCTGCGGCTGCTTGACTGCTGCCAGGAGACCGACGGGGCAGTTGCCATCGTGGTGACTAGCCTCGAGCGCGCCCGTTCCCTGCAAAAATCACCGGTCGTCATCCAAGCCGCGGCCCAGGGCAGCGGGCCCGACCAGTACACGATGACGAGTTACTACCGCGATGACCTGACTGGCCTGCCCGAGATGGGCGTCGTCGCCCGGCAGCTGTGGGCACAGGCGGGGCTGCGGCCGGCAGACATCCGCGCCGCTGTGCTGTACGACCACTTCACCCCGTACGTGCTGATGCAGCTGGAAGAGCTTGGGTTCTGCGCACGCGGCGAGGCGCGGGACTTCATCGCCGGCGGGGCTATCGAGCTAGGCGGCCGGCTGCCGCTGAACCCGCACGGCGGTCAGCTGGGCGAGGGTTACCTGCACGGGATGAACGGCATCGCCGAGGCCGTGCGGCAGGTGCGCGGCACGTCAGTGAATCAGGTGCCGGGAGCCGGCCCAGTGCTGGTCACGGCCGGCACGGGCGTTCCCACCAGCGGGCTGATTCTCGGCGCCGATTAACCACCGCGGATCAGACTCCGTCCCGCGGATCAGACTCCGTCCCGCGGATCAGACTCCGTCCCGCGGATCAGACTCCGCCGCGCGGTGGGTGTGCGCAGCGATCACCTCGAGCAGTTCGTCGGCGCGCTCGGAGCTGCGGAGCACCTCAGCCGGGTAAGCGCACAGCAGCGAGAACGAGTACTGGGAGGCCAGCTCGTTCCAGAGGGCCTCGAGATCGACCGCGGCGCTGGCCAGATCGCGCTCCCACAGCAGCGCTACCATCTCGCCGAAAACGGCGACGTCGCCGCGCGGCACCGTGGCGCTCTTGATGACCGGCGCGAGTGCGCTCCAGAATCCGGCTGGGTCCGCGAATTCGTTGATCATGAAGCGACTCATGACGTCTTCGGCGTCGAGCGCGACGTAGCTGCCGTGGGCG
>Ga0335074_10005270_pt1 | contig 17891 bp, 11 predicted proteins | sample Lox_Sample_23_FD_206715 | JGI IMG/M metagenome (GOLD analysis project Ga0335074, IMG submission 206715) | Soil microbial communities from Loxahatchee National Wildlife Refuge, Florida, United States - Lox_Sample_2.3 | ecosystem: Environmental > Terrestrial > Soil > Wetlands | place: USA... | reverse complement strand
CTCGATTTCATGAATCCTGCGAACAGCTTCCTCGTCAACTACTCCCTCACGCCGATCGGACCGGGCGCGGATCCCTATCCTGCCGACGGGGAATGGGCCGAGCCCGATTTGGATCACGCCGCGCAATTCATGCGCCGGGTCTACGAGCATCGTGACGAGGCCAGGACGGTGGGGGCGCGGGCAGCGCAGGACATCCGCCGCACCCACTCCCACGAGGCGGCGGGGGCAACGATGAGCCGCCGCCTCCAGGAGATCATCGCCGCTTGGTGAAGCGTCGCCGCCGCAGCGCCCTTTCCGGCGGCCACGAGGCCGTGCTCGGGCGTATGCAGGATGAAGCCGCATACTTGAGCCATGCCGTGAGGCTGGTGCTCGAGCAGGCGCGCCGACGTCTGCAGGGAATTGGCCAGGGCCGGACTGTAGTCGTCCGAGGAACGCTCAACCGCAGCGCCTCGGTGCTGGCCCGGCGCAGGGCCGCCCGGGCAGAGGTGGACGGGCAGGTTGACCAGCTCTGCCGCGGAGAGCCGCTCATCGAGATCGAACAGCCGCTAGCCACAGACTCCGGAGAAGCAGCAAGCGTCGGCGATCTGATCGTGCGCGGCAACGTGATGTCACTTTCCCCGATCGAGCGAATCGAGGTGACGCTCCGCGGCAGCCAGACCGCGTGTAAAGCTGGCCTTCAACCGGCCCCCGCGCTGCGGACACGTTTCGCCCGACGGGGGCTCCAGCTTCTGGACGGCCGGAGCTTCTCCGTCACCGTTCCAACTGACGGCTGGGCGTCAGGCGTCTACTTGCTGGATGTGACGGCGACCGACCGTGGTGCGAGGACACATGCGAGATCGCTGCGGGTCAGATGGGCGCCCTCGGATTCGGCCGGCAACTCGCCGCAGCAGTCGCAGTCCTTCCTGACCGCTCTGCGCCGCGGGGAACCGGCCCTGTGGTGGAGCTGCCCGTCCACCGGCGAACCACCGGTAGGACGATACGTAACCGCCTCGGGCTGGGCTGCCTCACCAGCCGGACTGGGAGATGTCGCGGTCACGTTCGATGACCGCAGCGTCGTAGCTCGAGCCATGCCCGTCTCCCCTGAGCTGTTGGCGCTCCTCGACGGCGTGGTTCCGCCCGACGCGGTGCGCGGCTACCTGGTCGTCCTCGACCTCACCGAGGAGAGCCCCGGCGAACACCGGATTGCCGTCGAGGTGACAGCGTGTGACGGTCAGCGTGCAAGACGTGAAGGACGAGTACGGCTGGAGCCCGCCGAGCGCTACGGCCGGTGGGCGAAGCTCGGCGAACGCAGTGCTCGGGTCATCTCGGAGCAACAGCCCTCGCGGGCGAAGGTGTACGTCGGCGTCCTCGCCGCCCCGGGTGGCGACCCGGTGCCTCTCCACGCGTCCCTGAACGATCAGTCGTGCCCGCGATGGGATCTGCAGACGGTCGAGTCGCTCGGCGAGATGCTCGCTCGATTTGCGCGGGACAGGGCCGAGGACGACGTCCTTCTCCTCACCGCCGCAAACGTCGAGCTGCGGCCCTATGCGTTGGAGCTGATCACTGGTCGCCTGGCCGGCCCCGACCGGCCGGACCTCGTGTACTGGGACGAGGAACTACTTGATGCCTCCGGCACGCCGACCGGGGCCCGTCTGAAACCCGGCTGGTCGCCCGAGCTCCTACTCCAGCACGATTACATCGGCCCGGCCGTGGCGCTGCGACCGCGCGCCGCACGGACGGCGCTCGGCAACGACGCCGCTCCCGAGACCGTGTACGAGATGCTGCTCGCGCTGGTGGACACACAGCTCGCGGTGGAGCGCATTCCGCACATCCTCACGGCCCGCCCGATCGCCACCGGCCCGAGCCAGACCGATCCGACCCAGACCGATCCGACCCAGACCGACCCGGCCCCAGCCGACGCCGGCCGCGCGCTCGAGGCGGTCGCGCGCCGTCGGCGGCGGTCCGTGACTATCGAGGACCCAGGCGACCCCGGCCACGGTCCTCGCCGTCTGCGCTGGCCCCTGCCCTCACATCCACCGGTGAGCATCGTGATCCCGACCTCCGGGCAGACGCGCTGGCTCGAACCATGCCTTCTCTCCCTGCGCCACACCACGTCCTACGACGCGCTCGAGGTAGTCCTGGTGCACAGCGGCCCGGGACCGCTCGACCCACTCCTCACACGCATCCTCGCCGGCATCGACCATCTCGTCGTTCCCTATGCGTCAGACACCCCCCGGGACGGCTTCAACTTCTCACACGCGTCCAACCTCGGCGCCGCGCGAGGACGCGGCGACTACGTGCTGTTCCTCAACGACGACGTGGAGGCCATCGACCCGGACTGGCTCGTGCGGATGGTCGAGCAGGCCAGCCTGCCCGGAGTCGGGGTGGTCGGTGCGCGCCTGGAATGGCCCGAGGGACTGGTCCAGCATTGCGGCATGGCTCTCCGTGGCCTCGGCCACGGACCGCCCGGGAACACCTACGAGACTTTCGCGGGCTTTGAGCCGAGCTCGCCAGGCCCGGAGGGTCTCCTGCGCTACACCCACGAATGCGCCGCCGTGACGGGCGCATGCCTGATGACGCCACGGAACCTCCTGAGGGAACTGGGTGGCTGGGACGTCCGCTTTCCGCTCGACTTCGGCGACGTCGACCTCTGCCTGCGCAGCTGGACGGCCGGACAGCGCGTCTTGGTCATGCCGTCGGTCTCCCTTCGCCACCACCAGAGCGCGACACGGGAGTTCCTCGCCAGCCACGAGGGGCTGCACCGGTTCCAGCGACGGTGGCTGCGGAGATTTGCGTCAGGCGATCGCTGGCACCACCCCGCGTACGACGCCCTTCGCGACGGGGTGCTCGCGCTCCCGAATGACTGCTTCTGAATCTCAGGCGCTCGATCCGTCCCCCGCTCGATCCGCCCCCCGCTCGATCCGTCCCCCGCTCGATCCGTCCCCCACTCGATCCGCCCCGGTGTCCCCAGCCCGATACCGGCGCCGCTCAGGTCGATTCGATTGCCTTCGGGACGGCGAAGGGCTCCATCTCGCTGATCGGGTGCCCAAACGCGATCTTCGGATACGCGTTCGCTCGGACGTCGATCGCGACCTCCAGCAGGTGGGGACCGTCCGTCGCCCACATCTTCGCGCTCTCCTCTATCTCCCGGAGCCATTCGTGTCGCATCCCGGGGAGGCGATCGCCGAGCATCCCGGGGCGGCGATCGCCGACCGTCTCGATGATCGCCGATATCCCCTCTCCGAGCCCAGCCACGACCCCATCGCAGGCCTTGACTCCATCTGATCGCGGAAACGGTCAACACCTCGCCCGTGCGCCCGTTGGAGCGAGGGACCCGGGAGCGCAATTGAACCTTCCCAGCGGAGTGACGCTACGGCGCGACCAAGTGGCTCATGTCTCGGCGGCGACCCGCGAGACCATCAATGCTCCCGTACGAAGTGATGCATGAGCTCGATGAGCCAATCCACCGCGACATCATCAAGACCCGGGTACACCCCCATCCAGAAGACTCGCTCCAGGATGAAGTCGGCCACCGGCAGGTTCCCGATCACCCGGTGCTCGACGTGGGCGTAGGCCGGCTGACGCAAGAGGTTGCCCCCGAACAGTAGACGTGTGCCAACGCGTCGCTGCTCCAGGTAGCCCACTAGCTCCTCGCGTGTAAAGGGGGCATCCTCTCGCACCCCCAGCGCCAGGCCGAACCACGACGGATCGGTCTCTGGCGTGGCCTCCGGCAGGACGAACACCGACTCGAGATCGGCCAGCCCCGCTCGGAGACGGCCGAAGTTACGCTTGCGCGTGGCGATGAAGGATTGGAGCTTGTCCAGCTGCGCCACTCCGACAGCGGCTTGGAGGTCAGTGGCCTTCAGGTTGTAGCCCAGATGCTGATAGATGTACTTGTGGTCGTACTCGGCAGGCATCTCCCCGATCTGCCAGTTGAAGCGCCGGCCACACGCGTTGTCCTGCCCGGGCTCGCACCAGCAGTCACGGCCCCAGTCCCGGAACGAATCGACGAGCGAACGCAGCAGTGCCTTGTTGGTGAGAACGCAGCCGCCCTCGCCCATCGTCAGGTGGTGGGCGGGATAGAAGCTGACCGTCGCCAGGTCGCCCCAGGTTCCGACCTGGCGACCTTTGTACAGAGAGCCGACGGCGTCACAGCAGTCCTCGATCAACCACAGGTTGTGTCGCTCGGCGAACTCGGCGACAGGATCCAAGTCGAACGGATTGCCGAGCGTGTGGGCCATGATGATGGCGCGAGTTCGGTCTGATAACGCCGCCTCGAGCTGGCTCACGTCGGGATTCCACGTCGCCATCTCGGAATCGATGAAGACGGGTACGAGTCCCTTCTGAACGATCGGATTCACGGTCGTCGGGAACCCGGCGGCGGCCGTGATCACCTCGTCACCCGGCCGCAGGCGGCGGTCCTCCAAGCGCGGGGAGGTCAGCGCACTTACCGCCAGCAGGTTGGCCGAGGAACCGGAATTGACAAGGATGGCGTGCCGAAGGCCGAAGCGGGCCGCGAACTCCCGCTCGAACCGGGCGGCGAACCGTCCGGTGGTGAGCCACATCTCGAGCATCGCCTCGGTCAGACTGAGCATCTCCTGCTCGTCGAACACCCGGCCGGCGACGGGATACGGCGACTCCCCAGGGATGAACGGCTGCTTCGGGAAGGCCGCTTCGTGATACCGGCGAACCAGCCCGAGGATCTCGTCGCGCAGACCCTCGATGAGCTGCTCTGTGCCCGTCTGCACCGCCACGTGGGGCAGCGTACAGCCCGGCTGGCGGTTTGCCCATGTCATCACCCGACCGACGTCAGCCGAGCGTCCAGTACCTGGAGATGAAGATCACGCGGGTCGCTCCGGTACGCCTGTTGCCAGGAAGGCGGAGAACCGAACCCGATGAGCTGTGAAGCTCGCAAGCTGCAGCTCGGCGCTGCCAGCGCCCAGTGCCACGTAAAGTCGCTTCCGGTCTCCTCCTGGTAGAAGCCGGGCATCTCCGTTCGCTTCGGCGACAGGCTGTGCGTCAGTCAGCGCCGTTATCTGCCTCGCGAGCGCGGCTCCCCGGTCGCTGTAGCCGAGCCGGTCCACGTACACGCCGGCAAATCCCGCTGCCGTCGCCCCCATTATCAGTTGCTTGATGGGCTCTGTAGAAGCCACCGACAGCCAGTCGGTCGGCCGGCCCTCTATCGCACCGGCACTCCAGCGCAGAGTGGTGCAATGGAGGTAGGGCTCGAGCAGCGCGGTGTAGTACAGCCCATGGGCGATGGCCTCGGGGTAGGGGACGTAGGCAGCTCGAAGACCATGGCGTTGCGCGGAAGTGAATGTTGAATCCCTGCCACGAACGATCCATCCAGGTGCCACTCCGCCGCTTCGGCCGCATACGGTGGCACGAACGATGTCGTCGTCCCCTCGAAGACGCCGAAGCAGAGAGTTCCGGCAAACCGCGCCGCGGCCACCAGCCGCCCGCGCCTTCGGCCCCCGAGCGCGGCGGCGGGCCCCGGGCCCCCCGGGCGGCCCGCTGCAGCAGCAGCGGGCCGCCGATCAACGCGAAGAACATGATCAGGATGACGATGCGGTCCCAGCCCCGGATCTGTGGCGTCACGATCAGGGCGAACAGGGCGCCCGCCCCTGCCGTGGCGCCGAGAACGATCGCCAGCAGGGCAGCTGTCCCCGTCCGGCGTATCAGTGGCTCGCGCCACGGGCGACCCAGGCCAGCGGCCGCTAAGCCAACCAGCAGCCACACGAGTCCGATCGTGCCGACAACGCCGAGGCTGTTTCCCTGCGGGGCCTCGCTGAGGATGACCCTTTGATCGTCGACGTCGTAGCGCGATCGCAGATCGGCGAGGATCGGAATCCGGTCGCCGGGGAGCGGGAGCACAAGCTGCATCGGCGGCAGCGCGTAGATCAGGCTCTCGCTGGGGTAACGCTGTGCCACCAACAGGTCCGTCCCGTGCTCGGCCCGATACAGCACTTCAGGCGCCGCGGTGGCGGCGAGCGGTATCCCGATGGTCACGATCATGGCGATCGCTGCGACCAGGACGGTCCACCGGCGCACGGCGATCGCGGTCAACGGGGCGGCGATCGCCACCAGCAGGCACGTGAAGGCGGCGTAGTAGAGACCACCGATTCCTACGAGCAGGCAGAGGCAGAGGGTTACGAGGGTCCGCGTGGATAGCCAGGTGCGCCAGCTCCGGCCCTCTGCCCGGCGCCGGAACAGGTGGAACTGAGCTCTCACGAAGTGAAACGGGGCAAGCGCGAACAGAACCGCACAGACGAGCGCGACCGGCCGCGAGAAGCCGAGCGCTCTCAGGACCAGAAAGCCGGTCAGAGCCGCCAGCGGGTAGCCAACGATGACGAACATGTTGAGGACCACAGCCACGTCGCTGGAGTACAGCGCCATCGCCTTTATCTCCAAGATGCTTCCCAGCTCCCCGATGTACAGCGGATAGTCGTGATTGACCTGCCCGAACGGAGCCCCGAGATTCGAGTTGGTCTCATACCAACCGTGCTCGATGACGCCTTTGATCGAGGCGAGCGTGAGGTTTCCATCGCCGCTGGCGGGGAAGATCGGAACCCCGAGGCTCGCCTTCCACAGCTCCATCACCAGCGCCACGCCCACCAAGCTGACGACCATCGCAGCGATCGCCCACGCCGCCTCAGTCGCCACGGCCCTCCTCTGCACGGGCGGGAGTGTCGCACGGAACCTCGGACCGGGCCCGTCAACGCCCGGCCCGGGACACAGGCGCTGGCGGTCAGTGGATAGCCTGGCGCAACGGCGGCCCGGACAACTCGTGGCAGGACGGTAACTTCATGACTAGCCGTTTCGGCTGGACGAGCGCGGAGCGCGACCTCGGGGGCCGCTCCAGTGTCTTGGCGGTTGCCGACTTCCCGCGCTACCTGTGGGAGAGGAGCGGGACGCGCAATCTGCTCCTCAAGCCGGCGTTCAACCCGGACAGCGCGAACGTCGAGCGGATTGTCGAGTGGGTCCGGACCTGGCCGGCGACCCCCTCGCTCAGCATCTGCATCCCGACCCGGGACCGCCTCGACCTGCTCGTGCCGTGCCTCAACTCCCTGGCCAGAACGTGCAGCGGCGAGCCGGTCGAGGTCGTGATCGGCGACACCGGTAGCGCCGCCGAGACCATCGCCGCCTACACGAGCATGGGGCTTAAAGCGATCTCGGTTCCCGGCGCGTTCAACTTCTCGCGCGCATGCAATGCGATGGCGCACGCGGCCAGTGGCGACGTCCTGCTGTTCCTCAACAGTGACATCGAGGCGACCACGCCCAACTGGGTGCAGCGGCTGCTTCAGGACTTGGACGGGGCAATCGCCGGCGCGACCCCAATCGTGGGGGCGACCCTGGTCTACCCTGGCACCCGACGGATCCAGAGCGCCGGGATCGAGGCGGTCCGCTCCCGCCCGTGGCCGCAGCCCAACGTCTACAGGCCGCGCCTCCAGCCGCGCGCCAGTCGCAGGTGGGGCCTCCAGAACATGGATCTCGGCCGTCGCATCGAGTCTTTGCCGATCGACCCCGCGACCGTCATGGCTGTGACCGGAGCATTCTTGGCCACCACGCGGAGGCAGTTCTCTGCCTTCGGCAGCTTCGACGAGGCTTTCAGGGTCGATCTACAGGACGTCGATTTCTGTCTACGAGCTCGAGCGCAGGGCGCTGAGGTCGTCTGCCGCCGCGACTTCGTGTTCGTCCACAAACACGCTGGGACACGTGGGAGGTATCCGTTTCCACTGGACGACTGGAACCTGTTCCTCGGGCGCTGGGGCGATGAGCTCCACCGGTGGGCCCGATGACTTACACGCCCAGCTTGCCCCGGGCGGCTCGCAGAGGCGCGGTGATCCGCCAGCTCGCGGAGCTGGTTATCGCTTCGAGCTGTCCCTCTGAACGCAGGCGCGCGTCGGTCGCGCTGGCGGCGCGCTCCTGCTCAGCGATCAGGCGCTCCTGCTCAGCGATCAGGCGCTGCTGCTCATTGATCAGCCTTGCCTCCAGTTCAACGGCACGGTTGTGCTCGGCCGCCACAACCTTCTGGAGCTCAACCGCACGGCTGTGCTCGGCCGCCACAACTGTCTCTAGTTCAACCGCACGGTTGCGCTCGGCCGCCACAGCTGTCTCGAGTTCAGCTCTGAGGGCGCGCGCGCCTTCGGCTGCCTGGATCAGCTGAGTGCGCTGGCGTTCGACTTCCTTGACCAGCTCAAAGCGCTTGGTCTCATCACGAGCCCCCGTCCGGGCCGCCGGACTCGGCTCCCGCAGCTCCAGGGGAGTGGTGATCGCCTGATTGCCAAGTGGCAGCGATGACAGGAACTCCCACAGCTCTAGCTGGCGTGCGGTCAGATGTCCGCCGTGGTGAGCGGCCGGGGCCCGGTTGTGGCGGAATCCGGCCTCCAGCGCTTCGCCGGCAGCTGCGGGTGCAACGAACCTCGCCCGTTCCGGTTCGAGGTGAGCAGCCGCCTGCTCGACGATCAATGGCGCCAGCGAGACGTCCTCGATCAGCCGCGCATACGGAGCGACTGTCACCGGTTTGCCCTCCAGGTAGTCGAGCAGAACCGACGTGTGGAGCTCCCATGCCGCCAGCCCGAGAGCGAGGGGAGTTCCGTCCCGGCGGTTCAACGAGAGCGCGATCTCGACCGGATCGCGGACGACGACGAGGGAGTGAAACCGGTCAGCAATGATCGGGCCCCAGATCGGCGTCATCACGCCGATACGCGGGTCCTTCAGGGCCACCGGTGAGCCATCCGCTTGCTCGAGGATCCGCTCGACCTCGGTCTGCAATGCCGGAACGGCCCACTCGCGCGCCGCGAGCTGCACGTCCGGTAGCGGCGGGTCAAGCCAACTCCCGCTGAGCTGGGACAGGATCTCTTCGTTGACCCGGTGCAGGCACGTGTTCTCCCAATAGCCCCCGGCATTGTCCTCGGTCGCCGGCATGAGATCTTCATCGCGCGCGACGAAGAATCCGCAGGACACGAACATTTGGGTCACCGCGCTCGTACCGCTGCGCGCCATGCCGAGGATCACGACTCCGGCTGCGTTCCCGGCTGGACGATGCGGACCGGCGTTTTCCATTCGGGAACGGACCAGCCCGAGATCTAGGTAGTCTCGCCCACCCGCTCGACGACCTCGCGCACGCCTGCTCGCTCGGCCAGTGCCGTCTTGTAGTCCCGCGGCATCACCTTCACGAACCGCTCGAGGGCTCCCCGCTCCCACTGGGAGAGGAGGTTGCGAGCAATCAGGGAGCCGGTGCGCTGGGCATGCTCGGAGATCAGGACGCGCAGCTCCCGCGCGTCGTCCTCATTCACCGGATCGAGGTCGACCAGCTCGGGGTTGCACCGCCCGCCGAAGCGGCGATCGACGTCGTACACGTAGGCGATGCCGCCGCTCATCCCGGCGGCGAAGTTGCGCCCGGTCGGCCCGAGCACGACCACGCGACCCCCGGTCATGTACTCGCAGCCGTGATCCCCGACGCCTTCGACAACGGTCCACGCCCCCGAGTTGCGGACCGCGAAGCGCTCACCGGCGAGACCTCGGAAGAACGCGCGCCCGGCAGTCGCCCCGTACAGAACGGTGTTGCCGACGATCATGTTCTCGTGGGCGCGGAACGTGGTGTTGTCGGGAGGCCGCACCGAGATCACCCCGCCCGACAGCCCCTTGCCGGTGTAGTCGTTGGTCTCGCCGCGGAGCGAGAAGGTCACGCCCGGTGCCAGCCAGGCCCCGAAGCTCTGACCGGCCGAGCCGGAGAAGGCGATCTCGATCGTTCCCTCGGGCAGGCCGGTGGCGCCATGGCGGCGCGCGATCTCGCCGGACAGGATCCCGCCCACCGTTCGATTGACGTTGCGCACCGGGATCGGTCCCAACCGCACCGGCTCGCGCTTGGCCAGAGCGTGATCGCAGCGGCGCACGAGCTCCCAATCGAGCGCGTCATCGAGCACCGGCTCGGGCCCGCGGGTGCGCCGCCGCGGCATCTCGGGCGGGATCTCCGGGCTCTGCAGGATCTGGTCGAGGTTGACCTTCTGCGCCTTCCAGTGGTCGATGGCGTCGTCCATCTCGAGCAGCTCGGTGCGGCCGATCAGGTCCTCGATCTTCGCGACCCCGAGCGACGCCATCAGCTGGCGCACCTCCTCAGCCACGTACATCAGGTAGTTGACCACTTGGTCCGCGGTGCCGCGGAAGCGCTGGCGCAGCACCGGATCCTGGCTGGCGATGCCGACCGGACAGGTGTTCAGGTGGCAGACCCGCATCATGATGCAGCCCATCGCGATCAGCGGGGCAGTGGAGAACCCGAACTCGTCGGCGCCGAGCAGCGCCGCGATCACGACGTCGCGCCCGGTCTTCAGCTGACCGTCGACCTCGACCGTGATCCGGCTGCGCAGATCGTTCAGCAGCAGCGTCTGCTGGGTCTCGGCCAGACCGATCTCCCAGGGGACGCCGGCCCCGTGGATCGAGGACTGAGGCGAGGCGCCGGTGCCGCCGTCGCCCCCGGAAATCGTGACGTGATCGGCATTGGCCTTGGCCACCCCGGCCGCCACCGTGCCGACGCCGACCTCGCTCACCAGCTTGACCGAGACCGACGCGAACGGGTTGGCGCAGCGAAGGTCGTAGATGAGCTGCTTGAGGTCCTCGATCGAGTAGATGTCGTGGTGGGGCGGCGGCGAGATGAGCCCGACACCGGGCGTCGAGTTGCGGATCTTGGCGATGTAGTCATCGACCTTGTGCCCGGGCAGCTGACCCCCTTCGCCGGGCTTGGCTCCCTGCGCCATCTTGATCTGAAGCTGGTCGGCGTTGACCAGGTAGTGGATCGTGACACCGAAGCGACCGGAGGCGATCTGCTTGATCGCCGAGCGGCGGGAGTCGCCGCTCGCATCAGGCGTATAGCGGGAGGGATCCTCGCCGCCCTCGCCGGTGTTCGACTTGGCCCCCAGGCGGTTCATGGCGATGGCCAGCGTCTCGTGGGCTTCGCGGCTGAGGGCGCCGAGCGACATGGCGCCCGTGGTGAAGCGCTTGACGATCTCGCTGGCCGGTTCGACGTCATCGAGCGGGATCGGCTCGATTTCGACCTTGCGCCGTAAGGCCGGAAGCTCGGATTGAAGCCTCATCAACCCGCGCAGCGCCGACTTGCGCGTGGCGTCGTCGTTGGCGTAGCGAGCGAACTCCTCGTAGGTCTCCCACGCGTCCCCGTTCACGCCACGCACCGCGTGCTGCAGCTTGGCGATCGTGTCCGGGTTCCAGATGTGCGTCTCCCCGTCGCGGCGCCACTGCAGCAGGCCGCCGACGGGCAGGAGGTCGCGGTCGGTGCGCGGGTAGGCCCGGAAGTGGCGCTCCATCGCCTCGGTCGAGAGCTGCTCCAGGCCGATCCCTCCGATCCGCGAGGCCGTCCCGGTGAAGTGGCGGTCGATCAGCTCGCGCTCCAGACCAACCGCCTCGAAGATCTGCGCCCCGCAGTAGGACTGGATGGTCGAGATCCCCATCTTCGAGATCGTCTTCATCAGGCCCTTGCCGATCGCCTTGACGATCTGCTTCTCGGCCTCCTCGCGATCGAGATCGGTCGGCAGCAGCGACCGGTCGGCCAGTTCGTCCAGCGACTCGAACATCACGTACGGGTTGATCGCCGCGGCGCCGTAGCCGATCAGCGTGGCCATGTCGTGAATCGAGCGCGGCTCGCCCGACTCGATCACCAGGCCGGTCCGCAGGCGCGTGCCTCGCCTCACGAGGTGGTGGTGGACCGCCGCCACGGCCAGTAGCGACGGCATCGCCACGCGTTCGTGACCGAGGTTGCGGTCGGACAGGATCAGGATGTTGGCGCCGTTGTCGACGTATCTGGCCGCCTCGCCGCACAGGTCGTAGAGGCGGATCTCCATCCCGTCGGGGCCGTGCTCGATCGGCCAGGTGATGTCGAGGGTGGCGGCGTCGAACACGTCGTGGGAGACCTGGCGCAGCTTCTCCAGCTCGTGGTTGCGCAGGATCGGCTGGTCCATGACCAGCTGGTGGGCTTGCTCAGGGGATTCGGCCAGCAGGTTGAGCTCGGCGCCGACGCCGGCCTGAAGGCTCATGACGACCTGCTCCCGGATCGGGTCGATCGGCGGGTTGGTCACCTGGGCAAACAGCTGCTTGAAGTAGGAGAACAGCGGCGGCTGGCGATCGGACATGACCGCCAGCGCGGCATCGTTGCCCATGCTCGCCACGGGCTCCTCGCCCTTGGCGGCCATCGGCGCGATGATCATCCGCAGGTCCTCCTGCGAGTAGCCGAAGGCCAGCTGTTTGGAGCGCAGCGGCTCGACGCGCGGCGTGCGCGGCTCGCGGTCCGGCAGGTCGTCGATGTGGACGACGTTGCGGCTGTACCACTCGCCGTAGGGCTTGCGCCGGGCCGCGCGACGCTTGACCTCCTCGTCCTCGACGATCTTGCCCTCTTCGAGGTCGAGGAGGAAGAGCTTGCCCGGCGCCAGGCGCCCCTTGCGCTGGATGTGCTCCGGCGCGATCGTGAGCACGCCCGCCTCCGAGGCGAGCACGACGTAGCCCTCGGTGTCCTGGATCCAGCGTCCGGGACGCAGGCCGTTGCGGTCGAGCACGGCGCCGGCCAGGCGCCCGTCGGTGAACACGACCGCCGCCGGCCCATCCCAGGGCTCCATCAGGCAGGAATGGAAGTCGTAGAACCCCTTGACGTCCGGGTCGAGGTCCTTCCGGGTCCGGTAGGCCTCGGGGATCATCATCATCACCGCGTGGGGGATCGAGCGCCCACTGAGCACGAGCAGCTCGAGCACGTTGTCGAGCGTGGCGGAGTCCGAACCGCCCTCCTGAACCACCGGAATCACCTTCTGCAGGTCGTCGCCGAACAGCTCGGAGGCGAGCTGGGACTCCCGCGCCCGCATCCAGTTGACGTTCCCCCGCAGTGTGTTGACCTCGCCGTTGTGGGCGATCATCCGGTACGGATGGGCCAGCTGCCAGCTGGGGAAGGTGTTCGTCGAGAAGCGGGAGTGAACGAGGGCCAGCCGGGTGGCCACCCGCGGATCGCGCAGATCGGTGAAGTAGCGCGGCAGCTGCGGAGCGGTCAGCATGCCCTTGTAGACGACCGTGCGCGAGGAGAAGCTGGAGATGGCCACGGCACGACCCGCGTCGCGCTCCACCACGCGGCGGATCACGTAGAGCTTGCGCTCGAAGGCGTCCTGGTCGGGCACGCCCTCGCCGGCGCCGACGAGCACCTGCCGGATGTACGGCGCGGAGGCCCGGGCGGTCTCGCCGACGAACTGGTCATCGACCGGGACGTCGCGCCACATCAGGACCCGCTGGCCCTCAGCCCGGATCGTGTCCTCGATCAGCGCCTCGACGACCGCCCGCTGCTCGGCGTCCACCGGCAGGAAGCACACCCCGACGGCGTAGCGGCCGAGCGGCGGCAGCACCATGCCCGCCACCGCCGCGCGGAAGAAGGCGTCGGGGATCTGGAGCAGGATCCCGGCTCCGTCACCCGTGTTCGGGTCAGCCCCCTCAGCGCCCCGGTGCTCGAGGTTCTCCAGCGCGTCCAGGGCCTTCTCGACCACCGCGTGCGTCGCCTCGCCCCACAGCTTGGCCACCAGCGCGATGCCGCACGCATCGTGCTCGTTTCTGGGGTGGTAGAGGCCAATTGGCCCGGGTGGGGTAGACGGACGACTCATAGGCAAGGATGGTGGTGGAGGCGCCCCCGATGGGCCAGCGTTTGCAGCCTTAAGGCTATCGGGTTTAGGTCGCCGTTCGAAGGAACCGCACGGCCAGTGGACGAAAAGACCGGATGGTCAGGTCTTGGTTTTCGCCGCCTTGGACCGCGCGGGCTTGGCCTTCTCGGCCACGTCCGAATCGCGGGGGCTGCGCTTGCGGGCCTGCTTGGCCGGCGCCGGCTCATCGCTGGAGTCGCTGCGCACGGCGGCCAGGCTCGCCTCCAGGGCGGCCATCAGGTCGGGCGCCGGAGTGCTCTCCTCAGCCTGCGGCGGCACGGCAAGCTCCTCGCCGGCGGCCTTGCGCTCGATCAGCGCCAGGACCCTGTCCCGGTATTCGTCCCGGTAGCGCGTCGGGTCGAAGTCGTTCGACAGCGTGTCGATCAGCTGCTTGGCCATGGCCAGCTCCCGGTCGGAGGCCTCGGCATCGTCGATGGCGTCCAGCTCGTCGAGCCGGTCGGGGGAGAGCACCTCGTCGCCGAACAGCATCGTCGAGAGGGCGAGCACGGGTTCCCGCCCCGGCCCCTCCACCGGCCGCAGCGCGCACAGCTGCTGCTTGGAGCGCAGCACGACCCGCCCGATCCCGACCTTTCCGGACTCCCGCATGGCGTCGAGCAGGAGTCGGTAGGCCTTGGCGCCGCCCGCGCTGGGGGCCAGGTAGTAGGAGTGGTCGTAGTAGATCGGGTCGATCTCGGCCAGGTCGACGAAGTCCTCGATGTCGATCGTTCGCGTCGCCTTCGGGTCGAGCGCGTCGAGCTCCTCCGGGTCGATCAGGACGTAGTGCTCGGGCGAGAGCTCGTAGCCCTTGACGATGTCCTCGTACGGGACCTCGTCCCCCGTGCTCGAGTCCACCCGTTTCTGCTTGATCCGCGCTCCCGTCTTGCTCGACAGCTGGTGGAAGCGGACCGTCTTCGGCGACGTCGCCGAGAACAGCTTGACGGGCACGTTGACCAGACCGAAGCTGATCGCGCCACTCCAGATCGCACGAGCCATATCCCTGTTGTATCTACCCGCGCTGGGCCGATCAAGCGTTGAGCGGACTCTTGCCGGGCGGCCAAAGGCTCGCATAGAGTGCCGCGCCATGCCCGCCGGCAAGCGCCTGGTCAGGCAGTGGCTCACTCGTGGCGCCCTGGCGGCAGCGCTCGCGGCGGTCATCGCCCCCGGCGCGCGAGCGGCTGGGCCGGGTGCGCCCCGGCCCGTCAACCCCTTCGGAACCGCCGCGATCCGCGCGTTCCTGGGCTCGCGGTCCGGCGATGTGACCGCCGCCGTCGAGAACCTCGGTACTGACCGGACCTACCTGTGGAACCCCCGCGTCGCCGAGCACACCGCGAGCATTGTGAAGGTGGACATCCTCGAGACGCTCCTGCACCAGCTCCACGGCGCGCCGATCCCCCCGTCCGTGGCCGCAACCGCACAGGGCATGATCGAGAACAGCAACAACGACGACGCGACCGACCTCTGGAACCGGGTTGGGGGCGCCCCCGCCGTGGCCGCCTACGACCGCCTCGTCGGGATGAACCAGACCACCCCGAACTCGGCCTGGGGACTGACCACCACCACCCCACGCGATCAGATTCTGCTCCTGCGGCAGCTGGTCCTGGGCGGTGACCTGCTCGATCCCGGCGCCCGGGACTACGAGCTCAGCCTCATGGAGCACGTGGAGGCCGACCAGGACTGGGGGGTCAGCGGAGGCGTTCCCGCCGGTGCTGTCGTCGCGCTCAAGAACGGCTGGCTGCCGCTGCCTGGCCAGGGGTGGCAGGTCAACAGCATCGGATGGATCCACGGCGAGCATCGGGACTACCTGCTCGCGATCATGACCGGCGGGGACCCGAGCGAGGCCTACGGCATCGACACGATCCAGGGTGTCGCCTCGCTCGTCTGGCGCGATCTGCGTGAGCAGAAGGTCGCCCGCCGTGGCTGAGCCCCGCGCTGTTAGGCTCCTGCCCGCCGTGTGGACCGGACGCCGGACCATCGCTCTCATCGCCCTCCTTTCGCTGTCGAGCGCGGGCGCCGCCCTCGCGGAGAGCTCGCCCGGCCAGGGCAGCTACGTGCAGGGTCACGACAGCGCCGGCGGCAGCTTCGGCGTCGCCTTCAACCTCGCCGACCACCAGGCCTACGGCGCCGTCGACACGTTCAACTGCTCCGGGAAGCGGTCGAAGAGCTTCAAGTACGGGTTCGACACCTCCGCCATAGCTCCGGTGCACCACGCCAACGGCGTCATCGGGACCTTCCAGGGCACCGGCAGGCACTTCGATTACTCCTTCCAGGACGCCTACTGGCTGAACTCGGGTAACAACCGGCGAGCCGGGACGGCGACGATCACGATCGCGGGCGAGGTGACGCAGGTCGGCGCCTTCCGCGACGGCCACGCCAAGAGCAAGGGCTCGGGCACGGTCTCGATCACCGCGTCGAGGACGTGCCGGACCGGAACGCTGAAGTGGTCGGGCACCGGCGTCGTGTACGCCGGGTGACAGCCCCGCGCGCCGGCTTCAGCGGTTCAGCGCGGACATGTCGGGATAGCGGTCTCCGGCCGCCACCCCGACCGGCGCAACCTCATCGATCCGCGCCAGGTCCTCTTCGCTCAGCTCGATCTCGGTGGCGGCCACGTTCTCCTCGAGGTAGCGGCGGTGCTTGGTCCCCGGGATCGGAACCAGATCCGTGGGCGGGCGGGATTGATTCAGGACCCAGGCCAGGGCCAGCTGGCCTGGCGTGCAGTCCTGCTCGGCGGCCACCTCCCTGACCTTGTCGACCAGGCGCAGGTTGCGCTGGAAGTTCTCGCCCTGAAACCGGGGGTTGTGACGGCGGAAATCGTCCTCGCTGAAGTCCTCGGGCGACTTGATCGCGCCGGTGAGGAAGCCACGCCCGAGCGGGCTGTAGGCGACCAGGCCGATGCCCAGCTCCCGGAGCGTCGGCAGCACCTCCGCCTCCGGGTCCCGACTCCACAGTGAGTACTCGCTCTGCAGCGCCGAGATCGGGTGGACGGCGTGGGCCCGGCGGATCGTCTCGGCGGCCGCCTCCGACAGGCCCAGGTAGCGGACTTTGCCGGCGTCGATGAGCTCGGCCATCGCCCCCACCGTCTCCTCGATCGGCACATCGGGATCGACCCGATGCTGGTAGTACAGATCGATGTGCTCGACGGCGAGACGGCGCAGCGACGCGTCGCAGGCGGAGTGCACGTACTCCGGCCGGCCGTTGATGCCTCGCACGCCCGGGTTGTTCGGATCGCGGACGACCCCAAACTTGGTCGCCAGCACGACCTCGTCGCGCTGGTCGGCGATGGCGCGGCCGACCAGCTGCTCGTTCTTGTGTGGGCCGTACACGTCGGACGTGTCCAGGAAGTTGATCCCGAGATCCAGAGCGAGATGGATGGTGGCGATCGACTCGTTGTCGTCGCCTTCTCCGTAGAACTCGGACATGCCCATGCAACCGAGCCCCTCGGCGGAGACCTCCAGGCCCTGGGTCCCGAGCTTGCGTGACTCCATGCCCCTGAGCCTACCCGGGCGGACGGGCCGCCCACGACGCGCTTTCACGGCTTGGCAACATCTTCCCGGCGATCGTCCGCATAATCCCGGTCGCGGGATGCAAACGCGGCGATCGTTCCTTCGGACCGGCCTGAAGGCCGGCATCGCGACCGGGGCTGGACTGGCCACCGGCTCGCTGGGCGACTCCATCGACGAGGCCCTCGCCGTTCAGCCCCCCAAGCGCGCCCGCCTCGAGGACATCGAGCACGTGGTCATCCTGATGCAGGAGAACCGGTCCTTCGACCACTACTTCGGGACCCTGCGCGGCGTGCGGGGGTTCGACGACAAGGAGATCGTGATCACCGCCGGTCGCCCGGTGTGGAACCAGCTCGACCCCGACCTGGCCGACAACCCCGAGGGCTACGTGCTCCCGTTCCGCCTGGACACGTTCACCACCTCGGGCCAGGGCGTGGCCGACCAGTCCCATGCCTGGGCGGCCCAGCAGGCCAGCTGGGCCGGCGGGAAGATGAACGGCTTCGTCTCCGCCCACCGGGTCGGCAACGGTGACGGTCCGGCCACCGGCGGGCTGTGCATGGGTCACTACACGCGCCAGGACATCCCCTTCCAGTACGCCCTGGCCGATGCCTTCACGATCTGCGACGGCTACCACTGCTCGGTCCTCGGCCCCACCAACCCGAACCGGATCATGATGATGAGCGGCACCGTCGATCCGGAGGGCGTGATGGGCGGGCCCTGCCTCGACGACAGCCAG
>Ga0335074_10005269_pt1 | contig 17894 bp, 17 predicted proteins | sample Lox_Sample_23_FD_206715 | JGI IMG/M metagenome (GOLD analysis project Ga0335074, IMG submission 206715) | Soil microbial communities from Loxahatchee National Wildlife Refuge, Florida, United States - Lox_Sample_2.3 | ecosystem: Environmental > Terrestrial > Soil > Wetlands | place: USA... | reverse complement strand
CGTCGTTCTGCTGCTGCTCTATCTCTCTCGCCACGAGTTGGCCGTCGACTTCCACCGGACGTACTGGCTGGCCGGGCTGCGGGTGCTCCATGGCGAGGACCCGTACCGCGCGACCGCGCAGCAGATCAGCGGCGGAGCCGCCTTCGTCTACCCCGCCCTGGCCGGGATCCTGTTCGCTGCGTTCGCCCTCATCTCCCACGCCGCCAGCACCGCGATCTTCATCGCCATAACCATGGGCGCGCTCATCGCCACGCTGCTGGTCGCCCGGGTTCGCGACTGGCGCCTGTATCCGCTGGTCTTCCTCTGGTGGCCGGTCATCAACGGCTGGCAGACGGCGAACGTGACGCTTCTCCTGGGCCTCCTGATCGCCCTGGCCTGGAGATACCGGGACAGCGCGCTCCGGGTTGGCCTGCTCGTGGCCCTCGCCATCTCGATCAAGCCGTTCGTGTGGCCGGTCGGCCTCTGGCTCCTGGCCACCCGCCGCTACCGCGCCGCCGGCTGGGCGCTCGCCTCGGGCCTGGCCGTCAATGCGATCGCCTGGTGGGTCCTCGGGTTCGGCGAGATCAGTCGCTATCTCCGGATCTCGTCACACGTTACGAGCGCCCTCGAGCGCACCGGTTACGGCGTGATCGCCATGTGCCTGCGCGCGGGCGCATCCGTCTCACTGGCCTCCGCGGTGATGTACCTGCTCGCCACCCTGGTCGCGCTGCTCTGCCTCTGGATCGGCCGCCGTGGCCGCGAGGAGGCCGCCTTGACCGTCGCCGTGACGCTGATGCTGGTCGCCTCGCCGCTGGTCTGGAACCACTACTTCGCGCTGCTGATCGTCCCCCTCGCGATCCTCCGGCCCCGTCTCGACCGTCTCTGGCTGGTCCCCTTGATCTTGTGGCTGTGTCCGGCCACGCACGTGTCCGAGTGGCAGGCGCTGATCGCCGCGCTGGTCACGGCTTGGACCACCTACCAGCTCGTGCGCGCCCCGGCCGGACCGGCCCTGGCCCCCACCCCCCTACCTCAGCGGCGGCCCGACCAGGCGCACATCCTGGCCACCACCCAGGGCGGCGAGCGAGCCGGCTAGCCGCTCGCCGCCCGGCAGACGGAGCTCCGGATCGATCTCCAGAAGCGGCACCAGCACAAACCGCCGGCTCGTCACCTCGGGATGCGGCAGCGTCAGACGCTCCGACGTGTACTCGAGGCCGCCCAGCATCAGCACGTCCACGTCGATCACCCGAGGCCCGTGCCTGACCGCTCCCGCGTCCCGGCCCACCTCCCGCTCGACCGCCTTGCACGCCGCGAGCAGATCGTCGGGCTCTAACTGGGTCTGCACCACCAGACACGCGTTGAGAAAGTCCGGCTGGTCGAGCACCAGCCCGACCGGCTCGGTCTCATACACCGACGAGGAGGCCAGTACTGCGACCCCGTGCCCGCTCAAGGCCGCGACCGCCGCCTCCAGGTTCGCCCGCCGGTCGCCTACGTTCGACCCTAGCCCGAGGAAGCCAATCCTCACGCCTCGCGCCACACCTCGACCGACACCTCGCTCACCGGCAGGGCGATCGGCGGCTCCGGCTTGGCCGCCTTGACCCAGACGGCGTGCGGCTCGTAGCGCTCGATCAGCCGGTCGGCGACCGCAGTGCACAGCCGCTCGAGCGTCTTGTAGGTGCGCAGCTGGGCGACCAGGTTGACGGCATCGCACACGTCGGCGTAGTCGACGGTGTCCTCCAGGCGATCCGTGACGGTGGCATCGCACTCGCCCACGTCGAGGCGGATGTCCATCAGCAGGCGCTGTCCCACCTCGCGCTCGGCCTCGGTGACGCCGACATGCGTGAACAGCGACAGCCCGCTGATCTCGATCGTGACCTCGGGCTCGGGATGCCCCTCCTCGTCCTCCTCCTCGTCGCCGACCTCGTCGGGCTCGTACTCCTCTTCGGACGCCATCAGCGCAACGTAGCAGCCGTCACCTTGAGCGCGTCCAGAACCGGAGCGACCTCGTGAACGCGGAAGATTCGCGCCCCGCGCTCGAAGGCCATCACGTTGGCGGCGATCGTCGCGGCCAGCCGTTCACCCACGTCGCGGCCGGTGATCCGCCCCAGGAATGTCTTGCGTGAGACTCCGATCAGGACCGGCCGCCCCAATGCGACGATCTCGTCGAGGCGGCGGAGCAACTCGAGGTTGTGCTCCATGGTCTTGCCGAAACCGATGCCGGGGTCGAGCACGATCCGCTCCTCGGCCACACCTGCCGCCACGGCAAAGCCCACCCGTTCCTCCAGGAACGCCTTGACGTCGCTCACGACATCCTCGTAGCGGGGGTTCTCCTGCATCGTGCGGGGCTCTCCGAGCATGTGCATCAGGCAGACGTCTACCTGGCCGTCCGCGACCACCTCGGCCATCCGCGGGTCTCCACGCAGCGCGGTGACGTCGTTGACCAGGCGGGCGCCGGCCGCCACCGCGGCCGCGGCCACCGTGGCCTTGGACGTGTCCACCGAGACCGAGAACGAGAACGAGACGGAGCCCGACCCGCCCGACCCGCCCGACGAGCCCGACGAGCCCGACGAGCCCGACGCCGCCGAGCACAACCCCTCGATTACCGGGACCACGCGCCTGAGCTCCTCCGCCTCCCCCACCGCCACGGCGCCCGGCCGCGTCGACTCGCCGCCCACGTCGAGTACGTCAGCCCCCTCGGCCGCGAGCTCCAGCCCGTGCGCGACCGCCGCGCCCGTGTCCAGGTATCGACCTCCGTCGGAAAACGAGTCCGGGGTCACGTTCACGATCCCCATCACCCAGAAGCCGGCCGAGCCGGCTGGCGAGATCACTTCCGGTCGCCCTCGCCCGGCCAGTGCCCGTGGCGCGAGAAGTAGTCACGCGCCTCCTCCTCCCGGTCCCGGTCGAGATTGCTCGAGACGCTCATGCGGAACAGCCAGTTGATCATCCACACCATTAGCGCGACGCCGAGCAGAACCACGCCCCCAGCGGCAGTCGTGCTCGTGCCGTGGCCGACCACAATCAGCACCACCCCGGCGATGGCCAGGGCGATCGGCAAGCCATAGCGCGTCATCAGCATGATCGGGCTCTTGCCCTTCATGGTGCGCGCTTAGGATGGAGGCTCATGCTCACTCAGGCACGTTACCTGGCCGACTTCGCCGCGTTCCTGCGAGGTCGCCAAGCCCAGGAACGAGAGGACCGCCAACCCCGGTGCCTACCGCTGCGGGCGCGTATACGAGATCCAACGTGAAGCTCGCCCGCGTCCCCGACGAGATCACTCGCGTCAGCCGCGACTTCGAGGTCGCCGCCCTCCCCCTGTTCTGATCCGCCTAGCCGACCGTGACCTGGTAGCGCACGCTAGCCGAACCTGACCCGGTAGCGCACACACCCCAGCGCGCGCCCGCAGGTCAGCGCGAGGACGATCCACCAAGGGGCTCGACCCGCGAGCTCCGACACTGACGAGCCACCGGAGCTCAGCCGGCGCAGCATCTCCAGGGCGGAGCGTCGGCTGCGCCGGGGCATCCCCGCGCGCCGAAATTCCCGGTACAGCCACGCGTCGCCCATGCCGTAGAAGAAGAAGCGCCGCATGCCGTCGAGGTGGCTGGTTGGCAGCCGCTTGTGGACGACGGCGTCAGAGGCCGCGAACCGGTACCCGCGCAGCTGCGCCTTCCAGGAGAAGGCGACGTCCTCCCCGGTCCGCGACCCTTCATCGAACCCCCCGAGCTCCTCGAAGACGCTAGCCCACACGCCGAGGTTCGCCGCCGCCGCCACAGGCAGGAAGCTCAGATGGGCCGCCGCCGGGTCCGTGACCCCGTAGGACGCCCGCGCTTTCGAGCTGTTCAGCCGCGCCGTCTCCAGGCTGCCACCGACGACATCGGCCTGGCCGGCGGTGGCCACCAGCTTGCTCAACCATGAGACCTCGACGACGTCGTCGGCATCGCAGAAGGCGATGAAGTCACCGAAGCTCGCTCTGACCCCGGCGTTGCGGGCCGTGCCCGGTCCCACCCGGGCCCGCGCATCCACGACGCGCAGGGGTATCCGCGGGTGCGCCCAGCGACGTGCCGCGCTCAGCCCGCCGTCGCGGCATCCGTTGTCGGCCACGACGACCTCCACCGGACCCGGGTAGTCCTGGGCCGCAACGGCGTGCAACTGGGCGTCGAGCCAGCATCCCGGCTCGCGCACGGGAATCACAACGCTGACCAGCCTCGGCCGGCGCGCCTCGGGCACCCGCAGCGAAGGCGGGGCCGGCCCCTGGACGACCCCCTGGAGCGAGGGCGCCGTGCTCATCGATGCGCCACCCATGTCCACAACGCGTCCACGGCAACCACGCGCTCCATGCCCGCCGCGTCATAGGGCCCAGCACCGTCGATGTCGAACACGCGCAGGCCAGCGCGCGAGAGCAGATCGAAGATCCGCGAGGGTGTGGTGCCGTAGAAGTGGGCGGCCGCCCCGTGCTCGAGTACGACGATCGGCCGGTGCCTGGCCAAGGTATCGCTGGCTCCCAGGAGAACCCGCTCCTCGGCGCCCTCCACGTCGATCTTGATCAGCGATGGGACGTAGTCGCGGGGCAGAGCCTGATCGAGCGACTCGGCTTCCACGTCGAGGGGTTCGACGCTCGACTGCGGATGGTCACGCGGGTGCATCCCGCTCAGCGCGGGCTCGTCGAGGACACGGAAGAACCGGACGGTCTTCGCGGCATCGGCAACCGCGCGGGCTCTCACGTCAACGCCCGGGAAGCGGTGCCGGAGGTCATCGGCGTGGTCCGCCAATGGTTCGAAGGCAACGTGGTGGCCCCGCGGGGCCAGGCGGACCATGTCTCCGAGCACAAGTTGGAATCCTCGGCTAGGGCGAAGGACATCAGCATCCGGAGATGCGCCTGGTCGCGGTGGTCTCGCTCCACTGTGCGACGGTCCTCGTGCCTGCGTCTGCGGCGCATCGGCGCGTAACCTAATCGAGTGCGCCTCGGTAGTGTGCGCGCCGTGAGTGAGGGCGCTGTACCTCAGCTCCGGCGGCGGGATACCGCCGGGCCGGAGCTGCCATTCATCTCCGTGGTCGTCCCGGTACGCAACGGCGCGGCGACCATCGCCGCGTGCGTGGAGGCCGTGCTCGGCTCGGCTTATCCCGAGGATCGCCGCGAGCTGATCGTCGTCGACAACGCCTCGACCGACGCCACGGCCGACATCCTGCGCCGGCTGTCGATCAGGTACGCCTACGAGCCGAGGGTTGGCCGCGCCCACGCCCGCAACCGGGGAATCGAGAGCAGCCGCGGCGACTACATCGCCTTCACGGACGCCGACTGCGTCCCTGACCAGGCGTGGCTCAGTCAGCTCGCGGAGCAGTTCGCCAGCACAGGTGCCGCGGGCGTTGCCGGGGAGATCGTCTACCAACCGCCTCGGACGCCGTCGCAGCGCTTCGTGGCGGCCCGCTACACGGGCTGGCAGTGGGTCGCAATGACCCTGTCGGAGCCCTTCGCGATCACGGCGAACGTCGCTTTCCGGCGCGATGTGTTCGACTCGGTGGGGCGGTTCGACCCGTATTTCGTCACGGCGGAGGACGTCGATTTCGGGTGGCGATTCTTCGCGAATGGGCTGCAGATGGTCTACGCACCGGAGGCCATCGTGGCCCACGCGGGCCGTCCCACGGCCTGGGAGCTGTTCCGCCAGCAGGAGTCTCTGGGCTATGGCCGGGCGCTTCTGCGCGAGCGCTACGGGCTTCAGCGCGGCTACGCGATTCCGAGTCGACAGGAGGTCCTCCGGGCGCTGAACCTGCTCGTCCGAGCCGCCGCCGCGGAGGCGGCCCGAGGCCCGGTCCGGCCAGACGAGGTCTCGTTCGCCGCCCACGAGCTCGGCGTCGCCGTGTCGCTGCGAACGGGAGCCCTGCGGCGCGACCTCGAACGGCTCATCGAGCAGCTCGTCCCGGCGGGCCGCGGCGGGCGCCAGTCCGAGTGCAGCAACGCGTGAAGCTCGCCGTCTTCCCCTTCATGGACAAGAACCGCTACGGCGAGCTCCTTTACGGAGCGTTGTCCGGCCACGGCATCGAGGCCGTGCCAGAGGCGAAGCTCGACCCCCGCTGGCTGTGGCGCCACCGAGGGGAGGTCACGTTCCTGCATTTCCACTGGGACCGCTACTTCTACGACAGCACCGTGTCGGGGCCGCGGCTGCGGGAGTGCCTGTCCTGGCTCAAGCTCGTCTATTTCGCCCTGCTCCTGATGCTGGGGCGCGCCCTCGGCTACCGGATCATCTGGACCGTGCACGAGGTAGTGCCTCACGAGGCCCGCAACCCGCGGCGCGACGTCCTCGCCGGCCGGCTGCTCGCGCGGCTGAGTCACGCCCTCATCTGCCACGACGATGCCACCGCCCATCGCGCCGAGGCGGTGCTCGGGATCCCGAGCGAGCGGTTCGCGGTCATCCCGCACGGCTCCTACCTCGGCGTTTACCCGGAGGGACGGCCGCGTTGCGCCGTGCGCCGGGAGTTCGGCTACGACGACTCGGTCTTCGTGCTCCTCGCCTTCGGCAACCTCCGCAGCTACAAGCGGCTCGACCTTCTCCTCGACGCCTTTTTGAGCGTGCCGAGCCCGGACGTCAGGCTCCTGATCACCGGCCAGTTCGAGTGGCGCTTCCGCGACGTCGAGTGGGAGCAGCGCACCGTCTCCCAGCTCCGCTTGGCGGCGGCCCACGATCCCCGGATTCGATACCGGATCGAGCGCGTGCCCGACGAACAGGTCGCCGAGCTCCACGGAGCGGCTGACGCCGCAGTATTTGCCAGAACCGACGGCTGGACCTCCGGCTCCCTGATCCTCGCCCTCTCCCAGGGAGTGCCGGTGCTCGCCCCGCGCCTCCCCGCCTACGCGGAGCTGCTCGGGCCTGAGGACGCCGGCTGGCTGTATGAGCCGGGCAGCGTGCCCTCGCTGGCGGACACCATCTCGCGTGCGGCGCGCGAGCGGGCGCAGGTCCCGGCCAAGGTCACGGAAGCGCGACGCCGGGCGCAGCAGCTCGCCTGGGACGAGATTGCGACCGCCACCGCGTCGGTCATGCTCTCGTCGCTCCCCGGCGGTCGGCCTTGACGGCTCAGGCGGGGCGGCCAGGACGGCCGTTCTGGTTGGCGGTGGGGGCGGTCACGCTCGTCGCCGTCGTGCTGCGCGTGCTGCTGATGGTCGCCTACGTACCCGCCATCCTCTCCTACCCGGACGAGTCGTCCTACGTGGAGGCGGCGGCCGGGTCGCTGTTCGGGAATCCCTTCCGTCCCGCCGGTTACTCCCTGTTCCTGCGGATCGTGCACGTCGTCTCCGCAAACCTCCAGTTCACGATCGCGGTGCAGCACGTGATCGGCCTGCTGACTGCCGTCGGCGTGTACGCGCTGGCCCGCCGCATCGGGGCGGGCCGCTGGACCGCCCTCCTCCCCGCCGCGCTCGTCGCGGTCTCCGGCGATCAGCTCTACCTCGAGCACGTGCTGCTGTCCGACGGGCTCTACCTGACCATCATCGTGCTCGCCACGTACTGCGCTCTGCGCGTGCTCGACGCGAGCCCCGAGCGGCCCGGACGGATGCTGGCAGGCCTTGGTTGGGCGCTCGCCGCAGGAGTGGCCATCGCCGCGCTCACCAGCGTCAGAACACTCGGCGTGGCGCTGGCCCCGGTGCTCGTACTCTGGCTCCTCGTCGTGGGTGGACCGAAGTGGCGCCGGCGCGTGCTGCTCGCCGGTCTTGCCGCGGCGGCGTGCGGCTTGCTGCTGCTGGGCTATGCGTTCGCCCAGAAGCAGGCGACCGGCGTGTTCGGGCTGTCGCGGTTCAGCGGCTGGCCGCTCTACGCCCGCGTGGCCACGTTCGCCGACTGCCGGAAGTTCACCCCGCCGCCGGGCACGCGCGTGCTCTGCCAGCCCACGCCTTCCAGCCTGCGGCCCGGACCGGCCTTCTACATCTGGAACAGCCGTTCGCCCGCCGAGCGCGCCTTCGGCTTCCCGCCCGCCCATGGGGCGTTGCTCGCTCGGTTCGCCGATGCCGCCATCCTCGGCCAGCCTCTGGACTACCTGTACACCGCCAGCCGCGACCTGCTGCGCTACGTATATCCCCATCTGGTGCACGGGCCCGATTGGGGAACCGAGCCCCAGCTCCTGACGCTCAACACCCGGTCGCGGTCGATCGAAGCCCTCAACCGACCCTCTGTACAGGCCTACTGGCATCCGCCGCCCGTGAAGCTCCGCCACGGCATCCTCGATGCCCTCGAGCGCTGGCGCAGCGTCTTCGTCATCCACGGGTGGATGCTCGCCGTGAGCACGGTGCTGGCCCTGAGCGGCTTGGCCCTCTCCCCCGACCGCCGCACCCGCCAGGCGCTGGCCCTCCTCACCGTCGGCGCACTTGTCCTGCTCGTCGTCAGCGTCGCGGTGACCAACTACGACTACCGCAACGGGATTCCCTCCTCGGTCCTGCTGCTCGTGGCGGCAGCGCGAAGCGTCGAGATCCTGTGGCCGCGGGCCCGTCAGCTATTCGGCCGTGCCGCCGGCTAGCCCTGGCCGGGGCAGCGGGCGAGGGGCCGGCTCGCGGCCGGGGGCGCGCTCGGGTGTGCCGGGCGGCAGCGGGACCTGCGGCGGGGGCGGAGCCTCGGCCCCGAACACCTCTTCCTCGGTCGAGCCCTGCAGGAGGGCCATGAACTGCTCGCGCTCGATCGTCTCGCGCTTGATCAGGATCTCGGAAAGCTGCTCCAGGGACTCGCGACGGGTCGAGAGGATCTCCTTGGCCTGCACGTGAGCCGACTCGACGATCCGGCGGATCTCGTCATCGATCTCCCGCGCGATCTCGTCGGAGTAGTCGGGCTCGGTCGAGAACTCCCGGCCCAGGAAGGGCTGGCCGTGATCGTGCCCGAACACGCGCGGCCCGAGCTTCTCGCTCATCCCGAAGCGCATCACCATCTGCTTGGCCGTGGCCGTGACCTTCTCCAGGTCGTTGGAGGCGCCGGTGGTGATCTCCCCGAACACGATCTCCTCGGCGGCCCGGCCGCCCAGGGTCATCGCCATCGTGTCGAGCAGCTCGGCCCGGGTGGTCAGGAACTTGTCTTCGCCCGGCAGCGAGATCGTGTACCCGAGAGCCTGGCCGCGGGAGATGACCGAGATCTTGTGAATCGGGTCGGAGTTGGGCAGGAAGTGCCCGACGATCGCGTGCCCCATCTCGTGGTAGGCCGTGATCTTGCGCTCCTTGTTGCTCATCACGCGGGTCTTCTTCTCGGGACCCGCGATCACGCGCATGATCCCTTCCTCGAGCTCGTCCTGCGTGATCTCGCGCTTGCCGTTACGGGCGGCGAGCAGCGCGGCCTCGTTGACCAGGTTGCTCAGGTCCGCACCGGTGAATCCCGGCGTCTGGCCCGCCAGTGCGTCCACGTCGATCTCCCGCGCCAGCGGCTTGCCGCGCGTGTGGACCTCGAGGATCTTCTTGCGCCCAGTGCGATCGGGACGGTCGACGACGATCTGGCGGTCGAAGCGCCCGGGGCGCAGCAGCGCCGGATCGAGGATGTCGGGCCGGTTGGTGGCGGCGATGAGGATGATGTTGTCCTTCATCTCGAAGCCGTCCATCTCGACCAGCAGCTGGTTCAGGGTCTGCTCGCGCTCGTCATGCCCGCCCCCGAGGCCGGCGCCGCGGTGGCGCCCAACGGCGTCGATCTCGTCCATGAAGATGATGCACGGGGAGTTCTGCTTGGCCTGCTCGAACAGGTCCCGGACGCGCGAGGCGCCGACCCCGACGAACATCTCGACGAAGTCCGATCCGGAGATCGAGAAGAAGGGAACGCCGGCCTCTCCGGCGACCGCCCGGGCCAGCAGCGTCTTGCCGGTGCCGGGGGGGCCGTAGAGCAGCACGCCCTTGGGAATGCGCGCACCAAGGGCCTGGAATTTCTTGGGGTTCTCGAGGAACTCCTTGATCTCGTGCAACTCCTCAACGGCTTCGTCGACCCCCGCGACGTCCCTGAACGTGATCTTGGGGGAGTCGACCGACATCCGCTTGGCGCGCGACTTGCCGAACGACATCACCTTGGAGCCGCCGCCCTGGACCTGGTTCATGAGGAAGATCCAGAAGCCGATGAAGATCACGAACGGCAACAGGTAGGTGAGCAGGGACAGCCAGCCGTTGCTCGACTTGCTCTGGACGTTGACGGCGCCGCCGCCCTCGTGCGCGATCACCTGGCTGATCAGGAACTGCGACTCGCTGTCGGGATAGCCGACCGAGTACTTGGTGCCGCTGGTCGTCGTGACCGCGACGCTGTTGTCCTTCTGGTCCAGGTTGATCGACTTGACCTGACCGGACTGGATCTGCTGGACGAGCTGCCCGAAGGTCGGGGTGGGGGCCTTGTTGGAGTTGCCGATCAGCTTCTGGGCGAAGAAGGCCAGCACCACCACGATCAGGATGGGGAAGGCTGCGCTCTTGAAGAACCGGCTCATAGGAAGCCCCTGGCTAGCTCCGGTCGCTCCGGGCGACTGGCTCTGAGTCGGGAATGGTCAAGCGTAGCACCTGAGTTTGCCCGTCACGGCGGGGGTTAACTACTCCTTTAGCGCCGCAACGTACGGCAAATTGCGGTAGCGCTCGGCGTGGTCCAGACCGTATCCGACCACGAATCGGTCCGGGATCTCAAATCCCACGTAGCGCGTCTGCAGGTCCACCTCGCGCCGGGAGGGCTTGATCAAAAGGGCGCAGACCTCGAGCGATCGGGGATTCCGTCCCGCCAGGTTGCGCAACAGATATTGCAGGGTCAAGCCCGAATCGACGATGTCCTCCACGATCAGCACGTCACGACCCTCGATCACCGCGTCGAGGTCCTTGAGGATCCGTACCACGCCACTGGACTTGGTCGCGCTCCCGTAGGACGCCACGGCCATGAAATCCACTTCCACGGGCACCTCGAGCTGGCGCATCAGGTCGGCCAGGAAGAACACGGCGCCCTTGAGGACCCCGATCAGCACCAGGTCCTTGCCCTGATAGTCGCGCGAGACCTCGGCGGCCAGCTCGCCCACCCGCCGGGCCAGGTCCTCCGCCGGGACGAGAACGTCCCCGATGGCTCCGTCGTGGTCCGTCACGACCGTTGAGTTTAAGAGGCCGGGCTGACGCCCGGCCCGGGTTTCGCGTTCTCGGCGATGGAACGCTCGCCTCCAGGGGACGTGAACGACAGGACTCCGCGGGTAACGGTGGCCCGCACGCCGTGCGGCAGATCGAGCGCGGCGTGGTCGCGCAGCGCCAGGATGTCGGGCAGGCGGCGGGCGGTGCCCGGGGCGGGCCGCCCAGCCGTCTCATCGGCCAGGCGCTGCACGACGAGGCGCGCCAGCGCGCTCGGCAGCTGCCGGAGGCGGCCGAGCCCGATCTCGTGCCGGCCGGAGAGCACGGCGTCCACGGCGGCGTCGAGCACGGCCGCCTCGTCGCGCAGGATCTCGGCCAGGGCGAGCACGTTGGCTTCGGCCGCGGGATGGATCTCCTTGAGGGCGGGAACCAGCCGCGTGCGGATCCGGCCCCGGGCGTAGGTCTCGGCCTCGTTGCTGTCGTCATCACGCCAGGCCAGGCCTCGCTGGCGGCAGTAGGCGGCGGTCTGCTCGCGGGTGACCCCGAGCAGGGGGCGGATCAGCGACCCCTCCCGGGGCCGCATCCCGAGCAGCGCCCGGCGGCTGGGCGATGATGCCAGCCGATACAGGATCGTCTCGACCTGGTCGGTGGCCGTGTGCCCGGCCGCCATGTCGGCCCCGCGCGCCGCCGCGAGCTCGTCGGCGGCCGCGTAGCGCAGCTCACGCGCCCAGGCCTGAAGGTTGCCGGTCTGCGGCGATGGTCCGGCGGCCTGGACGGTGAGCGGGACGCCGAGGCGCTGGCATAGGGCGGCACAGTGCGTCTCGTCGCCGGCGGCCTCGGGACGCAGGCCGTAGTTCAAGTGCAGGGCGCTGACCCGCTCGGGACCGGCGATGCGGACGGCCAAGTCGAGCAGGCAGACCGAGTCGCGCCCGCCGGAGAGCATGACCACGACAGGACGCCCGAGGGCAAGCAGGCCCCCGGCACTGACGTCCTCGAGGATTTCGCTCATCCCTCCGGCCGGGGCCGGGCCAGGAAGATCTCCGTCGGAGCGGTGAACCCCTTGAGCCGGACCTCGCCGATCCGATCGAACTCGAGCTCTGAGCCGACAGCGTCGACGATCGGCCGCGTGACCAGCACCTCGCCCCCCGCCGAGCGGGCGGCCACCCGAGAAGCGAGATTGACCTCCCGCCCGTAGTAATCGCCGTCGCGATACAGCGCGTAGCCGTAGTGCACGGCGATCCGGGGCAGCGGACGCTCGCTCTGCAGAGCCTGGAAGCCGACCGCCCACTCAGCCAGCGCGACCGGATCCGACCCGACGATCATCACCTCGTCGCCAATCGTCTTGATCACCCGAGCATCGTCGGGCAGGGTGACCGTGACCGCGTCGGTGAAGCGCTCCACCACGTCCAGCGCGTGCAGCTCGCCCTCCTCCTCGGTCAGGCGCGTGTATCCGGCCAGGTCGGCGAAGGCGATCGCCACCCGCATCCGGCCCACGCCCGAGCCGTCCCCGTCCTCGAGCTCGGCCTCCATGTGGCCGACCACGTCCTGCTCGATGAAGTGCGCCAGCATCCGCCGGTGAATCTGGTCCAGCACCGGCGAAGCGAGCGGCAGCAGCGAGCCGGTCAGCCCGACGAGCTCATCGGCCATCTCCGCGGCGGAAGAGCCCGAGCGCATCAGCGGCTCGTGCACGTAGAGGTGGACGAGCCGCACTTCCGCGTCGGCGATCTGCGCCAGGGCTTGGCCGTAGACGCGCGTGAGCTGGAGCATCGCCTCCAGCGGCAGGCCGGCCTCCAGCACGGCGGCCACGTAGCGCAATAGCTCGAGGTCGTCCTCGGTGAGGGTGTCCGCCGTGCGCATCCCGAGCATGGTCATCAGCCGCTCGATCAGCTCGGCGTCGAGGCCCGTGCGCCGGGAGGCGTCCCGCAGCGTCAGGGCGGGCTCGTTGCCGGAGAACAGGTCGGCCACGTGGCCGAAGGCCAGGCGGCCCTCTTCGGTGGCGGCGCGGATCTCGCTCAGGGAGTGCCCCCGCTCCCGCATCCGGGCGACCAACCGCGCCTGGCCGATCACCTCCGGCGTCCACTCCCCGCGGTACTCCGGGAGGACTCCATCGCGAACCCAGCGGCGGAGCGTCGCCGCCGAGATCCCAACGCTTGCGGCCGCCTCGTCGAGGGTCACCGGACGAGCGTCACACCTCTAGGTGCGGGTAGTCCGCCTCGATCATCTGCCGGTAGCGCGCGAACAGCGGCTTCTGCAGCGGGATGATGACCAGCGCCGCCTTCACGTCGCCCGTCGCCTTGATCCGCCGCCGGGCGATTGCGATGGCCACGTTCTCCTTGCCCTGGAAGTACCGGTTGGCGGTATCCGAGCTCATCGCCATCCGCACCTTCGGCTCCCAGGCCACCTCGTCCGACCATTCCCAGGCCAGGTTCGGCTCACCGTCGTTGCCGGGCCGGAGGTTGACCACCAGCCCCAGATCGGTGAACTCGTAGCGCTGAGGGGTGCCGGCCTCCCGCAGCGGCGGCCCGATGTCCGGATCCTCGCTCATGATCGAGAACGTCCGGTTCATGACCTCCTTGAACTCCTCCGGAGATCTGAACGGGGCCGTCACGAGGCCTGCCGATCGCGGCGACTCATTCGGGCGCAGTGTAGGGCCGCCCGGCGCGATCGAGCGCCGTCCACCGCCCAAGCCGTTGCTCAGGGCCGGGGCTTGGGCCGGGGCGGGGACTCTGGGCGCTTTTCTGCTCCCCACGAGCAGTTTCTCTCCCAGAGTGCGCTTCGACACGGTCTAAGCTCGCGCGCCGATGATCCATCTGCAGCCCACCGCGTCACTGGCCGAGCGAGTGCTGTTGCCCGGGGACCCCGGCCGCGCCCTGCGCCTGGCCCAGGCCCTGCTGCAGGAGCCGAAGATGTTCAACCACAACCGCGGCCTGTGGGGCTACACCGGCCCGGCGGCCGACGGCGAGCTGCTCACGATCCAGAGCACCGGGATCGGCGGACCCAGCACCGCGATCGTGGTCTCCGAGCTGATCGACCTGGGCGCCCAGCGGCTGCTGCGGGTCGGCACCTGTGGCGGCCTCGATCCTTCGCTCGCCCTCGGCGAGCTGCTGGTCGCCACCGAGGCGATCTCCGACGACGGCACCAGCCGCGCCCTCGGCGCCTCCGACCGCATCCCCGCCGACCCCGAACTCCTGGCCGCGCTACGGAGACCAACGGTAGGCAGGATCCCAGACGGACCGGTCGTCTCCACCGACCTCTTCTACAACGCCGAGGATCGGCACGCCGGCTGGCGCGCCGCGGGTGCGCGCGCGGTGGAGATGGAGGCCGCCACCCTGTTCCAGCTCGCCCAGCGCCGGGGTGTCCAGGCCGGGTGCGCGCTGCTCGTGTCCGACACCCTCATCGGAGAGCCGGTCCGGATCGCTCCCGACCTGCTGCACGAGGCCGAGCTGAGCCTCGGCGCCCTCGCCGTTCAGGCCACGGCGCGGGTCGCCTGAGCGGACGTGACCGCCACGGCGCCGGTCGCCTGAGGGGACGCGACCGCCACCGCGCCGGTCGCCTGAGGGGACGCGACCGCCACCGCGGCGGCGTAGCCGGACGCAATCGGCAGCTCCTGGATCGTCCAGCCGGGTCCGCCGGCCTGCCCGCCGGCGACGCCCCCGGCGTCCATCCCGGGGGCGACCTCGGCATCCAGCCCGTGGCCGACCCCGGCGTCCATCCCATGGCCGACCCCGGCATCCAGCCCGTGGCCGACCTCGGCATCCAGCCCGTGGCCGACCTCGGCATCCAGCCCGTGGCCGACCTCGGAATCCAGCCCGTGGGCGATGCCGGTCCCGAGGCCCTTCAGGTAGGCCTCGCGGCGCGTCCACAGCCGCGCGAACACGCCGCTGCGCTCGTCCGCGGCGGCGCTCAGAACCTGGCGGCGCTCGTTCTCGTGGAGCAGCGCGCTCACCTCGGCGGCCGCGTCGCCGGACGGCAGCGCCTCCACGTCCACGCCGACCGGAACGGACGCGAGCGCCACCATTACCAGCCCTCCGCTGCGCGAGATCGAGAAATGCGCCCCGGACGCCGGCGCGGTCACGACGGGGCGACCGTTCGGTCCGCCGCAGACCGGACACCGCTCGCGACCGTAGACGATCTCCCGGGGCGGGCATCCGGCCCGGCGGCTCAGCAGCTCCCGCAGCAGGACGTGGCCGGCCAGGAAGCTGTGGCGATCCGAGTTCCGGACCAATCGCGCCGCCCGCCGGCACTCGTCCTGATCGAGATCCGTCGTATCCAGATCACGCCGCGACACATCGGCGAGCCGCAGCACCCACACCTCGAGCCCGCCCGTCGCCTGGCTGATCGGCACCGGCGAGACCGCAGCCAGGGACAACGCCGGCACCGGCACGGTTCTGGTCAGCAGATCGCGTCGACGCTGTCGGCCAGCAGCGCCAGACCCTGATCGAGCTCCTCGTCGCTGGCCGTCAGCGCAGGAAGCAGCTTGACCACCTCGTCCTGTGCCCCGGCTCGCTCCACGAGCAGTCCGCGCTGAAAGGCCTCCGCCGCCACGAGGCCGGCCAGCTCGCCGCCGGGGAAGGCCAGGCCGTGGACCATGCCCCGACCGCGGGTCTCGATTTCCAGGCCCGGAACCGACTCGGCGATCGCGCCCAGCGCGAAAGAGATTCGCTGCGACCTGGCGACGCTCTGGCTCTCCAGCGACTCGTCCTGCCAGTAGGTCCGCAGGGCCGCCGTTCCCGTGATCAGGGCGGGATTGAACCCGCGGAACGTGCCGTTGTGCTCGCCCGGCTCCCAGATGTCCAGATCCGGTCGGATCAGCGTCAGCGCCAGCGGCAGGCCATAACCGCTGATCGACTTCGACAGGCACACGATGTCGGGGTCGATCCCGGCAGCCTCGAAGCTGAAGAACGGCCCGGTGCGCCCGCAGCCCATCTGCACGTCGTCGACGATCAGCGGGATCTCGTAGCTGCGGCAACGAACCGCCAGCCCGGCCAGCCACTCCGGCCGCGCGACATTCACTCCCCCCTCGCCCTGGACGGTTTCGACGATGACGGCCGCGGGCCTGTCGCCGGCCTCGAGCAGCCCGTCCAGCGAGGAGAAGTCAGGTGCGTCGAACGGAAGCATCGTGGCGTGCTCGAGCGGCACGCCCGCCCCGGAGCGCATGAGGCGATTGGCGGTGACGGCCAAGGAGCCCAGTGAGGTGCCGTGGAAGGCACCGCTGAAGCAGACGACTTCGGTCCGCCCCGTGACCTTGCGGGCGATCTTCAGAGCCGCCTCCACGGCGTTGGTCCCGGCCGGACCGGGGAACTGGACGCGGTACTCCAGCCCGCGCGGCTGCAGGATGATTTCGTCGAGCGCGATCAGGAACTCCCTCTTGGCCACCGTGAACATGTCCAGCGAGTGGATCACGCGGTTGCTCTGGAAGTAGTCGAGCAGCGACCGCTGCAGCAGCGGATTGTTGTGGCCGTAGTTGAGGGCTCCCGCCCCGGCGAAGAAGTCCAGGTACGGCCGCCCGCTTTCGGCGTAGAGCCAGCTGCCAAGGGCGCGGTCGAAGACAACGGGCCAGCTGCGGCAGTAACTGCGGACGGCTGATTCGAGATCCTCGAACGGCCCGGTGGTCCTGGGTGCGAGTCCGGTCATCAGGCCGCCTCTAGCTCCGACTCGGCCTCGGGTCCCGCCGGGTGCGGCTCGGCCACCCCGGGGAGCACCGCGATCTCGGCCAGCGTTGTGGCGATCGCATCGTCAGCCCGGGTCTGGCGTGGCACCTCGGTGGCCGGATTCCCCCGCCAGTGAGCGCCCGGCTCGGTGCGCGAGCCCTTCATCAGGAAGGAGTCGGGGTCAAGCACGGAGCCATCCCCCATGAGCACGCCGTAGTTGACCAGGGCCCCGGTTCCGACCGTGACCCGGTTCCCGACGACGATCATGTCCGACTTGAACGCGCCGTCCTCCAGCGTGTGGCTCTGGAGATGGCAACCCATGTTGAAGGTGCATTCGTCGCCGATGCTGACCAGGGTGCGTTCGGTGATGGCCAGCCCGTCGTCGAACACCCGCCGGCCGACCGGGACGCCGAGCGCTCGCCACATCAGGCTCTTGAACGGGGTGCCGTCGAACATGTGGACGTAGCCCGTGGGGACGACCTTCCAGAAGCGCTCGTGGCGCCAGAACTCAGGCTGGAGGACCGAGCAGTACCGGGGCTGGAGCGAACGGAACCCGGTGACGGCCCGCTCGGCGACGACGAACAGGGCGAGCATGAACGCAACGTCGACGACCGTCGCCGCCACCGTGCCGAGAACTCCGGAGACGCCCGTCCCGCCCAGGGGGAGCTCGGCGATCAGGACCACGCCCAGGACAAGCAGGTAGTCGACCAGCAGGTGCAATCCCATGCTGACCACGTTGTGCCGCGTCTTGGCCCGCAGCCGCCGCGCCCGCTCGGCCCCGGTGCTGATCGCCTCGAACTGCCTGTCCCGCTGCACCGACCGCGGGATCTCGAAGCAGGGCGAGCCGAGCAGACCCACATCCGACCGGATCGGTCCGCCGATCGGCACCATCGCCTTGGTCCCGAACAGGACGTTGTCGCCCGTCCGGGCCGCGGCTGGATAGCTGATGTCGTTGCCGCAGTAGTTGCGCTTGCCGACCACAACCGGCATCACCCGGAACGACGTGCTGGAGAACTCGGCGTTCATCATCGATAGGCCGTCGGAGACCATCGTTCCCGTACCGATGTGGCTGAGCGCCGGCACCTCCTGCTTGACGTCAGTCCCGAAGTTCGTGCCGGTCTGCTCGACGACCCCGAAGCGGTAGCCGAGGGCCCGCAGGTAGTGGACGATCAGGCAGCTGTCGCCGAACAGATGGGTCAGCAGATGGTTGTTCGATGCCCGCGCGACGAGGCGCTGGACGC